>Ga0209489_101048_pt1 | contig 56159 bp, 24 predicted proteins | sample SiratrowhiteBW_FD_187527 | JGI IMG/M metagenome (GOLD analysis project Ga0209489, IMG submission 187527) | Root nodule microbial communities of legume samples collected from California, USA - Siratro white BW (SPAdes) (version 2) | ecosystem: Host-associated > Plants > Roots > Nodule | place... | reverse complement strand
TATATATGCATGTATAGCAGCAATTAATGCTTTCCATTGGATATAGAAATATTGGTTCGCTTTTATGCCATTGGAAAGTTTGTAATAAAGCATTAACCAACATTCTTTCTAGTTGAGGGTGTTGTCATCCTTCAAGAAACACAAGCTCACTCATTTTCCCTGTTCGTAAGATCTCAATATATAATCACAAGCTGTGGTTGCACGAGTAAATTTCCTCATATTCAAGCCAAGATGTTTATTATTGAAACAGAAGAAGGGTTGAAGGAGAATCATAAGGCAGTTTCCTGGATGAATAAGATTGGCGAAAAGATTTTAGATTCTTTTCAGAAGTAGTGCGTGATTCTGAGGGAATGGCAACAGAGAGATCAAGGTTTAAATCCGGAAGAGCATATGATGACTGAGCCTCGCCACTTGCATCATCTGAGACCTCACAATGGTAAACATGATGAGTTGATTTACATGGCTCGTTCTTATCAACGTCCTTCGTGCCAAAGGGTTCTGAACTATCATCAGACATGGGTGGATTCTGAAGGAAAGGGACTTTATGGTCTAATCGATGATTATTCGGATCAATGCCTTTGCTAATTAGCTTTCTTTTTATATGAGAATTCCAATAGTTCTTCACCTCGTTATCTGTACGACCAGGTAATCTCCCTGCTATAAGTGACCACCTGTATGAGTCAATATTAAACAATTAATTTATTTATTATTTTACTTTATAAGTCCAAGTTATTCAAGCAAGCAATGAATTATGTGAGAAAACCTTTTTAGCAATATACGTTGGAAAAAGTTGGCTATTTTCATTTATATTATTCAATGATGATTTCTCCATGATCATACTGTTGCTCAGAACACATATCTATGGTATGATCAAATTTTTTTCGTTCTTATAAACTCACAAACACATATACTTAGGTCAAAAGCACAATAAAAAAAAGCGGGTTCATGGTATCGGGAATTAAATTCGCACCGGTTGCCAAGAAGAGCATGAAGCTTGATGATGAGATCTTCTTCATCTTCAGCAAAGTTGCCTCTTTTAAGGTCTGGCCTTAGATAGTTTATCCATCTCAGCCTACAACTTTTACCACACCGAAGTAAACCTAATCATCATCAAGCAAAGTGCATGAGGTGAAACATGTTATTATATGCACACCATTATTGTATATTATAATTTGTTACACTTTTGATGCATTAATTTATTTCATACCTGCAGCCTGAGGGAGTGTACGCCAACAAACCTCGCCGTGTTTGTTGATATAATCTATGAGTTTCTGGTCTTCTTGTTTGGACCAAGCTCCTTTGTTCAACTCTTTGATATCACAACTAGGCTTCCTCATTCTTTCTACGTTTACCCGGGTTTCCTTCAAACCTCAAAGAGAAAACCCAGCTACAAACGGAAGAACCGAGGTGGGATAACGATATATAATAGGCAAAGGTAGAGAAAGAGAAAGAGAGAGAAAGATATGCATATGCAAGATAGAAGAGAAGAATGGAAGGGGTGAGGAGATGAAAGGTGGGAATATATACTATGGGTTGGTTGGTTGGTTGGAATTAAGGAAGTGTATGCAGTTGACTTGGACCGGTGGTTTTGCTCATACATGACTGCGTGGTTCATGCGTGATTCGCAACACACCTTCAGACATAGGGAGAGCAATGGCAGCACTATTTGGGAAAAGGGGAGAATCAATTGGTAGCGTTCTTTATCCTTTCTTCCCAAATTTAGAGGATATGACATACGGTTGGTCTTAATGTGATTGCCGGTGAGGTTGATTTATTGCATCTAACTTACTGTCAGATATTTGGTCCACAGCCACTAGGTTAGGGCTCATTTCGGAGAAGAGATGGTGGAGTAAATATTACACACTTGCTATAGTACCAACTTGCTTCTAGGGTAAATAATTGAATCACTTACAAGTTTTCAATGTAACAATGCCTAATACCACTTACAAGCTATATTTGTAGGACTTTGAGTATTTGTTAATTAGTTCTTTTTCTGAGATTATTTAAATGATATATCTCAGGTATATATATGTTAATTGAATGGCCTTTTTAGCATAGAGTTAAAGAAAGGGAAAGTCAATGTTTTGTCATTTAGGTGTTTTAAATTAAAAATTTGTAGAAGCAGGTGGTGGTACAATAAAAGTTGTGTGAAAGTAATATGGAAAAGGTACAAGTGTAGAGAGGATAAAGGGGTAAGTTGGCGGTGTGTGTCACACCTTACAGTGTTGACTGTTAGATTTCTCTTGCTCATTTGTTGTTCTGCTTTGACGAAACCGGATTAAAAGGTGGGTGTGGATGTTCGATGGCACAAGCTAGGTTTCCTCTTCTTCTGTGCTTCTATGCCAAAATTCGATTATTACTCCTTCTCAACAAGTTTAGTGGGTGATCTTTCCTAACAGACACATTTATAGCTCAACATGTGTGTTGCAAATGCTTCATATTTTTTCCTTTTCGTTGTTACAAAGCTTCCATCTAACCCTAGCACTTTACTATATCCATCTCTTTCTCTATACCTAAACCCTTATGAATTTATAAGTTAATTCGTGTAAGTAATAACTTAAGGGTGATAATGGCATGTTATAGAAAAGGTTTTTATCACGAAATAGGATGAGTATAGTAAAGCCCTGTAGGTGTTAATTCTCACTGTAAAATGAGTTTTATTGAGAATTCTTTCTATTATAAAGAAAATACAAATTATAAATTAGACTATAATTATAATTATATACGTATAAATCGAATTATAATATCATAACTTTTATTAAACGTTACATTGTTAATAAGTTTATATAAAAAAATAACTTTTTTATTCAATCAGTATACAATGATTTTATATTATTTATAATTGTCTCTGTCAAATTTATTATAATTAAATAAAAATAATAATATAATCAAATTAATCATATTTTAATATATATATATATATATATTAATTTGATTTTTATTTATATAAATAAGACATTAATTAGATAATTTGTATTAATATAAAAATTATTAAAGAATGTAACATTTGTTATTATACTTGTGCTAGTTTGGATATAGACTACATTCTCCAACGTGCTCTAGAATGTGAATGTAATCCTCCTCCTCTTTACAATAACAAAATACACCTTTCTTTTTTCAAAGATAAAAATAGGTTTTAACTGTTTTTATTTTAATATTATTTTTTTCAACAGTGAAAAATTGAATTAATTGGAGCACTTCTTTAACCCTGTTACAAAAGAAAAAAAACCCTTAAATACAAAACTCCTTTAACTGCTTTTATTTTATTTAATTATGTTCTTTTAAAATATCTTAATTTCAATTAATGTCTCGTCTTTAAGTTGTATCATTGTTATATGTAATTTTTGCTTTACATATTAATAGTCAGGAATTTTATTAAAAAATATTATTAGATTAATGAAACTCAATATATTAATTAATTTATGTGAATTTAGTACTTTTTCCTTATAAATAAGAACGGAAACAGTAATATTTAGTGAGAGAACTCTTTTATAACAAGATGAATTTTAATATCAACCATTAATGATAAAATTTATTGGTTAATATATGTCCAGAGAGAAGAAATCTAGTTGTCTTTATTTTTTTTTATTTCATAGTTCTAAAGTAATTATCTCGAAATGTTATTTTATTTTATATAAGTTTAATGCACCATTTTTAATATCTTGAATTTTGTTATATTACAGAAGTTATAAATTATATGACTATGTGTTGAATATATTACACTTTTATAGAGTTTTTGTAAGATGAAAAATAATTTAATATTTTTATATTTTAAAGTTTTAATTAAAACCTCTCGTGTCACATATCACTAGTGGTTTCTTATATCAGTAGGTTTTCTTTTTCTTATAAAATGTATAAGAACTTGACTATGATTCATGTATTGTAAATATATTCATTAGTAACTTATCTTTGATCATTAAATTTAAAAATAAAAAATAAAAATAAAAATAAATGTTTAAAACGTACTTTTAAACTTCAGTATCTCATGTAATATATATATATAAAATTCAAAATGGTTAAAATCAAACAAATCATTCATGTATGATTTTATATAATCATAATAGTAAAATGTAGAAGAAGAAAAATATTAGATTGTGTTTTTTAACGCGTAATTTTATTTAATTAAAAGAAAAGAAAAAAAAAATTAATGGAATGTAGTCACAGTGATATCCAAAAAAGAAAAGGCTGGTGGCTAGGGGATGGAAACAATGGTTGGTGAGAGGCAAGGGGCAGTGCATTGTGGTAGCAATTTGGTGTTGGGTACTCATCTTTTGTCACCAGTGGGTTATTACTTTTTCTGATGAGTGGACATTCATCTCTGTTCTTTTTTGTCAAAAATTATTCTGAATAGCGTTTTTCATAATAAGACTTTGTTTCGTTTAATTGCTTCAAGCTTTAATTCTTAGAAAAAGATAAGCTTTTAACACTACTGTAATTTAATTTTCAAGAATATTTATAAACTAAATATAAAAAAAAAATCAAAGTTTAGAAAATTTAATCGAATTAAATTTAGAAAATGACTTGAACAAACAAAGCTGGAAAGTCTCCATAAATAAGTTACACGACATCATTATTAGTGCATTATTACTGACACCCATGGTCATTAGTAAATGTCAGACATTGTTGTACATGAAATTAAATTTAATCTTGTTATCATGGATATATTCTTTAATAATAATAATTGAGTTTATAAAAATGTAGAGTTGACTTGGCAATCAATAGTATTGTATGCATATAAAAGATATTAAAATCACAGTTAATCTCTTAGATTAAGAAAAATTACTTAATTGATGAGAAATTCAATCTACACTAAAGTTTTATTAGAAGCAAAAATAATTGTGTGCGGCTTAACAGTTGGTAGTTGTGATTTACTTACATTGCAATGACGATCAGAAAAATCAAAATCGTTCAGACAGCTTTATATAAGTTTGAAAGAGATTATCAGTGACAACTTATTTTCTCACAGTAAAGACAAAATAGTCAACTTCGCTTATTTCAGAGTTGCTGTAGGTGATGCTGAATAGTGTCATCATGATATTTTATAAGAAAAGTTTTGTGGCTTGGATTTGCAGCATTTGTCTTATCTTTTCTCTTACTAAATGTTGTAAAAATATGGTTGAGAATATGAATACCATCACTTTCTTCATATATTAAAAATTATTGTCTTAAAGACTTATTTGTGATGTAATTACAAATCTCTCACGATATAATAAGAATTTTTTAGGTAATGCTGATAAACACACAACTAGCCAACAAATTCATAAAAGCAAAGAATTAAACATTTAGAGAAGTACGAGAAGAGAGAAGAGTAAATAAAGGTGTGTTTTTGAAAAGAGTAGAAATATTATTTATAGGTAGAGGAAAGGTCACACCTCTAAGTTTGGGGATGAAGAGGAGGACTCTTCTGGAAATCTAGCAAGATTCATGCACAACATTATTGGAAAAGAAGGATTTTTCGTTCAAGAAGAAGAGCAATGTTGCAGATCTGAGGTGAGATATGAAATGTGTGTGGATTACCGTTTGAAACTCCATATTCCACTTCCGATCAAAGAGACACCAGATCTAGAACTTTTAGTGTTGACTTGCATTGCACATTGACAAAAGTAGTGCACTGCAGTTGGATTGCAAAAGCAATGGAGATGGCGTCATCCTCAAATGAAGTTCAATACTTAGAATTTCACAACAAGCTCCCATATATTATAAAAGGTAAGAGATAGAAAGAAAAAAAGAAGATCATGAGTTTCATATATAAGATATAATGCTAGCTCCCATATATTATAAAAGGTAAGAGATAGAAAGAAAAAAAGAAGATCATGAGTTTCATATATAAGATATAATGCTAGTACAACAACAACTTATATGAATCAGTTTGATAAACTTAACACACAATGTAGTTGGTATAACAAGCTATATGAATCTAGACACTTAATATGTGTTAGTAGTTTAACAATCACAATATACCCCTGCAATTTTTGTTATTATCGATGTGTTACACTTACTAGGTCAAGCGTGTGCCTGGTATTCACAAATGTTATAGAGATCTTGCCAAGACCTTATGAAAATGACACCACTTAACACTTGTATATGTGATTTCATTAAGTGTATGCTGCAAATCGTACACCACTTGTAAAAAATGTGGAAATCATTAAAACTTTGTTAAAAGTTAAACTTCTTGAGCCATATAGAATTTTAACTACAAAGTTTACCCTCTCAATTATGCAATATCTGAAACTTTCACACACTATAGGAATGAACAAATTTGATTTTAAGAAAATTTTAATGCTAGCAGAACTAACAAGTGATTTGTTTTTATCCATATAAACCTTATTCATGGGATTTACAATCATAAAGGTTACGTTTCCATCACTTGTTTGTTTGCTAGTGGCTCGAGTCTTATTCCCCTTGATGTTTTTAAAATCATGTTTCTCACTAGGGCTTTTGTTAGAGGATTTGTTAGATTTCGTTTGATTTAACGTAATCAATGGAAATTGTTCCATCTTTAGTAGCTACTTTTGTTTTTCGCTATAGCTAATGCAAATTAGAAATCATAATACATGGATACATATGGGGTTGGTTTCATTTCTTATAAAATATTTGCTAAGAAGTTGTTTGACCACTCAACTTCACTTCCAACCATTTCAAGAGAAACAAACCGTAATTCCATTGTTGATCTTGCAATAATTTTTTGTCTAAAATCTCCATGTAATTGCAAAACTCCTAAGTGCAAATGGATAACCACTAGTGGATTTTGCTTCATCTGAATCAAAGATCCAACTAGCACCATTGTACCCTTCTAGCACAACAGGAAATCCACATTATATTCAATGTCATAATTTGTTGTTCCTCTTAAGTATTTCTTGAGTTTTGCAAGTGCATCCCAATGACCCTGATTAGAATATTGAGTGTACTTACTAAGTCTACTTACTGCATAAGCAATGTTTGGTTTATAAAAGCTCATTAAATACAATAATATTTCCATTATACTGAGACTGAGAAACAAATTCTCTTATGTTTAAATTAGTATCATAAGTTGTGTTTACTGATTTAAAGTTATAATAACCAAATTTCTTAAAAAGTTTCTCAGTATATTGTTTTTGGGATAATAATATACCATCTCCATTCCTTATGACTCTAACTCCAAAAATCACACTTGTTTCACCCATGTTTTCCATTTAAAACTTAGATTCAAGAAACAATTTTGTTTTAGAAATTATATCATTGCATGTATCAAAAATCAATATGATCCACATATAAATATATAATGACACATTCATCATTTTCATCAGATTTAGTGTACACACATTTATCAACATTGTTAGTAGAAAAACCATCACAAAGGAAAACATCGTCAAGTTTTTCATGTCATTGTTTTGGTGTTTGTTTCAGCCCATATGAAAATTTTAAAAGTTTGCATATTTTCAACCCATGTCCTTTAGGATGACCCATATAAATTTCACTATTCACCAAAATTCTCTTAACATCCATTTAGTGAATAATTAACTTATGGATAGATATTAGTAATAAATATTAATAAATATATTATATGAGGATTATTAGTGATTATTATGTGAGGATTATTAGTGATTATGTTATGATCTTGTTATTATGTAAGGATTATTAGCAATTATGTTAGAGTAACTATTTTGTTATGATCTTGTTATTCCATGTACTATATAAAATACCTTTCTTTCATTAATAAGATAAGAGATATATTCTTTTCACTCTCATATCCTTTGTTCTTTTTCATTCATTACTATTCATTTCATTTATTCTTTATTTTCATAACATATGGTTAATATGATATCTCTTCTTATGATATCAGAGCTCTCTAACTGAGAGAGCTTCACTATGTCACGCTTTACTGTGCCAACTCTGATTTTGTTTCATTTGCAAGAATTCATCATCTGTCATGACTTCAGAAGTGTTGTTATTTTTAGTAGCAAATATGAATACTTCGTCGTTCAATAATCCACTGATAAATTTTCTGAATGATTATTCCAGTGTATATTATAGTTCATTCAATAGAAATTATCAGAATTCTCATGCCAAGAGATGGACCAAGGATGACAATCATTATAATAGTAAGAGATGCACACATTGTGGTAGAAGAGGTCACACAATTGATAAATGTCATCGCTTGCATGGTTTTCCACCAAACTACAAAAGGAGAAAATTCTTTGTTAACAATGTCACTGCAATTAAAAAGAAAAATGAGAGTGAGACACTTACAAACCAAAAGGAATCTCAGCAGTCTTCTAGCTTTTGTTTGAACAAAGAGCAATATAACTCTCTCCTGACTCTTCTTCAACAATCTCAGTTAGCTGCAATCCCTAGTACTGAACATCATCGCATTTCCAATACATCCACAGGTATCATCTGTCACCTAAAATCACTACCAAAATCCGTCCTTTGGATCTTGGATTCAAGTGCCACTGATCATATTAGTTCATCTCTTGATAATTTTACTACATATAGAATTATTCCTTATGTTCCTATCAAGTTACCTAATGGAACTACAATTATGCAAACATTAAAGGCACTATCATATTTTGTACTACATTCATTCTGCATAATGTACTATACATACCAAGATTTAACTTCAATCTCATTTCAGTAACTCAACTAGCCATAAAATCTGATTGTTCCACTAGGTTTACTGATCAAATCTGTGAGATACAGGACAATCACACTATGAGGATGATTGGTTTTGCTAAGATGCACCACGGACTCTATATTCTTGAAAATCCTAAGGGATAAGGAAAACACTTTGCCACAGATTTAATTTCAATAAATTTTGTGTCTGTTAATAAGGTGAATGATTGGCATTTTAGACTAGGTCACTTGTCTAAGGACAAACTATCTGTATTGTCAACAAAGTTCAATTACATTTCTAGCAAAACATGTGATGATTTTTGTCAAATATGTCCATTTGCTAAACAGAAAAGACTTCCATTTCTTGTAAGCATCTCTTCAAGCAATAAAATTTTTGATTTGTTACATATGAATATTTGGGGACCATTAGCCATTACTTCTGTGGATGGACATAGATATTTTTTGACTATTGTGGATGATTTCTTTTGAAAACTAAATCAGAAGTACAAGGCTGCATTAAATCTTTCATTATTTTGGTTGAAACTCAATTTTCTACTACTGTCAAATGCATCAGATCTGATCAAGGACCTAAATTTAATTTGCATTAGTTTTACTCTCTCAAATGCATATAGAACATCAAATGTCTTGTGTTGAGACTCCACAACAAAATGAAGTGGTAGAGAGAAAACATCAACACATTTTAAATATTATTAGGGCTCTTATTTTTCAAAGTAACTTGTCAAAATTGTTTTGGAACTTTACAGTCTCTCATGCTATTTTTCTGCTCAATAGATTGCCTAGCAAGGTTTTACATAACAAAAGTACTTATGATATTTTGTATGGCTCTTCTCCTGATTTAACTTTTATTAAAGTCTTTGATTGTGAAGCTTTTGCATCAACTTTGACTCATAATAAGACGAAACTTGATCCTCGGGCTAGATGGTATGCTTATTTAGGTCACAGACAAGGGATCAAAGATTCACTTCTTTATGATTACACACCAGAGAGGTTTTTTTTATCCAGAAATGTTTTTTTTCAATGAAAATAGTTTTTCTTTCAAACATATTATCAATCATATAAATAGTGAAAATTTTGTCATGCCACATTTTCTTGATTATCAAGACACTAGTCTCTCTTTCTTTTGATCCTCTTCACCACTACAAAACTAACAAATATCATATATTGTCCCACAACAAAATTATTCCTCTCCCACTACACCACTACAAAATCAACAAACACCATATATTGTCTCACAACAAAATTCTTCCTCTCCTGCTCTCATAGTTCATGATAATCCTATATCTTCTGTTATAAGAAAATTCACTAGAAGCACCAAACCTTCTGCTCACCTCAAGGATTTTCATTGCAACATAGTTGTGGGCATAAAGAATAAAAATTCCTCTTTAGTTAAATATCCTATTTCCAGTTTTTTTAATTACTCAAAATTTTCTAACAATCATAAGCATTTTGCATTTAGTATCTCTTCCATTGTAGAACCCAAAACTTATGCCCAGGCAGTGAAGCATGAGAACTGAAGGAAAGTCATGGATGATGAGATTAATGCTTTAGTTCAAACTGGAACCTGAGAGTTTGCTGACTTTCTGATTGGAAAACAAACAGTGGGATGCAAATGGGTGTATAAGACTAAACACAAGGCTGATGGCTTAATTGAGAGGTTCAAGGCTAGGCTAGTAGCCAAGGGATTCACAGAACAAGAAAGCATTGATTTCAGAGAAACTTTTTCTCCAGTGACTAAAATCACTACTGTAAGGCTCTTGTTGGCCATTGCAGCCACTAAATATTGGCTCATTAAACAACTTGATATCAATAATGCTTTCTTGCCTGGAGATCTTCATGAAGAAGTCTATATGGAGGTTCCTAAAGGTGTAGTTCCCCCAAAACCTGGTTAGGTCTGCAAGCTGAGAAAATCTATTTATAGTCTTAGACAAGCTAGTAGACAGTGGTATGAAAAGTTGTCTACAACCCTTATAGCTTCGGGTTATACCCAATCATAATCTGATTTTTCTTTATTCACTAAACAATTTGTTATTGATGCATTCACAACCATCCTTATCTATGTTGATGATATGATTTTGACAGGGAATGATACTCAAGAGATTGCTTCAGTCAAGTGTCAACTTGATTATTTATTCAAAATTAAGGATCTTGGTCAATTGAAATTTTTCCTTGGATTAGAAGTTGCTAGATCAAGCAAGGGTATTTTTCTTAACCAAAGAAAATACACTTTAGAGCTTATAGATGTTGCAGGCTTGTTAGGATGCAAACCTTCTACCACTCTTATGACTCTTATGGATCCTCAAATAAAGCTCCATTCCAAAGAGAGTCCTCTCCTTGAAGACATTTCCATGTATCAATGACTCATTAGACAACTCATCTACCTGACCAACACTAGGCCCGACATTTGTTTTGCTATCAATCATCTTTCACAATTCTTATCAGCTCCTACAATGGCTCATTATCAAGCAGCACTCAGGGTTCTTCATTATTTTAAAGCTAATCTTGGTCGGGAGCTCTTCTTTCCTAATGATTCTCCTTTACAACTGAAAGGTTTTTGTGACTCAGACTAGGCATCATGCCCTGAAACTCGCCGTTCCATTACTGGCTTCTATATTTTTCTTGGTGATTCATTAATCTCTTGGCGGTCCAAGAAGCAACACACAATTTCACGATCCTCCTCTGAGGCTGAATATCGTGCTTTGGCATCAGCAACCTGTGAAATTCAATGGTTGTCTTATCTGCTTCGTTATTTACATATTGTTCCTCAAGCCACTATAGTTCTTTTTTGTGATAACAAGTCTGCCTTACATTTAGCTGTCAATCCTGTGTTTCATGAGCATAACAAACACATTGAAATCGATTGTCATGCGGTTAGAGAAGAGGTTCGTGATGGTGTTCTTCGTTTGTTGCCTATCAACACTAAGTCACAGGTTGCTGACATCTATACAAAACCTCTCATACCCAAGTTGTTCTTATATCTATTGTCCAAGATAGGTTTAATTGATCTCTAGGCTCCATCTTGAGGGAGGTTAATAAATATTAATAAATAATTATTATGTGAGGATTATTAGTGATTATTATGTGAGAAGTAATAGCTATTTTGTTTATGATCTTGTTATTATGTTAGGATTATTAGTAATTATGTTAGAATAATTATTTTGTTATGATCTTGTTATTCCATGTACTAGATAAGAGAGATATATTTTTCACTCTCATATCCTTTATTCATTTTTGTTCATTACTATTTATTTTATTTCTTCTTTATTTTTATATAACATATAGTTAATTATATAGTTAATATGATATCTCTGTTAGTTAGAGATATCAACACTTGAATAAAAGAAATTTTTGTAACTCGAAAAAATACCTTTTGAATAGATAACCTACTTAGTAATCGGTCTAAAACTTTAAAAACCTTAACATTTTCGGACATCTTCAACCTGGGCCAATTATGCTACGACACAAGATATCGAGTCTAATAAAAAGAGAATTTATTGAATATTTTCTCAAATATATTGATATATATTTAAAAAGTTTTAGGCTGCGCAGCAATTTTAATACCGATGCTTTTTGTTTAGAGTTAGAAGGAAATATTAGTTACTCTTTGTGTAACATTTGAATGAAAAGTAACGTTTTCTTTTTCAACTAAAAATCAATAGTATTTCATAAGATTTAAATATTGTTAGTTCCAACTTTTTTATATGTTTTTTTTTTTTTACTCAACTTTTCTAGACAATTTATTTCCACACTTAATTTGGTAATAATTTAGGTAACATGTTTGGTCAGCACTATCACATTTATACTTATCTTTCATTGAACCTATAAATTTTATAACACCGATATTTTCATTAGACTCGTAACCCTTTTCGACACCGTATTTGGGCTCTTAAATATGACATACTTTTGATGATAAAACTAGAGACAACATTGTTCCCATGATCCATATCAATGCATAGATGGATTCACAGGGAGCCCAATTTCCTTATCCCTTTGCTATGCAAAGCTGCCCTGTGAATTATTTAATGAAATAATTTATGCATAAGTTAAGTGGTAGAAATTTTCTCATATTTTATAAATTTTTATTTTTCATTAGTACATAAATAAATTTAACTTATACAAAATTGTTTTTTTCTCGTTTAAAAATATTTAAAAACTTTTATGCTGAAGTTTCTTCATGCATACATAACCTCTATAGTTGGGTGAATGATTGATTAGTGAGTGATTTCTCACACAGCTGAAATTTCTGCATCATGCACCATTCAAACAAGTGCATAGAAGACTTTTTGACTCTTTACTTTGAACAGTTTAATTTCTTAAGTTGTCACATTCACATATTGAACTCCATAGAAATATTGATAAAATAAATTTCAGAATTAGTTGGCATGATTCCTCACTACTTTTGCTCTGGAGTGAGTGTGAAAATTATAATTATAGGAATATATGGATTGCTAGATACCTCAATAATTGTACGGAAAGGAAAAAATGTTGAATAGATGATTAGGGATATCTTTCGTTTCAGTATAAGTTTTTTTTTTCTTAGTTTTTCGTTTTAATAGATTAGTAAATCGTAGTTGAATTTTGAAGTATTAGTTTATTTGAGATGTCAATTTATAATATTTAACATTAGTTTTATAAAAGAAATTAAAAATTTCTTGTAATTGTACTTATAAAAGTAAACTTTTTTGTTGAAGTCTTTCTTTCTTCAAACTAATTTTGAACACGAGTAACTTATATAAATTTTTAATTGGAGACAAATAGTCTATAATACTTTCAAAATATATTATAAATATAAAATCGCTTAGGCCGATGAGCTAGTTGAAATATTCCATAAAATAAATTGCCATTTTAAAAAAATAGTGGTCTAATTTAAAGCATTTCAATTTTAATCGAATTCATTTAGCTTACAATCCATACAAAATTAGGTTGGCTTGATTTATATATAGGTTTACAAGTAGACTCACTTTTAAAGTATAATTTTGAAAAAATAAAGAAATATTATTATTTCATTAAAAGAGTACGTTGGAAATTATATATTAAATTATTATATTTTAAGTTATATTTTTAAAAAATATTTTATTTTTGTTTTCAATTTTAAAATTACTTTTTCATTTTCTTTTAAATCAAACCAAAATCATTCGTTTGGTAAATATTAGACAGTAAAGAAGGTGTCATAGTTCATTATAAGAAATACGGTTTTAGTATGAGAGTTAAAAAAAAGTGTTATATTATATTATATAAACAAAAACTTTAATTACTGTTACGTTTTGAGTTAAAAAAACGATATTTACATTGTTTGTTATTTTGTAAAAGGTGTCATTTTTTTATTTAGTAATTTTACTCTCCTCTTAATGTTAAATGAAAACGCACGTTTATGCTATTATCATATCCATTTCACCGTAAAATATGAAATTGGAGTATAAGGAAACTCACTTTGAAAGTATAAGGCCTTGTTGGATGGGTAGAAAAAGGTAGAGCTTGGGGCCAAAGGGAGATGCTAATTTTGCTTGTTGGCACACATTCTTGGTCACATATAATAACTACCTACTAAAACATAGAGTCTAGGTGGGAATTTCTCTTCAAGTTCCAAACCACTCATGTCATTCTTTTAATCAGCTTCGACTCTTCAACATGCATGTTAGTCTGGTTTCTCCCATATATGACTTGAAACGTGCTTCAAAGATCTGGAAGATGGTGCAAAAATCATCTTTCAAATAACTTACGTTCCTGGAGGAGGAAGGCAAGTGATCTCTGCTTGTCCACTAGCTAAAGTTTGTGCCTCTTTATATAAGTGTTGGAATCACACAGTGAGTTGTAAATGCGTTGTTACTTTGTGAATTATGAGCTAGTTATTTATGTTAGTTATCTTTTTAGGCTTTTTATGAGTTCATTTGGAATAAGTTGACTGTCGTAATTCTTAGAGTGTTTTGTAATTCTAAGTGTATATTTTGCATGCATAATTAAGGTGAATAATTCAATTTAATACTTCTTTTGCGTTTTTTACGTTTTGATTCAATTTAATACTTGTTTTTTGTGTTTTTACTATACGTGTATAGTAAATTAAAAGCTCTTTTGATTTGATTAAAAAAAGATAAATGTTTTTATCATATTGGGTCAATATCGGTCCAACAATTTGTTTTTTATATCGTATCTTGTTCAAACTATTTGCACTTTTTTTTTAAGAAATAATGATAGTGTTATACTCACATGTTTTACTACACTTCTTTATTATTATTTTTTCTTTCTTTTCTTTTTTTCCCTTCATCCTGCTCCCTTCTCTCTCACGCATTGCAAGACATCCTCAGCATTACAATTCCTTTTCCGTCTAACAACTACACACAAATTACTCAGTCACTCTTTCCAATCACTACAAACTTCACCAAAATTTATCAATTTCTCATGGTTGTTGTATTGTTTAGTTCCCCAATCTTCCAAATTTTTTAACCCTTTCATGATGACTTGTGTGAAGTCCTTCTGAGGAGTCTCTCATGATGGAACCTTCTCCTTCACAACCGGACTTTGCTCAGGCTGCCTTTCACGCGCTCAGTATTGTGCCTCTCTCTCTCTCAACCTCTTCTCTGTATATGAAACAAATAGAGGATAGGATTTTGAGCTCTTTGGGCTTCAAAAGTTTCATTCTCTCTTTTTATTTACTTATTAAATTAATGGATTGAAAAATATATCAACTCTCGAATAGTCAAGGAGGAATCACACCAAGCGAAAATAACAAAATTTCATAAAAAATTTATAAGAGAACAACAATTCAACTCTTCAACAAATAAGAAGAAACAATTTAAAATAATCCCAATAATATGGGGATGAAAAACAATTGTCAAATACATAGCAAAATAATCACGAAAAGAAATTCAATACCAATACACAATCTTTTAGAATTTTTTGACAAAACCAAGAGAAATGTTGAAAGATTTCTTGAAACTTGTTGAATGTCCTCTTAGAATAAATAATGAAAACAACTCAGTTTAATCTCTCTAAATATTTCTAATTGCACTTTGTAAAGTATGATATGTATTTTCTTATATTGAACCAAAGGTTCAGTTATAGAAAAGCTTTGAAAAACTATTTAAATTTGATTCAGATACATTTAATAGATTACCTTAAGTTTTTTAATAAAATATTTATAAAAAAAAGGCGAATGTTAGTGAAAAACACTCTCTATTTTAATCAATTATTTTGTTTTTCATCAATTATGAAAAACCTAAGAACACCTTAATCAACTATTAAGTGTGTTAACTACTATTCTTAGAGACTAGCTTAGTACTCAATTATTTGCTCTTTATTTTAATCCGTTATCAAAACTTATAATCAATCATCCTTAAACCCTAATCAATAATCATTTTTTAGAACTTGTTTGACTATAATGCATTAAATCCTTTATTCTTCTTTACATAATCTCCGTAATATTTGGATCAGGTTATTTTTTCTTGGGCAATGTGTCTTTACTTGATTTTTCCTACTTGTGCATAACCATACGAGATAAATATCCATTTTAAAGTTGTCAATGCTCTGTGTTAGAGAATTTGTAGAAAAAAAAACAACTTTTACTCAAGCTTTAAGAGATCTTTTAATGTTCATTTTAGCTTATGATTTGTTAGCTTATTTTGCTATGATGGCAAGTGCACCAGTTACAACGTAGCAAGTAATAACCATCAGATCAAAAAAACAGATTTTTTATCATGTTACGATTATTATTATTATACTTATTAATTATATTTACAATAATTATTAATACAATATTAATATTATTATTATTAATACTATTATTATTATAATAATAATTATATTATTATTATTATTATCAATATTATCGATATCATTATCACAAATATTACTTTTATTATAAATATTCTTAATGTTATTATTATTAAAAAATTATTATTGTTATTATTATTATTACTATTATAAATATTATTTTTAATATGATTATTACTACTATTATTATTATAAATATTTTTGTATTATTATTATTATAAATTTTATTATTATTTTTAATATTATTTTCTTTATAAATATTATTATTATTATTATTACTAATATGAATATTATTATTATTGTTATTTTATTTATATTATTATTATTATTATCAATATGTTAAGATTACCGACACAACAAATTGTCGGTAAATTGACATGACGAATTTATTGATGGATAATTTGGTAGTAAATTTTTTCATCGGTAAATCCAACAGTAAATACTAACATATTTTATGCATTAGTAATTACTGACGGATTTGATCCGTGATAAATTAATTGTAAATTTTTTCGTCGATAATGCATTTTATAGACGCATAAAATTTTGTCGGTGATTTTTTGTCATATTTTGCACTTTTCTTGTATAAATAACTACAATTATAATAAGTTCTGATTTAGGAACAATTACATAAATTAATGGTTAGTACAAAAAACAATTAAATAAATAATTTATGTTTTTATCAACACTTGAATTCAGAAAAGGATTAAAAATAATATTATCGGTCTTGTAAGGGTTAAGTGTAAAAAATCTTCACTCTCATTTAATAAAAACATTTTTTTTTATTTTCTATCATTAATCAATGTCAACCCATAAAATTATTCATCTCAATTCCTCAGGAAATGAGCCTAAAATTATCTATTAACTATAATGCCTTGATCAATTATATAAATGATCTTGCATTCTCTTAAGGGTCTTAAGACAATAATTTAATCACACTCTATTCCTATAGGCGTTATGTATAGAATTAAAATACTGATATAATAAAAAAAAGACATAAATATTAAAATAGAAATGATTGCATTATAGTTAAGAAAGATTTAACCTAATCCTGACAATAGAGAATTTAGTTTCTCATAGACATGAGGATAACAAACCTTACAATAGAGTAGTGGAATAAGAATAAGACTCCATGCGAAATCCTAAGATTGCCTTCCAAGAGTGAAATTAGAAGTCCAATAACCTAAGATTCCTAACCCTAACATGAGAAACTATTAAATAAATTTAAAACTTGTGCTTAGCTTATGTCAGCTACGACAGGCATGACTAGATTTCGGTATTATTTCGAATTCTGGGCCCAATCTAAGTCAGGCCTATGTGATGTGCGTCAAACACATTTATCTAGAATTGCTCTCTGGTCCTCCTACGTCGGGCTCAGGTTTGCTACACCAGGCGTGGTTTCTTTCATTCCAATTTCTCTTTTCTATCACTCTTTCAAGTCTTCCATCTTCTATCTTCTAATCCAATACTTTTGTGCTAAAAAATAATCCAAAAACCCAAAATTAGTAATTAAATCTTTTTTCTAACTCTCATAATCAATTATTAACAAAATTCAAATAAAATTGTGAATTAAGCAAATTTTATGTTTGGAGAGAATTGATTATCATAAAATAGGTTTACACACATTTGTCTTCTCATAGGAGAAGTATGATCATGCTTTAAACTTAACTTTTTTTTAGCACTTAATCAAAATCATATGGTGTTAAATTTTTGCCTTAAGACATAATTTATTGGTTTACTTATAACCTTGAATTACTTTTTTGTAAATATTGAATTATTTTTTAATTAAATGGTACTTGAAAATTACAACTTTTAACAAAAAATAAATAAAAATAAAAATCCTCATCTAATTAACCCATTGAATTTGAATCCACTCTCTGAGTTGAGAGTTGGCTTAAATTGAATTTAATATAAAAAATACAAAAATCCAATCAAACTTAATATTTTTATAATGACTTAGTTAATTAAATTTGTCTAATTTCTATCCAAATCTAAAGACAAAAGTCGTGATAAGAACTAGAAAGAGGGCTAGAAAATATTTAAAAAATATATATAATAAATATATTAAAATAATATAGCTTAGTAATAATTTGTGATTTATGTTATTAATTTTACTTAATCATATTAAATTATTATTAGTATTATCATATCTTTTATTATGATATTTAAAAAAATCTTATTATATTACAGAAATTACTATTTTTCAAACTAGTGAAAGCAATATGTGCATGTGCGTTTAAATTTTTAATAAGTTAAATAATAAATTTTTCTAAATTCTATCCAATTCAATCTAAGAATCCTTAAGGAGGCTTAGGTTCCAACAAATAGAATTGGTTTATTTAAAATATAATTAATGTAATTATATATAAAATATAAAATAGTTATGTAATTAGGTTACTATAATAAATTCTATGATTTGTAATTATGTGATAAGGCTGTAAACAAGAATTGTGTAATAAGAAATAGAAAGAAGACCACTAAATGTTAAAAACAATATCAATAATATTAAAAGAATATATGTTACAGATAATGTGTGATTTATATAATTAATTTTAATTAATTATATTAAATTATTATTCTTATTGTCATATTTTTTATTATGATATTTTTAAAATAATTTTCTCATTATTTATTTTTCGGAAATTATTTTTTCTTAAATTAGTGAAAACGCGCACGTATATACATATGTCTGTTCAATTTTTTATAATAATAAAAATATATAATTAAAAAACTTAAGTATTATTATTATAATTATTAGTAAAATAAATAATATATTAAATTATATTGAAATTATGAAAATCATTCATGCAAAAAATTATATTTTATTAATTTTATAATATTATAGTTACAACATAAAGAGCAGTTACAATTTTTTATAACATTAATTACTCCTTGTCATCGATAGTCTTTTATAAATCAATAAAATTACTTATATTCATAAAAACAATATATATATATATATATATATATATATATATATATATATATATATATATATAACAATGATAATAATAAATTATAGATTTTATATTATTTTATAATGAAATAATAATTTGCTTACTTATTGTCACGATCTGACACCAACAAATAATATATGTCGTCTTTCCCTCAGCATCTAGCTATATAATTGACAGTTGGATTCCAGCATAAAGGCATACATCTTCAATTTTTTGTGTTGATATCATTTATACACATTTTATATTACATCTGGATAAAACTATTCAAATATACTTTTCTAACCATCAATTTTTTATTCTCCCCATTCAGTACTTTAAAAGTATTTTTGTATATGCACATGGGTATTATTGCTTAGGAAAATACTTCTAAATGGAACTAAAGGATATTATGAAATATCATGCTTATAAAAAAAATGTTAACTTACAATTACTATTTTTAATTTTTTTAATAAATTATAACTATAATTATCTTAACCGTTAAAATATAACTTGTTAACTTACTTCAAAAAATAATGTATATTGAGAAATCCTTTTAATATTTAATGAATATCTATTTTCTTTTACAATAGATACAATTCTTTAGAAAATTAATTATTTTAATAAATGTTGGAAAACTAATATTTTACAAAATTAAATATTTAGAGAAGTGATTATTTAGCTTTGTATTGAATTAAAAAAAATGTAATATTAATAGCTATTTTAATTAACATCTCATATTAAAAATATTTTAATAGTAATCATATTACACAAAAATTCTATAATAGATATATGTATAATTATTCACATATTCATCATATATCAAAATATACCTTTTTATAGAAGATTTAATAAAAATATATTTATATAATCACAAAATAAAATAAAGTTTTTCTATTAGTTTATTGAAGAGTTACATTATTTGTCAAATCCTCTATTAATGTATAACAAATAATTACAATCATTGCAGATTTAAAAATAAAATAAACACCATATATAAAGAATGGTAAACTATAGAGTTTTAAAATTTATAATCATAAATTAAATTTCTATCCCAACAAAACTATAACATATTAGACTTTCATAATTCATCTAAGATAATTTTGCCATTATTATATTTCTACAATAACTCATCATATATACACCAACTCATATGCAAAGACACTTGATTGTACTTTCAGAAGACTCGTGCATTGAATAAGATTCAGAGGTTTGCACCTGTCACTCGACTCCCAACTATGAAATCCACACAACCCCCAACCCAAAATGAATCACATCACACTCATATGATAGGGTTAATCTATATGATCTAGTCCAATCGGTTCTTTTCTATACCGTAGTATAGTCATGAACCTCCTTCGACTCTCACTACCAGGATATTTTGATCCATATGAATTCAATATACCAATAGAGTCAGGATACCTCGTTATTGATCAAATTCACAAACAATGAACATCCTAAACAATCTCAACATGGATATTTCCTTTCCTAAAGATACAATGTCGGGATCACACATCACATCAATCAACAATATTTCATAAGATCAGTTCTTAATTTACAACACTTCAAAATCATCAAAAACATATATGAAATTCCACAATCAACTCCTACAAGAAAGTTTGGAACTAGTGACCACATCATCCCCACATCTAGGTCTTCTAACTTAGGGTTCTATTGAAAAAATAAGACTAGTTCTCCTTACCTGAATTCACAAAAAGCTCCAAAAACCTAAGAATATTAGAGATAGTTTAACGTGCGCCATAAAATCCTAATAAACAATCATAGCACATCACTATAACCTTGAATTAAAAGACTAATTCTGATGATAGAAACACTACATGTAATTACAATCTAGACTTAAGTGACTAAAAAGACTTGAAAACTGACTCAAAGGAAAAAAAGATAAAAAATAAACTTACTCAATTTAAGATCCTGATCGAATAGAATTACTCTAATAACAGCACGAGTTTGATGATAGACTCTGATCATCAATCCAGTGATACATGAGATAAAAAATCTAGAGAAAATACAGAGAACTCTAAAAGTATATAATTTTAGAGAAATTATGATTTTTATAAAACTGAAACCTAAATATTTTCCTATTTATATGAACTTTTTTATTTAAAAAAATATATATTTAAGTGATATCTTTATTTATATTTAAAGATAAATTATAGCTTCTAACATGGTATATTTTAAAGCTATTCTCTAGAGTATTATAATTTATTTATAAATAAAAATACAGATTAAGTAAATATAAATGTAACTATTAAAATGTAAAATAAATTCTATATTAAAAATTATTCAAAGTGAATTTTCAATTTTTTATTTATACATTATTAATTTTTTAATCTTGCACGTAATTATTAAAATAATTATGATAATAACAATAGGGATAAAAAAATAGTGAATAATTTCTATATAAAAATATATTTTAAAAATTATTACTTTTCTTTCAATAATTATTTTCAAAAATAATTATTACATTTATAAATATTTTAACTTTTATGTTTCTTATTCACAGATCAATAATTTAAATTATATAAAATACTTTTCACCATTTTTTTAAATCTTTTTCTATAAAATTTTCCAAACCAAAATTTAAAAAAAATCAAAAATTATTTTAATTTTGTTAAAAAAATTCTTATTTACATATTTTTTATACATAATTATTGCTTAAAATATGTTTTTGTAAATAATTATTTTTTATAATAATTATTTTTCTAAATATATTTTCTAAATATAATAAAATATTTTTTATATCGTATATAATTATTTTTCTAAATAAATATTTTAAAAAAAATATTTTGTAAATCAATTTTTTTAAATAAATACTTTTTAAAAGCTCAAAATTACAATTTTTCTTTCCTTTATTTTTAAATAAAAATAAAACCAATTAAAATCAAATTTAGAATTCAACATTCGGTTTCTAATAATCGAATTCTAAACTGCCACAAAAAATTATTCAATTTAGGTAATTATTTAGCATAATATGCTATTGGAATAAAAGCAAAAGGAAAAAGTTTGCTATTTTGGAAAAAAATTATCAAAATTATCTCTTGCAAAATTCTTCCCCACCATTCCATTACTTGACCTGAAGAACTTCCAGAGCTAGAAGACACCTCGGGGTGAGGAGAAACTACCTTAGTTCGAGGGTAATACATGAGAGCTTGTAGGGACTAGATGAAAACATCCAAGTAACCATGTCTCTACTGATTAATTTTAAAAGTTGACATTTTTTAGATATGGAAATATTAAATTGGAGTATATTGCGTCACTATTAAATCTCACTACTATTCAGGTGTGATTAACACTTTTAATTAAGACAAAAATGACAGACAACGAATATGAAATTGTCAAAAGTTAGACAACCACAATGAAAAATTATGTATAAATAACATTTATACTAATATAAAGCATAACCATCAATATTGTCTGAAAATGACACGATACATTTACATTTATAAGCTCTATGAAATGATGAATTTGTAGGCAAATGTTTATATGATAATCTTACAAATGACGGTGATAGTGTTGATTAACTTGACACAATTTTACTCACACAACTAATTTTAATAAATATAATTATTAAAATACTTACATTTATAACTGTTATCTAATGTTATTTTATATTCACCCTATGCAAACATGTCCAACTTTAAATAAACTAAATACTGCACAATATTAAAAATGGATAAGAAAAGAGGACTCTTTGATAAGATGCGTGATATGATATAAAGAGAAAAGAAGGGATAGTAAAGTTATACGAATAATGGTGTAAATTTATTGCGTAATTAAGATTTAATATATTGGTAGACCCTAGGTTTTTTTTGTTGTTTTTTGGTTTTTATAAATCTAAACCTTGAAATAATTCATAGCACTACTTGCTAATAAACTAACTTACATCTAAACATGTTATGTAAAATGTCATCTAGGGCAATAACTAACATGACCTATATATTAATGCATACAATGAAATAACAATACGATAGCAAAGGGATTTGTTAAAAAAAAGTTAAATATATTTAAAAAAACGAAAATATATTTGTATTAAACAGATATTTAAACAAAAATATAAATTTAGTGTATGGTGGTTGTCTTGTTCTTCTTTTTGTTTTGGTAGTATTTGGCTAAAAAAGGTGAAGAACGTGTCAAGTTGCCTACCCAACAGAACACAACAAATCATTGTCCTTCATGGAATAAGAAAGCCTAACAGCTTTTCACGAGACTGCAGAAGTTCTATGCCGAGTCTTGACTATATAAGAGTAGCAGAACCCTCCTTTCCTCCTCAATCACCAAGATGGGAACAACCACCAAAACCATTTTCTCATCCTTTATACTCTGCTCACTCCTACTCCACCTTTATTTTTCCCAAGGGGTAGCACAAGAGGTGGCAAAATCCGAGAGCGAAGCATTAGGGGAACCAGAGAAAAGAGAAACCCTAGAAATTATAATAGGTGGTGGAGGCTCCCCTGCTCCTTCCCCTGCTCCTACCCCTGAAACTCCATGCCCCCCTCCCCCACCGAAACAGCTCAGCCGTTTAGAGAAAGCGCGTCGCGTGCTTCTCAAATTCAAAACCCTCATCGATGACCCAAACTGTTACACGCAAAACTGGAACGAGAACACTGAAACTTGTAAATTCAAGGGTATACGATGCGCCACATATCCAAAATCAGACGAGCTAGCAGTTGCAGGACTGGACTTAAACGGAGCAAGAGTGACGGGTAAAAACGGCTGCGTTTTGCCTATCTCATCTCTCTTGGGCAAGAACCAAATACCCGAGTTGACATTCTTCCACGTCAACTCCAACGGCTTCGCCGGCTCTGTCCCCAGCGATCTCGTCACACTCCCCTTCTTCTTCGAGCTCGACCTCAGTAACAACAAAGTCAAAGGCCAGTTTCCCCTCGACGCGATTGCGTCGGACCAGTTAGTATTCCTGGACCTCCGCTTCAATCAGCTCACCGGCCCAATTCCCTACAAGCTCTTCGAGAGGGATCTCGACGTCATCTTCGTCAACAACAACCACTTCACAGAGTGCCTCCCCCAGAATTTCGGCTCCACACGCGCCCGCTACCTCACTTTCGCCAACAACAACCTCACCGGCCCCATTCCCAAGAGTGTCGGCTTCGCGCCCAACCTCACCGAAGTTCTCTTCCTCGGGAACCAGTTCGACGGCTGCTTGCCCCCGGAAATCGGAAACCTCAAAAAAGCTGTCGTCTTTGATGTCAGTAAAAATTCACTCACCGGCCCCATCCCTCTCTCCTTCGGCTGCTTGAAGAGCATTCAGTATCTCAATTTGGCGCACAACAATTTCTACGGCTGCGTCCCCGACAATGTTTGTCAAATTTCTTCTCTCCGCAACAATGGGAATCTTTCCTTGGCCGACAATTACTTCAACGAGGTTGGCCCCTCCTGCTGGAGTTTGATCAAGTCCAAGGTTTTGGATGTCTCAAAGAATTGCATCCCGGGGCTCCCCAACCAAAGGTCCCCCAATGAATGCTACAAGTTTTACAAGACCAAGAAGACGTGTCCGAATCCGAGTTCCTTCTACTACGTGCCCTGTAAATCGCACTGGGGAAAGCCCACTTCCGAAACCACTGTTCCAACTTCTACGCCGGTGACTTACAAGGCTCTCAAACCGCATCGTTTGAGATTGTGATGGAGTGAGATATCATCATCGTAAATGTGATATTTCTCTGTATATTTCTCTTTCCTATTAGCTGCTGTTTTATATTCTGTATGCCCATTAATAAGCACTGTCGTGCAATTGGGCGTCGTGTTACTATTGCTTCTTTGGTGTCACTCAAATGTAATTTCCGTAAGTGGTCGAATAAAATTTGTACTATCTTTGAATGAGAAAATGTGTGCCTTCAAATCGAGTTTTGTTTGTTTGGGCATTTCTAAAAGCACAGTATTAATGTAAAGCTGTGATGTCTTTCTCTGACTCTCTTTTTTGGCACGGCAACTTTGTGTTGTTCCTTCCTCTTCCCTTCCCCACTTCCTTTCTCTCAACATCAGTTTCTTTCGGTGAAATGTCTTCGTCATTTTGCATTTTATAAAGGAACCATCATGCATTAATATATTGAAGAAGATAATGGTTCTGTTCGAACATTGACTTCAGGCGTTTACTTAGTGCATCCGTGTAGCCGCCAAGTTAAGCTAAAACATTTCGTCACAGAAAAAGGTTTAACTTAAACACGAGACGCGATCAGAACTTAATCTCTTGAGTTGGGTGTAAGTAAATACAAAATTTGTTTAGCAATTATAATTTGCTTGCTGTACAAGAATCTCTTTCATAGTATAATGCCATTACAGTCACGGTGATTTCTTGTTTGCTAGTGACTAATAATTAGGTGACAAGGACAAAGGCTACCGTAGCTAACTAATGGGTAGCTTACAAAAAATTAAGAGTCACTTGTTCAAGAATAATTTCTTCTTGCCCCTTTTTTTTCTTATTAGTATTACTCTAATGATTTTTTTTTCTTACTAGCATTAAATTGTCATATTTTTTCTTATTCTTTGAAATTTTAAAATTGTAACATATCATTTTGGATGTTACTTATAAAGAAAAGAAAACCATAGTCTAAAAGATGACTGTGACATCTTTAAAATTAATTTAATATTGAAATAAAATATTCTAACAATTCTAAGCCAATTGTCATCGTTTTTCCATTTTAATTTATTTAAAGTGAGAGTAACACTTTTGGTGATGGTTTTAGAACAATAGTTATTATTGTCAAAAAGTAATGTTAAATTTCCAACAAAATAATTTGTTTTTATTCTAATTTTTAGTTATTCTTTATTAGACAACTTCAAAAGCTTTATCATCACTCATTTCATTTTAATTTATTTAAAGTGAGAGTAACACTTTTGGTGATGGTTTTAGAACAATAGTTATTATTGTCAAAAAGTAATGTTAAATTTCCAACAAAATAATTTGTTTTTTTTCTAATTTTTAGTTATTCTTTATTAGACAACTTCAAAAGCTTTATCATCACTCATTGCTTTCTATGTATTATGGTTATTTTGTCTCCATGAGACGAATAACAAAGATTGTGATATTGTTGTTATGTTTCATAAGACAAAGAAGAAGGAATGTGTTATCATTATTGTGCCTCTATGAGAAGAAGAAAAGGGTTGTATCAATCAGGATTGATTAAAGGCCCAAACAAATAAAACAGATCTCAAATGCCTAAAAAAAATAATATTAATATATTATTATAAAATTAAAAATGTTTAATTTTAAAATTACACTTAAAAATAATTTTTAATTAAAAATTTAAAATATCTTAAATGACTTTAAGTTTATATTGGCACTATAAATATTCTTTAATCTTTAAATTTATATTGATGAATAATTATTTTAGAACTTTCTCTTAATAAATAAATAATATTTTAAAAAAAATTGAACAGTCAAGGAATCTTTGATATCAAAACTTTCTAATTTTCTATCTCTTTCTATTATTCCATCATATCCACATCATCTATTTATATTTCATTTCTTTCTCTGACCCTTCCACTTATTTTTTTTTCTTTCTTTGATTTCTTCACTTATCTCATTCTTTTCTTTGACTCTTTCATTGGTTCTTCCAAATTATTACTTTAATTTAAATGTTTGATTCTCATTAGGTCATTATCAAATTCCAAATTTATTTTATTATTCTGTATTGTGTATTTATATGTGTGTCTCTATTTAGAGACTTAGAGCCATAGATTGAGGAATTGAAGTTTGTAATTGTTATTTGTTCTTTTGAGTGCATCAATATCATGTAAAAATCAATATCAAATTGATTGATGAATTGATCTCAATATCATTTTATTTTTCATTATTATTGAATTAATTTCAAAATAATTTGTAAAGAATGGTATTAGAAATTTAGAATTTATAAATTAAATTTAAAGGCTTACTAGAGGATAGGACCAATAAATAGAAATAGACTTGAAACTTAAAAACAAGATACTACAATCAAGTTTATTGTTTTGACAATCAAGTTTATCTTTTTAACTTAGTCTTGTTTTATATGCTTATATGTTATATTCAATATTATATATATATATATATATATATATATATATATATATATATATATATATATTAGTTTTTAGTTTTATATACAAATATGTTAGCTAGAAGATAAGAATATGGTTATTCAAAACTTTAAAAAAAGAGATGAGTTGAGCTTTTTGTTAAATCACAAAAATAGACTATGAATAAACTTATAAAAATAAACAAGAAAAATGAAATAGAACATACATGTGAGTGCTCTCCGAATGAAGAAGATAACATAGATATAGGTGAAGACAATAATAAAGAAGTAGTCAACGAATATAATAATTCTGATTCTCAAACTCATGATAACGGAGATGAAATTAAGATGAAATAATTTTACTATTAAAAATATATATGATCTAATTCAATGGAAGAATATTGATACGAAATTGAAAGACTTATTAGTAGAAAATGCCTTATTAGGATAATTGATATAGATTTTCCAAAGGATAAATATTTTAAACACTTTTTTGCATCATATTACATTCAAAAATTGCCTAATAGATAAAAAACATGAAAGAAAATGGTTCATTTATTCTACAAATTTAGATAGAGTCATTTTTTTTGTTGTAAATTGTTTAACGTTTTCTACTAGTAGACTAACTAACAAAGGTAGTAGAGATAGGAGAAATCTTAGTATTAAGTTAAAAAGTTGATGAACACATTATTAAGGTGAATGCATGGATTGATTTGGAAATGAGATTGTCTAGATTATAGGATTAGAAAATGATAAACCAATTGTCATTTTTAATCATATAAAAATAATATATTCTTTTCCAAATGCATATATAACATATAGAATAATGTTAACAATTTCAGTATCAATCAGTTGCTAAACTAGTAAAATATTATTTAAGATCAACAATGTCTCGACAAAGATTAAATGGATTAACTTTAAAGAACCAACCCTAATACCAATTGTAACGAATGTAGGCAGACTTCAAGAGAGGGCCAAATCAAACTACACAAGATTTTGCAAAAAAAAAAAAAAAGTTTAAAGAAAAAAATTCTTCAATTGAAACAACGTACTGCAAATTTGTTTATAAAATTCTTTATCAAGTAGCAGAAAAATAAATCGCAATTTACAAATAGTCAAATAAAATTATCGTTTGATTATCCTAACAAAAATTCAATTGATTTAATTCTTGCAATAGTATATTATATTTATCACACGGAACCATAATAACAGAAAAATGATCAATTGAAACTCATAATCAACATATTGAAATTGAAATTCTAGTAATTATCAAACACAAAAAAACAAACACTCAATTAATGTGTTTATAAATGTGACAACGATTTTAAAGAGTTATCAAACACGCTTCAATGATTTTCAATTTTTATTGGTTTGAAGTCCCATAGAAAAATAATCAATTAAGATTCGATTTTAGTTTAATCAAATTTCAGTACTATTAGTGATTATATAGAAATTTGAAAAATAATACAAGAACAAAGAATAAAAAAGCACAACACATGATTCTTACACTGGTTTACTCTTCTTCAAGAGCTACATCTAGTTTTTTTGCCAACCTACCAAAAATTATACTAAAATCACAAAGTTTAATACAAAATACACTAAGATACAATCTTGCACCTTACAAGATCCAACAAAAACATTGTGCAACATCATGTTACACCCTACAATTAAAAATTCTATCTTATTGTAGTCTAAGAAACAATATAAACAAATGAATTGAAAAATCACAACACAACCACAAAAGTAATGAATAACATGTCCAAAGGTAAAAGAACAAATAAGTCACACTGTAAATTAGTCACTGGTAAAAGAAGATTTCTCTAAGATTTGCTTTCTTAAGTTCTTACTAAAAAAGATTGCATGAAACTTGAATTATCATGTTCTCTAAAAACTAATCTATGTAAAATTCTAAATTCTCAACAACTCGTGTCTCGACCTCTCAATTTATGATCTAGTATTTTATAATAATGAATAATTATTTGTAAATGTATATTTTGTCATCATTAATGAAAATTCTGTGACTAATTCAAAAAAAAGTCAACATTAACATACAAAATAGTGATAAATTTAATATTTATCACTATTAACTGTATTATTACGAAATGAAAATAATGTTAGCTTATGAAAGAAGATCATAAATTCAAATGAATTTGTGACCCACTATTATTGAAATAAATATTATTGTAATTTTAAAGTGGCATAGGACAAGTAAAGTTGTTTTATTAAGATTTTATGATTTCAGATATAAAGTAGAACAAATTTATTTTTTTGAATAACTGCTATTGATATAATAAGAATGAAAAATAATATTATATATTATTAATTTATAAACATTTAATAAATTTTTTATTAATTATATTCTTGTTAAAAGAAAAGTAATCACAAGTAATATACCAACAGTCACAAGTTTTATTTTTATCACTGTTAATTACGTTATAAAAAAAATAACCTGACTTACGAAAGAAAGATCATAAAGTTAAATCTAAAATAAATTTAATATTTTTTCCACTAATATAAATACATGTACCTGTAAGTTTTCTATTAAATATACAAATTTATGACACATTATTATTGAAACATGTAGCGAAAATAATGTTGACTATAAAAGAAAAATCATAAATTCAAATTAATTTGTGATACATATAAATTTAATTTTTAATAATTACTAGTAATATGATAATAGTGAAAATTAATACTATATGATTATTAATATACAAACACTCAATAAAATTTTTATTAATTATATTCTTGTCAAAAGAAAAATAATTTTATCATATGATATTTTATATTAATGAGTAATTATTTGTAGCATATATATTTTATTATTTTTAATGAAATGTTTGTGACAAATTACACATAGTCACAAATAATTTACATACACATAGTGACAAGTTTTATATTTATCAGTATTAATTACATTATCACAAAATGAGAAAGTAATGTTGACTGAAAGATCATAAACTTAAATCTAAAATAACATAAATTTAATACCGTTTCACTAATATAAGTACATTTTTAAGTTTTCTATTAAATATATAAATTTATGACACATTATTATCCAAACATATTTTAACATGCAATAACTAATAGTTAAGAAATAACTAATGAACTATAAATATCTAATAAATTTTATATTAATTATATTCTTATTATAAGAAAAGTTATTTTATTATATAATTTTTTATTAATTACTTATGATATGTTTCTTTTAAATTTTTAATATAATTACTGCCACAGTTTTTATTTTTATTTTTATTACTATTATAAATAATATTTGTGACAAATAAAATTTAATCACAAATAATAAATAAAGTGTCAAAATTTATGGCAAAAACTTATATTTCTTATAGTGTATGTAAACATATATAGGATGACAAACATCATAATTATACAGTTACACTTTTATTTTAGATAAAAAATAATTGAACGAATTGGAATTGAAAAGGATTGAAAAGAGTAAATCTAAAAAGTAAATAAATTCTAATTGATTTACGGTTAGTTTTAGTTGTAAGGGAAAACGAATTCATTATTTAAATTTATCTAAACCCTATGATTGCTTTCTGCGTTAATATTGTTAAGTTAATTGACTTAACTTGATTCACTAACACCCATGAAAAGACCAGTATTAGTATAATTTAATCTCATGCCATAACGTAATCTGGTTATCAACCATGAATTGAAGGGTCACTGATTTGTGAGGAAGGATAGCAGAAAGACCTAATCACAAATCACGTTGTTAATTACATTTAGATGTTATAAATAAATTATATAGCAACTGAGGACTGAACTCGTGCATATCCATTTAAGTTGGAAGTGGCTCTAATAATTAAGTGCTTTACAATGCATAAAAAACTCATAAAGTGTTCCCATGTTCCATTTAGTTTTGTGGTTTACGAAGTTCAAAAAGCCACAAAATGTGCTCCATTTTGAGTCGGTGGTTGGCGCATAATGCCACCTTACCAAATTTTCCAAGACCAAGTTCTTGGTGGGTTGACCTCTTTCCCAGTGCCAAATGTGCACCAAACCTATTGACTAGCACCCACCAGCCACTATCAGGAAAATTAAAACATGCAAATCATTTCATTATGCGACCACAGAAAAATTCATCCTCCACTATAAATCTCTAACCATACCAAAACAGTTCAACCAGAACTTTCCTCAGAAATCATAAGCATGATTTTATCTAAGCAATCTTCGGTTTCAGCACTCCACACCTTAACATTTTTTCTTTGCCTTCTCTTAGTAGATTGCCAAATCCTTGGAACCCCATTACCGCCATTAGATCCAATCCCACTAATCCCTGACATTTTAGACTTCCTAGACCAAAGAATCGCTCTGGTCTTGCCCATTGTTGAAGCCTTCAAGAACATAATAACCTCAGATCCCTTGGGAATAACAGCAACATGGGTTGGTCCGAATATATGCAACTACACAGGCTTCTACTGTGGCCACCCACCAGACAACCTCACTGCCACAACCGTTGCCTCAATCGATTTCAATGGTTTTCAACTCACTGCTCCAACACTTGATGGCTTCATCGACCAACTCCCTGATCTGGCTATTTTCCATGCAAACAGCAACAAATTTTCGGGCACCATATCTCCAAAAATAGCGGGACTCAAGTTCCTATACGAACTTGATTTAAGTAACAACTTGTTTTCGGGGGTATTCCCGTCATCGATCATCAACATCCCCACCTTATCCTTCTTGGACATTAGGTACAACTCTTTGACCGGCACGGTGCCCCCACAAGTTTTCATGAAGACATTAGAAGTTCTTTTCCTCAACAACAACAATTTCGCGCTCACACTACCCAACAACCTAGGAGACACACCCGTCGTTTATCTGACGTTGGCCAACAACAAATTCAGCGGGCCCATTCCCCGCAGCATTGGAAAAGCCTCGTCCTCGTTGATCGAAGTGCTGCTTTTGAACAACCATTTAACGGGTTGTCTTCCCTACGAAATCGGGTTCTTGGGAAACGTGACATTGTTCGATGTTGGGGGGAACCTCTTAACTGGGCCAATACCTCGGTCCTTTGGGTGCTTGAAGAAAGTGGAGCAGCTGAACCTGACAAGGAACTCTTTGTATGGAGAGGTTCCTGAAGTGGTGTGTGCGTTGGGGAATTTGGCGAATCTTTCCTTGTCTTACAATTATTTTACGAAAGTGGGACCTTTGTGCAAGGGGCTGATTCAAAGAGGGGTTCTTGATGTGAGGAACAACTGTATTAGTGGTCTTCCGGATCAGAGATCGGCGAAGGAGTGCACGGCGTTTTTTTCGATTCCAAGGTCTTGTTCGCGCCCTGCGTCGTTTAATATCATACCGTGTCAGATTCATCGGACGAAACCGCAAGAGAGAACTAAGAGGCGTTTGCTTTCGTATTCTGCTCTTTCCACAGATAGAGTGGTTTTGTAACTCAGGACAGTGTAGTGTGCACTAAGGTATACTTTGATCACATGCATATCCACACAATCTAATGGGATGAAATAAGTTATTAATAAAACAATTTTTTACATACATGTAGAATTTATCTTAGTTTAGTACCACTAGACTATAAACTTTCTTATTATAATATCCTTAGTATTCATGACTACTACTACTACTATTATTATTATTATTATTATTATTATTATTATTATTATTATTATTATAATTATTATTATTATTATTATAATTATTATAATTATGATTTTATGATTAATAATAATAATAATATTAATAATAATAATACCATTAATAATAATATTATTAATAACAATATTATTAATACTAATCTTAATAATAACAATACTAATATTATTAGTATTTATAATATTAATAATCATAATAATATTAATAATAACAACATTAATAGTAATATTAGTAATATTAACCTCAACATTAATAATAATAATATCAATAATATTAATAATATATGTTAACAATAATAATAATGTAAAGATTTGTATCATATATGTAAAATTTTGTATGTAATATTAAATTTATATACGGATGTGAATCCGTAAGTAATGCTTATTTTACATACGAATGCAAATCCGCATGTAAAATTCAGTATATACTGTGAATTTTACATGCCGATTCTCATCTATATGTAACATGCAATTTTCTCTTTTGTAATGATATGATAAATGCATATTTTCAAATTTTATTCAATGCACGAATCTTCCAAAAGTAAAGACAAGTGTCTTTGTACACAAGTCAGTGAATGTATGATATGAGTTATTGTAGAGATGTGATAGTAATAATATGATATATGAGATGATATGTAAAAGTTTGATTTGTTGTAGTTTGGCTGTGATAGAAATTTAATTTGTGATTATTTCTAAAGCTCTATAACTTACTTTTTTGTGTGGTGTTTGTTTTGTTTTTAAATCTACAATGATCGTTGTTACACGTGAGCATAGGATTTGGTAGATAGTTGGTGGTGTGACTCCTCAATGAATTGATAGAGAAACCTTATTTTATTTTATTTTATTTTGTGATTATATGAAGATATTCCTATTAAATCCCATATGGAGAGGTATATTTTGAAATACTAGGATGTATGTATGAATATTTATACATATGTCTATTATAGAATTTCTATGTGATATAGTTACTATTATATGAAAATCATGGGATGTTACATTTGGAATCACAATAGTTCGTCGTCCTTAGGATGACCGGAGGATAGTGGGTTTATTGTTTTTCTTCTTCGTCTTCCTATTTATATAGATTTTTTTTTCTTTAAAAATAAAATCTTCATGTGTCATCTTACTTATATCTAAAACTATATTCTAGGTTCTAATATGTTTATATTCTAAAGTTATTTTCTAGGGTCTTACACAAATGTCTTGTATAATGTATATATGGCATGAGTTATTGTAGTAGTGTGATAATAGTAATGTGATGTACGAGATGAATTATGAAAGTCTGATGTGTTATATTTTGGTTGAGATAAAAAAATTAATTTATGATTATACATTTTTAAACTCTCTAGCTTATCCTTCTTTGTGTGAAGGTTAAATTTGTGATGATAATGTGTTAAACATGAGTAGAGGATTTAACAAGTGATATTTTATTTTATTTTATGATTATATAAAGATATTTTTATTAAATTCTCTAAGAAATATATATTTTGAAATATTAAGATGTATATATAAATATTTATATATAGATTTGTTATAGAATTCGTGTATAATATAATTACTATTATTGAAAATTATGGAATGTTAGATAAAGTATCCATAAATATTTCATGTCAATAAAATCCTTATTCTTATAATAAATTTTTACAACTTTTTTCGTTTTTATCATATTGCTCATCTCCTGTCATACTTTTCTCCTATGCTAAAGAGTTGTGAAAAATTGTGCGGAGGGTTTCTGACGAAGTATATTTACGATCCAGAAAAAAAATAAAAGGAATCTCCGAAATTGATTACTAAGAATAGATTATAGATTGTGACTTTGTTTTTATCTTCTATCTTCCGTAGCATTTCAATTTGACATGGAAATCTAAATATTTAAATTTATTTCATGATTTGATTTTAAGAGATGAAATTATATAATCAAATTTCTTTTTTAATTATTAATATTTAATTTTTATATAAAAATGTAATGTTTAATTTTGAGTCTATATCCAAGTGAATCAAAATTTCATTTAATTGTATTATTAAGATATTAATATTCAAATATATGTTTTTTTTTTATCAAATACACACAAGACTAGGAATAAAGAATAGAAAAGGAAATTATATTTCATTTCATATCTTTTTCTAGCCAACATATATATACCTAACTACCTAATGTATCTTAACTGAGAAAAGTTCCATTGTTACTTGTAACAAAATAACTCAGTCCTACTCAACAAGCCATTTGAACATATAATAACTAAACATCTTAATTACGTTGACTGTCTAAAATCATTTATGTCCTACTTGATCACTCGGCAACTTTAAACATGTTGTATTTGATTTCTTCGTTCCATAGGTTTGATTTGTTTGTACCAAATTATATGGAATAGTTGTTGAAACAACACTACATTTCGATTTTTCATTTTTTCATCTCATTTTTGCAACTTTTCTCACTTTAAGAAATTTAAAGTTTATGATGAAATTTTTTTGACAAAACTAGTCTGTCAAAAAATTAAGTATAATCAATGGAATTTATCAAAGATGCATTAGTCTATTGGTAAATTTAACAATATAACAACTTTTGTATTTCGTTAGTATATCCATCAAATAATCAAGAAAGAAATTTTAGTTAGATTACCAATATATAAACCTATTAGTAAGTTAGACTAGTCAATCAACGAACAATGTTAGTCAGATTTTTCCATCCTTGATCTCAAGAGTGAATCTGCTCAGTATACCAGGATTGCACCCAACAGATTTAAGATGGTGACAATATATTTTTAGCAACCTGCTTAACAAATTAACCTTTGTTAGTTGAGTACAAATAGCCTTAAGTTCTCATTCTTACATACTTTGACATAGAACAGAGTTGAGAATTGAGAGAGAGAAAATATTCATTTGCCACCTAAAGAAAAAGGAATCAAGATATTCTTCTTTCATCCATCTTTCTTTGCTTCTATGTCACTTCTTCTCATTCTCTTCAAGTTCTATTGATCATTTTTTTTTCCATAGGTAGTTATCCTATTTCCATCTTTTTCTCCTTTAATGGTATCAAATGTAACATATATATAAGAAATATAGGGTTATGAAACCACAATCGCTAGAATCCTTTAATATAGAGATATCTTGTCTTTTGAATCTCTTTTATGAAATATTTCTAGAATGACCATTATTCTTTCATGTGAAGATCTTTGAATGTAGTATTATGTCTTAAGAAAATATTTTATGAGATTTATTAAACGTTATCTTTACCTTGAACTTGAAACACAACTTTTAGTGATAAAATTTTAAGTATAATTAATATTTCACAAGTTATTTAAAGAAGAAAGTATAAAGTATATTTGTGGAAAACATACTACTCAAAGAATATTTATATACGAGTCTCTAAATAACTTTGAGAGGATGTGAGAGCTCCTAGGTTTGAACTTCCTAAGCAATATAAATATCAGAAATTCATGACATAGAGTTGAGGGATGTCTATGATAATGTTTGAGGTCAACATTATATCAAAAGAATGAAAAATAAAAGGTAAAGAAATTTTTAAAGATAAACACAACTTTACTATTTCTTGTATTAAATTCAATTACTTAAATATATTTGAGATATATTTTTTTAATGCTTTTGAAATATTAACTTGTTTAATGATAAAATTATTTAAATTTATATTATTGTAGTACTTATTGAGTTAATATGACATAATTTTATATATTCTTGATAACATGTTCATAAATAAATTATCCAATATAGAGGATGGAGTAATTTTGAGTTTCATTTATGAATTGCCTAGTTAGCTTTTGTAAATATTTGTGTATTATTTTCTCTTTTTTGTAAATTTATACATATAATTATATAGATTGACTTTTAATTCGTTTTTGTCTTGATAATTTAAACACATGATAAATATTATGTTATGTAAATATTTTTTATATAAATTTTATTATTCATATATATTATTATTTATATTATGTTGAAATCTTCTTTCTAGATGAAACGTTACTAACCAAAAATCATTTAACTTTCAATGGCCACCATTAAGCTCTTCATAACTAAAATGCATAGAAAACATGAGACGTGCTCATTCTTTAATGTGGGTACCTAACCTTAACTCCTCCTGGACGGAATTTTTTTTAATCATAAGTTGTTGTGCAAAAGTTCATAAAAAACAATATAAAAAAGAACAAAAATCATAAGGATATTCTACCAAAACTCATAAAAAAAATTAATATAACTAACATTAGTAAAAATAAAATAAAATTAGTTCATTGTTATTTATAAGAATGACTCCAAATCTATAAATAAAGTGAATCCCATCAAGTTTTCACTCCAAACCAAAATATACTCAGTATTTTTGCACAAGAATCACCCTTCTTACAGACAAAGCTAAATATTTTATCTAACTTGCCCTACAACGCCAAGGAACCCTGTTGTCATCTCTCAAGGGAATAAGATAATTTGAAAATCACATTCAAGGTATATAAGATTTTCTAGTCAAATTTATCCACACTTTCCATGACAAACATAGTAGCCAAAACTTCATTATTAAAGCGGATTTAACATCAATGTATGGAGAAAAAATATTTAAAAAAATGTCATTATTATCTTGGAAAATATCATTACAAGAGGCAATACCAGAAGAATATTGATTAGCATCATCTATATTACATCTAATAGAATTTGCTAAAAATGGAAACTAGCTTCAATAATCTTTGGGAGGAGGAGTTATATATAGCCATTCTCCCTGACTTTTATATCATATGCTCACTTGTTAACAGGACAATTTATATTTTTAAATGTTTTTTCTTGCAAATTGCACAGGATTTGTGGGCACAAGAATTTTATAAATAATGCAACAATGGCCATGGAAAAAATATAAAAGATAGAAAATGAAGGAGTTTATGTTGAACTATTTATTTGTGAACTAATAATATTAATACATTATCTTAGACAAATCCTTTAAAATCTACTATGAAGGTTTCAAATTCTATATATTCGATGGGTTCGTTGTAAGTTGATTATCAAAGAGAGGATAATCATTATAACATTATATTCAGTTTCTTCCCTATTTATTATTAAATATTGAAAAAATTACATTTTATCTATGTTATTTAGGTATACATTATATACTCTTGATTTATCTTTAGTTATAGATTGTCTTATAACTGCAAGGCTATTCTTTTTTCACTAGTGTCCTTTTCGAAAAGATTTACTTAAATAATATTTTTTTTTACTTTAATTTTCTAACTAGTACTATTTATATTTTAATTCCTTAACTAGTACTATTTATTATAATTATTAAGTATTCGGTTTTTATAATCCAATAATTTCATTTTATTTTTGCTATTATTTTTTTTATATTTTTTTAACAATCTAAAAGTACAAATTTAATTCAAATATCAATAATATAATTTATTATAATTTTTTCTTCCAATTTCAATTTTACTATAAAAATATAATTACAAAATTATTATAATTTATTTCATCAAATTTAAATTTATTATAAAATTTAAAAATTAAATAATTTATCATTTATTTTTCCATTATAATTAATTAGTTTAGAATACGTATAAATATTTTATTTTATTCTATTTGTATCTTTATTATCTTTTTAAAATTTTAATTCAATCATTTTTATAGTATTTTTTATTTTCATTTGAAATAAACTAATAATCACAAATTTAGTTTCATATAAATTTAAGAAAAATAAATAATTTTTTCTTACATATTTTTTTATTTATCTCCTCCACTCATATAAATTAAAAATAAATAATTTCAAATTTTAATTTTATTTTCAATAAAGTTTTTTACTACAAAGTATTTTTCTTTTTTTATCGATTTTTATATTTATAAATTATACTACCTATATTTTTATTTAATATTTTCAACTGTATTTTTTAAATTATTTTCTTTATTTAAACCTTAAACTCTTAAAATTTACCTAATAAATAAATAAAATTTTACAATAAAATAATTTATTAAAAATATAAATAAAATTTGGAACGGTTTATTTTTAATTTATATGATAAGGAGGGGTAAATAAAATAATATATAAGAAAATTAGAATGTAAATGGTGTTATTTAAGAAAATTATAGCCTAAAAAATGCTACTTAGGTGATTTTTGTGGAAAAGGTACTACTGAGGGAAAAAAAGTCCTGCAAGATATCCCATTATTTAATATCTTATATATATATATATATATATATATATATATATATATATATATATATATATCTGTAATATATTATTTGTATCCCTCATCTTATCCAAAAAAATTGAAGACTATTAGGATTAGGATAAACAATATAAATTATATGAATAAAAATGGGATTAAAATTTAATTGTAGTTGGTACCATTTCGTGGAAATATTGAAGCATTGTATTTTAGCCTTAAATATCGTATGAGAAGTTCTTACTTTACACAAATGTGCTAATGTGAACTCAAATAGCACTCGTTATAAAACCCCATTCTTTCATTCCCTTACTTTGGGGCCGTAAATTGAGAAGCTTGTTGGTGGTATAAGCTGATGGCCACATATCATATCAAAAGTCGCATTTCATTGTTTACTTTTAAAAAGCTTGGAAAAAAAAAAAAGAATTGAATACTTATCTATATATAAAAATTAAGGATTGTAGTTGATTATAACTAATCATAAAAACTTATGTCCACATGGAAGGAATTTAAGGCTCTAAATGGTTGAGTGGTAGTAGTTGAACACTTCAGAATACATTATGTATGTCCACTTTGGTTGAATTAAGTACCTTTGTTCCATTTTCTTAATAAATAATCATTTCACACTCTTAAGAAGTATGTATCGTTGGTAAGAAGAAAGAGACCAATTTATTTAAAAGAAAGAGACTACTAGAAGATGAAGAAAAATAGACAAGGAAAATGAAAAAACAAAATATTGTGAAATATATTATTGCGTTGACGGGGCTTGAAAGTCACTATCATTTTTAATGTTAAGCCAAATAAAATTAAGCAAATTTTATTAAAAATAGCGTTAATTATTTTCAGACCCTGATTGAGACTTACAAAAACTAATTGAAAAAAAATAGTTAAAATTTAAAAAAAATAGTATATAATTAAAAGTTATTAAGCTAATTTATTAAAAAAATAAGTATGGGAACCACATTCCTTGTTTGCCACTTTCTGAAATCACACTCTTTTGGCACTTTTTGATATCACACTTTGAATATGAACACTTAATGATATGACCATTATCATGTTTAAATGTAAATTTCAATAATATATTTAACCCATTTGCATATTCAATGTTTAAAAATCCTCATGATTTATCTATTGACATGATTACAAAACAAACACCAAAAGAAAAAACAATTATCTAAGAAGGAAATCATACATGGTTCACATAAAGATGTATTATCATCAAAAGAGTTAAATGAAACAGAGTTAACTAAAATTATAGTTGACCAAAACCTACATTTATCAAACTAGTCATACAAAGAAAAATTGTGTTTCAAATTACCTAGATAAGTGTCTAAACAAACTAGGGATATAACTGGATTGTAAAATCTGAACTTACTGAAGGTGATAATAAGTGGAATCGGAACTGAAACAACAAATTATGATGGTTGTCAAGCTACAAAGTATAAACTAATAAGTTGGAGATTATAGCATTAATATTTTTAATGAAATCTTTCACTTAGAACTACTTCATTTTTGCTTAAATATATCTCTTAAGGGATTAGTATAATTGTTTCTTGATTTTGATGATGGGGCTAAAATGTGGTATCCTAGAAATATTGTGAAATTTTAATTAATTGTGTAGTACAAGCATGATTGAGTAAATAACTAATCTAATATGCTGGGCTAATATTCCTAAGAAAGTTTCATGCCTTATATAAAGATATGGATTGATTAGTATGAAACAGTTCTATATACAAATTAACTTAATTCAAAGGAATTGTCTTTATCAATGCTTTTGGATTGAAAGAAATCGTAATTGTTAGAAGTTAACTGCATATAGTGTCATTCAACTCAATTCATCCTCCTTTCATCTCTATCTCTATCTTTGTACTTATTTCTAAATATAAATAAACTATTGATTCTAAATTCAGAAATATAGTATATTTAATATGGTTGCAATTATAGTTTTTTTAAATTAAAAGAAAGTATATTTGCAATGAAATCTCCTGCAATTAGTTTGCTCTAGATGAAAGTCGTGTACAACTAAACTGTAAAATAAGTTTGCTCATATCAAGACACATATGAAGTAAAAATTCACACCCTAATGCCAAACTTCATTTTAGTTGCAAAAAGATGAAACTATATACCTTAGTATTAGTATCTTTCAACTTAACTAATAGAGTTGAAACAATATATTTGCACAAGCCACAACTAACTTCTTGATCTATGAGGAAATATATGAAATCAGATTATAGATACTGATCTTGTAGCATAATTGTGCAAGGTAAAGATTGTAATGAGAATATTGAGTGAAGTATGGGATATGAGATGATACAATATAACAATTAGATGCTGGCAAAATGAAATACAAACGTGTCATTTACAAATAGAAACTCAATGGAGAGATATTAAAAAGTGAAAATAGCTATACCAAAATGCAAACACTTAACTTACATGCAACAATGTTGCAAAAACTTAATCATACATGATATGGACAAACAAAATTTAGAATTCATTGAAGGAGATAAAAATGAGTAACAAATTTTAAGCATATGGACTTTTATGATCTGCAGAGAATACATATCCAACTAAGAAATCATAACAATAATGTTTCTATAGGATAAATAATAACATTAAATGAATAAAAACCACCACTACTATTGCTTGAAAGAAAGAAATGGAAAATGGAAAATGGAAATTGGAAACCTATGGGCTTTACACCGACCACAAGAAACCATTTCTAATGAAATATTACAACAAAACTAAACAACAAATATTGTTAAAAATCAATACACCACTATATTGGATACAATATATAAGAAAATAACAATGTTAAAAAATCAATATATCACTATATTGGATAAAATATAGGTTCAACCATAAAGTAACAAACATCACTTAAGCAAAATTGCATTAGCTTAAGTGAGTCAACTTTGAATAAGCAATACAAATGAAAAGTTTAAACAATACATGTATAAAGTGAGTCAACTTCGACTAAGCAATACAAATGCAAATTTTAAGCAATACATCTTTTATATGTCACTTAAAAGCACTGAATGATTAAATGACACAACACACACTTAAGTGACAATTGTTTAAAAGAACAATGAAACTTAAGCTAGTTGGCTTAAATATCTTCACCATACTTTAACAATTGCCACTTTAAGCAGGAACAAATCACCCTTAAGCAATACATAAAAGTTAAAAGAAAAGTAAAGATGAAAAATAAATTAGAATGAGAAACATTTATTATTGTAACAAAATGACAAGAAAAAATAGAGAAAAAAAAACTAAAGAAAGAAAGACAATATAAAGTTATTTAATGAAGTGTACAAATAACAAATAACAAAGAGATTACTTAAGCAAGAAAGGAAAATAAAATACTAAAGTAAAAGGACAAGGAGAATAAAAAGGTTGTAGGTAAAAGATGGTAGTGGAAACGTCTTATATAAAATGTAGGGACCATTTGGACAAGGTTGTTTTTATCGATTTAAGCAATGTTTTCCAACACTTAAGCAATAAACAATGATAAACAAAATTAAACTATTTTAACTCTCAATGAGTGAAAATGTGGTAAAATTTAAAGTTCCTTTATGGCATGTACTGGTATATTCCTACCGCTTTAAATGTCTAAGAACAAGATACTGTCACAACACGTAGTTCAAGGTTCTACCTAAGCATTTGTTAATAACAATTAACTAGTGACAACATTTGTTACAAAATTAGCAAATACATGTTAGTGATGAATTTATGAGATTCATGCTAATTTAAAACAAATTTCACATTCTTCTCATGCTTCATATTATTTTATGCAATAACCTTGCTATAATGATCAAATAATAGAGGATCAAGTATGTATCTAAGAATCATGAGCATGAAGCAAAAGAACATATCAAATACCAAATAGTTTAGTTGATTTTCATCATTACTTTATTACGTTCTAATGACATTAAAATTGTGAATCAAGGATTCTAACAACAAAAAGAAAAATAAAAAGACAAACAAGGCTATAACAAGAACGAATTGTTATTGACAAGACAACATATGATTGAAATAGAAACAAGGATTAAATTTGCAGAATCAAATTAAAACAAGAACTAGAACATAAACAAGACATGAATAAGTAGAGAAATAAGAAAAGGGAGGGAGCAGACTATAAAAATGGAAAAAGAGTATCACTTGAAGATTGAGAGAAATTCATCTTTCATGGTAGAGTCAAAGAAAAATCATTGTTTGCCTCCTAAGAGTCTAAGATAAGAGCTCAAATAAAAAGTCACTTAAATAAGTACATCTCAAAAATGAATTACAAAAGGAGCGAAGGTTTATTTATAAAAATGTTTATTTATTTATAACCTAGTATCATCTACAAATTCTATCCTAAATGGAAGCTAATTAAATCTTAATAAAATGTAAATGTAACTTCTAAATACATTTTGAACTAGGTCAAAAATTCAAACAAAATAATACAAGGAAAAAGTTATTTAGACACCAATTTTTAACTATCAAATAAAATTGTTGCTAATTCTGACCAAAATAACTATCAAATTAGATTTTGATTGGTAAATAACTACAAAATAAAAGTAATAATTGAATTTAGTGATAAATTAAGTCAAGATAATTGGTATCTAACATTAGCTATCAAGGTTGTAATTACTTGTACCATTAGATTCTCAATTAGTATCTAATTAAGTTAGAGACTAATTTAGAATCTAATTAAATGACATATTGTTGTTAAAAAATAATTACTAAATTAAAAAAGACACTATTTAGATGGACTTATAACATATACAAGCGAATTATTTATATTAATTTTAAATTACGGAAAGATAGAAAAGAGAGTATTTATTATTTTATATTACATACAATTTTAACATCTTATGATTATTAATTCTAAAAAATAAAAAAAAATATTATTTTTATCTTTAAAAGTAAAACCTATATTAAAAATAATATTTTGTAATAATTTTTATACTGTAATATAAAAGCCAATAGAGAAAATACATTATAAAATCTAGGTAAAATATAGCTAATTTAATAAAATATAGTATTAAAAGTAAATTATTCAATAAAATATAAAATAACATATATAATTATTAGATCCAAAAATTATCACATTATCACACCTTACTTACTTAACTTTCATTATAAAACAAGTGATACATTCTACAATAATAATTACCTTAATTATATTAAGTAACAGATACGTTACTTAATTAAATTATATATTAAAATTTTTTAATTATGCTTATTTAAAATATTTTTCATTATTTTAGTTATACTAATTAATATTTTTTTATTTAGTATTAAATCAACTATAGTTAGTGATAAGGACTAAAAAGGGAAAGTAAGAAACTTAAATTTAACAAATATGTTTACAGATTAAAAGTATATGAATATACACATTAAAAACATATTTAAACTTTTATTATATATGATTTAGATAGATACATTTAGTTATCTCTAAAACGTTTCTACATTAAATACAATAACCAATAATGTGTGCAGACTGTTTGGCTAAAGAAAGGTTATGGTAAGTCTCATTGGTCACATGCCCATCTTGGTCTTGTTTTTTGAGATACTTAGTTTTAGCATATACTTTTGCTGTTTCTTTTTTTTTTTTTTTTCTCTCGTTGATCAGAAAATGGCAGAAATAGCGCATACTGTTCTCTAGTATTACCAAAAAACAGTTTAGGTTGATTAAATTGTAGGCACTAAGTGTTTATAATAGACGAAAATAAGAGATCAAACAAATCATATTTTATCAAATGAATTAACTTATATATTAAAAATATTTCACATTTATTTTTTTAAAAAATCACGTGTGTAATTTAATTTTAATCTATAATTCAAATGTACTTTTTTTAAAAATAACTTATTTAAAGAACCTAAATAAATCAACTGAGCCACTTCTCATGCACACGTCTTACCTCCCGTTTATGCAATTTTAAAATTTATTTATATTTTTAATATAAAACTAAAAATATATATATTTTTGTTTATTTTGCACAAATCTTTGAAAACAGATTACTTCTATACTTTTTCTGATACCATTTTAATTTGATAAATGATTGTTTGTTGGATAGTTTTTTTAATTCACAATTGTATTTTGTTAGTAATAATCAATTCCACTATAGGCGAAACAGCCTTACAAAAATACTGGTGATGATAGATGCTACTTATTTAAGGTTAAATGCACGTTGTCAAAGCTTACCAGGTCTTATTCTAACTTCTTTTTTAAGATCTTGTTTTATGCTAAATATACATTAAAGAATTGGAGTACAATTTGTTAAAAAAAAAAAAAGATAAAAATTACTTTAATGCAGGAATATAAGTTATATTGCAATCAAATAATATTTCTTTCCCATTATTTCATTACGGCGTGTAATTCGTGATATTTTTGTGGTGGATGATGGTTGAGGCCTCTTGTTGGCCCATTATGAGCCCAAAATCTAAATTTGGAATGTTAAGAACACCGTTTGGTTTGTTTAGATTTCTAACATTTAAATAAATGTAAAAAAGATAATTAGAATAAAAAATAAATTAATGCATAGAAAAATATAAGGTCAAAGCAATATTGACACAGTGGTAGAGAGTCTCCAGTAACAGAGGCATGTTCCACGATCAGAAATAATTCTGATTTTCCTTAGTATTTTGTATATGATATGATGCCATTCGCATCTTTAAAAGTAAAAGAGGTTATCATCGCTGGCAACTTCTGGCCGTACCACCACCGACACTCATCCATAAAATCCCTGACCACTGTTGTTGGGCTAGGCCGGCAAGTAAAAATATCTTTAAAATCCTCACACTGTCCTAAATCCACCACCTAATAGATATCACATGTTATTAAATACTAGATCTTAACAATTAATAACATTTGTATAAAATACTTATAATAATAGATTTTAAACTTTCAAAAATTACATAAGTGGGATTATAATTTAAACCCATATATTATATATAGAAATAGAAAAAAAAATTCTGAGACTCAAATCAGGACAGAAATAAAGCTAACTTTATTAGCTGAGCCCGCCCAATTCAATTCTCTCCCTCCTTCCGCCTGCAACCTCTAGTTTCAACCTACTAATGGACCACAAAGAGTTATACTACATTAGTTCAGTGGTATAATTGAAAATAATAATAATAAATTCAAAAAACTCCATTCATATTCTTCACCCCATTTTTTGGGGGAGAAAAGCAGGGCACTAATATAAAATACAAACTTAAATTACACCTTCTTGCTTTTAAAATATATATTTATAAGAAGACCGAGGAAAAGAAATAAAAAGAAAAATAAAAAAGAGCATTTTACAGATTCTCTAAAATCCCAAGAAAATCCTACCCTCTTCATCGCCGACATCCTTCGACGACGGCAATGCCGACAAGGAGGAACTCGTGTTTCTGCAAAAGACGGTGCTTTCGGCGTCGTGAACCTCGCTCGCGACAAGAAAGTGTCCCAACGAATCCACCAACTGAACCAAATTCTCTTGGCAGAGAAATTCGTCGCTGAAAACCCTCTCCACCTCTCTCCCGAAATCATGGACGAAAACGTGGGTCTTGCCGGCCTTCGTGCTCCGGGCCAGAACCGCCGCTGTGAAGATGGCCGACATTCTCCCGGGGGCCGCCGGAAAGTACCCTTTTGGCCCGTCGACGAGAATGACGTCCCACGCAACTTGATAAATGTGGTTGGGCAGATCGTTGATGGCGAGCTTGCATTCGGAGAATAGGAGGTTCTGGACGGGCCGGCAGTCGGTCTGGGCCTGGGCACGGGCCTGGGCGAGAAGCTTGGGAAAGTCGGAGACTTTGGTGGTGAACTGGACGTCGTAGGCTTCGACGCCGGGGTTGGATTGCTCGAACTTGGAGATGGCGTATTCGTTCTCGTCGAGGAAGACGGTGCGCCCCTGGTGGTTGAGTGCGGCCCAGAGAAGGGACTCGTGGGTGAGGCCGAAGACGAGGAAGTTGGGGCGCGGCGTGAGGAGGAGGGCTTGGGAGAGGGCGTTGATCTCCCCGGAGGACATGGGCTTGGCGGAGGTGTTGGATGCAGCGGCGTAATGGAGGAGGGCTTTGGAGACGGAGGGCGGGAGAGGGGAGAGGGAGGAGGCGGAGGATGAGGTGGCGGTGGAGGAGATGGTTGTGGTGATGAGGGTGCAGGTGAAGAGTAGGGTGGAGAAGAGGAGGAAGAAGAATAAGAGGGAGAGGCGGTGGGAAGAGAAGAGTGTTCCGGCGTTGGTTGGTGGAAGGGTTTGTTTTTGAAGGGAAGGGTGGAAGAGTATGAGCTTGGTGTTGTTGGAATTAGTCTTCATTTTGGTGGAGAAGAACAAAAGAATGTGTTTTAGTTTCTTCACTTCTGCTGATATGAGATGAGGAAGGTGCATTGAAGTTGGGAAGGGACAGAGGAATCGTGGAATGGATTAAGAGGGTCACACGTATCCCCAGACTCCTGCCATAGGTTGTGGGAACTGTAAATGCATTGGTCCACTCTTTCTTTAATTTAAAATACTACCAACAATATTTTCACCTTCATGACCAGAAAAAATAATATGGAATAAGATAATGTAACTTTGAAATGTGTCTGAAACTCAGTTAGTACGATACATATCGTGCTTAATTGTGACAAAATGGAGCATTATCCACCTGATGGCCGGCAAAGTAAGGAATAATTATGTTTAATGGTTAATGATTCAGATGTTGGGAACATTTGGCTTAATCGTTATCAGTTGAAAATCATATGCACTACCTAACTGCTATAATTTTGATAACCACCTAGTGCCGCAAGTAAAGCGATGTTGATGGCATTGACCAATAACTTCACATTGGCATCCCAAATCACGCGATCCTATAGTTTGCGGATTAGGGTGATCCTGTTGAGTAGGAAACACACATTAATAAAGTCCGAATCCCCTGATTACGAATTGAATTTTGAATTTGATTATTGTTATGGCGGCAATCAAGGGGAACTTTAACACATTCTCATTTAGACCTTTTAATACATTTTTGTTTGTTTTGTTCACGTTAATCCTAGCAACCTTTCTCCAAGCACTATGTCCTTTTTCTCATATGTTGGGTTCAACTTTAATGGAAGGGGTCTTTATTCTAAGTCACATATTTTCACCTTTTTCCACCGCTTCTCCCTTTGTTTTGTTCTTCTAACTTTCCTTTTGTTTTTTGTTTCAAAGGGTCTTACTTTCATTATTCATAATTGACAAATGGGTGAATTCAACAGTTTCTATTTTGGAAGGTCATCACATTTTGAGAACCAACCAAACTAACTAGTAAATTAAAATGGAACTCTATATCATCACGTTTATTGTATGTAAACTCTGTATGAGGTATTTTTCTCACACTCTTGAGTTCTTACTACCAGCATTTTTGTTTTATCCATATTTTGTTAGATTAATTGTATATTTTAAATATCGTGTTTTTTTCCTATCTTTAGTTTTTCACAGAGATTTTATTTTTATAAGATTTAAGCATTTTAGTAAAAGTTAATGGATATTTTTTTTTACTAGATTTCTAATCCATGGTCTTGATAAATTTTCTAATAAGTTCAATTGATGTAGTTGATGGAATAAAAATGTGAAAGCAAAGAATAACTAAAATTTGATGTAAGAACGAAGAGGTGAATTTTAACTGGATAAATAAGACATTAGTTGGAAAGACGGGAACATTTGCGTCAAAAGGCAGACTTGGAAGTTAGAACGGCGATTTTAAAATTTTTGTTGAACTTGAATAGTTGAAATATAACTGAATCATGTGTGGTTACATAATTTTCAAAACTTTTAGTTAAATATTGGTTATAAATCTAATCAGGGGCAATCTCAAAAAACACAATTTTAGATTTTAACTTTCAGTTTTAATTTTCTTTAGATTTTGTTTGTGCCGAGAATGATCCAGAGAGAAATACAAATGAAGGTTTCAAATTCTTTTGAGTTCTTCTTTTTTCGACATGCCTTTTCCATTTATTGTTTTCTATCGTTCCTGTTTTGTTGATTCTTCTTTTCTTTGTTTGTGCTTGTTATAGATTTCCAATTTCATTTTATTGATAACATTTGGAATTTGAGTTCAAGTTGCATGATTTTATTTTATGAATTTTGAGATATTGTTTTGTGTTCTTTCCACTTTATTGTTCATGGATTGTTGAATAAATGTTTGGATGGTTAGGAAGAGAATTAGAAATACGGTAAAGTTAGGGTTAACAAATAATTTTCAATTTTTAGAAAGATTTGATGTTTGAAAATTTATGAGTGATTGATTTTCTATTTCTTGTTTCTTATATTTTATTTTATTTTGGGTTATTTTCTTTTTTTCTTATGTTTAGTAATTGTAACATGTGCTTTTATCTAGTCTTAGATTTTTAGTTTGTTTCCCAATATTGTATAGATTCTTTTATGAGTTCTATTCAATTTCAGTTTACATTCACTAATTTTTAAATTTCAGATTTGAAGTTTCCAACCATGAATGGGAGTTTACATAACATATCTAAAGAAACTAGATTTCATTCTCTTTGTAGGCAAACATGAATCGAATTAAATAGGGTTACGGAGGAGTAGTCACGTTTGGAGGGTTTTATCCTTAGTATAGAGTTCCTTTATTTTCTTTAGATGTTTTGATAACTGGGATAATATTATCTTTGTCTTAGTTAATTCTTGTCAACTATTTCTTGCATCCTTTAGATTTCATTCTTGTGCTTGGATTAATCATCTAGTGTTAATAGTCTTAAAGACTTTTATATCAGTTTCATTCTAGTTAAACTATTAAACACACCAAAATATGGTATTATTTATTATTTTCATAATCATATTTGTCTTAGGTAAGATTTTGAAATTTAGAGTTACATTGTAATCATATGAAACCTTGTTTATGTTTTAACAATAGTTACTAAACATTACATAAAAGTCTAAACCAAGTATGCATAAAGTGTAATAGGCTATATGAAAAGTTTGTATGCTCAAATTTTTTGTTGTCAAAACATTAGGAAATATTCAGACAAAAAATTATCTTTTGCCCAACAATTTGATGGCCACAATAAAATGTGTTGGTACAAAGTCAAACATGTTATATCTTTCATTTTTTATTTACTATATTGTTATATATTCTTCTTTTCTTATTCTTTTTTGCTAAGATCTAAAGGGGAGAAAAAAACGTAATTTTTATATTACAGCTCATGAAGTGTTAATCATGATTAAAAAAGATAGATTGTTTGATAAAAGAAAGTCTTGAAGATTGAAGACTTATTTTTAACCTTGTTGTGTTTTGATGACGAAACAAAACTGTATCATTTGATTATACTTTTCATGCTTGAATGAGTATTAAAAACACTAGTATTAGAATATGCACAGTGACCTTGATTTAAACTTACTTTTTTTCAATGTTTTAAAAAGGCTTCAAATATAATAATTGGTTATAATTTAAAATAATTGATTACCATTAGTTAAGTAAATGATTTATCTTTAACATTAATCAATTATCTTTACAGTTTCAAAATATAAACATGTAGTTAATCGATTATTTCTAAAATATTTGATTAAGTTGTGTTAGAAATTTGCTTTTGAAACTACACATTGATTTAGTCAGTTCCTAAATATATTTTTAATTAGAATATTTGCTCTTAACTGTTAGAATATTCGCTCTTAATTACTTCGTAGACGTTAAGATTTCAATTTGTTATAACTATTCCTACACTTTAAGAGGAGTTATTTCAGTCAGATATTTTCCTTTCTGCAAGCATTATAAATGTAAGCTATTGATGGCTTAGAAAAATAAAAAAAAAATAACAATATTTTCTCTTCATACATATCTCCTCCTATTATGTAAAACCATCAATTGACATCCGAGCTCTTGGTTCTTAAGGACCTGTGTGTGAGACCATGAAAAAAAAACAACAGAGGGAAACCAGTGAGGAACCTTTTTTCAGGAAAACAAAAACTTCACCCATGACCGGAAACTTCATGGCAGGACCTCCGGTTTTCTCCGGAGAAAACTATTAAATATGGTCTGTCAAAATGAAGTCTTACTTAGAAGCAAGTGGTTTGTGGGATGTTGTGATGTCTGAAATCCAGTCGCTATAAGAAGATCCAACTGTAGCTCAAATCAAAAATTACAATGATGAAGTAATAAGAAGAGTGAAGGCCAAGACCTGTATTCACTCTGTTGTTTCTGATGTTGTATTCACTAGAATTACGTCCTGTGAAATAGCTAAAGAAGCTTGGAACACTCTTCAAGAAGCGTTTCAAGGGAATGAAAGAACTCGAAGATGCAAGTTCTCAATCTCAGAAGAGAATTTAAGATGTTGAGAATGAAGAAGGCCGAAACCATCAAAGAATATTTTGATAGGCTCTTGGCAGTGGTCAACAAGATCCGACTATTACGTGAAGATTTACCTTATAGAAGGATCGTAGAAAAAAGGTTGGTGAGTTTTCCATAAAGGTTTGAAGCAAAGATCTCATCACTTGAAGATTCAAGAGATCTTACAATGATTTCACTAACCAAGTTGATGAACTCTCTGCAAATCCAAGAACAGAGAAGATTGTTAAGAGAAGAGTTGTTGAGAGAAAAGTTGAATACTAAAGGAGTTTTTCTAGCAAGGTCACAGTCGATTTACAAAGCAAAAAAGAAAGGTTGGAAAAATGAGAAGAAAAGTGACGAGGATAACGATGACGAGAAGGAGAAGTACTCAGCATGTCAACACTACAAAAAAACTAATCATCCACATTGGAAATGTTGGTGGAGACCAGATGTGGTGTGTAGATCTTGCAATGGAAAAGGTCATATGGGGTATGCAAAAGAAAGCAATAAGAGGTGCAAATTGCTTAAGAGACTGATGATGAGGAAGAGGAGCTTTTTTTTGTGGCGACTTGTTTATCTAGTGACATCACTAGTGAAACATGGTTGATTGATAGCGGATGCACTCATCACATGACACACATGATAAAGACATGTTTGTAAAGCTGGATAGAACCCACTCTTCAAAAGTCAGAATTGGGAATGGAGACTATATTGAGGTCAAAGACATAGGTGACATTGCCATTGATGCTGGCTCAGGTACAAAAATAATCTCTAATGTTCTATATGTCATTGAAATTAATTAAAATCTACTAAGTGTTGGGCAACTTTTAGAGAAAGGCTATGTTGTTGTGTTCAAAGATAAAACTTGTGAAGTTTTTGATACAACTGGCATTAAATTGATGTCAATAAAGATGAAGGGCAAAAGCTTCTCGATAAACTTGTGAACAGATCTTGCTTACTCTTCTGTAGTTAATTTGGGACATATTTTACATAAAAGGAAGCAGTCTAGGAAGCCTGCAGTAGAAAATCATGGGAAGCCAGTAGTAAAAAATCACAGATTGGATTCTCGTGATGATGCTAAAGTTTCTAAAGAATTGATTGTGAAAGAGATTAAAGGCCTTGACGTTGTTCGAGAAATAACTGAGCAGAAAGGTTCTAATGAAAATGCGGATGATTATCTTGTGAGAGGTACTAGATTCCTCTTTAACATATATCAAAGATGTCATATGGCTGTTTTTGAACCTACTGGCCATGAGGAAGCTATCAATCACCTAAAGTGGAAAAAAAGATAAGGAGGAGGAGTTGTATATGATTGAGAAGAACAACACTCTTGTTGGCATACTCCCAGATAGAAAGGTACAGAAAGATAGAGCTATTAATCTTGTTTATTGCAAAATTGAAAACCAAATTGCAGATTTGTTTACCAAACCACTACCAGTCAACAAGTTTGAATTCATAAGACAAAAGATTGGAGTTTGCAGTTCCAAAATCAAGGAGGAGTGCTGGAAATTTTCTTTTAAAACTGCACATTGATTTAGTCAGTTTCTAAATATATTTTTAATTAGAATATTTGTTCTTAATTGTTAAAATATTCGCTCTTAATTATTTCGTAGACGTTAAGATTTCAATTTGTTATAACTGCTCCTAAACTTTAAGAGGAATTATTTCAGTCAAATATTTTCTTTTCTACAAGCATTATAAGTGTAAGTTATTGATGGCTCAGAAAAATAAGAAGAAATAATAATATTTTCTCTTCATACATATCTCCTCCTATTCTGTAAAACCATCAAGTTGTTCTTGTTTTATTTTCAAAACCACTTAAAGAAAAAAAATGATGGAAACATCTCCAAGCACCCAACAAAAGACTTAGAGAATTGTTAAAACTTTGAAGTTTCTTATGAAACTTTAATTCCTCTTCTCAAGAAAAGTTCCTTGAAGGAAGGAAAGGAGAAGACGTCTCCCACTTAACGACCTTAAGGACAAGAAAATAGTAAATAAGCCATTAAATTCAAGTTCAAACAAGGTAAGTTGTACAAGTGACAATGGCCTCTTTATATAGACGGGAGAACCCTCTTGCATTTCATAAACTAAGGGATGTGGAGTACAAATGCAATTGCACACATCTTGAAGTTCAACACACCTCTCTTCAACAAATATGAGATCAAGCAAAACTTGCCAATTTCAAGCCTTTATAAGCACTCCTCTTAGATGTGTTGTATGTTTGATAAATCACTTACCACTAGGCCAAAAGTTATAACCCATAATCAAAGTGAGTGCAACTCTCTTTATTTAAGAGCATAACCTTCAAAGTGTCATAATTTAATTGTGACTTAATGCACCTAGCTTACGCTTTGGGATAATTTATGACATTTATAACAATATCTCCCTCAACAATTGTCCAAAATCGAACTATTTGATTGTGACTTGGCCTACCTGATCCACGTCACGAGACAATTGTGCAACTTGCGACATGGTATAGGGTTCTAGTTGTGTATTAACCACTTAAATTAGGATTTTGACTTTCCTAATTAAAAGGGATGAAGGTTGACTTGCAATTTAAGTTTTGTAACACCTAATTACACCTTAATTGAGGCTCAATTACATGTCACTTATGCTTGTATTATTTTACATAGGAAAAACTATACCTATACATGTATCTATATTTTTATAAGATTATAGAGGGAATTTCTAATATTTAAGACTCCAAAAAGTAAGAGTCTTCTTTATTTGTCTTTTTTTGTTGTAGAAAAATCCATTGGATCCTATTTTTTTTATTAAACAACAAAGTATAAAGTGTGACTATGCTTTATCTATCAAATCCAAGTTTATTTTTAAACATAAAATCATATAAGATGCAAGTGCATCATTTGAGATGATATATCACCATGTTGTCTTTGCTTGGTTGGATAAGTTAAAAGTCTTAATCAAATTATACGAACATAATTATTAAGTTAATTTTTTTTCAAATATTACATATACTATGTTTGTAGAAAATATCTTTATCTCACATGAAGATCTTAGAATCTCATGCCAACATATAAAATATTAATAATAATATTAATCATATTAAAAATAATATTCATCATAATGTTAATACCATTAATATTAATATTATTAAAAAATACTATTAATATTAATATTAATATCATTAATAATAATATTGATGATAAATAATAATATTATTATTAACTATATTATTAATAATAGTAATAATATTACCTTAACAATAATAATAATATTAACAAAATGAATAAAAAAATATTATATATATAATATTAATAATATTATTAATTATATAATGTTATTAATAATAATAGTATTGTTATTAATATTAGTCATAATATTAAAAATATTAATAATAATAATAATAATTTTAATAAAATTAATTATTAATATTATTTGTAAAAGGATTCATAAATTATCTATGAATTGTTTTTATAAATAAGATTTATATAAAATAAATTTTTAGGTAAAATCCATAAATAATGTTAAATTTATCTTATAATAAAAACTTATATATAATAATTTATAGATAAATTGATGATTTTATATTTACTTTAATTGAAATTAAGTTAAGGAAAAATTTGAATAAGAAAACATTAAATATTAGAATATTAAAAATTTCAAATTCTTAAATTTTAAATAAAATTTAAAATTTTGTAATTTTAAACAATTCAATTACTTGAATTAAATTATAGAATTTATTCATTTTTTAAATTTCATATAAAAAACATATTTTATTATAAAATAATAAACTTTCTATAAAAAATGAATTGCTTTCTTAAAATTCTCTATCTAAATAAAGTAATTTGTATTTAATTTTAAATATTCGCCAGGTGTTTCACCATGTGAAGAACTTGCATATTATATTTATGGTGATGATACTCAGCACACTTGATTCTATCCTATCCTATTACAATTGTCAAGTGAAAGCGTCGGATAAAGAGAGGCCTCAAACTATCTTTTTTCTTTATACTTAGTTACTGAGCAGAGTTCCTTGCTATAAATTCTTCAGTGTACTTTTCATCCATATTCCTGTTTGGCCCGAAGTTCTTTAAGTAATTTGCTTACACAATAATCAGTTAATGTTAATTATATTAAATATAATGTTAATAAAATTGGTGGAAGGTGGGGGAAGTTTTTGTCCTAACTTAGTCTTAGACTATAACAATCAGTTCGTTGGCACGATGCATGCATGCACGTTCAGATGTTCCTTTGTTTTTGTTAAAATTTTTGCTAGTTTAAAAAGTTTAAATTTTGTTCATGATCGATACTTAGAAGAATTAATGCAAAGGTTGTTTATTATGTTTCTCACTTGCTTAAAGATTGTTGTAAGATTTTGATGTCTTAAGATATTGAAAGCAGTGCTCTCATTTATACGTAGTTTGAAAATTAATTGAAAAAGACATGACATTTTTTTTTTCTTTTGTCCATAAATATGTAGTCGTTTGTCGGTGCATATTTTAAGCATATAATTTTTATCATCTTAACTCTTATTAATTATACATCAGACTAAATTTAGATATTTTGTTTATTCTATAATGGTGATCTTAATATAGATATTGAAAATTAAGTTACATCTTTTTGTGGGTTCTTTTACAATAATAGTGAAATCTTATTCATATATGATTTTTTTTTGTGCGTGTAGTTTTCTGTTTTTTTTTTTCTAAAAAAAAGTTTAAATAATTAATTATAATTAATTGGAAATAATTATTTATATATATGAAACTTTCATTTGAATTCAGTTTTCAATTAAATAAATAAAATAAATGGTAGATTATG
>Ga0209489_101047_pt1 | contig 56171 bp, 48 predicted proteins | sample SiratrowhiteBW_FD_187527 | JGI IMG/M metagenome (GOLD analysis project Ga0209489, IMG submission 187527) | Root nodule microbial communities of legume samples collected from California, USA - Siratro white BW (SPAdes) (version 2) | ecosystem: Host-associated > Plants > Roots > Nodule | place... | reverse complement strand
TATATATATATATATATATATATATCATTGATAAATTCATAAAGATATTAATATTTTTATCCATAAAGTATCATTTTAACTTTCCTTAATAAAATTATTTTTTATGAAAATCTCCCTCTTGTAACAATAGCAATCACATATTAAATTTATGTTTTTATTAACAGTTTGTTATTAATTTTTTTATTCCCTTTTTAATTCTCGTGGACTTTTTCTCTATTTAATTCCCGATTCTCTATCTAAAGCCTTATGTTCGTTTACTCTTAAACTTTATCATCATATTTAGATAAAGAGATTAAGATAAAAACATAAGAGCCTAATGCTAATAAGATGTAATATATATGAACATTTGGAATTGTTCGGTCTTTACTAAAACCATGAAATTGGATGCATTTTCTATTAAAAATTATTCTTAAACCATGTTATCGGTATAAAAAACTTTCAATTTATGAATTTATATTGTAATTATCTTTAGACAAATATTTCAGAAATGGTATAAGTATATTTGAGTTTAAGCATATAATTATTATACTTACAATATATTGAACAAAAATGGATAATCTTGAATAAAAGAAAAAGAAAAGTATTGAATTGATTATTCAATTAAGATACAACCTATTTATCATTAGGTCAAAAGTTAAAACCAATAATTAATATATAACTATTTTTATATAAGAATGTTATAACCTAAACATCATGATTCGATTGTGACATAGTCCACCTAATTTTCATTGTAAGATAATTAGTATCACCCAAAACAAATATACTTAAAGAAATATATTACAAAATAATGCATTTAACTAATAGTTATAATATCTGTGCATTTTATCGATGTCAAAATTTTAACACTCATTCATAAAATGAATTTTCAAGTACAAGAGTCACTTATTTATAGGAAAAATTATGACTAATCCTAACTTGTTTTGCAAGTTTCTTAAAAAATCTCAAGTAGGAGCATGACAAGTGGCAAGCCATGAGCGAAGAGGATCCTTTCCATTGTGAAAGTATCAAGTGACAAAGGTACCTTGCAGTCCAAACTTCAAATACTCTCTAATGAGAAGTGGACAAGTGGCAAAAGAAGCAAGAAGAAGAAGCTATGTGGTGCCTACTTGGAGTGTCATGTGGTGCCTTCTTAGACTCATTCTTGCTAGATGGCCCAAAATAAATTCTACACACTAGTAGAAAAAATACATTCCATGGCAGGATATCACCGCAATTAAAAAGGAACAACAATTAAAAACAACACAGTGACATTTTTGAAATTAAGTGGAACCATACCACCGCGGTTGGAGCAAGAATCGCGATGGTAAGGCACAAATATTTAAAATTGAAAAATTTCAGGAAGATACCAACATGGTTGTTTAGATAACCGCATTGGTATCTGCAAAATAAGTTTTAAATTATTTTGCGGGGAGATACAAGGACGGTTGTTTAAACAACCACCCTTGTATGTGGGATACGAGCGTGATTCCCACTAACAACTGCGCTCGTATCCCCTTTTCTAGGGGTTTTGCGCGTTAAATCTTCATTCCTCTCTCGCTTTCGTGTTCCTCCCTCTTTGGGTCGCGCAGTACCATTCTTCCTCTCTTTCTCTCGAGTAGTCTCTTTGGGTCATTCTTCCTCTCTCGTCATTCTCTCGAGCAGTCTCTTCTCCTGTGGCTCCTGCTACCCTTTACAACGCTCTTGTTAAGGACGTCGATAACTCCTAAAGGTTGTTGATTCCTTCAAGGCTGTTGAAATCGTTGAGGGCAATGGTGGCCCCGAAACCATCAAGAAGATCTATTTCGTTGAGGGTACTATTCTTATATTCACTCTTTTTCTATATTTTTTCTGCATATGCATTAACACTATAACATATCAAATTAATTAACTGTGAATTGTGAATGAATGAACGAATAGACAGATGGGATATGACTACAACATAGTTGGAGGTGCTGCCTTGCCAGACATGCAAAGAAGAGTGTTGTAAGCATGTTTTCATATTTTCATTACAAAAACTTAGTTGCCCAGATCTAACCTTGTGATAAGCATTGTGTGTCTCTCATTCTTGCCCTATACACACACATACATATTTTAAAAAAATCACTTTGAAATTTACCCTTGTTTTGTTTCTTTCTCTTATTATCCTAAATTTGGTGCAAGCAAGAATTTTATGGTTCTCAACAACTAATGTATGCAACGTAGATTAGATTTCTTAGCTTCCAATTTGACCAATACACTTGAGTTCTAAAACAGAAACATATATTGGAAGAAATGAAAATGCAATAATAAACAAATTCATGCATCATAGTTCATTGTCAATCTTTGTTCCTCCTATTTTCTGGAAGTATTGAATAAGAACTAATTCCAAGGTAATATTACTTCAAATTTTTGTTTTGTTTCTCTGGGGTTGTTGTCATGCTAGCATTTCCTGATTGACTTCAAATTTAACGGGCATCTAATTCATAATTCCTTGAATTCTCTTTAGGTGCTATGGTGTTTCTTAAAATGTTATTATATACATAATATGTGTTGATTAAAAGTGTTATCTTTGTTTCCCCTCATTTATTTACATATGCATGTGTATTTGTGCTTTAATTGAAGTTTTCTCATCTGTCTTCTTCATATCAAATTTTCAATTTTGGTTTATTTAGCTTTTCAAGTATTGTGGTGTTGCTGCCATTGTCTCTATTTTTCAGGTTCGTCCATTAACTTACTTTGTTAGTGCTTTATTTTCGTTTGTACACTAGGATGATGTTAGAGAGACCTAGATTATAACACTGTGATTGTATTGTATTTATCATGACATGTTGGTATTGAGTCCGGGGATGTTCGATCCCTAACATTTTATGTTTTCTATAATATTTATGTTTATCATGACTTGTTGGTACTGAGTCCGGGGATGTTTGATCTCTGACATTTTATGTTTTCTATTATGTGTTGGTATTGAGTCTGGGGATGTTTGATCCCCAACAATTTTAGGTTTCATTTGTGCCTTGCTTAATGTGTATGAATTCTTTTTTATATGATTAGTCATGGATCGAAATTGGATAACTGCAAGTCAAATCAGTGATGAGTATGAGAACGATGTTGAAAAGTTTATACAATTTGGTAAGAGGAATGGAGTAGGAGTAAATAACAAATACTATTGTCCGTGTGTTAATTGTGTAATTGTGATAAGACAAGATATTGAGTTGATACGAGAGCATGTTTTGTGTGATGGTTTCTTGAAGAGCTATACAATATGGACTTGGCATAGTGAAGTTTTTGGAGCAATATTTTAGCAAATCTACAACTGAATGTGAATATTCTAATGTATATTTTCATGATTGCATGGAAAACATGATTCGTGATATTGGAGAAGATAGTTTTTATCAAGGACATGTGCATGATTCATTGAAAGATGATTCAATCAAAGAATTGTATCCCGGTTGTTCTACTTTTTCCCGTTTGTCAACAATATTGAAATTATTTAATATCAAGGCAAGAAATGGATGGATTGATAAAAGTTTCACCGAATTGCTAGAACTGTTTCATCACATACTTTTAGAAGGTAATACATTGACAACCAGTCACTATGAGGCGAAGAAGTTATTGTGTCCAATGGGTATGGAGTACCAAAAAATACATGTTTGTGCCAATGATTGCATATTGTATAGAAAAGAGTTTGAAGGATTGCATAAGTGTCCTAGATGCAGGGTTTTAAGATACAAAGTAAAGGATAATGGCGGTGATGATGATGACATGAAAAAGAGTCCTCCAGCAAAAGTATTGTGGTATCTTCCAATCATACCACGATTAAGATGTTTTTTTGCCAATGTTAATGATGCAAAGAACTTGACATAGCATGCAAATGGAAGAAAATGTGATGGGTTGTTACGACATGCTGTCGATTCACCCCAATGGAAGACTCTTTGTATCCTGAGTTTTGAGGGGATCCAAGAAATCTCAAACTTGGTCTTCCAACAGATGGTATGAATCCATACAGTAATTTAAGTACCAAACATAGTTCATGGCCTGTTTTTCTAATTATTTATAATTTGTCGTATTGGTTGTGCATGAAGAGAAAGTATATGATGTTGCCTATGATGATATCATGACCAAGGCAACCCTAAAATGACATAGATGTTTATTTAAGTCCTTTGATAGAAGATTTGAGGTTGTTATGTTATGGGATGAAGGCGTTGAGGTTTTTGATGCATATGAAATGGTCAATTTCAATTTGTGAGTATTGTTACTATGGACTATTAATGATTTTCCAGCATATGGAAATCTTAGTGGTTATAATGTCAAAGGACATCATGCTTGCCCAATATGTGAAGAGAACACGAGTTACCATCAGCTAAAATATGGGAGGAAGACATGTTACATTGGCCATCAAAAGTTTTTGAAACGTAATCATCCTTATCGCAGGTTGAAAAAAGCTTTTAATGGCTGCCAAGAAGACAAAACTGCACCTCCACCCTTAATTGGTGACGGAGTTTATAATTGTGTGAGCCACATTGAAGTGACTTATGGGAAAGCTACCAAGCATAGTGGGGTGAAAAATATATGGAAGAAGAAATCGATCTTCTTTGAACTTCCATATTGGTCCAAGTTAGATGTTAGACACTGCATAAATGTAATGCACGTGAAAAAGAATGCTTGTGATAGTATAATTGGGACATTGCTAAACATTAAAGGAAAGACAAAGGATGGAATAAATAATCGTAAAGATTTGGTTGAAATGGGTGTTCGGTTGGAGTTACAACCACAACCTCATGGTAAACGAACTTACTTGCCACCAACATATCATACCCTGTTAAAATCTGAAAAGATCAGTTTTTGTAACTGCTTGCGAGGAGTTAAGGTACCACAAGGATACTCTTCAAATATCAAAAGCCTCGTCTCAATGGAAGATTTGAAACTTATGGGCTTAAAATCTCATGATTGTCATGTTTTGATGCAAGACCTTCTTCCAGTGACTATTCTTGGAATTCTACCAAAAATTGTTAGATAAGTCATCACTCGCGTATGCCTATTCTTCAATACTATTTGTAGGAAAGTAATTGATCCTACTAGGTTGGATGACTTCAATGAAGCTATCATTCTCTTGTGTCAACTAGAGATGTATTTTCCACCATCTATTTTTGATATCATGGTTCATTTAATTGTTCATCTAGTGAGAGAAATTAGATTATGCGGTCCTGTGTTTTTATGATGGATGTACCCAATTGAGCGATGCATGAAGATATTCAAAGGGTACGTGAAGAATCCATATCGACCTAAAGCATCTATTATTAAGAGATATATTGTAGAGGAAGTAATAGAGTTTTGTACCAATTATATGTCAGAAATAGATGCTATAGGCGTCCCAAAGACTCGGTATGAAGGAAGACATGAAGGCAAAGGCACACGAGGTGTGAGGGTAATTTGAAAAGATCAACAACAAGTACTCCAAGCACACTTGTATATTTTGAACAATACTGATGATGTTCTTCCTTTCTTAGATGAACACAAAATGTTGTTGAAGTCAATGAATCCACGTGCAAATGAGAAGTGGTTGTTGAATGAACATAACAAGATGTTTTTGAAAAGGTTTAAAGAGAAAATTGGTGAAAGGGCTTGTGATGTTGAACATTTGAAATGGTTAGCACGAGGACCTAACTTTGATGTCATAACATGGTCTGGATATGATATTAATAAGTTTTCTTTTTACACAAACACTAAGGATGAAAAAAGTACAATGCAGAATAGCGGTGTCACCCTTGAGGCAGAGTCAATGCACTTTGCTAGTTCAAAAGATAACAATCATGTCATGGCTACAATAAGTTACTATGGAGTAATTGAAGAAATCTGAGAAGTTGACTACGTGAAATTTAGAGTAACGATATTTAAATGAAATGGGTTGATAGTAACATAAGAGTACATGTTGATGACTTGGGTTTTACATTAGTTGATATTGCAAAGATAGGTTATAAGGAAGATCCTTCCATCATGGCTTACCAAGAAAAACAAGTTTTTTATATTAAAGATCCTTCAAATGAGAGGTGGTCAATTGTCATCCAAGGGAGAAATGAACTTGATGTCGATAACCATGACAATTCAATAGTCCAATATGCTAATAATTCATCATTCTCAAGACAGTTACCTCCTATGAATGAAGAAAATGATGTTGATGAAGTACATGCTACACGAACGAATCATAATGAAGGAATATGGGAAAACATTGCAACACTTCCATAATACAAAAATAAGTAATGTTTATTTTTTTTATATGAGTTAATATTAACATTTGATGTTGTTATTATTGATGTTATATATTAAGCATATTTTTTTTTTTCAATTTCAGGTCATGGCTGATTCTTCAAAGAAGACTAGAGACACTACACGCTTGAAAGCTATTGCCATTAATCGTCTTGATGGTATCAAAATCCCAGTTGATATAGATCCTCAGAGTGGTAGGGCTTCGGGCCCAAATTCTGCAAAGTTTGGCAGTTATTTAGGTGTCTTAGCACGATCAAAAGTATCTATTTTGGTACCTGACTGGGATCATGTGACTGAAGAAGAAAAAGATCTGATTTGGCAGGACCTTTGTGTAAGTAACAAATTTATAGGTTATAATAATTACATTATGAATTCTTTTGTTCATTGCTTGATGAGTTATTTATTTATTTTTGCAGACAAGCTTTGAGTTTGAAACCTTTAGCTTCATTAGGAAGAAGATTATGTCATCCATTGGGGCAAAATGGTGGTCATTCAAGGTCGTCTTGACCACTATATACGTATATGGAAAACACAAGGGAAAGTCGCCTTGTGAAAAATATTGAATTGATGAAGAGACTTGGAGATAATTTGTTCAAATTAGAGAGGATCCCTCTTGGCAGGTTTGATTTTTTTGTTCTAGACCCACTTAATTAAATAATATGAATGTGACAAAGGTGAATTTTGTATTTTGTAAGAGAAGAGGAAGAAAGCACAAGACATTGCGCATAAGAATCTCACCCCAACCGATTGTTTAGGGGGTTATGATTTATTACAAAGGAAGATAATGGAAGAAAAGATGAAATCATTACATGATTCTTCAACTTGAGAAGATGTTCTTTCTCCTCCATCCCCTCCTAGTCAACATGAGAAATGGAAGTTGGCTAGGACTAAACCAAGAGGGCAGATGACATCTGCAAAGTCTGAAGAGATTGCTTATTGGATTGTGAGTTAATGTCAATAAATTGAGTATTATGTAATATTTTCATTTTTAGTATTTAATTGATGACTTTTATTCTATTATTTTTCGTAGGATGACCTAGTGCAACAAAGCTCACAAGGAAGTTTTGTGAGTCAAGGAAAACAAGATATACTGACGGCAACTATTGGCATCCTAGAACACCTTGGTTGTGTCTACACTACTGGGTTTGGTGTAGGGGTAAGACAATTTTTTGGATCAGCTTCCCGGTCTTCCTCATTTGCGACACCAGCCACACAAGACCAACTAGCTAAGATGAGAGAAGACTTAAGATGAGAAATGAGAGAATAAATTAGACAAGAAATGGAGCAGATTGTTTCATCCATGGGCATGACACAACAACACAATCCTATGTAGTAAGATGAAGCACTACCTATGCAACAAGATGAAGCACGCGGTAGAGTTAGCACAAAAGGTAGTTGTGTTGATGACGACAAGGACAAGGACGAGGAGGAGCTACAAACTGATATTTCATATCTTTGTAAGTTGTTTGCTGGAGAACCTCTTCGTGTTGTAACGATTGGGAGAGTGTATGCTACAGGTTCGACGATCCACACATTGTCACTTAGAGAAGATTTAAGTAGAGTGGTCGTCGAAAAAGTTAAAGTTGCCGTGTCGAGATGCCAGAGCCCACATCAGAGGTTAGATTTGTGGGGCAGACACTCGGTACACTTATTGCATGGCCTACCTATTTTCTAAAGGTCATTTCTAAAAAACATAAGGTATGATTGTCATCATTTCTCTTCGTGTTATTAAATTAACACTTAATTTTGTTTAAATTAATACATTTTGTTTTGTTGTTTTCTATTATAGGACAGTGGGAGTAAACAGAAATCACCAAGTCCTGAGCCACTGCCATCCCAACAACTCCAGACATTTGTGAATCCAATTCAGGAGTTGTTTAGGCTTTCCCACATCATGTATGATTCACCTTGTCCAATTCGATGGGATTATACAGTATTTGGTGTCAACAATGGTGGTATGCCACTATACGTATACATGAATGATATAATGAAAATCGCCATGGGATCCCAAATGTTAAACATTACAGTCATTCAGTTATGGATGATGTAAGTATATTTTAGAGTTACACATTTTACATTTCTTAATATATTTTTACTGATATTCAATATATTAACAATGCAGGTACATAAATAAATTAGTTTATAACTCAGGGAATCCTGATATCTATGGATTTCTTGAGCCACAAAGCATACAAATGTCTGGAAATAAAAAGTTGGAATGCCAAACTTATATATAGAAATGGATTGGAGAATCCAGAAAGAGCATTTATTTTGCCCCAATTATTCAATCGTAAGTTACTAATATTTATATATATTTTTTTAAGTAATTTAGTGAACATCAATAGTGGATTCATTATTTTAGGAGCCATTGGCAACTAATGGTTGTTTGTCCTTTGGATAAAATTGTGGTCTGGTTCTGCTCACTGCAAAAGAAGCCAAGTAATGACTTCAAACAAGTGGTACAACGGTATGATTTAATTTACCTTATAAAATATTGATCTTGTTTGTATAATATGCAAGTTATTACTAATCATCTTTGATTTTAGTGCAATTAATGTTATTAATGTTATTAAAGTTATCACTGAATAATCGTTAAATTGTTATCCAATACATTGATTTAGTTTAAAATTATATATGAAGCAAACATAATATAAAATACTTTTTTTTACGTGGAACAAAATATTTTATAATAAACAAGTCCATTTTTATTATACTATACTTACTGTTTAGCCCGAACAAATCTCTAAACAAAATAAATATATTAAAATTACATCGAACACATGAAATTATATATAAAACCCTAAACCCTAAACAAAATAAATAAAATTAAAATTATTATATTAAAATTTTCATTTTTATTATACTATACTTATTGTTGAGCCGAACAAATCCATTTAAAATGCTTAAAATATAATATGAGGACAAGCACATAAATAAAGGAGAGAATAATTTAATATGCAATGTAGATAAATTTAGTGATGTTTGAATTAAGATTGTGGGGGACAAGAATGGAGGGTGGATGAATGAGAGCGACACAGCGAAGCGAAGAAACAGTGAAAAGAATTCAGTTATCTCTTACTGGAGAAACAAGCATGGTGTGTTGTTGGACGGTAGGTGCTTCTGAAGAGGCATTGCAACTGTATTCGCTTGGCTCCTAGTCATAATTTCATGTGTAGGAACTCCTAATGTTCATGCCCTTTCCATTAATGTTCATGCCCCACTCTTCATACCAAGTTTCCTCATATATCAATCTCCTTTCTCATCCACCATAACTATTTTGGTAACAAAAGTAATTTTTGCTTGAGTTGGGGAGAACTATTATAGGTATTTATTAAATATTTAAAAATTCTGATTTCTCTTTCTTCTTATTTAAGTGTATGTCTAAGTTATGTGAAAATGAAAACATATTTTAAAATATGCATTTATATACTTAAAATCTAACTCAAGTTGATAATAAGAATGGTACGAACTATAATTAAAATATTTCATATAACTTTATTTTTAGAAAATCAAAATATGGTCTTTAAACAATAAACAATTATAAATACGCTATCAATTAATTAAAAGTATTTTTCAATGACTTTTAATTCATAATTAAATATAATACTATAATAAAATGTTTACACTATCCGTATAATTTATTTAAAGAGTGAAGTTTTTACGCAATAAGAGTGTAATAAAATAAAAATGTTTTAGATAAAAAATATAAGAGATATAATTTCAATACAATTATTGTAAAATAATAATAACTTGTTATATATAATAATTTGTGATTAAATAACAATATAATTATTTTGCGTTCATCAACTATTTTATCTTAATTAAATTTTATCCAATAATATTTTGTTCGACTCTTCGTTTAACACGTATCGACGATGATGGATTACTACAAGCCAAAAGTTAATATTGGGATGATAAATAAGGGTAAACAGGAAAAATGCGAGGGACAGTCAGCAAAAATTATAAATACCATCAACAATGTTATAAAAAATGACTTTAAACATATATTTCTTTCATCAGTTAAAAATATGTCATTGGTTCTCTTAAGTTTATTTTTTTAAATAAATTTTTGAATTTAAGGTGTGTGAATAAAATATAGTGACTAAAGAAAAAAACTTATTAAAAATAATCAAATAAATGTTTAACAAAAACTAGTGGTCAACATTGATAGATAGAATATTATAAAGATCAATGCTTATATTACAGATTTAATCATATTTTATGGGAAAATTATTTCGGTAGCATACTTCTATTTTATTATTTTACTAATTATTTACGGAATACAAATTTTGTATATTTAAAGAAGTCCAGAACAAATTGTAGTTTGAATTTATTTATTCTTTTGAAGGATAATTTGGATCAAACATTTTTCATAATTGTTTTTCAAAATAAAATAAAAGTTATTTTCATAATTATTTCAGAGAATGTTTTTAATAGTAATTTTTGTAATCCTAGATCGACAAGATATTTTTATGTTTGGTTGATTTTTCAAAGTTATTGTTTTCATCAGCTTTTCTATTAAGTATTTCTTCCATATTTAAATTTGTAGTAATCCGTGCTCAGAATATTTAGCATTATCAATACATATTAAATCTATGATAAATTTATTCTATAAAATATTAATGATGTCAATATCTTAAATTTAAATCTTAAGGGTGATATCTTTCATGTACTCATATTTATAGAAAATTTAGGATTTATGAGCTATATGAAAGATAAGGAAATTTAATATCAATGTCATGAATATTTTTACGTAAGATAAGGAGATTCAATATCAATGAGTAAATAAATTTTCATAAGAGATTAAGATAATACCTTCAATAAAAATTCATAAAGTAATAGATTTATCAGTTCTTTTATTTATATATTCTCGATTTTATTTATCTCTAATCAATATAAGATTCCTAACTCAACTTGAATTTCTAATAATTTCTCTTTCAAGTGAGTATGTTCCACATTAGAATATTTTCCTCTCAAGTGAAAACATTTTTTTTAACAGCGAGTATCATTGGAGACCCTTCCATATAACTAAGTAAACGCACAAATTCATGAATATAAATAAAATAAAGCAATAAATACACAATTTATAACATGTTTCACAAAGGTCTTTTAGGTAAGAAATGTATTAATAGTTTTATGACATAGAATGATAGAATGATTGAATGAAAAAGGCAGAAATTGTTAGCACAAAGAGTTGCTAAAGGATTTGATGAAACCTACAAAATGATGAAGTCTACAATAGATCAAAGCTAGCAATGTGGATTGCATGAAGTCATCATGGAGCTTGATGGAGTTTTGGTCTAGACTTAGGCTGTGTGTGTCAGAGAGAGTTTCGTTTTGGTTTAAAATCATAAGTTGCGTGATACATAATTCAAAGTAAGCTTCAAAATTGATTTTGCTTTAAAAAATTATTAAAAGGTTTTAAATAAGGTTAATTTAGATTTTGAAAAACTATTTCAGAAAGGATTTCAGTAAACTGTTTTCAAGATTTGAACTTGATGAATTTTCTTCTAAGTCACAGAAAATTCAATCGATTGAAAGATTGATACAATCGCTTGAAGTTTTGACAGAATTAATAACTAGATTTCTTATATAAATTGCAAGAACGTGATTTCAAAAAAAAATAAAATACATTCGAGCGAGTACTTGTAAATTTTTCAGAGAGAAAATGTGAAAACAACTTGAGATCTTTTGGCAATCAATTTTCATCAAGTCATCAAGAATACTAATCTTGGAGCTTTGCTTTGAGTGTGAACTCGTGTTACTGTGATTCTGATCCAGAGCTAAGTGTTCTACTTTGTTCTTATTCAATTTGTAATCTGTTGAGTGAAATTACTGAAGTAATTGTTCTATTATTGATATTTTCTTTTATTGTGTGCGTATTGTTACATGTTACATAGGGTTTGTAATTGTAACTGGTTTAGTGCAATGTGTTCTACATAGTTTGGACAGCTGTTGTATGGTGTAGTAGGCTGTTTGTTGCTGGGAGCAATGGTTGCTTGCGGGTTGCAAGTGTTGTGTATTGTGTAAAACTGGTCTTTGAGATCTTTGTTAGTGGAATTCTTTGTTGGTTGGCAAAGGACTAGACGTAGCCTTTAAGGGAGGGTCAACCAGTATAAATCTTTGTATTCTTGATCTTTCTTTCTCTCTTCTTGAACACTTATTATACTATTTTTTTTGTCGCTCACACAATTAATTGTTCTTCGCGTATAATTGATTGTTCGTTCTTCTGGTATTTTTTTGTGTTTTTCTGAAACTGTTATATCTTTTGTATAATTGACTGAATTCGTTCTTGATTATACTGGAGTGCATACTGCCTTTTGATATTACTGTTTAATTGGTTTAATTTCTGGAAACAAGTTTTCTTGAAACAATTATTGTTTCCTGTGTCATCTTTTAATCAGAACTGTTTTATTGTGATTGATCAGTAGATTACGGTGAATATATTTTACCTCATTGTTTTTGGATTGTTCTATAACACATTTCAATTCAATAAATTGCTTTCGCTTTTGATATTGTGTTGATTGACTATTTCTAAACTAATCTGGTTTACTTTATGGTATCAATCAATTGTTGTTACTGTTTGTTTGTGTGCACTGTGTTCAGCTGATTCCTTCTATGACTCCAATAAACTAATTATTATTGTTTCCAGTTCAGTTAAATATTTTAATTGATTGACTCTGATATGAAATTGTTTGATCTTTTACTGTGAACTTCTTAATATCATTGTTCGGTAGGTTTAATAAAGAAAGTTCATTCAATCTTTAATATCTTTCATTCAACATTTTATAAAAGTCATTTTTGCGAAAATTTTTAACAGTTCAATTCAGCCCCCTCATGAACTCGGCCTAAACGTATTTTACAATTGGCATCAGAGCTAGGACTTAAATCCTAGTCAAGTTTTTTTGATCCATGGCTGAGAAGAAACTACCTTTTGTTGAGGGAGCTCTATACACAGGCCACCTATGTTTTCTGGGCTGAACTACCAGTTTTGGAAAGTGGGATGAAAATCTTTATTGAATCCATTGATCGTGGTATTTGGAATGTCCTAGTAAATGGTCCTTATATTCTTATGTCTATTGTGAATGGTGTGTCTGTTGTGAAATCTTATGATGAATTGTCTAAGGCTGAGAATAAGAGAGTTCAGTATGATTGTGTTGCAAAAGATATAATCACATTTGCCTTGAACCTTGATGAATTTTTTAGAGTATCTCAATGCAGCTCAGTTAAAGAGATGTGGGACATACTTGAGGTCACACATGAGGGAACTAATGATGTCAAGCGAGCTAGAAAGCATGCACTCATCTAGGAATATGAGTTGTCTAGGATGTAGCAAGGGGAAACCATTGCAAATGTTCTGAAACGATTTACTCATATTGTCAATCATTTGATCGGACTAGGAAAATAGTTTGATAAAGAAGAGTTGAACATCAAGATTCTCAAGTGTCTAGATAGGAGCTGGCAGCCCAAGGTGACTGCGATATTTGAAACTAGAGACTTGACCACCCTCACCACTGCAATACTGTTTGGTAAGTTGAGATAACACAGGCTTGAGATGACGAGGCTAAAATAGATGGAGACCGTTGAAAAGAAGTCCAAAAACCTTGCACTCAAGACAAAAGCTACAAAAGTTGAATCAAGTGAGGAGAGTTCAGATTAGTGCAGTGACGCTGAAAATCTCAATTTATTGACGAAGAGATTTTAGAAATTTATCAAGATAAAGGGCAAAATGAAGAATCAGCAAAGCAAGAGGTACAACAAGAAACCTGATTCTAATTCCACTAAATTTACCTGTTTTGTCTGTGGTAAACAGGGGCACATAAAAGTGGATTGTCCATGCTTAGTGAATAAAGAAAAGGCACGTGAGAAGAAGGGTAATAAACCTGGAAAGGGCATAAAAGCATATATAGGTTGGGAAGACAATGCTACTTCTTCCAACAGCTCTTCACATGACGATATTGAAGCTAATTTGTGTCTTATGGCTGGAGAGAATTCTGAGGTTGGTAGTGAAAATTCCAATACTTCATTTAATAGTACAAATTACAATTCACTTCTTTAGGCTTTCTTTGAAACTCATGAAGAAGCAAACAGATTGGTCTTGTCCAACAATAGATTGAAAGGACTGAATAATTGGTTGGAAGGCAGAATCAAAGAATTGGAAGATGAGCTTTTGAAATTGAAAACTGATTTTGATTATCTTGAAATGATTTACAAAGCTTCCAGCGACTTTGATTCTAGCAAGCCAATTAATTGTGAAAACTGTGAAGTTCTTCAAAAGAAAGTTAACTATTTCATTACAACTGCTTCTAAACTTTCCATGGGAACTGCGAATCTCAATGTCATTTTGGGTTCTCAAAACCGTGTTTTTCAAAAGATTGGTATTGGATATCAAACTGGTTTTCAAGGAAAGAAAAAGAAATTCAACAGCTTCTTTAAAACCAATGAGCAACAATTTTCATCTTTCATGACTAGCTTTTATTGTATAAGAAAAGGCCATTCGATTAGAAACTGTATAGTTAGGAAATTTGATGTGCCTAAGGGGCTGGTTAGGTGGGTGCCTAAAAGCATCACTAACACTTGTGGACCCAAATTTAACAGGGTACCAATGCCTCAAACTTAATCTGTTTTACAGGTCTGTTTGGCATCCAAGAAGTAGTTGTGGTACTTGGACAGTGGATGTTCCAAATACATGACTGGAGACGCTTCTCAATTAATTAATCTGAAGTGGAAACCTGCTGGCTTTGTCACCTATGGAGACAACAACCGAGGAAGAATACTTGGTGTTGGTGACATTGGAGGAGATGATAATGTGATCATCAAAGACGTACTTCTAGTGGATGGATTGAAACACAATTTACTCAGTATAAGTCAACTGTGTGACAAAGGGTACATGATCACTTTTGAGCCAGACCTTTGCCTCATAGCATATTCAAAAACCAGTAAGACAATTCTTCTAGGTAAACAAGTAAACAATGTATACATGTTCAATGTCTCATGCATTACATCTAGTATGAACTGCCTACTTACTAGGAATGATAAATATTGGTTGTGGCATAGGAGATTAACACATATTCATATGCATCATCTCAATAGGCTTGAATCAAAATAACTAGTAATTGGCTTGCCTAAGCTCAAGTTTGAAAGGGACAAATTGTATGAAGCATGCCAAAAAGGCAAACAAACTAAAAGTTCTTTCAAATAATTAAATGTGGTTTCAACATCTAGACCTCTTGAACTGCTTCACATGAATTTGTTTGGTCCCTCTAAAACCATGAGCCTAGGAGGTAATTACTATGGTCTTGTAGTAGTAGATGATTATTCTCATTTTACTTAGACCTTATTCATTGCCACCAAGGCTGAAGCCTATCATGTTTTTAAGAAATTTTCCAAGGTTATCTAGAATGAAAAGAATTATGGTATTTCTGCCATTAAATCTGATCATGGGGGAGAAATTAAGAATGAGAGATTTGAAAGATTCTATAGCAAATTTGGAATCAAGCACAACTTTTCATCACCAAGGACTCCACAACAGAATGGAGTAGTAGGGAGAAAGAATCGGTCTTTAGAGGAACTAGAAAGAACACTCTTGAATGAAACAGATTTGCCAAAGTACTTCTGAACTGATGCAGTAAGTATAGCTTTCTATGTTATCAATAGAGTGCTTATAAGACCAATCTTGAAGAAGACCCCCTATGAGTTGTTTAAAGGTAGAAAGCTCAATATCTCTCATTTGAAAGTTTTTAGAAGTAAATGTTTTATTTTGAATAATGAGAAGGATAACTTGGGCAAATTTGACTCAAAAGCTGAAGAAGGTATTTTTCTTGGCTATTCATTGCATGGACATGCATATAGAAGATATAATAGGAGAACCATGCTAGTTGAGGAATCCATGCATATTGCACTTGATGAAACTAACCAAAACATGCAGGAAAGTCCTAAGACAGGTACAGATGATGAGGTTTCTATTGAACAAGTTGATACTGGACTGAAAAATAATTTAGAGGAAATTAGTAAACTGCCAAAAATTCAATAAATTGAATCAGTAATTCTATCGATTGAATCTGGAACTGGTGCAAACACAATTAACTCTGGACTACCAAGAGAGTGGAGAGTGCCCAAAAATCTCTCATTAGGTAATGTCATTGGCCAAGTTCAGAAAGGGGTATCAACTAGAAGATCCTTGAATCATTTTTGTGAGCACATGGCTTTTGTATCATAAGTGGAGCCCAGAACTGTAGCTGATGCACTAGAGGACAACAACTGGATTAATGCAATGCATGAGGAGCTGAAACAGTTTGCTAGAAATGAAGTCTGGTCACTTGTCCCAGAACTGAGCAGATGAATGTGGTTGGAAACAATGGGTATTCAAGAACAAATTGGTTGAACAAGGAGTAATTGTGAGAAATAAGGCCAGATTAGTTTTAAAGGGTTACAACCACAAAGAAGGAATAGACTTTGGAGAAACTTATGCACTCATGGCCAGATTAGAGGCAATGAGATTATTATTAGCATATGCTTGCATGAATGGATTTAAGTTGCACCAAATGGATGTCAAAAGTGTCTTTCTTAATGGATACATTGATGAAGAAGTCTATGTGAGTCAACCTCCTGAATTTGAAGACCACAAGTATCCAGATCATGCCTTCAAACTCAAGAAAGCTTTATATGGTTTGAAGCAAGCACCTCGGTAGTAGTATAAGAGGTTGAGTAATTTCCTTCTTTCTCAAGGGAGAGAGGAAAAACATATAAAACTTAATTCATTAAGAAAAGCATGCAACCAAATTATACTTGTTCAAGTTTATGTTGATGACATTATATTTGGTCCAACTAATGAAACTTTGTGTGAGTAGTTTGTTAAAATTATGCAGGGTGAATTTGAGATGTCCATGATGGGAGAACTCAATTATTTTCTTGACTTACAAATTAAGCAATTTCAGCATGGTACATTCATTAGTCAATCCAAATATTGTCGAGAGCTGTTGAAGAAATTTGATATGGAAAATTGCAAGGAGGCTGTTACACCTATAGCTACTGGATGTTATTTGGATAATGATGAGAAAGAAGCTAATGTTGATCAAACTAAACAAAGAGGGCTCATAAGATCACTTCTATATCTTACTACAAGTAGACTGAATGTCATGTTCAGTGTGTGTCTTTGCTCAAGATATTAAGTAAATCCTAAGGAGTCACACTACATGGTAGCCAAGAGGATATTGAAATATCTCAAACAATTGATGTTGGACTATGGTATCCTAATGAGGTATCCCTGAATTTAATTGGTTACTCTGACTCAGATTTTACAGGGTGTAAAATTGATAGGAAGAGTACAAGTGGACATGCAGCCTTCTCAGATCTAGTTTAATATCTTGGCACAGTAAGAAGCAAGCATGCAAAGAACTATCTACAACTGAAGTGAAATATAGTGCAACTAAAAGTTGTTGTGTATAGAGCTTATGAATCAAACAACAGCTAAGTGATTTTGGTCTAAGTCTATCTCAAATTCCCTTATTTTGTGACATTATCAGTGCAATCAATTTAACAAAGAACCCTATACAACATTCCAAAACTAAGCATATTGAAATATGTCACCACTTTATAAGAGATCATGTGAATAATAGTGATTGCGTAATTCAATTTGTTAATTATGAGAATCAATTGACTGATTTATTTACAAAATCTCTTAATAAAGAGAGATTTAATTTTCTCATAAATGAATTGGGAATTATTGATTTGAAAATATTAGATAAATAAATCAGCTTATACAATTATTGGTTCTTAGTTATATTTTGTGCAAAAGGTGAATAATCTATTCAATAACGCCAATTTACTAAATTTTGACTGAATCCACTATAGTTGATATAATGAATCTAATGATGTTTGAATTTTAATCAATTGGTTGGAACGAGTAAATGCTGGACAATAATCCTAAAGTAATTCTGAACAATAAACTATTGTGTAAAGGACTGCCATATTGGGAAGGCAAAGATTCTTTTATAGATTCCTGGTCAAAGGAGAAGTCTTGACTAAGCTGAGCTGACCATTGCACAAAGAGCGCATGTGAAGAGTGATAACTCAGTGCCACATGTCATCAGCTAATTGAGAGTCAATAATTCAAAAGTTGCACAAAATTCTAAAGCTCAGTAAACTCTATTACAATTTATTATTCACCGAATCCCAACTGAAAAGATACGTTCTGTGTTGTCTATCAATGTATAGCATGTGTGAACTGGTTTGCATTTAGCTGAGCATTTAATTTTTTGTCTTTTGCATATTAGTTGGTGTTATATAGCTCTATCATCAAATACTCAAACACACAAATCCACTCCATTGCATTCATAGTGTTTTGCGTTCATAGAACAGAAACCTATCCTTGTATTCACTTCAACAAACTTCTCTCATAGCATCTTCCTCCATACCAAGAAAGTGCAACAAAAGACCATGTGTGAAAAATGCTAAACCATCAGATGCAAGTGAAATAGGATATCTTGAAAAGTGGTTTGTGGGAAAACACAAGAGTATGGAAGAGTATCATAGAGAGTATAGTAGGAAGGCAATCATTACTCCTAAGTTTCTTAGGATGCTATGGCTTAAAGAGGAGAAGTTGGACGAAATTAGAGAAGCACTGAAGTTCCAAAGGCTGGAAAAGTTTGTGAAGTTGTCTGGGAATGTATACCCATATTTGGTTAAAGTTTTTTTGACCAACATGTGGTATGATGAGGATACCATCTACTCTCTAGTCAAAGGAGTTGATATTTGCATCAATGATGAATTTTGGTTAGCAATTGTTGGACTACGAAATGCAGGCATTCCTATTGGGAGGAGCAATGTTGTTGGGCTGGAAGAATTCAACAAGGTGCAATTCTTCAAGTCTTGCTTGAGGAATCCAAATACAGAATCTAGAAGCCACTCTGTGGGTGGATTACCTGTAACTCCACGAATCCTAGCTTTCATTGTCATATGGCTATCGACCCTGAAAGGGTTTAATCATGCAATTTTAACTAAAGAGGATCTCATGCTTATGTATTGTTTGTTGGGGATAATTCAGGTGAACTGGGTGAGTGTGATTAAGGAGGATATCATAAAGATAAGGAGGAAAATTGAGTACATAATTCCTTATGTTGTTCTTGTTTCCCACTTCATTGAATATATTAAACTTAATGGAGTTATGTGTTTCTGATTCAAAATTGTATATTGGTTTTAATCTTTTCTTATATACTTCGAAGGAATGATGAAGTATGAGAGAGCAATCACATATTTTCAAGAGTATACTGATCTGAATTGGTTTCAAAATATGAGGAAATATAGTTAACTGTTATAGTTCAATCAGTTTAATCTTTTGCTCTGAACCTGCTGAGATTGCAGATTTTTAATCGACTGCTTTAGAGTATAGTTTGTGTAGGTTAGATTTAATGTAACTCAACACACACTTGTTTGCTTTCATCAAATTGGGGGAGAATGTTAGCACCAAGAGTTGCTAAAGGATTTGATGAAACCTACAAAATGATGAAGTCTACAATGGATCAAAGCTAGCAATGTAGATTGCATGAAGCCATCATGGAGCTTGATGGAGTTTTAGTCTAGACTTAGGTTGTGTGTGTGAGAGAGTTTAGTTTTGGTTTAAAATCATAAGTTGCATGATACATAATTCAAAGTAAGCTCCAAAATTGATTTTGCTTAAACAAATTATTAAAAGGTTTTAAATAAGGTTAATTCAGATTTTGAAAAACTATTTCAAAAAGGACTTTAGTAAACTGTTTTTAGGATCTGAACTTGATGAATTTTCTTCTAAGTCACAGAAAATTCAATCGATTGAAAGATTGATACAATCGATTGAAGTTTTGACAATTAATAGCCCGATTTCTTATATAAAGTGCAAGCACGTGATTTCAAAAAAAAAATACATTTGAGCGAGTACTTGTAAATTTTTCAGAGAGAAAACATGAAAACACCTTGAGATCTTTTGGCAATCAATGTTCATTAAGAAAGTCATCAAGAACACTAATCATGGAGCTTTTCTTTGAGTGTGAACTTGTGTTACTGTGATTATGATCCAAAGCTAAGTGTTCTACTTTGTTCTTATTCAATTTGTAATCTGTTGATTGGAATTACTGAAGTGATTGTTGTGTTATTAGTCATTTTTTTTACTGTGAGTGTATTGTTATATGTTACATAGGGTTTGTAATTGTAAATGGTTTAGTGTAGTGGGTTATGCATTGTTTGGACAGCTGTTGTAGGGTGCAATAGGTTGTTTGGGAGCAGTGGTTGCTTGCGGGTTGCAAGTGTTGTGTATTGTGTAAAATTGATCTTTGAGATTTTTGTTAGTGGAATTCTTTGCTAGATGGAAAAGGACTGGACGTAGCCCTTGAGGAAGTTTGAACCAGTATAAATCTTTGTGTTCTTGATCTTTCTTTCTCTCTTCTTGAACGCTTATTATATTGTTTTTTCGCTCGTGTAATTAATTATTCTTCGCGTATAATTGATTGTTCGTTCTTCTGGTGTTTTTCTAAGTTTTTCTGAAATTGTTATATCTTCTGTATAATTGACTGAATTCATTCTTAATTATACTGGAGTACTTACTGTCTTTTGATATTACTGTTTAATTGGTTTAATTTCTAGAAACAAGTTTTCTTGAAACAATTATTGTTTCTTGTGTCATCTTTTAATTAGAACTGTTTTGCTGTAATTGACCAGTAGATTACGTTGAGTACTATTTTCCCAATTGTTTCTGGATTGTTCTGTAACATATTTCAATTCAATAAATTGCCTCCGCCTCTATATTTGATATTGTATTGATTGACTGGTTCAAGACTAATCTGGTTTACTTTCTAGTATCAATCAATTGTTGTTACTGTTTCTTTGTGTGCACTGTGTTCAGTTGATTGCTTCTGTGATTCCATTAAACTGATTATTGTTATTTCCAATTTAGTTAAATATTTCAATTGATTGATTCTGATATGAAATTGTTTGATCTTTTACTGTGAACTTCTTAATATCATTGTTCGGTAGTTTTAATAAAGAACTTTCATCCAATCTTTAATATCTTTCGTTCAACATTTTATAAAAGTCATTTTTGCAAAAATTTTTGAAAGTTCAATTCACCCCCCACCCTCTTGGATTCGGCCTAAACGTGTTTTAAAAAATGGTTGAAGTAGTGAATGATAAGAGAAACAATCAATAAGTTTATTAAATATTTTGAGTTACTTGTAAATTTTCATTTAACTAGATTTACTATAGCTCAATCTAGATCCTTATATCCAATATATAAAATTTCAGCTTCAAAAATGGATCTCATACAGTATCTTCCAAATCAAATAATGTTTTGAAATAAGGTTTTCTCTTCAAATTTACTAGAATTAAGGTTTACACTTCTAAAAATTTAACTCATTAAGGAAGTCCTTATAACTCGAGTTAGAACCGTAAACCCAAAAAATCAAATTTATGTTTAAACTATCCACTTTCATCAATACACCAAAGTTTTTTAGTGTAAAAATTCAAGCATTATGATTCAAACATTACGATTCAATTGTAACATATCCTATCTTATGCACATGTATCAATCTCTCCTTCAACAACGACTCCACTAGGAATCAATATCACGACCTTGTCTATTATCCTCTCTTATGCAATATGTAACAATCTCTAATTCTTGAATCTTCTAGACAAAGAATTTATTCACTCAAAGTCTTGATTATATCCAAATGTCATGATCAGTTGGATGGACATATCAATATATTCTTGGAATGACCAAATACACCATGCATGTAGTCCATACATGTCATCAAGCTCTTCTTATTTGAGGATAACAACTATTGTAGCAATGCATAAAGGTGAAAACACATAAAAACACAATCTTTCTACCTCATTGTCTTCAAATGAAAGTAGTGCGTAAAAAGCACAAACAAACATTTAAGTTCATTTGAGTGAAAGGGTAAACAACAATATGAAATTAAGAGAAACAAGACAACAAACGAAGCTTAGAAAAACTTAATAAAAAGGAATCATTCATAGATAGATAGAAAACAAAGATACGCAAATACGCACACAAATCGTAATTCCCATGATAAAGCTACATCTTAGGAATTTGATCTTGTTGGCCCTCAATCTAATTGTCTAGGCGTTGAAACCTTGCCGCATAGAGTTCATGACGAGAGTGTTAATCAGTTGTAAGTTAATCCATTATTGATAGCATCAACTACTTGACTATGGTTCATAGGTAGAACACACTCAATTACATTTGTCTTCATTTGATCATCACTTTGATCACCACTTGGTCCAGTTACAAGTTCAATTGCTTTAATGTCTTAAGCATTTTTTGTTAACACCGAGGCTTGCTAAGTGATTTGATGAAGTCAATATGCATCAAAGCTTGCTAAGTGGATTGCTTGAAGCCATCATGGACCTTCATGGGAGTTTTGGTCTAAAACTTAGGTTGGGTGTGTGTGAGTGGGTTTGGTTCAAAACCATGAGTTGCATGATACACCACTCAAGGAAAGCTCCATAAATTCAATCTGTTTTACAAATAAATAATTGAACCTAAAATGAGGTTAATAGATTTTGAAAAACATATTTTGAGAGTAAAATCAGTTAACTATTTTTCATAAATCAATTTGCTGGATTTTTTGTTATAGAAAAATCAATCAATTGAATGCTTGAATCAATTATTGAGTTTTGACTGTTTTTAAACCAGTTTGGCTATATAAGTAGCACACATTTTCTATTTAACCTAAGACAGTTGACTAATCATTTTGAAAAAATTCTAAAAGAGAAAAACATGCCCTTACTATGAGAACTTGCTCTACACGAATTTCGTCCAACCTTGGTTCTGCACCAAAGCTGAGTCTTCTACATTGATTTACATCTATTTGTAATCTGTTCTTTGTGTAGAAGTACTGTTGTTTACATTTCTATTGTATTGCGAGTGGTTTGGTTGCATATTACATAGGGTTTGTGATTTTTAATTGTGAGTTTAATTCCCATATTCCATAGGGTTTGTATTTTGTGTAGTAGGGTTCTTCACTGTTTACAGCTATTGTGGGGTGCAGTGGGTTGTGTGATGCGGTGTGCAGTGGGTTTCTTGCTTTGAGCAATTGTAATTGACATTGTATTGGATTGATCTTGTTGATCTTTAGTGGAATTCTTTACTAGTTGGCAAAGGACTGGACGTAGCCCTTGAAAAAGGGTGAACCAGAATAAATATTGGTGTTCTTGATCTCTCTTTCCCTCATCTTGATCACTTTTCAATTCTGTTGTGATTTGGGTTTGTTGTCATTGTTTCAACTAATTTGTTCATCACGTTTAATCAATTGTTCATATATGTTGTTGTTGTTTTATGATTTCATCAACTGGTTGAATCACTCACTTAATTGATTGTTGTCTGTTCTTGTGTGCTACTTTAAACTGATCAGTTAATTGGTATTCTAAAAACTCATTTTCATTGAGGAATTCCAATTTATTGTTTTCTTTGTTGAATCAATTGTTTTCTCTGCTGTTGTTATTTTTGTGTTGTCTAAAATTAATTGATCTATTTGATCAATTGACTGGTTTCAGTTTTTAACTTCAATGAGTGATTCTTAATCAACTATTTCTATTGTTTATCTAATTATTTCTGAGTAGTGTTGTACTGAGTTCTTTATTCAACTAACTGCATCTGTGTTTGAATAAATTGTTATCTGTTGTTTACTCCTCTTAGTGCGGTATTCAGTTAATTGTTTCTGGCATTCACTTAATTGTTTCTAGACTGATCAAGATCGTGCATTTCAATTTATTGCTTTCGTATTTCAATATGTTCATATTTGTTGTTTACAGTTCTGTGTGATTATTCAGTTGATTGTTCTTGATTTGGAATTTATTATTTTTTGTTATGCACTTCAAAACCACACTTTTGATTGTTTAAATTAAGAACTTTCATTTTATACTTCAATACTTTCCATTTTTCGAAAAGTTTTGAAAGTTTAATTCACCCCCCCCACCCTCTTGAACTCGGCCTAAACTTGTTTTCATTTTCAAATTCATAAAATTCTTCAGCTTCATCCTTTAATGTGTAAGAATCATTATGCTTCTCAAACCCCATTTTTATAAACTCATTAGTTTTCTTCACAATGTGTCAACAAGATCTCCCTCCACATTTACCTTCAAGTGTTCTAATATTTTGAAGATGAAGAAAACATATGCAAACCTATAGTTTGGAAGCCTTTTAGACTTGAGTATATGATCCTTAATAACATAAATCCAATCAATTTTGAGATTTGTTTGTATCCATACATGAGTACAAGGTCACCAAAACCATTCTGATTGTTTGACTTACTCAAATTTCATTTGGTGAAGTTATCTCACAAATCATCATCATTTACATCATTCTTTGGCATCACTTGCATTTGTTGGTTAGATTCATCAAATACAACATGAACATATTCTTTGATTGTTAAAAGACTTTTGTTGTACATTTCATATGAATGACTATTTGACGGGTAACCTAAGAAGATGCCTTCATATGCTTTTATATCAAATTTTCCAAGATTTTATTTGCCATTATTTAATACAAAACACTTGAATATGAAAAGCATAAGACATCCTATGTTTGGTTTTGTAGCTTTAGTTCATATGGAGTTTCCTTAAGGATAGACCTAATTAGCATCATATTAAGTACATATCATGCAGAGCTAACAATATCAAGCCAAAAATGTTTTAGCAAAGAGGTTTCATTTAAAATGTTCTTGTTGATTCCTCCAAATACCTTTTTTCCTTTTTGTCACTCAATTTTCTTATAGAGTTCTTGGTGCAGAGAAATTATGTGGAATCTCATGTTTCTTGTAAAAAAAGTCAAATTTATGATTTTGAAACTACCCTATGATCACTCCTAATTGAACTAAGAAACATCCTTTTTTGTTTTATGACTGTTTGGCAAGTTCTTTAAAATCAGTAAAAGTATCATTCTTAGATACCAGAAATATAGTCCACGTGAATCTACAAAAATCATCTATAATAACATGTGCACAATAATTCTCTCTAAGGTTCATAGTTCTTGAAGGACCAAACAAGTCCATGATAAAATTTATTTTTGACATATTTTGGATCCAATTTTTACTAGGAAATCAACTCTTTCTAACTTAAACCTTGTTTATTTCTTGATTTTATTAAGTTTTTATTAATAATTCATTACTTTAGTATGAGAAAGGTAAGTTACACTAGTTTCCCTTATTTTGTTTAAAAAGAGAACATGAAGCACTGGAAAGACTGGAGTCCATGAAGAAGGATACCAAGAAGCCCATGAAGGAAGAACAAAGGATAGAAGACTCGTGAAAGGGTGCATAAAAGAGAAGAAAAATTTGTGAAGTCACGCCCGATGCTACTAAATTTGAGCCAAGTGCGAGTTGGATCTTGGGCTTTGCAGGAGAGAGTTGAGCTCAACACTACTTGAGTTGAGTCAGGTGCGAACGTTGTTCTAAAATCTATTCATTAAGAGCCTGTGTTAGGTTTTAGACACGTAGAGCCAGAGGAGAAAAAGAGCCAGCATTAGATGATAGCTTTAGGGATTTTGGTGTAATCATCTTCTTCTTCCACTGTTCATCTTGTATTTTACTTTCAATTTTAGTATTTTAATTTTGCGCTTAATTCCTGTTGTGTTGATTAATGGCTTGACACTTTGACTCTAAGAGTTATAGAAAATATTGTTAGTAATCAGGATCTGAATTAGAATACCTAATGAAAACTTGTATCTAGGATTATAGCATGATTCAGTTATTGTCTTAAAATATTATGGCGCTTGCAACTCTTTTCTATATAATTCATGAAGGAATTAACGATTAATAAGGAAATTTAGGAGACAATTCAACTTTCTAAGAAACCTTATAAAGGCTATTTCATTCACTCAACTCTTTTGTTTTGTACAAAGGAGTGGACTCCTTTTATAGTGTTCATGGACGTCCAAAGATTTACTCAATTAATAAAAGATTAACAAAGTTAACTATGATTAAGACCAACTAATCTTCTAAAAGTGCATGTGACGGCTTTTGTAGATGCATGAAGGCGCATTAGGCAGTTATGAACATTACACTTGTAATGATGGATGTTACACTTGGTAGTTAGTATATACATGAATGCGATGATTGTTCTTTGATAACTTGGCAATCTTTGTACTTCACTTTAATTAGCCGACACTTGGAGAGCTCCAAAGGTCACGAAGTTTCTCTCAAGTTGTTTCCCTTCACTTGCTACATTCACTCAAGTTCCTTCCGTTTCTAAGAGCTCTGCTTGTTTGATTCTTTTGATCTCTTCTTCCAAAGCTCTAATTTTCCCTCTTGTTTTTATGCCTTCAAATTGCTTCTTTAATTATTCTTTTCTCTTTTATATCTTGATGCTCCATCTTTATTTGTCATGTTTTTTTTATTTATTCTTCATGTCTTTTCTTCTCTTTCTTCAACAAGTTCTTCTTCCTTTTGAAGTCTTATCTTGACATGTATCATCCTCCCCGTCTTGGAGAGAATTCGGCTATGAATTTTGAACTCCTATATAACAAAGAGAAGATCAGACAATTTAAAGCTATGACTTTATTAACTACTACTAAGAAAACTATTTATGACTATCCTCTTGGATAAAAAACCTAAAGTACTTGGTATGTCATGTTTACATGTGGAATGTGTGCTCATTTCTCAAGATTTATTTCCTACAAAAGGTGTTATCTTTTTTTTTTTTAAATGTGATGATGATAACGATGATGATGATGATGATGATGATGATGATGATGATAATGATGATGATGATAATAATGATGATGATGATAATGATAATGATAATTATGATGATGATAATGATGAATATGATGATGATGATTATCATAACTATATGAGTCCATAATAATTATAGAAGTATGTCACTTTTTTCCAAAGAATTTAAAGAATGTTCAAGCAACAAAAGATTCTTCTATTCAATAATTAATGACTGTTGAAATTCCTTCAATCCTTGTAGAAGTTGGGGTTGTGGAATGATTAAGTAGCCCGTGACGTACTTTGATTCCCTCTTTTAGAATTTTTATCCCTAATATGCCCTTGCGCTTTGTAACATCCAAGGAAAAAGGAATCACAATAGAATCTAAATATTTATGAACTGAAAAGTCTATAGATTGTCTTTTAATCTTCACTTGATCCACTTGTACTCCTTTGTCAAAATTCATTGGATAAGGATAAGAAATATTAGATGAAAGAAGATACAAGGGTTTGTGTACATGCTTTATCTTCTTGACTTCTTTACATGATGCTACAAGTAACACTATCTTCATTATCTTTGGACTTGATTCTTTGCATGTGACTTTCCATTGCTTCTTTCATTGCAAGTTGGTCCCTCTTTACTTCTTTGAGAGTTAAGGGATCCTTACCTTCCTTTCAAATAAGAACTTGTTGGTGAGGTCATAATGGTACACATGTTTATCATACTGACATGGCCTTTCCAACAATACATGACATGCTTCTATAGGCACCACATCATATAGAACTTACCTTGTATTTTTCCCATGGAGAAACTCAAGAGAACTTAGATAGTAACTTTTAGTTTTCCATCTTCACTTAACCATTGTAACTTGTAAGGTCTTCGGTGGGGAGTGGTTGGAAGATTTAATTTGTCCACTAATCTCTTACTTGCCACATTTGTAAAACTTCCTTCGTCAATGATTAGAACACAAACCTTGTTGTTTATAAGGGATCTTGAATGAAAGATGTTTTCTCTTTGAGAATCACCAATATCTTTGTACACATTGTCAGGCATTTGCCTTACAACCAACAAGTCTCCTTTTTTAGGATGGAGTACAAAATCACCATTAGGACAAGAAGTACTCTTGGTTAGTGAAGAAGGAGAAGAAGATGAAGGGAAAGAAAGAGAAGATGAGGAGGAACACTCATATTGTATCTCTCCATTCTTTATCACCCTAACCCTTTTGTCTGGACAATTGTAAGCTTTGTGTCCATATCCCAAACATTTTAAAACGTTTTAGGACACTTGTTTTTTTTCTCAAATTTGGGTTTAGGTGAAAAAGAATAAGAGACACGGTCCTTAGAGGATGAAGATTGTGTATCATCTTTAGAATGAGATGAAGAATTTTTATGGTCTTTTGAAGAAGAAGATAAAGAATATGGTTTCAAAAACTTACTTGGTATGACTTGTCTTCTTCCTTTCTTTCTTTTGAAGAATTTCAAGAGGCATACTTTTGATACATGTGGCCTCTTCATTTGTCTCTCCACCTTCATGGCTTGATGGAGCATTTTTTCTAAATTCTCATACTTTTAAGTTTCACGCATCTTGTATGTCTTGGTTCACTCCATTTAAAAATCGTGTCATCTTTATTTTCTCATTTTCCTTCAAATCACTTTTGATTGAAAGCATCTCTATCTCTTTATACATTTCCTTTACACTTTTTGAACGATGCCTAAGCCTTTGGAGTTGTAGGATAAAATATTTTTTTTATGTGAAAGGCATAAATCTCTTTCTCATAGCTCTTTTCAAATCATACCAATAAGTAATCAAAGGATGTTTACTCTCAAGAATTTCATTTTGATATTTTTTCGACCAAAATAAAGCATAACATTCAAACTCTAAGATTACAAGTTTCACAATTTATTTCTCTTTAAAATCACAAGCATAAACGATTTAACTCACTTTTCTTTCCAGTCTCCATACGCATCAGGATCGGAATCACCACCAAACTTGGAAAATTTAACATTATGCTTGTAAAATTTCTCCTTATGTCTAGTTTTTTGTGACCTCCTTTCCCTTCTCTCACAGCTTGCTACATAGAAAGTCTCCTTGTCACTTTCCTCCTCATTTGTAGAAGCTCTTGAAGACCTCTTACTTTTTTTATACCTATTTTGCTTCATCATTTTCTCCAATTGTTCCAATTTTAATCTAATTTCTTCATCGGTCATTTAATAACTATCCTTGTTGACACTTCCCTCTTCCCTAGGACTCAAAGACATGCTGGAAAATGTTTAGAACAACCTACACATAATTTCAAAGAAAAATAATAAAAACTAGACAAGAAATGAGTTTATATGGATTCTTGAGGGTGTTTAGGATCTAGATCAAATCCTTAGAAGATGAGAAACAAAACCCACTACTTGGAATGAGGATTGGTGATGGAATACGCCCCCTCCACCTTAGTCATAGAATAAAGAAGACAAAGAGCTAAAGGGTTGATCAATAGCTTTCTAGAAGATTGGGCCCATCTAAGCCTATTTGGGTCTCTCACCAGTTGTTCGGGCCCGAATGCAACCTTGAAGAGATCACTCTGGATATCATGGAGCATTAAGATGAAGTGCTTTACTTGTATAAACATTTAGAATAACTTAGAATAATTGGACCTTGTATTTGGGCCAAGAATAATAAGGTTTGGGCCTTGTATTTGGGACATGGGTAGAATAGGGTTAGAATGTGATAGTATAGTCCCTCTAGGGTTGTATCTGGGCTTCCTAAAACCAAATATAAACCCTAGAACGTCCAAGGCTTAAGTTGGAGTACAAGGAGCTACACACAAAGAAAGAAACATATTAAACATGTTCTAAATGTGAAGAAAAGGCATGAGAAGTGTGAAGGCCACACGTCATGCTCTCATGTTGAAAAATATGATGGCCAAAGTCAAGAGGCAGATGAATTGAACTATTAACTCTTTTTGAAAACTTAGGAAAGTATGAATGAGTATTTTTATTAAACTATGATTACAATGTAGAGAATACCCAAAACAACAGGTTACAAAATAGCAAGTTAAAATGAGTGTAGTACGCTAAACCATTAAAAATAGCTTGTTAATCAAAAACAACTTGTTAAAATGATTTCTAGCAGTTCTAGAAAATGCAAATACGAGGTTGAAATTAACACAACTTGTTATAAAATCTTTTTCAGCACTTAGACAAATTTCCAACTAACAGCAGAATTTAACCAATTAAACCACATTTCAACATATTGAATTACCAGTTCTGCAGCAGTGTATATAAACCAGTGAACAAAATGCAGATTTCTAAAACAATGGCAAAAAACAAGATGCTTAAGAACATCAAAATCTCTCCTTATAATAGTCTTTTTTCTATACTTGCTCTTGCTTCCTCCTAAGTGTGTTGGCCTAACCCCACTTCTAATTCACTCCAAATTCCATCTCAAACACTGCAATCCACTATAAAGATAAACTCTTCTGCTACATCTACTCCATTTTTTGTTAAAAACATCAAACCTCCAAAAAGAAGCAAATTGAAGCATAAAATTGAAGCTGAAATTGCATCATTTGGCATCAGAGCTTAGGTTCTTCAAGAGATAACTACTCTATACAATTTTTACAACTAGAGGTCTTGTAATCTTGAGGCTCTAAATTCTCTCTCCAATTTTGAACTTGGGGTCAAAAGTTTGTTTGGAGGCCCAAACAAGCCCAATTAGGCCCAAACTTCTTATAAGCTCTTGATCAAGGCTCTAACTCAGTGACCTCTTTATTCTTGTCTACAGTTTTGAAGACGGGTTTGCATTAGTTGACCTCACCTCTCTCACATCTCCTTTTTCCTCTAGATCACTTCATCCAATTCGTGAATTATAGCCTACATTCATTACTTTCGTTGCCTCCTCCATACTCCATTTAGAGTGGAACTCCAAATCAAGCAAGCTACGGTTGGGTTAAGTTTTCTTTTCATTCCTTCACTTTTTTTTTCTCAATTTCGTGTTGTTCTTAATTTTTTTTCATGTCTTGATTAAGTTCCACTGTTTACTTTATGTTTCAATTCAATTAACTGGTTCAAATTGCATCAATCTTCTTGAACCATCCAAATTCACGTTCATTAGGTGTTTTTGTGTTATGTGCTTTTAAGTTTCTTGAGTCTTTGTTGATTTTAATTTGGTAAAACAGATTAGTTTGTGTCTTAATTTTGTTTTTAAATCCATATGCAAGTTGTCATAAGTCTTGTAATTCCATACATGTCATAAAATTCAAGTAATACTTTGTTTCAATTTCATTTTCTTGCTTTAGTAGTCTTTGATGTAAACTATTTGAACTTAGTTGTTGTGTTGTATCACTACATGTTCTTTTGGTGCTTTTTAATTTCTGAATTTGAGTTCTATCACTTGCTATTAGATCATTGGTGTGTGTCCTAGAGTTAGGTTTCCATTGTGTCTTGTAGTCTTGTTCCAAATCCTTTCAATTTCAAAGGTTTCTTTCCATTGATCATAAATTGTTTTCTGAAATTTCATACGAATTAGAAAAATTACTGAGAGCAATATATTGTATGCTCTTTCTCAAATCAATCATATGAAAAGAAAATGTTTCCCTGTCAAGAATCGGTTATGGTGATCACAGTATAAATATAACAAATAATGCATGTACCTGTTTCATTAAAAACTAACAATCATGGAAAAATATTTTTAGTGAACAAGTAAAGTCACTATTCCTTGCCAGAAAAAGTGTTTCACTCAAGCACATTCATATTTAAAGGTGTGACCTCCACCACTAATTTCCTATAATTCAACTTTGTTTTTTATTTTAAGAGCCAAAAATTTTTCAAAAGCATGCAACATCAAAAGGACTTTATTGAGTTGCAACGAGGTTGGGCTAAACCTCCCCCGCCCCCCCTCCCCCCAATCATTTTTTTTTTTGAAAACAAAAAAAAATCTTTTTTCTTTTTTCTTTTTTTTCTTTTAACGAATTTATACAACATGAACCACGACTTTTTTGAGTTGTTCTTGATACCTCTTAAGTCTCACCTTTAACAACTTCCCCTAAAATTGAACCACACTAGTGACCATGATCTTTTTTACTCTATCAACTTAAAGTGAGGTGATCAATTATTTCTCAAAAAAAAAAAAAAAAAAAAAAAAAAAAAAAAAAAAAAAAAATCAAGGGTTCAAGGATAAAGAAGAACTTCTTTAAGGCTCAAAAAGGGTTGCACAAGGTTTTATTCTAGAAGAACAACATTGGCTATTTTTCTCAAACTATAATGAAAAAAAAAACAAAAATAGTCTTGATCATGTGCAAACACGCAGATGAATAATTAACATTGAAACTCAAGCAAAATCAATTATAAGTCAAAAGTGGTAATACTCACTGAATCCAAATCTACAATACAAAATCTCACATGGTTAAAATGTTGGTTTCCAAAAGTTGTCACAAGTATGCCATAATCATTAATCAAAAACAAAACAACAAATACAATTCCAACCATACTAACATGAGAGCAACCACAAATTTATACACAATAGGACTAACAACATTCAATTCACAATTTTCACATAAGAACAACACAAGAAATTCTCATCAATGACATGTAAAACTTATTTTAAGTCATACAACCTAATGCATCATATATGTCACCTCAACCAAGTCACAGTTTATTATCAAAAACAAAATAAACTAAAAAGAATGAAAACAAAAAAATAAATATAAACAACAAAAAACAAAAAAATCCTAAAAAGGTTTATTTTGTAGTTGGTCTTGATCATCATGGCATTTGGTCCTCTTCTTTAGCATCACCAGAATCTCCATGTCAGCAGGCTCACCCACTCCTGTAAAATGAGCTTAGGCCCAAGGCCAAATTTGTGTTTTTCATTTTATTTTATTTTTTATGTGAACTTATTTCTTGGTTGTTATACCACTGCTAAGTATTTGTCTATTTGTGCCAACTTACCTTCTCTTGAGGACAAGTGAGGTTCTAAGTTTGGGAAGTTTCATAATGAAATCAACTCATTTTAAGCTTGGAACATGCTTATTTATTTACTTTATTATGTTTTTGTTAATAATTTATTACTAGAGTCTGAGAATGGAAGGTTACACTAATTCCTTTTATTTTGCATAAAAAGTGAACAGGAAGCATTGGATTTAAATGAACAAGATTGAAGCCCATAAAAATGGAGATGACGGAGAAATTTGATGTAGGATACTCAAGCTCGGGGTCAGGGAAACTGCGCCCAATGCCAATCAACCTAAGAGTAGACATTTGAATTGGGTCCAACAACACTAAAGTTGGGCCAAGCACGAGTTTGGCTATGCGTCTTTGGGCTTAATTGCGTCCAACACCACTAAAGCTTGGTCGAGCACGAACATCAAAATTTATGTATTTGAAGGGCTCTCTGCATTAGGGTTAGACACTCCACTCCTTCTAGGATTCAGACTTTGTCTGGGAGTCAAAAAATTTTAGCCTTGGACGACAGCTAGGGTTTGAGGGTTCCCTTTTCTCCTCCTTGCATATCCATTTTCCTCCAATGTTTATCCTTTTCATCTTATTGAGATTAAATGTAATCGGTTAAACTATCATGTGATCGATTTTGGGTTCATATATATGTTTAATATATATGTCTTTTTATTCAAATGTTAGTATTTTATTTTTGTGCTCATTACATGTTATGGCTTGATCACCCATCACATGGTCTTTTATTCTTAGGGTATTAGAAAATGTCTTTTGTAATTTGGAACTGAATCAAAAAAATATCAAATAAAAGTTTGTATTTGACAATAAAGCATGATTTTTTTTGTTGTCTTAAGACCCTTGTGGAAAGAGTAAGTCTTTTTATATAATAATTAATGAATTTACGATTAATAGGAAAGTTTAGGCTTATTTACCTAAGGAATTAGGGTTTGGGTATTATTGTAGGTTGACATTGACATTAGCTTAGAAGAAGATAATAATTTTTATGCATAATAGATAGGTTTGGTGAAGTTTAACTCTAGCAACTGAATTCCATATCATCTCCATTCTTTTTCCGAATTCAAAGTGCTCATTAAAAATACAAAAAATATTTTTATTATGTTTTTTTGCATAATTTTATTTTCTTATTTATCAATTTAAATATTGGGAATAGTTTTTTTTTCTAAATTTTTTTATTAATTGCATTTATTATCGTGTATTGCACAAGTCCTTTTTTAGAAAGAAAAAACTATATATTTATCACTTGCTACATTGGTGCACTTATTATTAGAAGCAAAAAATGCTAACAATAGAATGAAAAAGAGATTGGAAGAAAGTTACTTTGAGATTCATTGTTTATATCTTGCTATTAAGAGCCATCAAAAAAGGATTGTGAGCAACCAATTGTAAACTCTTCACTTTGTGAAGTATTGCCTATGTGATTAATTTGTTCTCTCTACAAAGTGTTTTTCTCATTGATGGAAAGGTCTTGATCTCAGGGGGAGACTAGGACTAGTGTACCTGGACAGGTGTAAAATACTTTTCCTGGAGAGGTGTGAAAACTCGTTACCTAGAGAAGTGTAGAATACTAGTTCATGGAAAGGTGTTCAAACTCGTTTTTAGTGAAAGCTCTTAAGCGATTTGCTTAAGGGGACTGGATGTAACCCTAGTTATAGGTGAACTAGTATAAATATGTGTCTACTTCTCTCCATCTTATTCTATGTTTTTATATTGATGTTGAATTATTTATAGCGCACGATTTGGGTTCAGGTTCCATTCAACCACTCCTTCTGAAGTCAATTACACCTTCATTCATATCCCAGACGAATAACTAAACATATTTTTGAAATTTAATACATTGTGATTTGATTAGATTTTGCATAAGTCGAATTTAATCTAATAAAATAAATCTTTGATCAAAGTTTGATTGCTTTTAATGTTTACAAATTAGACAGACTTAGAAAGCTTTTGAAAAAATATATCAATAATGGAATTTCTAAAAAAGAAAGTTTATATAATTTTGAAATTCAAGTGATTATGTTTCGAAGATATCCATGCATTTAAGTGATGTTTGACATTGATTGACATAGTAATTTTAATAGAAAATTATTTTCATTCATAATTAAATTATTTCTAAGAAAGATTACAACATTAAAGGATGCACAAAATATACCAAAGAAATATTTCCTATTCAAGCATCTATAAACGATTGAAGAAGCAATGCAAAACAAGATTTGCGAGATTAATATTAAAGCATAATCAAATCTCAATATTCACATGTATACAATTATGTTAGTGTTTCAAAGTGCACAGATAAATAATTAAGGCAAGAAGAAAAGTATATATCAAATGTTTCCATATTAAGTGTGTGATAGACAATCAATGAAGCTATAGTGCAAGAATTGCACTAAAGATCATTAAAGTTAACCAAGATAAATAATTAAGGCAAGAAGAAAAGTATATATCAAATGTTTCCATATTAAGTGTGTGATAGACAATCAATGAAGCTATAGTGCAAGAATTGCGCAAAAGATCATTAAAGTTAACCAAAGCTTCAAAAATCAAATAATAGAAAGAATTCAAATAATAAATGATAAAGGTGACACCTTCGAGACACTAAAAATCAATCAGATAAGAATTTTTTGTATAGAGCACCTAACATAACAAAGATTATGAATTGCATGAATTTATGAAAAGATCAAGTACAAATACGACAAATCTTCAGTGTTGAAATTGTTGCAGGTAAAGAAAGAATTTAAAAGGTTCAAATATGTGATAAAGACACGAAGATTACATCAAAGTTGAAGTTGCCTTATATAGCATCTTATACCATAAAGACTAAGAGAAGAACAAGACTCATAGAGATAAAAAGTAATACATCAAGTCTCAACAATGGAGTTTGAAACAATAATGGAATATTTTCAAATGATTAAACAATTAAGAATATATAGAAGATATTCATAAGCGCCGAAGAATATAGCTTCAACTATCATCATTCTAAAGACTATATAAAGACTATTGAAGATTAAGAACAAGATAATGAAAAAATGCACAACAAGATATATAAGAGAAATACTTAGTGGGTTATATTGTTCATATTTTACTAGAAAAAGAATTGTATGTCAATCATTGTAAATTCTTCACTGTGTGAAATATAGTTACGAAGCTTATATTGTTCTCTCTTTTAAGAGTATTTTTATCATTGTTGAGAAGTCTTAATCTCATGAAGAGATTAGGATTGGTCTTAATTCAAACCAATGTATAATTGATAAAAAAAATTCTAACTCTAAATAATCAAAATTTCTATTTAGCCATTCTTAAGCTCTTTATATATGTTGAAAAATTAATTCTTTGTCCCCCTTTTGAGGTTAGCTATAGTGATAAAGACATGCAATAAGGAAAGGCCTCGGTGAGAAAGTCAGCTCTTGGAACTTGTCCATTTGCCCACTCTCCTCTTTGCTGTTTTTTTTTTTTTTTTTTTTTTTTTTTCTTTTTTTTCCTTTTCGTGGTCTCTTTTTGTTGTTAAATTTCTTATTTTTTTTTTCACTATGGCCATCATGATAGTTTTCCATCTACCATAATAATATTATTATTGTCATTATTATATATTATTATTATTATGGTTGTTATGGTTATATTATTGTTGTTAAATAAAATCTAGCCGAGGCAGATTGAATTAGCATTAATTTATTTTCAACGTTCGCCATATTTGACTTGGCATGTACGGACATCTACTTTTATGTTTTGTTTTTAGGGCTACATATGTTCTAAATTATAAAAGAATGCACTAAATGAGCACATTCAGGTGACGGAAAAAAGTAAAATGACAAAATTATAAACGTAACAATTGTTGTGACAGGAAGAGATAAGATACACAAATAGGGAAAGCAGATTAAAAATAAATATTTATAATAATTCTTAATGAAAATTTTCTCAACTCTTACATGTGTTCCTGATGTACAATATCTCACTAGTTTATGATAAAGATTTTAGTTAATGCAAACAATTCCTATTATAATAAGCTAACAACCAACTTGTAAGCGTCTAAAATATTTTATATTTACAATAAATCTAATCAAATCCTTTTCATTGGAGCTCTAAATATTTAATATGTGAATGTCTTTTTCTATTTTTTGAAGTGTTATTTAATATTTTTTGAAAAAAAATAAAAAAGTACAATAGATTTTCTTAAATAAATGATAAGACAATAAATAAATAAAAAAAGGATAATTGATGTTGTATTAAGATTTGAAAATGATAGTTAAATGAAAAACAAATATTTTTAAAAAAAAATACGATAGTTAAAAAAAATAAAGGAAGTATTTATATAAGGACTAACAAATTTTAGTGAATTTAAATAAAAAATAAATATATTTGTTCTCTCTCTCAAAATAAAGACAGCATAATTAATAAATAATTATCATAATATTTTAATTTAAATGGCTTATAAGAGTCAACTCATGAGGGGCGATATCATGTTTAAGAGTGCTCTCCATATATTCTCATGGTAATATGGGAGCATTCATGATCCTCCTCTCCTTGCAGCCCTTTCTCTCCTTCTTTCTCCTCATCCTCTTCTACATCGCGCTGGTTGAATTCCGGCGACGGAATAAATTCTCCGGCACAGGTCCGGCCACCTATCCCCTCATCGGATGCCTCATATCCTTCTACAAGAACAAGCACCGTTTGCTAGATTGGTACACTGAGTTACTAGCTCAATCCCCCACCAAGACCATAGTGGTTCAAAGGCTTGGTGCACGTAGAACCATTGTCACTGCAAACCCTCAAAATGTTGAGTACATCCTCAAGACAAACTTCAACAACTTCCCCAAAGGCAAGCACTTCACTGAGATCCTCGGTGATTTCCTTGGCCAGGGAATTTTCAACGTGGATGGTGAGCTGTGGCTTACACAGCGCAGATTTGCGAGCCATGAGTTCTCCACCAAGTCCCTGAGGGAGTTTGTCATGCACACGTTGGAGAGGGAAGTGCGTGAAAGGCTTTTGCCTGTGCTTGAGGCACTGTCTGATGAGAACAAGGTGGTTGACTTGCAGGAGTTACTTGGGAGGTTCTCGTTCAATGTGATCTGCAGGTTCACACTGGGGACTAATAGGTGCTGCTTGGACCCTTCCGTCCCTACTAGTTCCCTTGAAAGGGCTTTTGATGTGGCTGCAGAGGTGTCTGCGAGGCGTGCGGCAGCACCTTTGTTCATGATCTGGAGGGCGAAGAGATGGCTTGGTGCTGGATCTGAAGGATTGCTTAAAAGGGCTGTTGGGGAGGTTGAGACTCATGTCATGAGAATGATTCAGGAGAGGAAGGAGAAGAGAGAGGAGGGTGAGGAAAATGGTGGGGTTGAAGATCTCTTGTCAAGGCTTTTGTGTGCAGGTCATGAGGAGGAGTTGATTAGAGACATGGTGATAAGTTTCATTGTGGCAGGGAGGGACACTACTTCGGCTGCCATGACATGGTTCTTCTGGATACTGTCACATTATTCCCACATAGAGGAGCAGATAGTGGAAGAGGCAAAAGGGGTGTTGGATTACGAATCGGTGAAGAATTTGAGTTTCTTGAAGGCGTGCTTGTGCGAGTCCATGAGGTTGTATCCTCCAGTGGCATGGGACTCGAAGCATGCGAATGAAGATGATCTGTTGCCAGATGGCACTGTGGTGAAGGGAGGAGATAGGGTCACATATTTTCCCTATGGAATGGGGAGAATGGAATCCTTGTGGGGGAAGGACTGGTTTGAATTTAGACCAGATCGATGGTTTGTGGAACCAGGAAACAGTGAGGGAATAATGTTGAGAGAGGTTTCTCCTTTCATATTTCCAGTTTTTCAGGCTGGTCCAAGGGTGTGTCTGGGTAAGGAAATGGCCTTCATTCAAATGAAGTATGTGGTCGCTTCAATTCTAAGCCGATTCAAATTTAGAATTGTTGGTCCAGAGAGGCCTATATTTGTGCCACTGCTCACGGCACACATGGCTGGCGGCCTAAAAGTATTGGTTTGTAAAAGGTAAAAACTGAGTGATTGACTCAGATTTTTAAATTCCATTCAGTCAATCGCACTCATTAATAAGATATTTTAATCCAGACACTTCATTATGTATTCCCTTTCCTCTTCTCATATTCAGTACCTATTCAATATACTTAATACATCCCTCACCAAAATAAGTTTAACTTTATTTTTACCTTATTTTTGTTTTTCCAAAACTGTAAGTAGTAAAATCGTATCTTTGCTTACTTTACTCACTACAGACAGCGTTAACTTGTGAATGCTTTCTGTTTATTGGTCAAAGAATGATTGGCAAACAATTCTCACAATGAAGTATTATTCTGCACACGTGTTCACCAGCCTAACCTTTGTCATTTTACATGTTCATCATCATCGTCATCAGTGTGAACTCAACTCCTGCAAAACGTGCTTTGTTTTTATTTGCCTAAATTTCTTTGAAAGCTGGTCCGAATATTGCACATGCTCAAACTAATTGAGTATTATTTCAAGGTATGGCCTATTAAAGAACCACGTAAGATGACTTTGACTAACTTATCTTGTTACTGTACGGTGAGAATAAAGCACTCGTTTAATTTTCTTGAGCAAGTTGCTTGATGTATACAATTCATAGGTAGAGAATCTGAGTGATATCAATGGTGGCTAAATTAAATCTTGAATGAATTGTTTTTACGTTTTGTTCCCATAAATGGTGAGACAGGCCTTTGCAAAAGTAGGCTTCCAAATTGCTTGGCTGCAAAAACTTCAGCAGAGGAAATAGATTTCAGTGAAATTCTTATGTCAAAGACAAGTAAGGATATAGTTTTAGAATTAACTAATTAAGATGAATATTTTTTTTTTTTCAATGTATTGATTATGCATGCGACATGGTGCATGCCTGAAGACTAGATTGCTGGATACCCTCCATTGTCAGATTCTATAACTTATATGAGAACTGGAACATAGTGAATAATTAGCCTGGCAAAGAAAATTATCAAGTAAAAGCAGAGTGAATCAGGACATGAAAAAAATAAGTACAGGGTATTTAAATCAAGAGTGCAGGCACTCAATAACAGCAGTTTATGGAAGCTAAGATATAGGTGGTTGAATTTCTTTGAATCATTTAAGCATATGACTCTTTATTTTACTTACATTTTTTAAAAGGGGAATTAGTGTGGTGACAAGTTTTCTGATTTTGGTTCCAGATTTCACAGTTTCTCCTTTCTTAAATGGTGTATTATTTAGAGATAGATTTTCTCTATCACATTATATAGTTTTTTTAGTAGGTTTTGGCCTAATCTCTCCACTTGCTTGTATGACACTTTTATTTGTTTTTATGGTACTTGGGATGCTACAAATGATTGTTGTTATTTGGGATGACAAATAAAATAGTGATATGCTTTAGAACTTAAATATTTTGATAAAAAAAAATAAGCCAAATAATATGTATAGGGAAAAATGTTGATACCTTTCGCTAAGTTGCAAATGATATTTATTTCCCCCTGATACCTTGGATACCCCATGTCTCCACCTCTCTTACCTACAACATGAAAGAGTATGCAGAAGTAGATGGGAATCATAATCTGTACCTGAGGAGGATGACTACGAGCTAGTCTCATAGCTTCTTCATCAAAGCTTTTAGGGAATCTGTTAAAACAAATCAAGCTTTTAGGGACTATTGGTAGATATACCAATGAAGTGTTTGCACTCTTTGGATGTCCTAAAGTAAAAAACAAGCATGAAAACACAAGTTTATGTCTTATAGGCACACTATCCTAAAGTCAGAAAGATATAGAAAAAAAAATATTCGTGGCAGCAAAAACTCCCGTACTTTAAAAAAGCAGCAGTCAATCAACAAACTTTTTATCAAACATAGAGATCTAAAACTACGAAGTCATTTTCATAATAATAGACTTTCTTAGAATTTTTGTTTTGTCTTAACTCCGAAAGATATATATACAGAGATCTAAAACTAGGAAGTCATTTTCAAATAAGGAATAATAGTTAAAATAAACTCTAATATGATCTTAAAATTATATTTTAAATCTAATTTAACCTTAAAAATTAATCCATAAAGTAATGGTTTTGACTGGTCACTAATCAACTCGGCATCTATGAACTAATATCAAAACACCCAACACATTTCCTTATGTGTTGGACTAGGAAGCTCAAGCTTCCCAATAAATCACTTAGCACAATACGAAAACAATTTATAGGAAGCACTTTCGGCAATTAGAATGCACAGCGACCTCTTCATAGCTACATATTAACTTACTGGTAAGAAATATTCCTCGTACTGAAAATGCATCATTGCATTTCAACTTGCAAAGATGAAACCGCAAAGGTTTTTCCTTCCGGACACACCTGTCCTTTAACTATGGCCACCTAACCAAGGTTTTAAAAAAATAGTCTCCAACCACAATTTTGTCTGCAATATCAAGATTATTAGGTTTCTTTATGACTAAAATTGCGATTGTACTAATCTCATTTATTTATAATTTTTCACAATACTATGGGTGGCAATGGAACTGCAACTACCATCGTAATTTGAAACCAGTAGCTAGCTACCCATTAAAAAAAAGACAAGCATAGACCAAAAAATAGAGAATAAAAACAAACACAAAATTGAAACCATTTTTATAACAACTCTACGCAGAATTGGGTCGCTATAACGCTGACATGAAGGTTTTCCTTTCCCTTCATTTTGCAATTGGGCAGCATCAGGCAACAAAATTTGACACTTTTCAGTGGACAAATAGAAGCAGGCTTCTTCAAAGGGTAGCAGAGATCATATGACCATTTCAGTGACAATTCTTGTCATGTTTCGATACTGCTAGTGTCATTCAATAATGGTTGAAATGTTAGGTACACACTCATTTTCAATGGTTGGAATGTATTTATCCCACTGGGCATCTATCCCAAATCCCAAATCAAGTTTCTCAAGAAGCCTAAGGAAGTGAATGCAAACATCACAAATATAACAAGATTCCAAATCACGAAAGTTAAAGAAACATGAAGACAGAGAGAAAACAATACCTATGAGTATGCGCAAATTTAATAGGACTATAGGATGTATACTGAGAAGAATACAAGGAGGACGTGTATACGTGCTTTGTCTTTGCCTCATTTACATTAGTCTCTCAGTATCCTTTTACTTTCCTGTAACAAAAAGTTCCAACCCACGTGCCATTGGACGCTTTAGTCCCAAAACGAGGGAGCAGAACAGAACATCACATGAATTTTAAGGTTAAGGCCAACGTGGATTCACAATTTTCTATTTGTCTTTATCAATTATAATTTAATCTATTGAAACAATTTTATCGTCAAGCTCAATGCTAACACTGATTACACGCATATTTGGAATAACATCAAACACTAACATAAGATACGTTGGAATTACGAGTATAGAGTTGTTAGTTAATTTTGACTCTAATAAAATTAAGCAACATATACACGAATAAACAGTCATGGCGTACAATATTTTCTTTTCCTTTTTACCTTATCCGCCATAAGACAACTTAAGTCTGAAATTAATTGCTGTACACCTATCAAGTCAAGAACATAGCTTGCACTTTAGTAACATATGAACTGCAAGGCAAGTTACAGCACTAAGCTACTACTAATAAGTAACTACACTTAAACAAGCAGAGCTTCCACAAGTTCAAACGAGCCATGTACTGATCAGCACGAAAGACTAGATACATCTAAAATTCCCAGAATAAACTTAGAACTCCAGGCATCATGAGCCCCCTGGGGCATTGCTTCCTGCGGCTGGCTTGCGATTCAAATAGCGAACAATAGCATCCTCAACCCTGTTCAAGTTGTCAAGCAAAGCTATAAGTATAACATTTAGCAGTGGCCACGCTCACAGAAAAGAAGAACATGAATCTTTTTCAAGTTAGATTACCCCAGGTACATGAGCAAAATGTAAAAAAGTATATCATGCGCTTTTCAGTCATTTGAATTGAAATAAAATCATATACAAGGTCAAGGAAAGTGCATGCATGCATGCATGCAATTCCAGTTATATCATGCATCATCACTTTTCTGAGGCAATTTATGAAAAGGAGCTATCAGTAAAGAAATTTTAGACCTGGATTTTAAATCATGTTGACTAAGCTAATGATTATCCATAACAAACAGGTGACATGTTACAACAACTAAATGAAACCAACGAATAAAACGAAATGAAAGAATAGAGGACAATGGCATGCAGGCTTACATTGGTTGCTCAAAGAAATCTGATTTGCGCTCCTTTTCAGCATTGTTACCGGATTCTCCAAGTAAAACTTTGAGATCTTTGTTTTGAGATTCAACCAAGGCCTTAATAAATTCCAAAGGAGATTGACTAAAACCAACATAGAACGCTCGCCTCCTACGGTGCTCGTGTATTTTTCTAATGATTCCGCATATGGATTCATCACAGGCATCAATCTCTTTGTTCCTCTCCACATTCGCCACCAGAGCATTCAATTCCATCTGCATGGGAAAAGGAACATCAACCGTCACATCATAACAAGCAGACCCAACCGGACTATTCCCCGAGAGCTTGATCATATGTTCCAAAAGAATAACCTGAGGAGGAAACAAATGCTGTGATATCTTCTGCGAAACCATCGAGAACCTAACCTTATCCTCCCCAAACACCTTCTGAAGAGCCTGATCGCAGTGAAAGTACGAAGGATCATTCTGGTTCTGCAACTTCCTCGCCTTCACATAATGCCATATTGCTGAAACAATCCTTGCCCGTGTGTCAACCTGAATGCCAAGCACTTCCCGCAACACCGGAGACAGCATAAACTTCTCTGGCACGTAATTCATCTCCAACCGAATCTGCGCCGAGAACTCCTTATCCCCTTTCCTCTTCACCTCAAAACCTTCATGAGTGGCAGAGGACCGCGAATTCTCCCACGTGATGACATGGTTATCTGGATACAGCCTCTTGTCGAGGGAAATCGTTACCCTTTTGAAAAAGGCAGAGAATTTCGGGTACAAAGGAGGAATCGTGTGAGCAGCAACTCCAGCTTGTTCAGATTCTTCACCATCTTCCAAAATCCTCCCAACAATCTTAAGAGTCCACGTGGGAGCGGATGAATCCACATTCTGGTTCGCAAACGTGTTGAACACGAAAATTCGAAGGGTTTTCTGGATGAAGGGTGGGTTTTTCATGGCTTCTTGAATGTCAACCTTCTTTCTAGCGAGTGCAGCGTCCACACGCGCCTCCACGTCAAGGAGCTGCGCGTAGAGTGCCGACTCTGGGAGAATTGCCAAGGCTTTCTCCGGAAGCTGTTTCTCATTTGGCTTGTGCTTCTTCCTTCGAGGCCCGGGCACGGATTCCGTTTGTTTAAGCGGCGTGGCCATATGAACGGGGGGTTTCGGAGGGAAACGTTTGGCGTTGGGGTTGAAGGAAAGCCCGTGGGCCTGGAGTTGGGCCTGGAACTGGGCTTGGACGATGGAGTGTACCTGGGACAGAGGGTACTGGCCCGGCGCAATTTGGGGATGCGGGTAGCCGGAGGAAGAAGCCCCGAGGGGCTTCACAGAGTTGTAGTTGTTGTACGTAGACATGGGCTTTCTAATAATGGCCAACCATAGGCATATATATGAAAATTTGTATCACTGAAACGCTGGATTTTATGTGGAAAAGGAGGGATTTACCTTATTGAGAGAGAGTGTTAAAGAAACGTGAAGATTGAGCTTCGAGTTTCCGCGAAGGGGTGCCTAGGGCTCGTAAAATGGGGCAACCAAGGTCAGTGTTCATTCAGTACTACAGTGTTTGGAAAGAGAAGTTAAAACTTGGAAACTGCTTCCGACGTCAATCCATCATTTAAAGCTTTTCACGTTTGTGGAGATCGTAACCACGAATTTCCAAACACACTCCAACGTTTTGGCTCAACGGTATCGGGAAGGCGGTTCATATTTTATTTTATTGAGGGATGAAGACTGTTCCTGAAAACTAAGGGGATTGGTTAGATATGGGATTAACTTCTTTCTTCGTAGGTTAGTTTCATGTTACATGATCTTCTATTTCGTTTTAGGTTGACACTCCAACTCGATGGGAGAAAGACTTGCATAGATACTTCAATGTTTAAGTGTTTTTGAAAAAATAAAGCGTAAAGTGATAGTAATATTATATGGTCATTCTCTCACTACTTTATTTATTTGTTATTTATACATTTTGTTGATCATATATAACAAAGCAAAGTCCTAACAAAAAAAAATTCTAAACTCAACCACACATTCTCCTAAAATGTTTTAGGATAATTGGAAAAGTTTACGTTAATACGGTAGTTGCGGAAGTATATATTAATAGGATAATTGGGAATTTAAAACCTATAATGTTCTCATGAGTCCTATAAATAGAGTTACTCCACCTATTTGTATGCAAGTCATTTTCTATGTGTTTTCTTTTCCACTTTCTAATGAATTGTGTTTTCTCATTTATTGTCTAATATGGTATCAGAGCTCCATCAGGAGCTTTGCTGATACCCATCTGCCAACGGAGCTCTATCAGGAGCCACTACAGTTCCGACCCCGTCCCCGTCACCGGCCACCGCATTTCCGGCCATCGTGTCGCTGCCCGTTCACCGTCATAGCACCCCCGCTGCTGCCCCGCTCACCATTACAGCACCCGTGCTGCTGCCTGCTCACCATCGCATCACTCCAGCCCAATACCAAGCCTAATGGCTCTTTCTGTAAAACATGCCAGGTTCTACTTCTTCAGGATCCGTGGACACTTCTCAACCCAGTCAAGTTAACATGACATACTCAACACAAAATGGACCGAATACTAATTGTGGTCCATCTCCTGGTAACATACACCAACATGCATTTATTTCACGTATTGTTAATCATTCATTCAGTAATGCACACTCACAAAATTCACACACAAGTCCATGGATAATTGATTTCGGAGTTACAAACCATGTGGCTTCATCTTTGCATTGGCTTAAAACTTACTTAAAAGTAGAAAATGACTTGCATACAAATGGGTGAAGTAGCTCTATTTATAGGACTCATGGGAAAATTCTAGGTTCTAAGTTCCCAACTACCCTATTAATGTATACTTCCCCAACTACCCTATTAATGTGGACTTTCCCAACTACCCTAGAACATTCTAGGAGAATGTGGTTGAGCTTGGACCTCTTCTTTCTTTGTTAGGGCTTGGGCCTCTTCTTGCTTTATTATTTGGGAAAGTCCACATTAATAGGGTAGTTGGGGAAGTATACATTAATAAAATAGTTGAGAACTTAGAACCTAGAATGTTTCTATGAGTCCTATAAATAGAGCTACTCCACCCATTTGTATGCAAGTCATTTTCTATGTGTTCTCTCCTCCCCACCTTCACTATCTTATGTCTCTCTCCACGGATTCCGAACCAAGTAGCTACCAGGAAGCTAAAAATCATGTTTGTTGGCAAGAATCCATGAAAGCTGAGGTAGAGGCATTAGAGTTGAACCATACCTGGTCCATCGTTGATGTTCTCCCAAATGTCAAACCTATAGGTTGCAAGTGGGTTTACAAGATCAAACGACACCCAGATGGTTCAATAGAAAGGTACAAAGCTTGTTTAGTAACAAAGGGTTTTGCTCAAACAGAGGGTGTGGATTACTTCGAGACTTTTTCTCCTGTCGTGAAGATGGCCACTGTTAGAGTTGTACTTGCTCTTCCTTCCATTCATCTCTAGACTATACAACAACTCGATGTCAACGATGTATTTTTACATGGAGATCTCTCAGAAGATGTCTATATGACTATTCCACTGGGTGTTTCTGTCTCTGGTTCCTCTAAATGCTGCAAATTACACAAGTCTCTTTATGGGTTGAAACAATCTAGCAGAAAATGGTATGAAAAATTATCTATCCTACTTCTCTCATGTGGGTATCAGCAAGCTTAGACTGATCACAATTTATTTGTCAAAACTGCTAACTCTGATTTCACTGCTCTTATTGTCTATGTTGATGACATCATCTTGACTGGTAATTCTACTGCTGAGATGGTTCATATTAAGCATGTGCTTCATTCTAATTTTCGGATCAAAGATATTGGTACACTCAAGTATTTCTTGGGTATTGAAGTTGCTCATTCAGAAAAAGGTATCTATCTTTGTCAACGCAAATATTGTTTTGATCTCCTTCGTGATTCAGGATTGTTAGGTTGCAAGCCTTGCTCTAGACCCATGGATAACTCTCGAATACATCAGGATGATAGTGAATTACACACTGATGTTCTCTTATACCGACGATTGGTTGGAAGTTTGTTATATCTGACCACAACTCATCCAGACATTTCATTTGCCACTCAACAATTAAGCCAATTCATGTCCAAATCTACCCGTTCTCACCTTATTGCGGCTATGAGATTCTTAAAGTATCTAAAAGGTTGTCCAGGACGAGGCGTATTCTTTCCTCGTGACTCTCAAATTCAATTGACTGGCTTCAGTGATGCTAATTGGGGTACCTGTATTGATTCAAGACGATCCATCACAGGCTATTGTTTCTTTATTGGGAGTTCTCTCATTTCATGGAAGATAAAGAAACAAAACACAGTTTCCAAATCTTCTTCTGAAACAGAATATCGAGCGCTTGCCTCCACCACATGTGAATTACAATGACTCACTTACTTGCTTCAAGATTTAAAGGTTTCTTTCTCTCGCCCACCTGCTCTTTATTGTGACAACCAAAGCACTTTATATATCGCTGCCAACCCTGTTTTTCATGAACGAACCAAACATTTGGATATTGATTGTCATTTGGTTCGAGAAAAGTCTCAAGCTGGCCTGATGCACTTACTTCTAGTCTCATCTTCCAATCAATTGGCTGACATTTTTACTAAAGCTCTTCCTCCACAACTTTTTTGTACTCTCCTATCCAAGTTGGGATTGGTAAACTTATTTGACCCTCCATCTTGTGGGGGGCTAACAAAGCAAGAAGAGGCCCAAGCCCTAACAAAAAAAGAAGAGGCCCAAGCTCAACCATATTCTCCTAGAATGTTCTAGGGTAGTTGGGAAAGTCCACATTGATAGGGTAGTTGGGGAAGTATACATTAATAGGGTAGTTGGAAAGTTAGAACCTAGATGTTCCCATGAGTCCTATAAATAGAGTTACTCCATCCATTTGTATGCAAGTCATTTGCTATGTGTTTTCTTCTCCACTTTCTAAGGAATTGTGTTCTCTCATCTATTTTCTAATAATATACTTTGTCAATTACCATTTAACCCTAACTTCTCTAAGACAGGGTCTAGTATTTCATTTCTCTATACTCAGTTTTGGGATTGTCTTATGTTTGGAGAACCGACTTCAAGGTACTCAGTTTTATTGCCTTAATCTTGGATGGGAATACAGAGGCCCCTTAGGCTCGAGTAGGTGAGAGGTGACTTTAAAAAGTCATATCAAATTATGCGAAAAGCCTTTATTTTGAATTTATTTAACTCGTTTTCAGCATTCATGGCATGTAAGAGAAGTCATATCAGCGAAGTCGTTGTTATCAGTTGTTGGATGCGCTTTAATCGGATGGTTCAGATTCGAAATAGTGAGTTTAGGGTTTCTCCTTTCAACACCTATAAATAGCGTCGCTTTCAGTCATGGGGCACCACTTTCATTCTCCTCTTGTCAGAGAAAAACTACTCGTTATGGTCGTCTTCCACCTCATTAGGTATTTTCTATCCCTTTATTCTCGGTTTCGATGTTGAGTACTTCGAGTTTTGAAGAGTTTTCGGGTTCGTACAACGAAGAGTCTGTGAATAAAACTCTTGGTCTTACTTCGTCGAGTTCAGGTCAAGATTCAGTAGAGGTCACTTCTCCTCTTTCAAACGTCATAGTGGCTGAAATCGAGAAGCGAAAAAAGTTGCCTCTGAGGTCAGGGTATGAATGGGTGTACTATAAGGTTAGGGAGAAATTTTCTCATTTTCAATCTCATAATGACCTTATAAATTTTGCTAAATCTGCCTGCCAAAATATTCTTGAAAACACTTAGTGGGGGATTGATTAGATGTGAGACCGACTTCTTCCTTCTAGGTTAGCTTCTTATTATATGATCTTCTACTCAACTCTAGGGCTTCTCCTTCTCGATCTGCATTTGACTCTTCTCGACTCTTACTACTCAATTGGGGGGAGGACCTGCAAAGATAGTCTGACGCTCAAGTCAACATATTTTTAAAAAAAGAAAGTATAAAGTGACACTAACCTTACCTTTACCGGACTCTCTCTTATTTATAAAAATTTATTATTAGACCTTTTAACTATTCACCTAAACTTATCATTTTTACTTAGGCCCAATACCATATGACTATTCTCTTACTTCTTTATTTATTTGTTATTTATATATTTTGTTGATCCATATACTTTGTCAATTATCATTTAATTTCTTTAAGATAGGATATTGTATTGTACTTTTGTACTTGATTTTTGACTTATCTAGAGAACCGACTTCAATATATTCAGTTTTATGGTTTTAAATGGGATACAAAACCTTAATTAATATATATATATATTAATTAGTATAATTCCAATTTAACTGTTAGTATTATCCGTAAAGTTTATCGTAGATGTTTTTATGTGTTATATTATTAAAATCTTGAACATTTTAATCAATTCATTAAATTTCTAATAAAGAAATAACGTGTTATAAAAATTTGTAAACAAATAAAATAAAGTTAAAATAACATTTTTATATATTTTTTTTATGTAATACTTGTTAAAACTTGTAACAATTCAATGAAATATATAAAGATTGAAAATTTTAATAATAATTCGGGTAAACTAGATAACAAAATCTTTTAAAATGATAATAATTTTTTGATTTTAGATCGTGAACAGTTTCTAAAAAGATATAAGCTATTACCTTGTAATTAAATCTATTAGTAAAAATTTATTGATAATTAAATGATAAAATATATAATTTAGTCAAAAATTAAAATTCATTTCAATTCAATTTGTCTTTTGAAATTTACTAATGTCTTAAGTTTAATTGAAAATTTAATTGAGAATTTAAATATATAAAATAAGAAATATTTTTATGATGAAAGAAATAAATTTTAACTAATCGAATTATCTTAAATCAGTTATAATTTTTATGTACTTCTGTCAAGTTGGCTTTTTTTCTACTGTTTTTGTGTGTATGGATAAATATATAGTGGGTGATTTTAATACATTTTTTACGTATAATTCCATTCACAGATTATTTAAATATTTATTTAAAAATTATAATTTTAATATAATATTTTATCTTATCCCTTTTTATAATTTTAATATTAATATTATTTCATATAAAAAATTATCTATAGCTGATGTAAATATTGATGGGTATAATTCAAAGGCTAACGCGTTTTAATGTAACGTTTTATCATATATTATGTAAATATATACTTGTAAATCTAGATCTATAAAATATAGATTGAAGGTAACATAAATGACATCTTATGAAGGTATCATAAATGACAATTTCTTGGTATGTGTAACAAACAAACATAAATAAATAAAAACCCAAACTCGCTAAACCTGGTAATCTCTCATATAGATATGACACGTTTTCTTAATGACATATAACATGTCCAACGTATGATGTGTGGCTCATCACACGTTACATGTCTCTAGTTTAATTGCATCTAATTCTTCTCATAAATCCTAAAACATACTATTCATTCCATTGATTTATCCTGTAACATTTCAAAAATTATAAAAATACTATCTTTTCAATGAAAAAATATAAAAATACTATCCTTTCAATGAAAATGTTTAATTCTTTAATTGGATAGTTTAAATGATTTTATACCTTTTAAGGATAGACTATAAAATCTCATCAGAAATTCTATCTAACTTAATAGTTAAAGGTTTTGTCTAACAAATTTAGGAACTTAATAAATTGAAGCTTCATCTAATAAATTTGAAGAACAAAAATAAATATGAGTATTTATCTCACTTTTCTTTTTACAAATCCTGTAAGACAAATGAGTCTATGGTTTCTTCTGACGTTTTTAGTCTAACAAATGCTAAACAAAGAGGTTTTATCTAACATAAGAGAAAATTCAAAATTCAAAGACAATTTTAATAGAGAGAATAATACTTGCATAACATATTTGTGATGAGACCGACAATTGATGGACCCTTATGTTGTGTTTTGGGAATAGGAGGAGATATGTATGAAGAGAAAATATTGTTATTGGCTTTTTTTTCTGAGGCATCAATAGCTTACATTTATAATGCTTGCAGAAAAGAAAAATATCTGACTGAAATAACTCCTACAAATTAAAATCTTAACGTCTACGAAATAATTAAGAGTGAATATTCTAACAATTAAGAACAAATATTCTAATTAAAGACATATTCAGAAACGAAACCAAATCAATGTGCAGTTTCAAAAGTAAATTCCCAACACTCCTCCTTGATTTTGGAACTGTAAACTCCAATATTCTTTCTTATGAATTCAAACTGGCTGACTAGTAATGGCTTGGTAAACAAATGGTTTTAAGTTTTTGTAATATCCTGAAGTACTCTTCATATCTTCCAAGGAACCACCCCAATCAATATCAAAATACCCAACAAACTTTGCTTTATTTTTGTTAATTGAACCATCATATACAACAATTACCTTTCTATTTGGAGGTATGTCAACAAGAGTGTTGCTCTTCTTAATCATATATAACTCCTCCTCTTCATCTTTTTTCCACTTTAGGTGATTAAGAGCTTCCTCATGGTCCTCAGGTTTAATAACATCCATATTACATCTTTGATATATGTTAGAGAGGGATCTATTACCTCTCACAGGATGATTATCCACATTTTCATCAGAACCTTCTTGCTCAGTTATTTTTGGAACAACATCAAGGTCTTTAATCTTTTTCACAATCAATTCTTTAGAAACTTTAACATCATCAGAGAATCCAATCCATGATTTTTCACTACTGGCTTCCCATGATTTTCTACTGCAGGCTTCCTAGATTGCCTAGACTGCTTCCTTTTATGCTCAATCTGTCCCGAATTAACTATAAAAGAGTAAGCAAGATCTTTTTGCAAGTTTACCGAGAAGCTTTTGCCCTTCATCTTTATTGACATCAATTTAATGCTAGTTGTATCAAAGACTTCACAAGTTTTATCTTTGAACACAACATAACCTTTCTCTAAAAATTGCCCAACACTTAGCAGATTTTGATTAATTTCAGCAACATATAGAACATCAGAGATTACTTTTGTACCTGAGCCAGCATCACTGGCAATATCACCTATGCCTTTGACCTCAATATAGTCTCCATTCCCAATTTTGACTTTCAAAGAGTGGGTTTTGTCAAGCTTTACAAACATGTCTTTATCGTGTGTTATGTGATGAGTGCATCCACTATCAATCAACCATGTTTCATTAGTGATGTCACTAGCAAAGCAAGTCGCCACAAAAAGAAGCTCCTCCTCGTCACAGTCTCTTGAGCAATTTGCACCTCTTGTTGCTTTCTTTTGCATACCTTCTCTATATGACCCTTTTGATTGCAAGAACTACACACCACATCTGGTCTCCACCAACATTTCCAATGTGGATGATTAGTTTTCTTGCAGTGTTGACATGATGAGTACTTCTCCTTCTTGTCATCGTCATCCTCATCACTTTTCTTCTCATTTTTCCAGCCTTTCTTCTTTGCTTTGTAACTCGACTGTGACCTTGCTAGAAAAACTCCTTCAGCAGTATTCGACTCTTCTCTCAACAATTCTTTTCTCAACAATCTTCTCTGCTCTTTGATTTGTAGAGAGTTCATCAACTCGGTTAGTGAGATCATTGTGAGATCTCTTGAATCATCAAGTGATGAGATCTTTGTTTCAAACCTTTCTGGAAGACTCACCAACACTTTTTCTACGATCCTTCTATCAGGTAAATCTTCACGTAATAGTCGGATTTTGTTGACCACTGCCAAGAGCCTATCAAAATATTCTTTGATGGTCTCGGCCTCTTTCATTCTCAGCATCTCAAATTCTCTTCTGAGATTGAGAACTTGCATCTGCCGAGTTCTTTCATTCCCTTGAAACGCCTCTTGGAGAGTGTTTCAAGCTTCTTTTACTGTTTCACAAGACATAATTCTAGTGAATACAACATCAAAAACAACAAAGTGAATACAGGTCTTGGCCTTCGCTCTTCTTATTACTTCATCATTATAATTTCTGATTTGAGCTACAGTTGGATCATCTTGTAGCGGTTGGATTTCAGACATCACAACATCCCACAAACCACTCGCTTCTAGATAAGGCTTCATTTTGACAGACCATATTTGATAATTTTCTCTGGAGAAAACTGGAGGTCCTGCCATGAAGTTTCCGGCCATGGGTGAAGTTTTTTTATTTTTCTCAAAAGGTTCCTCACTGGTTTCCCTCTTTTGTTTTTTCCTCGTGGTCTCACATAGGCCTAAGAACTAAAAGCTCTGATACCAATTGTTGTGTTTTGGGAATAGGAGGAGATATGTATGAAGAGAAAATATTGTTATTGCTTCTTTTTCTGAGGCATCAATAACTTACATTTATAATGCTTGCAGAAAAGAAAAATATCTGACTGAAATAACTCTTACAAATTAAAATCTTAACGTCTACGAAATAATTAAGAGTGAATATTCTAACAATTAAGAGAAAATATTCTAATTAAAGACATATTCAGAAACAGAAACAAATTAATGTGCAGTTTCAAAAGTAAATTCCCAACACCTTAGTCACATAAAACTAATGGTAATGAGAAAGTGGATTAAAAGGATGGAGGGGAAATTGAAATTACAATAGAGAAACGTACAATAAAATAGGGAATAGATGGCTAAATTGAGAATATAATAAACAAGAAAAATAATGCATAAATGTAAAACAAATTGAAACTACAATTAAAATTTACAACAAGTATAATGTGAATGACTTTTTAAAAAGAAAAGGCTAAGTATAGCCATTAGAATATCTAATGGACAATCGTCTACTAGACCGTCTAATGGTTGTACTAAGTTGTCTAATCAAAATGCAAATGACAAAAAATATAAACTGCATAAAACTTAAAATGCAAAATTAAAAAGCGGAGAAAACATAAATTGGATGAATGTAAAGTGTTGGAAATTCAATGACAAGAAATGTAAAATGCTAAAATGTAAAGAAAAGAAAATTTTGTTCTAGAAAAACATAATAGAAAACGAAAATCAAAATTAAGTCATTTTCAACTCTGAATGCAAGAAACACAAATTTGGATTACTTGTTAATCAATATTGTGTTTATATATATGTGTTTTCCTTTCAATATCAGTATTTCAATTTTGCTTGTGTTGATTCTTGGCTTAACACTTTGGTCCTAAAATTATTGAAAAATATTGTTAGTAATCAAGATCTGAATTAGAATACGTAATGAAAGTTTGTATTTAGGAATAAAATATGATTCATTTGTTATCTTAAACCCTTATGGCACTTGTAAGTATTTTCTATATAATTGATCGAGGAATTGATTGCTAATAGGAAAGGAAGCTTAGGCTCATTCACCTAAGGAATTAAGGTTTGAATAATATTGTGGGTTGACATTGACATTAGTTAGGGGAAAAGAAGGTAATTGTTTTTATGCATGAGAGTGAGTTATGATAAAGTCTAACCCTAGCAATATTCTTATAATCAATCCTTAACCTTATTCTACTTTTGAGATTTGACATAAAATTATAAAATTATTTAATTTATTTTTTAATTTAATTTCTCACATAAACCAGTTAAACTATGGAATTATTCTTTGGTCTAATTTTATTATAAAATATTGTTATATATTGCATAAGTCCCTTGGGTTTGGGTAATATTGTGAGTTGACATTGTCATTAGTTAAGAAAAGAATGTAATTGTTTTTATGCATGAGAGTGAGGTACGATGAAGTATAACCCTATAAATATTTTTATCATCAATTCTTAACCTTATTCTGTTATTTGAGATTTGACACAAAATTATAAAAATATTTATTTTTTAATTTAATTTCTTGCTTAAACCACTTAAACTATGGAATTATTCGTTGGTCAAATTTTATTATAATTGTGAATATTGTTGTATATTTCATAATTCCCTTAGGAGATAATATTATATTTATCACTTGTTACATGTGTGATTGATGTACTTGCTATTGAACGCAAAAAGTGTTAACAAGTTTTTGGCCCCGTTACTGGAGACTTGTGTTTCAACCTATCATAATTTTGATTTTATAATTTTGTTAGACCTATTTTTATTTTCTTGTTTATTTTATTTTCATTTGCTTTTAAGATTATATTTTTTAGAATTTTAAATTTTAAATTTTTGTAAATTTTTAATTTTTAAATTAGGGCTCACTTGTGTTCTAGTTTTTTTGTGTATTCTTGTGTATGTAAGGTTCAATCCACACTAGGAGAACAATATATTCACAACCTGTACTTGTAGATAGTGAAAGGACTACAAGGAGAATCTCATTTCACGCAAGGCGACGAGGAGTTAGAAGTCTTAAAGTTGATCAATCTTTCTCTATTTCCTAATATGACTCGGGAACAACAAGGCCAAAATCAACAACAGAAACTATAAGAGACTTAATCATGTACACGAGTCTTAAAGAATTCTCCAATATTGTTCGAGTCATGATGAATGAGAAGATTGTTGAGATGAAACCTGTTTTCTTACAACTCATCAGTTGTGAACAATTTACAAGCATGGATCATGAGGATCCACATACCCATTTGTACACATTTTATGAATTGTGTGATATTGTTGATATGATAGACAAATGGGGAAACATTATTATTAAGATTGTTTTCATTTTTTTCACTTCGTAAGGTTAAAGTTTGACTTTAATTAGAGTCAAAACAAAACCTAATTAGTTTGAAGGAAGTATAACCTACATTTTTTATAAATTTTCTAATAATAATAATAATAATAATTATTATTATTATTAAATGTTATTCAGATTCTCTTTGGAACGTTGTGTAATACTAGAGTCAATCGAATACTTTCAAATTGTTATGTATTAAACTTTAACTATTTGTATTAGGTAACCAATTTACAGAAAATATACTTGTTAAATTTTATTTATTTTTACTTTTTGTATAAGTAAATAAATAAAGTTAAAAAAAAGAAAATAACAAATCACATATTTATTTATATATATATATATATATATATATATATATATATATATATATATATATATATATATATATATATATACTAAGAAACAAAGAGAATGATAAAGGGACTAAAGATAAAGTATATAGGAATATTATTATCATTTTTTCATTATAAATAATGAATTTTATTACTATTTTTAAACGGTAAAATTAATTATTACCTTAAAACAATAAGTATTTCATATTATTTATTTTTATTGTAATGATATTT
>Ga0209489_101045_pt1 | contig 56265 bp, 35 predicted proteins | sample SiratrowhiteBW_FD_187527 | JGI IMG/M metagenome (GOLD analysis project Ga0209489, IMG submission 187527) | Root nodule microbial communities of legume samples collected from California, USA - Siratro white BW (SPAdes) (version 2) | ecosystem: Host-associated > Plants > Roots > Nodule | place... | reverse complement strand
GAGCATGTAAGTTTTCTTTTATAAGTTTATAATATATGTCAAATGTTTGTTAATTTTGAAATTCTAAGACTAAACTTTGCAATTTATTTCAGGTTTTTATAGATACAGAGCCATTGGCAAGGTCTGACATAGAAGAAGTTCAACAAGAATGGGCAAAGTTTTTTCTTAAAGTTAGAAGTACATCTTAGTATTAGAAGTTTTCTTAATGTATTACAAGATCATTTTAGTGTACATTGCTATGTATATTATTTGTAGGACTATTTCAGAATTAAATTATATGAACTGAAAATGAATTAAATCTGGTTGTGGAACTGTTTGCAGGTTGGGTAGTAGCTAATTTAATCTGTTTCTTTAAAAAAAACACACACACAATGTCGGTTAAGGTCAAAAACGACGTAGTGAAGGACTCACCACGTCGTTTTTTACCATAACCGACGTGGTGTTTAATAATATTATTATTATAGGGAGTTGCACCATGTCGGTTTTGTCCCAAAAACGACGTGGTGAAGAGAAAACCCACGTCGGTTGGATTCCCAAAACCGACGTGGGTTTTCTCTTCACCATGTCGTTTTTGGGACAAACCCGACGTGGTGCAACTCCTTAAAATAATAATATTATTAAACACCACGTCGGTTTTGTTTTTCTTAACCGACGTAGTGAGTTCAATCACTACGTCGGATATTAAACCGACGTATGATTCAACGTCTCCTGGGTCAACGTCGGGTCGAAAACCGACGAAAAAAGCCTCTTAGAACCGACGACGAAGGCTATTTTTCTACTAGTGTTAATCTATTTTACTATTGTTGATTATAGTTGATATTGAATTTTTGTTTAAACTTTTAAATGTTTTATTTAATATTGTAATTAAAATAGTATAAGATGTTTAAAATGTAATTTAAACTTCAGGAATAGTAAAACTTATATCAACTAATTAATGTTTTAATCTTTATAAGTGACTTAATTATTTAATCATTAGTTTATTTAAAATTTTAGGGATTAAATTATAAGAATTTTAGAAAATGTATTGTAAAAATATTATATGAAAAATGTAGTTTATATTGATTGTATAAGATGCGTATTATAGTATGTTTGGGTGATGTCTTTGTTTATGTTGTAGTAATTTTGTTAAATTAAGTATTGTATTTATGGACATATTAGACAAATCTTAATTTGTTTGGAATTTAGTATAAATATAAATTATTTTGGGATTTGTTAAAAATAAATCCTAAACTCTAAATCAATTCCTAAACAATTTAAAAAAATATAAATATATAAGTTATGAACTTTTGATCACTAAGAATAATAACGAAGCAATCTAATTGCAGTGTCAAAGAAAAAAAAAAGAATATACCAAACTTTCTCACATTACAAACACTTTTAAAATCAACACAAAATATAACCTGGTTCAAATTTCAGTAGCACAAGAATTAGTAATGCTTGATAATTCGTATATTAAATATAAAATTAAGTGTTCTATTTATAAATTTAAAAATCAACGGTAAAAAAATAACCTTCTAACACATTTAATCGTGTAAATATGTTGAAAATAACTTTATCTTTTAATCGATTAAATAAAGTACTATTTGATTAAACCAGTCCAACAATTAATACTAAAACTATCCAATCCATTATAAATGATATAATAAATTATTTTACTGAAAACATTGAAATAGTTTTCTACCTTAATTGATATTATTACTAAGATAATTAATTATTCATTTCTAATTATGATAAAAATCAGTTTAATCAATTAAATTAAAATGTAACTGATTCCTTTCCTTTTAAAAAGCTTTTAATTTTTAATTTTTTAAAATATTTTAACTCATTTAATCTTGATTTGTGTTGATCTATGATAGATTTGCAAAACAATTACAGAAAAGTTAAAAATATTTTAAATACATTTAAAATATTTTCATTTTTATCCTTCATAATCAAAACACGGACGGTCTCTTTAGAACTTAAGTTTCTTTAAGTCTTTAAATGTAACATTTTCTACATCATGTAAAATTATTTCTTTCATTCACGTTGAAAGTAAATGTTTTCTTTAAATGTTTTTTTACTGGTGAAAAGAGAGATTATTTAATAAAACTATTAGTATTGCGTAAAAATATTGAATGAGAGAGTGTGTGAGATTTCAATCGAGAAACTTCAACGACATGTTTTGACGAAGGTAAAGCATAATTGATGTATCAAAAACAAATTTACTTTTATAAGTATTAGTTTAACATTTTCATTTACAAAAATAGGAATTTTTTTCACTGAAATAATAAATCATATCAGACTTAGTATTCATGTTTACAACCAACTTTAATTTTAATTTTAAAATTAAATTATGTATTTTGACATTGAGGGTATTTTCTTTTGTAAAAAATAACTTGAAAATATAATCCATATATAAAGATTTAAATTTAGTTGTAAAATTAAGTAGTTATTTTTTATAAAATAATTTTATAATAATTTTATAATATTTTAAATTTTAAGTATATTAATTTCTAATCTTTATATGTGGATTTTTAATTTAATAGTATAAATATACCACGCGCTGTGATAATTTTATGAAATACAAACTATTCAATTATTGATAATTTTAAAAGTTAATTAAAATATTCAAACTCAACTTTTTGATAATTAAAACAAATTAAAAAATTACATTACACATTTGATTCTTTTTATGTTTGAGACATTAAAATTTTTTTAATGAAAAATATTATATGATATTTGTATTATTTATTCATTATAAGAAAACACTATTTTGGTGTCAATATATTTGCATGGGTTAAGGGATTGACTCAAATAACGTGAGTTAAAGTGTCAGTTTTTAAAGTTTAATACATAGCGTCAACTAGATTTATGCAAAATTTGTCGTAATTTTTTTTTCTAAAAATTTCGTCGGTCTAGTCTACGCAAAAAAAAATAAAAATTGTAACGACATGATCCATGTTAAGCTCTGCGTCAGTCTAACCTACACAAAAAAAACAAAAATAATGGTACGACGACTTGGCCCACGCTAAATAGTCATGGCAAGAAAAAAAATAAAAAATAGTAAAGTTTAGAAATGTAATAAGAAATAACAATATTATTACTATATTAGTAAAATATAAAAGCAATGAAAAAAAGATAAAAATAAAATAAAATAGATATAAGATTGTAATTTAATAAAATAAATAAAAAAATATTTGATCATAATTTTTGAAATTTAATTGAATGTTGAATCATAAAATATAAATGAATGATAATTAAATAATAAAATGTAAATAAATGATAGTTGAAGTATAAAATATGATAGTTGAAACATAAAATATGAGTGAATATAAGATATAAGATGTTAAATGATACCTAATTTGTTAAGATATAAGATACAATTTTTAACACTTTTATTTGTTTGAAGTTTTATATAGTCCTTTTATTTATTTAAATTAAGTGATGTAATGAGTATTAATTAAATTAAATTTTTATTTATTTTTAAAAAATTGAATTTTTTAGTTACGATTTTTCTTACTCAAACCACAATCTTCTCCATTGCAATTCCCACTACCACTTTTCCTCTACTTATGAACTTGCCTCTTCTAGTGTTAGGATCTTTTTATAAGTTGGCATAAAATTTAAGAAACTTATGTAAAAGAGGTACTAGTTCACACCATTTATCTTTTAAAAGTCTATTTTTTTTCTCTCCAACTTTAAAGTTAACATTTTCATCAAAGTATGCTTTATTCCTTCCCTCCTCAAACATGTCCTATACTGAGTTATTAAACTTGAAGTAGAAGTTTCAGATAACATTTATTAAAATTCTCTCAGCATCTGAGAAATACTGACATAGCATATAAGAAATAGTCACATTAATTGCACATCTATTTTGTTGCTCTAGTTTCTTCAGAATCATATTATCAATAGTATTAATTACTGATGTGTTTTCCCATCCTACTTCTATATATATATGGATCAAGACTTCAAGTTAAAATTTCATTTCCTTATCCTTTGAAACCCAAATTTGAAATACCCCAAAACCCTCATTGCCAAAACTCTCAGTGCCAAAATTTCATTTCATTCTTCTCCTCCATGAGGTGCCAAAATTTCTGTCCACGATTTTCGTCTCCTGCATCTTCTAAACGTTTTCAATCATTTTGTGCGTGAAGTGGTTGTTGTTGGAGGAGTTTGTGGTCGCCAACGAGTCTTGCGAAGCTTGGAAGGAGGTAAATTGGTTCTTTCTCTTCATCATTTTCAATTTCTCCAGCTTGAAAATGTTTTTAATCACCGATTTTACTTTGAAATCGTGTTAAGGATAGGTTAGTTGGTGTTGGACCGATTGGTGGTGTGTGAAGTGGTTGTGGTTGGAGAAGGTGGTAGCCACCGACGGGTGTTGCAAAAGTTTGATAGAGGTAAGGTATTCTTCGATTTGTTCTTCATTTGTTCGATAGAGCTTGAAATTGGTTGTGATTGTTTGTTTAATTATGAGATAGTAGGAGATATGTGTTTCGGTGGGAATAACTGTGATTGCTCTTCGATCCTGTCAATTAAAGTTGTTTTTGAAACTATATTGTTTAGTTTATTTTGAGTTCAGTTCACCTCATATATTAAATGATTTTGTGGTATGATGATAATATGTTGCGACCATTCTATGAAGGGTAAATGCTGATGTTGGGACCAATTTTCAGACAACGAGTCACAAAAGGAACTCAACGGTCCTCAAGGGATAACAGGACTGACAAAAATAATTTTATGATATCCTAAAATTTGTTGGGAAGATCTATATATTATGGTTAATGAGTGGAAGGAACATGTATATTTAGGTCTTTCTCTGCATTGAAAAAATTAAGAAACATGTGACAATGGTAATAACAAAACTGTTGTACTAATGTTACAACAATAAAAGGGCCTTTTCCATTAGGTTGGGTCAGCTGCATGGATTATTAGACACCATAAATTTTTGTTGTGTATTAAGTATAGAAATGGACCATTTATCACTAAATCTTTCTTAAAGGTTTGAGTTAGTAGTTTTTCTCAATCTGATTCTACCATCTACTATTAGACTCTTCAATCTGAATGAATGGTGTGAATTCGTAGAGTTCTCAAAGGAAAATTGTTTCCCTTATGCCTTGGTGTGTACCAGATAAATGTTTATTCAAATTGGTATGGTTTCTTGGTTCCTAGACAATGTCTACCAATGTTTTATTTATAGTAAAGAAAGATAATTCAAGGATTGGAATTACAACTTTTGCAGAAGCTTCATCCTTAAAAAGTTAGAGCTGATACATGGAACATGACACTTGAACATATTGGTGAAGTCTTATAGTGGAATGATAATGGACCTAATTCAAATGCCACGTCATGGAATATATATTTCGTTAATGGTTATAAGTTTCATACAAACACATGGAGTCATGGTAAAGAGACAATGAACAATGGATTGTATGTTAAAGGTGTCATAGACGGAGGTGAAGATGACTTTTACGGCATAATTCACCATATTTATGAATTTGACTATCTTGGCCTCAGTAAAAAGATCCCCCTTTTCTATTGCGAATGGTTTGATCATACAATCAATGTTGGGACAAAATTTCATTCACAATATAATATTGTCAAAGTGAAGTTAAATGGAAGATATGCTTTGTATGATCCATTTATTCTTCCACAAAAAGCAAGACAGTGTCAATTACCCAAACATATGTAAAAACCTTCGTGGGTGGTGCGTGACAATCACAACAAAACCCCAAGCCCATGTCCAAGTTGACCACGTTGAAGATGAATTGATATATCAAGCTGATGAGTCGCCTATTGTGTTACCAATTCTCACAATTGAACTAGTACAAGGTCTAGCTGACACGACCATTCTTGAAGTACTTGATGATGACCCATTGAACCAATTGATGATGTTACAAATGAAGATATTGACTTCTCAGATGAAGTTGATGAACAAAATGACAATAATGACGAACAACATCCAGATTAAGAGTACAACAACATCTAACATATACTAAGTTACCTAAACCATTTAAAATTTTCATACTTCATTGATTTTACATTAATTAATTCTTTTTTTCAGAGAAAAGGTTAGGACTAGAGACAGAGATGCTTCCATTGTTAGACGTGACCAGCCTAGACGTGGAGTTTCCACTTCTAGGCATTGCCAACTTGCTATAAACCTCAGACATATTCCTTATACAGGGCTATCAGCATGGTTTAATGGTGGAAGCCCTCACGGTACATCACATTCCTTGTCTCCGTCTTCATCTATCCCATCTTTGTCCCCCTATTCATCTACTCCATCCTTTTCCCCCCACTCATTTACTCTATCCATGTCCCCGCACTCATCTACTCCATCCTCAGTGACTCCGTCATCCAACCCCCACACATATATTCCATCTTCACCCCCCGTCACTTCACCACCATATTTTGCACCTCAGCCTCTGTCATACACAGGTTCAACTCACTAGGGGTGTTATACTTATTATCCTACCAGCCTCTCCTCGTCTGTTCCGACTAGTCATCAAAGTTGAACTGCACCACTCCATTCCACCACAACTCCCTTTATGCAGTCCACTCCTCCTCCTTTTGTACACTCTACTGTCCCTCCTTTTTTACAACACACCCCTTCTCCGTTTGTACACCCCATCGCTCCCCCCTTCGTGTAGCCCACCCCTCCTTTCTTCGTGCAGTCCACTCCTCCCTTCATACAGGTCACCCCTGATCCTATTGTTGACCCCACTCCTGGTTGCTCTGCCCATGCTAGTCCCTCAGTGCAGCCACTAAGTGACAATGGTGACCATGTGATGTGAACCCGGTTAGGAATAAACCCCAGAACCCACAACAAAGAGTAGTTGAATGCCCCAAGATCCCTAAGTATTCAGATTTAGGATGATCTACTCAGAACCCTTGTCTTGCGGAAAAGAAAATGCAGCAAAGACCCTAAAGTATGGTAAACGCCACAAAGATGATCGACCCTTGATAAGTTGCAAGTCCAAATGAAGAACTCAAGAGAGAAACTCTCACTTCTGAAATTTTCAGATTCAAATTTGTATTTCAAAATCAAGGTTGCTGTTTACATGGGTTTCTCTACTTAAGTAGACCTTTGAGCTTCTAGAAAGCTAACCTAACTCTTCAACAGCCTAGAAGCCTCCAAATTTAATGCAGCAGCAGCTTTTTGGCACACTTTTAGATGACTAATTATTACATCAAATGGGAAAACGAAAAACACAATTTACTAAGCATGACTACTCTAAGCCCTATGGAAAATTAATCAAAATACATCAAAATAAAATATTTAAAAATATGCCCACAAAATAATGGGTGACTCTTCAGATTTTAACCTAAGCCCAAAATAGCCCATTTACACTTAAACTAAATCTAGAGATGCATTTTCTATGGGCCATTCTCTTCAAATGATTTGCTTTTAGCCCAAATCTCCTTCATTTAATTCCTTCATTAGCCCATATCAAGTTAAGAACGTGATTAGGCTTCAATTCAATCTTAGACTTTGTTTGCACAGTCAAAATGTCTTGAATTAGCCCAATCAATGCCTCTTTCATTTTTTGGGCCCTTGACCTGGTGATTGCTCCACTTGGAATTTGCAAAGCATCCTTTGAATTATTTATTTGTGCAGGTGCTTGAGGTTGGTTAAACTTCAGCTCTTGGTTCTCATCACCATGCCACAACTGCTTCTTCACATCATGACATGCCTCCTAATGAGGTTCGACGTGATCCTAGTGGAAGGGTTATCATCTAGCCTCTGGGCAAAGGATAAGTAATAATATTTACATTTAGTTTCATGTTTTATAAATTGAATGCTTAACAAAATGTTTATTTGTATGTTTTTTAGCTGGGCACCAAATCATTATGCTATTGAGGCTATTGGGCATTGCATCAGGTCATCATTCAGAGGACTTTACCATTATTATGATGCCATGACTGAGGAGGATCAGCTTAAATGGTAGACTGACTTTAAGGTAATTTAATTTAAACATCAAATAACACTATAATGAAATAATTGTCATTAACATTATGTTAACTTTTGTTTATAACTTTTTTACAAAGTAAAGTGACTTGGGCTCCTCTAGATGAGTGGTAGATTAGGAAGATTTATGAGTCCAAAGTCAGAAAAAGGCTTTCTGACATTTTGATAAAGGCAAAGACATGTGGCTCATGACCTACATAGATGGGTAAGGAAGCATAGGGTGGACTTTTGAGCTATTGGGATACTCAAAAATTCAAAGAAAAATTATCTCAAAATAAAATTATCGGTCTTTAGGTCAGGATGGAGTGTTGCACTCATCAGGGCGTAAATCACACTTGGACATTGCACTGAGCCTAATAAGTATTATTTCGCTAACTCTTTAGTGTAATCAATTTTTTTCTAACAAATATTGTTTCTAATTATAAAAGTATTGCAGGAACGTAAATATGGACGCCCAGTTGAGCCTGATGAACTATTTATGGCCACTCACACCAACAAGAAGGGTGAATGGGTTAATACTCGCTCATACGAGACTTATGTAGTTTATTCTTACAATTTTTTCCATATTATCTATAATTCTTTTTTTGTAATTTATAACGTTTAAATGTCCAAATGATTGTAGGAAAACTACCAGCAACACTTGAGGGCCATACAATTAGAAAGTTCATTGGGTTCGAATGTCGAATCTGCCCAAATAGATGTAGCAACCATGATTCAGGCTTGGAAGGAAGTTACTGGAGGGAAGAGTAGAGGTCGAGTTTATGGCACTGCAGACTTGGCTGCTAACTACCGCCAAAGAGTGTCCTCCCTCACTCAACCCTCGTCCTTTGCTTCTGCCAACAACTTTCATTTCAGGCCGAAAGAGAAGAAATGGCTTGCAAAATCATTCAAGCAAAGGAACAAGCAAGGAAGGCAGAGGAACAAGCAAAGACGGTAACAGAACGATTTGTTACGACAGACACAAAGCTTCCCCAAATGGAGAATGTCCTGAGGATGGTAAAGGAGCAGCTTGCCGCGAGGATGGACCGACAATGTGGCGATGCTTCCACTGGTACAAGTCAAGTCCACCCCGATTATCCTGAAGACGATGACCACAACCCCCTCTCCTGACCTTTACATCCACAATATGTGAGTTTTATTACCATCATATATTTTCTTACTTATATGAAATTTAATTTTTTTTAATAATTATTATTAAAATAATTTTCATTTTTATGACAGGTTCTTTCCAACATTTGATTTGAAGAAGACTTTTTCTATTGTCATATATTTCGTTCCAAGTTTTTTTGTTTTTTTGTTTTAAGTTTTAGTTGAACTGAATTGTAAATATTAATAATTTAAAACATTGTAGTTGATTACAATTATAATTTTAAATGTCTTTTAAAATTTCATTCTAATTATAATTATATATATTTATGAATGCTGGGATTTTTCTGATTTTCAGGATTGGGTTAATTTACTTATTTTTCTGTATTTTATTTATCTAGATTTATAATTACGTCAGCCATTGCGTCGACCTAGCTCACGCCACGTCTGCGCTAGAGTGCGTCGACCTAGCTCATGTAAGCATGTTTAGCGACGACTTGGCCCCTGCAACTACCTTCTCTAGAGTTTTTACGTCCACTATGAGACTGCCGCTTAATCGACACACAAGCGTTGATTTTTATATTTTTGCGACAAATTTTGATCCGTGCTATAACCTATTTTTTTTAGTGATTGTTATAACTTCATTTATATCACTACAAGAAAAAGGTTGTTTAGAGACCAATTTTTAGTTACTAAATGAAATGGTTACTAATTGTGACCAAAGTAGTCACCAAATTAGATTTTGGTTGCTAAATAACTACAAAATAGAAGTAATTATTGAATTTAGTGACCAATTAAGTCAAATAACTAGTATCTAACATTACCTACTAAGGTTTTAGTGACCTACATACCATTAGATTCTAAATTAGTCTCTAACTTAATTAGATACCAATTTAGAATCTAATGGCATAAGTCACTAAAACTTTGGTATCTAATGTTAGATACCAATTATTTGACTTAATTGGTCACTAAATTCAACCATTACTTCTATTTTGTTGTTATTTAGCAACCAAAATTTAATTTGGTGATTATTTTGGTCACAATTAGCCACCATTTCATTTGGTAGCTAAATATTGGTCTCTAAATAGCTTTTTTCTTGTAGTGTATTTTGACTTTTCCTTTAATTTACTTTTGAAAAACTAAAAACTATATTGATTGCATGAATAATTTATAAATTAATTTCTCGAAAACTTTTTTTAAGTGAAAATAAATAGAAAAACTACAACATCAATTGTTCTTAAAAAGGTTACAAAATTCGCTAAAGTTAATAAAATAATATTATGATCATATATGCCACCTCATTTGTTTTACTTTTTATTTATTATATATTTTACAAGAAATCACATTGGGTTTGTTTAAATATCTGATATTTTTATATTGTATTTACAAATATTGTTTTTGAAAAATGGGTAGTTTTTTCTTCAATTCTTAAAATCTCAAAAAATATATATGAAATGAAATAATAATAATAATAATATTATTATTAATATTATTAATAAGAATAAGAATAAAAATAAGAATGAAAATAAGAATACATTATTAAACGTGATCGTGGCGTTTTACAATTATATGTTGATACACTGAAAACATAATTTTAAAACTGAATTTAATGGTATTTGAATTGTAATTTTATAGAGTGAATTATTTAATTTGTTACTTTACAAGTGGAGATATAATGTGTCCTATTTTTTATCAAATTACTTTCATTAATTTTCTATATACATTTTTATTCATTTGTAATGCTTTATTATATATTCGACTAAGATAGATCACGAGTAAATTATTTTATTTATTTTCAAAATAAATGAATATCTACTATATAGAAAAAAAATTAGTATATACTATATAAAAAATACCTTACTAAATCTTATTTACTTGACATTGTGTCTTTTTGTATGGTAATCAGTGTAGGTCATTTTTTCCAGCCACCAAATTCAAACACAGTTAACGAAAAACTTCCATGAATCCTAATCGCAAAATAATTACCTTTTCAATCTTAATGTCAAAGTCATAAATATACATTATCCACTCAAATATTCAACACATTTAATAAATTATTGTAAAAAAGTCAACTCAAATAATCTTGTATAAGTATTGAGGAAACAAAATTAAATCATGGATCTTATATAGCTAATAATAAGTATTTACGTGTTCTTAGTTTTGTTCATAATGTTAAAAAATATATCTTTTGATAGAAAATAATTCACTTAAACACTTATTAATAATTAAAAAAAAAATAAGGACATCGTATGACCTTTGTAATTATATAATTATTTCACGTGTTATTATTCTTAACAAATCCCAAAATAAATTGCTAGCCAACGTTAAATTATGCACGCTTAAAAATTATATACTTACAAGTTATACCTTACTCTTCCAAAAGCTCCGAATAAGAAAAATGTTGAAAATCTCAAGATATGATGAAGAATGAAAAACTTTAAACACTACCACATCCACTAATGCATATATTTAAGTACATAACTTTCAAAACTTATTATAAATAAGAGTCTCAAAGTTTTTCTAATTTTACTTTTTATTTAAATATAAACTTATTCAAAATTATATTGTTACTATTATTTATTCAATAGTCCATTCATTTTTTTTTCTTAAAAAAAATACTAAAATATTTATGTTTGAATACTTGTGCAAATGCTATATATACTTTTCTTTTTTTTAAATATGCACATACTAGCTTGAAACTTAGAGTCAAAGCCCAAGAAACCACAACTACTCTCATTTCTCCGGCCACCTCTGTCACACGTCCTTTTCTTTTGCAATGCTTAATTGGGTTTTAACTTCTTCCACCCAATTAATTTCTTACTTCACCTATTTATTTTAGAGGAAATTTTTCAAAATATATATTTTAAATTTTGAAAAATCCATTTCAAAATAAGTGAAAGGTTCATGTATAAGTGGGAAATAGTCTTCCTATTGTGTCATGGCCCAACTGAATCATATAATGTTACTTTTTTTTTTTATAATATTAACTAATTAGAAATTACTCTGCATATGATTTTTCAAAAGTAGTTATTAATTATCATACACGATTTAAAAAATTAATATTAGTTCTAATAACACTCTTATTATTATTAATTATATATATATATATATATATATATATATATATATAATATTAGACAATTTCTACTAGGTTGGCCAAATAAATATTATTAAAAAGTATTGTATCTGTTATTATAAAAATGTTATATGTTAGATAATAATTAGCTTATAGATTTTAATTTTAATATCCATTAAATATTTGTAGTTGTGCGTAGAGTATTTGATATTTACGATTGGTTACCTCGTGTAACGTTCCAATAAAGTCGAAGAAAAAAAAAAAGAGTAGAAAGAAAAATTCAATGCATGAAGCCTCTTAAAATGGCCTTCCATTTTTCTTCTCTCACTTTTCGATTACGTACGAAAAATATGGAATGTGGAAAGTGCTTCGGAGGTGGGAAAAGTGTTGGTAGTGTTTATAACTGCTAGACTTAACCGAAATGGCCGAAGGTTTGGCTTTATTAGATTTGGAGGTGTCTCAAACATTCAAAAGCTTGATACTATCTGGATAAGTAACAGGAAAATGCACGTACATAGATCGAAGAACAGAAGGCACGAAGGCACCCAAAAGGATAGACATTACAAAATTTTGAGTAAAGGAAGACGAAAAGGATTGCTTGAAGAGAAGCGTTATTGGGAGATATTATAATACTCATAATGTTGTCCTTGAAAGAAAACTTCATTTTGGAGAGACTAAATTTTATCTAAGTACGCTATCTTTGGGGATAACTGTGTTCTCTTAATTGGGGACGAAGATGAAAATGCAAACAAGATTATTGGAGAGAACAGGGTTTGGCTGAATATGGTTTTTGAGTCAATCGCACCCTGAGCTAACCGTATATAATCTCTCGGAATAAGGTAATTTGGGTTCGTTGTAGGGGCATAGCTTTGTCTTTGTTTTGGAAAGGTAGTTGCAATATGCAAGGATTCTTATTTGAGTACTAGTAAGGTCAGATGCAAGGCTTATTAAAAAGATGAAGATCAATGGAATAATTTACCAAGTGATCATAGAGGAAGAAAACCCTATAACTGAGAACATGGTGTGTAGTTGTGGCTTTTGGAAGGATTTCTTGAGGGAAAGGAATCTCCAAGCTAGAGAACCGAGCAAGATACAGAGGGAAGAAAGCAATGAGGACCAACTACATGGGTCAAAGGCCAGAGCTCAAAGGACAAAATTAAGGTTAGTAACTCAATAACCCTTTTTTCAATAACACTATTATAATTTATAATCGTTTATATTGGTTGAGAAACTGACTAGGAAAGGCGATAAAGAAAATTGAGATGATGAACGATAGAGATAGTAAACTGAACAAAATATTTTGAGTTAAGTTTAGGTTTAAATGAAGATTATAAGCATTGATATATGGGGCATAAGGGGAGTAATAAAACGAACATATTTGAAAGAAACAATTCACAAAGAAGGAGTGAATGGTTTTCATCCGAGAAATCAAGAGTGACCACATTAGTAAGGCGGTGTGTTATACATTATAGGGAAGTAAAGTAATGAAATAAAATGGACAAAATGCGGAAAAATAATGCACGGGGAATTCTTAGTATGTGGATTAAAAATAAATTTCATATGAATAAATGTAGAAACAACAATAGTTTTAATAGTTTTAGTGTAATTGAGGGGGAGTGGAGGGGAGAGGCCAATATGACATGGTGCATGGTAGGAGATTTAAATGCTCTTAGGCAACGAGGTGAAAGGAAATGATTAAATGCACAACCAAATAGTAGTAGAGAGATACAAAGATTTAATGAATTTATTGACAATGTAGAAATGTTGGAAATACCATGGGAAGAATGTAGAAACGTTGGAAATACCAATGGAGGGAAGAAAGTACATATGGTATAGATCTAATGGATTAATGAAATATAGGTTAGATGGTTGGAACTATGACTGGAAATTAAGTAATATGATTGAGTAGAACAGGGTCAGATCATTGTATCTTGGTGTTGAAGACTTTCTTTTTAGTTTCTTGATTGTTTACATAATGAATTGTGATTCTTAAGTTTGGTCTCCTCCTGAACTAACATACTTTGCAATTTATGCACATCCCATCTATCTTTTATAGTATTATAGTTCATTTGGAAAGGACCATACTCAGACATTTAGACGGTAATGAGTGGAAAATGAACTACATGAGAAAATTCTCATCCATTATCATTCCAAGATACTTAAGTCTTGTTGCAATATTTGTCGAGAACCATCAAATTTCATTGTTAGCATTTTAGGAGCGCTCTTCCATAAATTTCATAAAGTCCTTTACACTTTCAATTTAGGAAGAGTTGACTTAATATTATTTGCTATACTCATTCGCATAATAATCAAACTATGTCTGTTTGACCTTTTCCAAGCCTTATAATGGGTTTTTTCTTCATTACTACTAACATAAAGTAATAGTAGCAAGTTTCTCATCATGAAAAACCATATAAAGATCCAACATACTTAAGTGAAATTGGACTTGTTTGTTCCAATCAGAAAAATTGAACCCATTAAATATTGCAACATACATAGCTTGCGAATGTAAAGATGCAGGAACATATATTGCAATTAACACATTCCTAACATTAATACTTTGAGTTATACATTAGACATGCAATACAGATTCAGACAACAAACAAACATTATATGCATACTAGTGTTCTCCTTTCGGTGATACATTAATACACAAAACATAATGATGCTAATAATATTAACATTATTTAGTAAAACATATGCACTAATTAGAAAAACTTATTATCTTGGATATATAAATAAAACTAATAATGCATACTACTACCAACAGTCATGTTCATTAATTATAAGAACAACTAATCAATCTTTGGGTGATCCATAAATGTCTTATAATAATAAACTTCAATTAATCCATAAATCAATTATTTATAATTTAGCATCCATTTTATGGGTAATTGAAAACAAAATTATCACTAATTTGGAATTAAACAAAACATAAAAGATTTGATCACTTTGGTGATTACAAATCTATCATACAATGAATCCTAATTGAAATAAAAATTATCATTAATTTGGAATTAACCAAAACATAAAGATTTGATCACTTTGGTAATTACAAATCTATTATACGATCAGTCCCAACTAAAATAAAAATTATCATTAATTTAAAATTAACCAAAACATAAAGATTTGATCACTTTGGTGATTAAAAATCTATCATATGATTAATCCCAAAATTAATCAATAAATTAAATTAATTTTCATTAATGTAGCGAAAACATCAAATAAAACCTTTCCTTTTAGATATATCATTATACCTTTGATGCAGACAAAGCAATTCTATGGCCAAGAGGAATTTGACCCATCACAACCTTAAAGCAAGGTTTTATCACATGTGCATAAATATTTTTTTTAATAAAAAATATGGTTGTCACATTATAAAGCTTTTAAGGATTCAAAATCAGTGATCACACATATAACGGAAATTTTAATTATCGTAATTTTTAATCCTTTTTATATTTTCTTTTTCAAATTAGGATTCATCAAAATTAGGAAAAATTATCGTTAATGGAGAATCAGAAACCCAGACAACTACGTTCTGATACCACATGTAAGTAAAATCATAATTTAAATCATTAAAATCATAAATATTCCACGATATCTTAGAATCTATGCTTCTCACATAATATAGGATAGTGAGAGACACTTACCTTGATCCATGAGAGACCAATCTAAAGAACTTTAATATCTTTTTATCAATCTATCTATTTCAGTAACTTTCTTCCCCACATACTTTCTTAATGGTCAATTGTGGAGAACTCTCATACTGTAGAGACAGAACCCTAATTCATTTCTTTAACCAAAGTCCATCAAGTTGGTTATCATAAACTATTTATAAAGTAAATAACCCTCCCTATTTACCAATAGGTCCTTCTATTTTATTAAATCACATTCAAACATATAATTATATTTCACATGAGTCAAATTATAGAATATGTTTATTTATTTTCCAACATATATTACATACAATTTTTGTACATCTTAATTGGTTTTCGAGGTTTCATACAAACTGGTATCAAACCAATTGGTGTTTTCTGCTAGTTAGTTCAAAAGCACTATAGTTTTATAAAATTGGTTTTATTGACCTACAACCTAAGTGGAAATTGAAACTAATTGCAACATTAGAGTCCAAGTTGTTAACCCTTGGCTGAAATTCAGTAAACCTTTTTTAAATATGTTCCATCGGCTAATTTTATAACTGAATGTAGAGTTGTTAAATGGTTTAATATTGCTTTATATAATCTACAAAAGACATGTAAATTCTAAGAACTAGTTGAAAAATAATTTTTGTTTTGAAAATAAATTCAAACCAACTTTAGTTTGATATCATAACCTGGTTTTGAGGTTTCATACAAATTGGTACTAAACCAGTTGTTATTTTCTAGTAGGTAGTTCAAAAGCACTTTAGCTTTATAAAACTTCTTGTATTGACCTACAACCTTCAGTAGGATGGAAATCGAAACAAATAGCAACATTGTAGTCTTAAGCTGCAAACAAAATTCTTACTAGCTAAAATTTAGTTATTTTTATAACATATGCATCAATGGCTGATTTTATAAGTGAATATGAAGCTATTAATTGGTTTAACATTCCTTTATAAAACTTGTAAAGACACGTAAATTCTAAATACTGGTCGAAAAGCAGTTATTGTTTTGAAAATCAGACTTTCACATGAGAAAGACTGTAAACTAAGAAAAAATTAAATCATGTTATGTTAGCAAAGTACAACAAAACTAGAAATAATATCTGGTTGAAAACCAATTAATTGGAGATAAGGTGTGTGATAGGTGCAATGCATTGAATATTCATCTTCACATACTTCCTCTCTTAAGTGCTCTTTAGGTTTTCTTTTCTGTGAGCTCTTAAAGTTTTATATAATCGGACAACACAGTTTAATAATAACTAGTTAAAAATTAGTTAATTAAAGATAAATAGAATGAGAGATTCAGTGGATGGGACATTAATCTCCACATGGTTCCTTTTTGAGGTTTTCTTTAGTTCCCTTTTTGTGAGTACCTAAATTTTTATAACCAAATAACATATTCTAAATACAATAATTGACTCAAAAGAAGTTAATGTTTTTAAATCTTCAGAACCACTATACCGATCGAAATTATCATACATTATTGTAATGCTATGAGAGTTTTGTACCTAAGTACATAGAAACATGGTATCATGTATTTAGTAATCGATTCTATCCGACTTAACTTAAAAAATCCAATTCATGTTCTTTTTTCGTACAACTTGAAAAGGTGTGTTGCTATGTTGGCTAATAATTTCATGATGAACATCCGTAATAATGTATCGAGATTAGATGTATGACATGCTTGATCCTTCAAGGAGGCAACAATTCATTAGTGGAGTTCATGAATTTGTGTCAAAGGCAATGGATCAAACTTACTAACCGAACTATATTCACAACGGTTGAAAGATTACAAATTTATGGAGGAAGGGGAATTTGAGGATAAACAACGCTCTTCATTTCTCATTAAACTAACTTTTTTTCTATCCTCAAAACAAATAGATGATGAGGCTAATTGTTCAACTTATATTTTGATAAGTTCTAATTATTAATTATACTTTATAAATTGAGCTAAATTTAAAATGTGTTAATTTGAAACCTGAAAGTAATAACAATTTAAATCATCTTTCTATCTCCTTAGCATCTCGATATCTCAAAATATTCATATCTTATCCTAACAAAAACTAATAACATACTAAAAAGTAAATTATAAAAGTTAATATTACAAGTTACAATGTGTGTATTATACCAATTAGTTAAGGAGAAAATAGACCCCCTTTTCTTTATGTGTAAAGTTACAAAAAGAAAAAAATTGGATTAAGGCGAAAACAACAACTCACTATAATCTGAAAAATTGCTTTGTGCACTTTTATCCATTGAAGGAAAGTGTAACGTAGTGTGGAAAACAATGTGAATAACATGTATTTGACCATTTGGACCTACAAAAATAAAGTGATGTTAAGGGATATAATCTTTTATTCTAGGAGATATTTACAATAATGCAAGTTAAAACATGAGCAAGGATAACAACAAAATTTAAAAAAGTTGATTGTATTGGTGTTTGAATCTGGCAGGATAACAAGAATGAGATAAGAGCTGGACCCACACAAGAGAGCATTGGGTTTGTGAGCCTTCTCTTATATGTTGCTTAAATTTCTTATTTCTACTCAATGTGGTACTTAGACTCGCACTTAGATACCTAACAGAAAAATGGGCTAGAAATGACTACACATGTGCTTTTTACTCCGATAAAGGGCATGTGATATTGGATACATAATCAAATTTGAAGAATTATGGCTGTGTTAAGGAAGAGAGTTTCCTATATATTTCTTGTGTTTTTTTGGTTATAGGAGTACTTATTTGAACTTTTATCTAGTGTGAATGTTGTAAGACGAGTGACAGATATCTTATATACATGATTATTATATGAGCAGATGTGTGTTCTGAATTATATAAAGGATTTAGGAGGTGTAAGTGTCTGTAAGAGGTGAAACCCTCTTTAAGAACAATTTGGAATGAAGGAAACTCTAATTGATATTAAATTGCAATTCAGCAGTACACCAATTTAAGTTCAAAACAACAAATCAGGAAATTAGAGAAAGAAGAGTAATTAGGGTTGGTGATTGAGTGAGGAATAAGGGCCTTTGTCATGGAATACAACATGAAAAGAGAAGAAAGGTTTGAATAAGAATTCTAGAAGGTACTGGAGAATATGAAGAAGAAATTGAGGGCATTTCAGAGAGAGAAAATAGACATACTTGGGTTTTGTTACCCTAGGACGTAGGTGTCCCACCTCTTATGCTTGCCAGTTGCTCTCTTGCTTTTCCTTTGCTTTGTCAATACCCGATTTTGTCCGAATAAAAATATACCGATAAAATTTTTATTAATAAATGATTTATTCATTATTTTGTAGATATTTTATTTTTTAAATTTAAATTAACTTAATTAAACCAAATTGATTAAAAAAAATTCTTGTGAAAAAAGAAAATGTTTTTTTAAAAAATTTTGATAAAGGAAGAAAAAATGAATGACTAATTAATATTAATTAAAATTGAAGAAGTAAGTGGGTCAAATAAAATTCAAATAATTTTTTAAAATAAGTTTAAAATTCAGATAAAAAAAAAGAAAGGAAAAAAAGTCAAAATTGCTTGCCACGTGGCAAGCTAGGAGTGGAGAGTTTTTTAAAAATAAGGTTAGTGGCCACGTGGCAGAGGAAGAATGGAGAAGATTTTGAAAAAATATTACCAAATAACAGATTGGAGCGGGAAGAATTAAAGGGGAAGATTGTAGAGAAAGGGGAAGCATAATAGTTAGAATTCATTTTTTAAGGGAGTAAATACGCATTCAGAGGGGGCTTGTCATTTTTTTCAGAGAGAGGGAGAGAGATATTAGCGAGATACACAGTGGTCATTTTTTTTTTTCACAGATAGATATTCAGTGAGTTTCAGAGAGCATACATGGTCATTCTTCTATGAGATATAGCATTAGAAAATCTTGAGAGCCAAGAAGGATCAGATTATACAGTTTCAATTGTAGAAGAAGAAAGATTAAAGAAGCAATTACAAAGAAGATTCAGAAAGGGAAAAGAGGAAGAAGTTGAGTTTGCAGAAATAAGAAATATAAGAAGTATGTTCTTCTTTTCATATCTGATTGGTTGCTTCCGTCGTGTATTTGTATGATTCATTAATTTGAACCTGTATAAGCAATGGCAACAGGATTCAATTAGTTTTTTGAAACAAGAACATATTGAAATGTAATTAGTTATAGAGAATAAAATGAGTATACCATTTTTCTCTGTTTTCTAGAATCATTATTGCTTTAGCACAATTCTGAAATCATTATTGTTTTGGCACAATTCTGCAACGCTGCCTCTGCATGTTATTAGCCACATTCCTCTATAAAACTTTGCATAGTCTCTGTATCAAATCTATTCAAATGTTATGCATATTGTTTTGATGAGAGCCAAGCCACGTTTGCGGGTAAACTCTCAATTAATCCCAAATTGCTTTGGACCTGTAAACAAAAGAAAAAAAAAAAAGGAAATCAGAGTTAGAAATTGAAGTAGGAAATAGAAGAAAAATATAATGAGGAAGAAGAGTATAATGAGGAAGAGGTAAATGTTGCGCCATCGTGCAATCTGCTGAATCTCAAAAGCATTGGCGTCCCTACAATCATCTCTTTGTTTCACCTCCGACGAAATTATAACCCTTCCAATACCATCACAAACCATTTGAGATGCTATATGTTTTCATCCTCCTACTCGCATCATTCTCGTCAATCTCCACCGAATTCTCAGTCTTCTTCACCGCCCTCACTAGCCTCCAGCAACCCTCACAAAGCATCAACCACCATGCACGAAGCAACACCATCATCCTTTCCACCCTCTAAACCTCGCCACCATCACCGCCTTCCACCTTGTTGTCTATGTTCACAACAAACCTTAACGCCACCGTCAATCATCACCAAACACAACCATTGCTTGGGTACTGCTGCCTGTGCCGCCAAGTTCCCTTAGGTCGTTGTGACAAATCTCCTTTCTTCTCCATCGATGGTGCTGCTGCTGTCTTCACCTAAAGAGCCGTCACCACTCTCTCATGGCCCCTTAACCCTAATATCATTTAGGGTAAAAATGAAATGGGGTTTGGGCTTAAGCATTTGGCATAAAGAAGCATTGGTGATGGTAGCAAATAAGGCAGGGTGTAGAAATGAATTGGGCTCAGCCCATTCTTCATGAAAGATATAATTATTAATAATAAATTAAAAAAAGTTTTAGTTGATTTTGATGTTAGGGTTGAGTCCCATAAATCAATCTTTGCACCGCACTAATTAGGAATTGCTCGCTGCACCTCCATGCCTTTGGACTTGTACCCCATTTATTTCTGATCCCCAAAACGCCTTTAGTTAAGTGGATTTTTTATTAGTGGGGTTACTCGCTGCACCCCATATCTTTGGACCTACACCCACAATTCTCTCTCATTCCCAAAACACACTTAGTCATAAGTAGATTTCTGATTAGGGAGATACTTGCCACACCCCCATTAATTAAAAACCTATTTCTCATATTCATATAAAAAAAACTTGTTTATAGTAAATTTTAATTAAAATTCCAAATGACCGCTCGCGTCATGCGGGATTCTTTTTTTCTTTTTTTTAAAATATAATAAACAAAATAACAATTCTTGATTTAAGTTCCAAATAACCGCACGCGTCATGCGGAATTTAATTCAAAGAGTTTCAATTTTCATTTGGATTATCAAAAGGGCCGCACACGTCTATGATATTCCAAAATGAAATTTAATTTGCAAAATTAATAAAAATATATAAAAATTCAAAAGAATAATAAATATTAAATTCTCAAACAACTCATCTATCTTTTAGAACTACGTATTCCCTAACTCTTCACCCCTTATGGATGTTGATACATAGGAGCAAGGTCGATCCTTGTCAGGTCCTTTAATTTAAAAATATTATTTTTGTTCTTATTTGTATTTTATCTTTGGGAAAAGTAAACATTTAAGAAACCACATTTGATTTTGCTCATTTTATTAAAGGTACTATCTTAGGACAGACGCTGTGGGGGTGTTAATACCTTCCCCACGTGTAACCGACTCCCGAGCTCATCTCTGGTTCGTAGATCATTTTCTTTTCTGTTTTCTTGGTTTTTCCATAGTTTTCCGCAATAAACTATGATGGCGACTCCATCTCTTTCTTTTCACCATTTTTCTTATATTTTCAAATTGTCATCATCCGTCGTCGACGTGGTCGCGACATGCTTATTATTGGGATCCTTTGCCACGTGTCCAGCTTGCTTAATTAATTTCTTTTCTCTGCCAACTATCTCTTCCTTTCTTTGCTCATCTTTTCCTCTCCTCATAACAATACTATCCCCCGAAAAAGAACCTTGTCCTCAAGGTTGAAGGAGGGAAAAGCTTGTTGAATGACTGCCACATCCTCCCAAGTCGCATCTGTGAGTGGCACATGCTGCCACAAAATAAGAACTTGTGGAATCTTCATGGAGCCATGCTGTAATATGCGAACGTCCAATACTTTATCAAGAAACAGCACAGGGACCTCCTCATCAGTGGACATAGGTAGGGGCATGTAGGAAGAAAAAGCTTTGCCTTTGAAGGCCTTAAGAATTGAGACATGAAAAATATTATTGATCTTTGCACCTTGCGAAAGTTCTAATTTATATGCCACAAAGCCCACCTTGTTAAGGACCTTAAAAGGACCAAAAAAACGATGACCTAATTTCTGATTGAGCCGGAGTGCAACAGAGTGCTAGCGATAAGGTTGCAACTTGACCAACACTAAATCACTAGGTTGAAACTGAAAATCGCAACACTTATGATCAACATAGAACGTCATAAAATTATGTGCGCGTGCCAACCTTGTCTTGAGAGCATTCAACAGAGTATCCCTCTGTTGCAGCAGGTGCTGAACCACCGGAGAATCTGTAGGAGAGGCTTGATACCGAGTAATTGGAGGAGGGTCGCGACTATAAACTGCCTTCAATGGCGTTGTTCCCAAACTGTGTTGTCGCATTGTGTTGTACCACAATTAGGCCCATGGTAAAAGCTTACACCATAACCTTGGATCATCACAGGCAAAACAATGGAGATACATCTCTAAGGTCTTACTAAGGGACTCTGATTGACCATCCGTTTGAGGATGATACGCCAAGCTCATAACAAGTGTAGTCCCTTGAGCTTTCCACAAATGCTTCCAAAATGCACTAACAAAAACACGGTCATGGTCCGTAATAATCGACTTAGGAATCCCATGGAGACTCACTATATGATAAATAAAAGCATCTATCACTTGCTTGCTATCAAAATTTTGTCGAAGAGGAATAAAGTGACCAAACTTTGAAAGATGATCCACCACTACCATGATCACACGAAAACCATGAGAAAGAGGAAGGTTGGTAATGAAATCCATGGCCACATCTTGCCAAATTTGATTGGGAATAGGTAGAGGTTGGAACAAGCCCGCTGGTAAAGTCGTGGTGTGTTTTGTCTGTTGACGCATAAGACAATGCTGGACGTGAAGGCGAATGTCCTGCTGCATGTTGGGCCAATAAAAACTGGCACAAACTCGTGCCATGGTACGAGACATACCCGAATGCCCACCAACATGAGAATCATGAAACTCCTTCAAAATCATATAACGCAACGGTTCGGGTACCACGATGCGATGCTTCCAATAAAGAATTCCATTGCCAGTACTATAATGTGGGTCGGAGGTAGAATGAGTAGAGGCTTCCTGAAAAATTTGCTTCCAATGTGGAGAGGGTTGAATGTCGTTCACAATCTACTGCAGCCATACATTTTTTGGTGAAGAAATAGCCATACTAAAACATCAAGAAAGGGCATCAAGAGCTATATTATCCTTGTCCGACTTGTATTGCACCTCAAAGTCATAGCCTAAAAATTTAGGGAGCCACTGTTGCTGTTCCGGAGTGTGCAAGGACTGAGTAAAAAGTTCCTTGAGGCTGTGTTGGTCAGTACGAATCAGAAAATAATGGCCCAACAAGTAATGGAGAAACTTTGCCATAGCCTGCATCACTGCAAATAGCTCCCGCACATAAGAAGATTGCTTTTGCATCTGATTAGACATTTTTTGAGAAAAATAAGCCATAGGAAGACCTTCCTGCATAAGAACCGTACCAATGCCCACACCTGACGCATCAATTTCCAGCACAAATGACAAGGAGAAATCAGGTAATCTCAAAAGAGGAGCAATAGTTAAGGCTATCTTCAATAACTCAAAAGCCTTTTCAGCCTCTGGATTCCAAACAAATGCATCCTTCTTGGTTAAATCTGTTAACGGAGTAACAATAGAAGCATACCAACGAACAAATTTTCGATAGTACCCTGTGAGACCCAAGAAGCCACGGAGATGAGCCAAAGAAGTAGGACGCGGCCATGCATGTACTACTGTGAGTTTACCCGTGTCCATGGCAACCTTGATAGCTGAAATAACATGACTGAGATACGCAATCTCTCGCACCTCAAACACACACTTAGAAAGTTTAGCAAAAAGTTACTCATCCTGGAGAATTTGTAAAACAATTTGCAAGTGATCTAAGTGTTGCAGCTATGACGAACTATATACCAATATATCATCAAAGAAAACAGGGATAAACTTCCTAGCAACGTGCTTAAAAATCTGGTTAATCAAGCTCTAAAAAGTGGCTAGGGCAGTGGTGAGACCAAAAGGCATTACCACCCATTCATAATGTCCATGATGGGTCCGAAATACAATCTTGTGACAATCTTGTGGACTCAATAGGATTTGATGATAGCCAGAATGTAAATCTAGCTTAGAAAAATAAACAATCCCATGCATTTCATCTAACAATTCATCCACTGTTGGTATGGGGAATTTGCCCTTAATTGTAAGAGCATTTAGAGCTTGATAATCAGTACAAAATCTTCAAGACCCATCTTTTTTTTTCATTAAAGTGACAGGAGAAGAAAAGGAGCTCTTACTAGGCTGTATAATCCCATCACGCAACATCTCCACCATTGTTTCAATATGTGCCTTCTGACTGTGGGGATAGCGATATGGCCTAGCCTTTACTGGCATTGCACCCTTTACCAGTGGGATCGTGTGATCGTGTAGTCGAGGAGAGGGCAGACCAGCTGGAATGCTGAGCACAATCTGGTAACGTTGTAACAGGGCGGTCAACTCCGAAGGATATGACGTTAGGGAAGGAGAGATAGCAGACTCCCAGGTGTTATCCCATTGCAAGGCAAAGTATTCATAAATAGCATCAGTAGCAAAAAGACGTTTCAATTGATGGAAGTGAGCCAATGAAGGAAAATTCGGAACCTGACCTTGGAAGATATACTCTTTACTGCCATGAGAAAATTGAATATTTCTGGCAGTGTAGTCATGGATGTGAGCACCGATAGATCCCAACCAAGTGGCACCTAGAATAACATCAGCCCCTACCACCTGAAGCAAGTACACTGGCAGACTGAGTTGAAGTCCCTGGATGTGTACCCGTAAATCCTTCACTAAACCCTCTTCTTATAGATGAGAACCATCACCCACCATAACTCACAAGAGTGGAGCTGGTTCCACTGCGAGTTTCAAGAACTTGGCTACTCGCGGATGAAGGAAATTGTCGCTGCTACCGCCATCAATCAAGAGCTGAACGGAGTGGCCCTGAATCGTGGCCAAAAGTTTAATAGTCCCAGCACCACTACTGCCTTACATAGCGTGGAGCGAAAGATGAAGCACCGTTGATTTGCCAAGCCCGGGGTCCGGGGGAGGCGAATCCGACAACTGTGCATTCTTGTCAAGCTCAACTTCATCATCCTCCAAGTGGAGAATCATCATCTGACGATTCGGGAAACAGTGGGTTGCTGAAAATCTTTCGTCATAGGTGAAACACTGCCCCCACTCGCGGCGAAGCTGCATCTCCGCGGTCGTCATGGGTCGAATTAGGTTAGGTTTGATAGGAGGTATGGGAAGGAGACTCCGAAGTAAGTTTAGAGTTTGACCCGGTGACGAGGATGAAGCGGTTGTGAAGAAAGCAGGTCGCATTGTATAGGATGGTTTGGGCCAAGGTGTCGTATTAGGATTACGTGGGTTAGGTCCTCCAACCGTGGGTTTAGGCGATGAAACAAATTTTTCTTCAAACATCTTTGCCAAAGCCACTGCTCGCAGCAGAGTTTTGGGGTCATGAGCGATCACCTCCCGTTGAATCACTGACGACAATCCATCCAGAAAACATGCCAACAATGATTTGGCAAGGAGACCTTGAGAGCGGTTTGCGAGAGCCATTAACTGTAGGTAGAACTCTGAAACAGTGGTAGTCTGCTGAAACTTGAAAAGTGCCTTCTTAGGACAATCAAAAGGCGATGGGCCAAATTTTGTCTCAAGTGCTAGCGTAAGTTGAGCCCAAGTGTGAAATGGAGAAGATCGTTGTATCATCTGGAACCAAGGGACGACGTCCTTCTCCATGTGCACAGATGTGATGGTAATCTGATCCGCATCAAGAATCTTGTAATAGTCGAAGAACTGTTCAGCCTTAAAAATCCACTCTAGAACATCAGCACCTCCAAACCTTGGAAAATCAAGCTTCACACTCCATGTTTGGAAAGGGGGACGAATCGTTTGAGTGTTGGCCGAGGAACCCCATTGACAGAAGATCCGACTGAGTTCTGGATCAAGGATTCCATAAAGGACTGCAAACAATCCAAATGAGCAGTCATGGATGCAGCGACTTGAGACATGAGTGCCCTCTGTTCTTAGTCATAGTCATGAAGCTCAAGCAACTCCAATAACCACTGGAGCTCGGTCTCATGTTTTGCTATCTCAGCGTTGATGGTACTCAGCCGTGTATCCATTAGAAAAAACAATGAAAGCACCAATGTAAGAGGTGGAACCCTCTTAAGAAAAATTTGGAATGAAGGGCATTCTAATTGATATTAAATTACAATTCAACAGTACACCAATTTAAGTTCACAATAACAAATCAGGAAATTAGAGAAAGAAGAGTAATTAAGGTTGGTGATTGAGTGAGGAATAAGAGCCTTTGTCATGGAATACAACCTTTAAGAAAGGTTTGAATAAGAGTTCTAGAAGGTACTTGGGTTTTGTTATCCTAGGATGTAGGTGTCCCACCTCTTATGCTTGCCAATTGCTCTCTTGCTTTTCCTTTGCTTATTATTGGAATCCTCTGCCACATGTCCAACTTGTTTAATTAATTTCTATCTCTTCCTTTCTTTGCTCATCTTCTCCTCTCCTCCTAACAATTCTTGGGCTTGGTACTATTTTTTATTCTTGTATATTTGTTATTGATAAAAAAATAAAAAAATTGTCAATTGAAAGAAGATATAGAAAGGAGTTTAGATTGGTGTAATGTGTGATCTTAGAAATAGGATTATCTTCTAACAAGGTAATGTTAATGATGAAAACTATGGCAAAAATAAAAATATGGGTCTGAAGCATAAAATTCCTAAATTGAATCTTTCATACCCTGATTGTTATTACTCTATAAAAAGGGGTTGAATAATAGGTACTGTCATACGGAAATGCTACACTGCATCACCAGTCAAACTGTAACATGTCATCCTGGTTAATATATATCAGTTCAAGACAGTCTTACAATCTTTGTCAGTGGAGTCCCGTGTCTGTGTGGAGGGAGAGGGAGTTATAAAAAATGTTTCTTTTTGCCTATATATGTGTCAGTTTAACCCTGCTATGCTGATGGGTGGGCAAGGGAGTGTCTGCTTTGTATGCAGGGAATGATTGGAGATGTAGCCAACTAGCTGTTTCTGCATTGTGGCTGATTATTTTTTTGCTTGAGATGTTCACCATACCAATACGGCGACATACACTCCTACTACAATTTTTTTCTTTTTTTCAAACGGCAAAAAACTAATAGAATTAGATGAATATTTTAGGAATATTTCATCTCGTTACACCAGGCCACGTTACACTATTCCTGCAAAAGAGATTCAACTTGCCTGCAACTATGTAAAGCATTCAAACCTTTCCACTACAAGTAATATGATTGTTCATTCTGTTATCTTGTCCAATTTGTATTATGCAGTATATGTGCTATTGCTATCTTTATACCAGTGTAATCTTGAGACATACTAGGATTGGCTGGTGGAAGGCTTTTGGTACCTGCACAAGGTGGGTTGTATGTAACTTGACTATTTAAGGTTGAGGGACTCGTGTATAAGGTTAGAGGCTTAAATGTTCCCATATTTTATAATAGGATTCCAACCTCCTAAAACTGTTCCTTTTATTTAATTTATTCTTAGTTCATAGAAAAAAAAACATTACAAGTTACAAACAAAGTTGTCAACATTAAATATATAAATATAAAAGATACAATCTATCAAGGATAACAATACCACCAAGTCCAAACACCAAAATTGGCAAAGAGGGTTGTCAACGTTACAGAAAAATATATTTGTATATAAAAGATCCAACCTACCTAGGATAACAACGTCACCAAGTCCAAGCATTGAAAATGACCTTGGGGAATCTGCTTTATGGAGCAAAAATTGCCAAAGAAATGAAATAACTAATATTAGGAAGAAATTGTGTAGGGTACGTTACTCCCTCCATTCTAAAACTGCTCTCTGTAATGAACCTGTTTGGATGAGAAAAAAATAGAACAATTATAAGTTGAGACTTCGAATAGAAATTTACATTCACCTAACAACAAAAAATTATATTATTTTATTAAAATATAATACTTTATTATAAAAAGTAGTTATTTTATTAAAATTGTGCATATATTTACTTTTAATATATATATATATATATATATATATATATTTTAAAAACTAATATATATATATATATATATATATATATATATATATTTTAAAAACTAATACCACTCTAAATGTTTACATACACATAACTTAAATATATATACACAATTTTTAAGAGATAAATTAATCGTAGAAAATATTTAAATTACATGTTTAAATTTTATATAGGCACAATTTTTCTTTCTTAAAAATTAAATAAGACCAGATTTTTTTTTAATTTGAAATTAATTTGAATTTAGATAAAAAAAACTGTATATTTATATTTATATTATCAATTGATTCAAATTATTAAAATCATGTTGTTAATAATTAACATAATAAATTAGTCCAACATCATCATTATATAATTTAATTTAAGTAAAACATAAAGTATAAATAATATATATATATATTAAAAATAAATATTGAAAAATATTTCAAAAGAATTAGAAGTAAACTTTCTCATATAAAATATGTTGGACATAAACTTAGGACTTGAAGTTGTTTTATATTATTAAAATATTTTACAGATAAAATATTATATTTTAATAAAATAATATTATTTTTAGTTATTAGGTGAATGTAAATTTCTATTCGGAGTGTCAACTTATTATTGCTCATATATTAAAGAGTAATGATATATTGATATTTGGAACAGTAAAATAATATTATTTTATTATAAAAAATAAGGTGTAACTTTTATACAGCAGTATCAAAGTATGTTTACTCTATATATATCGATCGAATATAGAAATAAAATATAATGAATAAATTTATTAAATATTTATAATAATATAAAAAAACTTAATATTCTTCTAGAATACGACATATTTAACTTATATATATATATATATAAAGAGTGGGGATGGAACGATTTATTCTGCTTAATTTTTTGAGAAAATATTTATTTTTGAATTTATTTTAAGTAAGCAATTATTTAGTTATTTATTTATTAACTTCCTTTTGGTACTGTAAAATTTTGGTTAGAGATGAGTGTAACTCAGCGTAGATTTAGAACCATTTAAAAATGAATGGTATGCATTTTAAGAAAACAATTTTGTTAAAGATATGGTTTTGTTATTAACAAGAGGCAGTTCTTTCAAACAATGGACAGGAAAATGGTAAGAATAAAACTGTTAAAATGTAGTATCATAACCATATTTTAAGTGTTATAACATTGATTATTTAACATTTACCATTCTAGTTTTTTATTATGATATATATGTTAATTTTAACCTCTTTTACATTATGAATTATGCTAATTTGTGTATTTCATTATCTATATAACATATGGAAAATTTCTGTATCTGTGATCAACCAGTGCCATACCCGTCGTATGCATGCAGCATAACTAAAAAGGGATGCGAAGGTAAATAAAGACGTTCGTTTGGTCTCAAAGGAAAAAATTCATTCATTTAAGAAACACAGGAAGAAAAAAGACATGCATGCAACCCAATTTATACATTACATCAGAACAGTAGATGATAATGACAGCAACTTTTGGAATACAGACCATGAAAAGAAAACAAAAGACAACACATCACTTGACATTAATTCCGTACCAGCACAGCATGCACACGTACTATTTCACTCATCAGCATACGAAGAGGATTAGTAAAGGTGAAAACAAGAAGAAACAAGCTTCAAAACCAAAATCCTAAAGAAACTATGCTTTATTCGGTGGTGTGTCGTGCCCTACACCAGGGCTATGACCAGGACTGGTTGGGCGGAAAGCATCACCAGGAACACTCTCATCACTGGTGGTGTGTATAGGATGTTGTGGACTCCTAGGTATAGCTGGAGGCTGAATGTGAAAGTTCTTCCTTGATTCTGTCAATAACACAAAGTCGTGTTGCAGAATAAGGAAGAAAAGGAAGGTTAACACGATGGTTTTCTGTGCCATGAAGCTCACTAGCTAAGGAATTCACAAGAGCACAAGCAAGTTCTTGAACTGCACACTAACTATAGCCAGCTGCTTTCACTCACTTATGCCTTTGATGTTCTACCCTGAGAGGTCTATTTAACGTGACTGCTTCTGCCCCACGTGCATAGACCTTGCTACTTGCAGCATAAACTATGAGTTTAATGCACATGGGGATGTCTTTTAAAAGATTATTGAAAATGCAGACAAAGGAGGAAATATAGACTGGAATATTTACAAAAGAAGTTAGTCCAACAACGATTAGCTCGCAAATGATTACCTAAAATAGCTATTCTCTGCACTTTGATTTAGGTTACTAAGTTCAATTAAGAAAAAGTTTCTTTCCACTAAGTAAACTATGGATTTGTTAAACGGATAACTTCTTCCGATACCCTGGTTTTGGTAATCATTTTCTTATATATAATGGGTTGAGTTGCGAATTAAATATTCTCATCATTTTGCTCGAAGTAAAAGCTAGTTCACTCGTATTACGATTCATACTAGGGAACAATCTTGAGAATATCATATTGGCCGAATTAACTTTGTGTCGAACTATAGAATATATGATGTCTCTCTATGCATGGTTGTCCAAACTACGTACTCACAGGCAGAAGTGGCTAATTAATTACCAGAAAGAGCTCATTCAAAGTTCACATCCTTAAAATTTAATCAAGTCTTAAAACTAAAAGAGAAAGTCGATTAACTGAATCAACTCTCATTGATAGAAAAATTTTCTACAAGTGCTTAAAACCTTCACTTTCATGTACGTATGTTTGCCATACATACATATATATATTGCCGCCGCTCAACACATTATTCGTATATCAAGGTATCCGTACAAACATGTTATAAGAAGAACCCCTTAAATATTGTTAAATGCTTCGTCAACAAGAAAGACTAAATTAATTTTATAAACAAAAGAAATTTATTGAAATGGAATACAAAAGGTTCTCAAAACCAGACATCAACTGGCAAGTAGTTTTGAGTACATCACAATAGATTTAAACACCACTTTGGAAAGGAAAAGAAACCTTCCCAACTTGAGTTAAATTAATGTCAAGACCTCACCATAATCATGTTCAGGAGACTATCATTTCAAATACAATGTTTTCTAAAAAGAATGTTATTTCTTGTAATCCACAAAGACCACTTGACATCATGCATGACACGTTCAAACTAAAAATTCTACTTTATTTTCTGGAACCAAGCGTTCACATCACTGTAAGCAGAACAACACACAACAGTAGAAAAGCACAAGAACAAAATCCTCAAATAGAAAAAAGCAGAATGCACATACAATAATATTATGGATTCTGTAAATTGCATCATTAATTACGAGCGAGATTTTTTCAAGGAGATGCATGCTGTCTAACATGACCTGTTCCAGGACTTCTCAAGGTGCTTTTGCATTTTCAAAACAGAATTACACTGCAATCAAAATCTCATACTACCATGCCATGTCCATAACTGCAATCCAGTTGGCCACGGTTTTTGGATGTTGCCCAATGTTTTTTTTATAGTGCGTTATTCTAATCTCCTTAAGATAGAGTTGTTTCTTTCTCCGTAGATATCCTGATAAAAGTGTGCAAGTGATGATTTTGGAGGACTATTTAACCCAATACATGCACAATATACTTTCAACTAAGCAAATACATCTCTTCACTAAGTGCATGGGATAATATTTCTGTTTCCAACCATTAATTTCTAAAATTGGTGATCAGTAGTTTTTACAAACCACTTCTTATAAAGAATCGGCTGGTATAGTTTTTCTTAACTACTAAATAAATTTCAAAAATTTGTGAACATAGAATCTTGTGTTTGAGAATACAATATTTTAAAAAGAAAATAGCGTGCTCTCAAATATAATTTCTAACTTTTTTATCAAAGAAGTTGTGCGATAATGCGTAACTTTTCTTTTATTTATTTTTTTTAAATAAAGAAGTGGCCTTCGATGCAATATTATTTATTGTTTTGAATCGAAGAATAAGGAAGATAGCCAAACACATCAAAATCAGATGCCTAATATTTTCTCAAATTGATAAAAATTAAATATATATTAATTGAAATTGGCATGTTCATGAGAAAAAATGTTCTAAGTTTTATTCTATCAAATAGTTTCTAATGCATTTATCTATGTTTAACGGCATCTCTTTTAAACAAAATAAGAAAGTTAAAAAATAGAAACTTTTGATGTGCACATCATACCGGACATGATGGAATACATTCTAGCTATATTAGTCAAAGAATAAAAAAGACAAAGAGGGTAAATCGAGAGTTTTCCAAAAGATTTGGCCAATCTCAGCCTATTTGGGCTTTCAATTAGCTATTCGAACCCAAATACAAACCTCAAGAAATCACTTTAGAGAAAATAGAGCATTGAGGAGAAGTCCTCTAAATTGTATAAATTCTTTAGAATAGTTTATAATAATTTGAGCCTTATATTTAGGCCAAGTAAAATAGATTTAGGTCTTGTATTTTTGGGCTATGTAGTGTAAGTGTTGGGCCTTGAGGCCCATAAATAATGTTGGATGTGTTCAAAGAGTTGCCACACGGTAATCTCTCCTTGAAGCCTTGTAGTCCAAGTTAGGGTATGGGAGAAACTCTCTCCTTATGTCACTTGTCATCACCTTGTGAGAGCCTTGGGGTGCAAGCTAGGTTTGAGAAGTTTGTCATAGAAACTAGGGTTAAGCTTGTCATAGAAGCTAGGTTTGGAGAGCATCTCCTACAAGCTTCTTCCTCTCCTTCCTTCTATAAATAAGTGTGTAGGCAATATACAATTTAGCTTGAATGATTAATGAAATGCTGTTGAAATATTTTTCCAGCTTCAAGCTTAAGCTCTTCTTTGTTTTCTCTCCTTGAGAAAGACTTAGAGAAACCCTTGATAGTTAGCCTAACCACTATCAAGAACCTTATTCCATCCTAGAGCATTTTTTCTGTGCAAATTTTCTTCCATACTCTTCTGCCAATTACCATCAAGGAGCTCTCCTCTCCATTTCAATCAATCGGTGCAAGCTTCTCCAAGGCTTCTTCTTCACTTGGAGCACATTGAGGCAAAAGCACCAAAGAAGCTCCCCATCAAGATATATAGCTGAGTTAGGGTTGAATATTTCATGTGTCAGGAGAGTGGATAGACTTTACAACTTTAACTCAAATCCCCAAGAGATATTTGAATGAAACTTTTGAACTTGGTGTGAATCTCTTGATGACAAATGATGGAGATATTCCTTACTTTATAGAATTAAGTCTTAGGAATGTTTGTTGTTTCTTATGTCAACTTAAAGTATGTGTTGAGCTTATCATATGATCCTCATCACTCAATCATTAGACGAACTAGTTGGTACGCATAATGCTCTTTTTGTCTAATCTTCATGACTACTTATCTGACGAAGTGTAAGATCTACATAGTATTATATTGTAATCTTCAATTTTCACATGTTAGACCTTGTGGTTGACCAACATGGTGTTCTTTTTGACTGACAGATGATGCACTTGTATGATCTTATCTTTGTCTTATCAAACACAACTACATCCCTTATTAGTTTAAGCATGTATTCAAAATTGCAGGGTGTTGAACTTTTGCTCTAACAGATTATATTATAGGTATGCTTAAGACAAGGATTGTTAGTAAGCAATTGAGGGACCTAGATGTTAAAGATAATAGCAGGAAAAACCTTACCTAATTAGATGGCAATATTGCTATAGGGAGATCAATGAAATACTAAAGTTAAAGTGGAAATCTAGATGGCAATAAAAGTCCTAGAATGTAAAGGTAAAAATAATAATTTAATATATGTATTATTATATTGTGTAGGTTGGTCATACATAAGAGAAATATGTAGAGAAAAATGTAGTAGTGATTAATACGGAATGCACGCAATAACAAATTCTATTCGATTAAAGCAACTATAGTAGTAAAGATTAAGTTTCATACTTGTAATGTGTAATAGAAGACCATTTATGTTAGTGATGAGGCAACATGAGTGAATATTTCTCTAGTTGGAAATTAAACCTATGATGTTAGCTTTTACAAGAGATAGAAACAATAGAGATACATCTTAGTTAAAGTTGATCTCAAAGAATCTCAACACTTTATGCTTTTTGTTCAATAATTGTATATAAATACATTCTCTTGAATATTTAGAAATCAATAAGACAAAAAAAAAATCATTCCTCCTTCTTTTATCTTTTTCTTATTATTATTTTATATTTTATATGGGTGATGAATTGTTAAAATGGTATCAAAGTTTTATTTAGAGAGCTCTGTTTCATACACCAGTAGAAAAAACACATTTAATCACGGTTATACAAGGCTTATAACCACGATTCTAGAACTGGGATAAAAAATACTGAAGCTACCACCTTAGTTTTCACTACAACCGTGGTAGTACATTAATTTTTTTTTTTAAAATGGCAGCAGCTATTTGTTGTTGCCACCCCCTCCCCCACTGTCGCTGCTTCTCCCAAACCTCACGCAAACCCATTGCCCCAACTCCCCTCCCTCAAAACCCCTTCCCCCCCTCCCTCCTCAACAACGTCGTCCTTTGGGACCACTACACCTGCAAATCCTTCGATTGCCTCAACAGGCAAAACCCCAACCTCGGCTTCCAACCCAACCCAAAAAGTATTGAAAGAATTTGAAGAGGATGACATGAGTATTGAGCTGTGGTGGGGAGTGGCCCCATTAACCCAGAACAACCTCTGGTGTCGCACGTGTCGATGCCCAACCTACAAACTAAAATCGACCAGAAATTTCAGAAATCTCAAAAACAAAAACCAAATAAAAAAAATCCCAACGAAAAACGTTTCCTCTTACTCTCTTCTCACTTCTGACCTATGTTTGTGCGCTTTCAATAACAAAAACGCATACAAACAAACATACCCTCACTTTTAGTTTCTCAACACAACAATATCAAAATGCAGGCACCAGCATAAAAATGCAACACAGCCCCAACCTCTCTCTCTTTTTCTCTCCCTTTCTCCAGCAACATTCATCAATTGGTGAAAGCTGCCACTTTTAGGGTTTTCATTTCACTCTCTCAGGTTCTCATTCTCTTCCCCTTCTTTCTCTTAATTCCTTTCCCTTTGTTAAAGTGTCCCCGCCTTGGCCTCAACGTCGGCAACAGCACCGACTCATTTGGCGCTGCCATGAAGCTCTGCAACGTGATGGTGGGGATCACCACCATGAATGTGGCGGTGCCGAATAGCGAGGTCATCACGCTACGGTCTCGCTGCAACAGCGGATGCTGCTGGTCAATGGAGTGGTGGATCTGGTGCGGTGCGGGTGCACCGTTAACCGATGGATCCCAACGACGGTGTTGGAGTTTCTATTATTTGATGCTGATAAGGTGTTAAGGGGTGGAAAGTACCTTTGGGTGGACCATTTTTTCAGCAAAAGGGTGGACCTTGCTACATCTATTTAAAATAGAATTATTTAAAAATTATTTTATGCTTACCACTGTGGTTTTGACTTCAACCGCGGTGGTATCTCCCTGCATTTAAAAATTATTTTCTGGCTACCACTGCGGTTCTAGAAACAACCGCGGTGGTATCTTCCTGCAGCCTCAATATTAAAAACTTAATTGTGCCTACCATCGCGGTTCTGGAAACAATCGAGATGGTATCTCCCTAAAGAACTTTATTCTAAATATTTGTGTGTCTTACCACCGCAGTTCTCGCACCAACTGCAATGGTATCGTTGCACATAATTTCAAAAATGTCACCGCATTGTTTTTAAACGCGATTCCCTCTTAACCGCAGTGATATCCTGTCTTCGAATGTGTTTTTTCTACTAGTGATACATGTTTTTGCAATTATTTTTCTCATATAATTATGAAATAAGTCACTTAAATGGAGCATTTGAGTGATTTAACCAATGTATATTACATTCACCCTAGTGAAAACCCTACAACAATTATTTTCCTTGATCTTTTTTACTTTCAAAGAAATCCTAAGAATATGCATATTTTGGTAAAGAGATATAGCATATACTAGACAATGATTAACTCATGACCAATATCAATAACTTGTGAGTCTTCTTGAATAATGCAAATTGATTTCTCTCAACATAGTTTCAACCATGTCAGTATCTCATATGACAATTTCATTAATCATGTGAATTCAAGTAAAAGTCAACCCCTGAGTATTAGACACAGGGACTACGGACCATACCTACTTTGACAAATCTTCTTTCTCCTTAGTATCAAGTATTACTGATATTTAAGTGTCTTTACCTAATGATAACAAACTACACAATTTAATCTTGCTAGAGCAATTAGAATTCTAAGTTTCTTGAATTGAATTATGTGTTAGGCATTCCTTTCTTCTCTATTAATCTTATTTCTGTCTCAAGGTTGACAAAAATAATGGATTGTATTACTTTTTTTCACTCTTTAAATAGTTTTATTTTTTTGGAAAATCCATAGATACTAACCGGAATCATTAAGAGCTGAAAAACTTATATTAGTTTAAAATTTCAGTATTTCTTATTCTTTTATACCAAGTTGTACAAAGACATATACAAATACAAATTGTAAAATGACTTTTTCCCTACATGACAATAGAAATAAAGCTAGCATAGATCTTGAAATAGAAAAGTTGCGGGATTACAGCACGGGACATGTTTTAGATGATTCTCTTAAACACATTTTATTTTCTCATATTGATACTACAATTTGTTCTCCTCATGATGTATGTCACTTTGAAAAACAAAAGAAGTTATCTTTTTCTCTTACCAATACAAAGTCTATAATTTTTTTTGAAACATTACATATTTATATTGGGGACCACTTAAAATCCCATTTGTAGAAGATTATAAATATTTTCTTACCTTGATGGGTGCCTTTATTAGGTTCACTTGGAGTTTGTTAGGAAGAAAATATGAAGCAAGAACAAATTTATAATTTATAATTAAACTTGAAAATCAATTTGACACTAATTAAAAATCTTGAGAAATGATAATGGATCAAAATTTTCCAAGCATGAGTTTTTCAGCAATAAAAGAATAGTTCATTAAAGGATATGTGTTGAGACTCTTCAACAAAATGACATTGTAGAACAAAATCATCAAGACATTATGAACCTTGGTTCTACTATCATTTTCAATCAAATTTGCCTACAACTCTTTGGTCATTTACTGTCACCCATGTTGTTTACTTCATTAATAGGACATCAACTCCTTTATTAAAAAATAAAACCTAATTTGAGACTTTATATGGTCACTCACAAAATCATAATCATTTAAAAGTATTTGGGAGTCTAGCCTTTGGTAATAACCTCAATGCCTCATGTGACAAGCTAAGTTAAAGAGCTAAAACATATGGCTATTATGATAAGGGAAGATACAAAAGCTTTAGTTCCCTTTTGGCCATGTTGATCAAGACAAATAAAATGTTTCTCTTGAATTTGTGGAAAACACATTTATGATTTTTTTTTTAGATTACCGGTGGTTGTCCTATGCATCAATCTTTTTGTTTGTGCACCTAACAATAATATTCACAGCAAAATTTCAGTTGAGGAAAGCATTGAAAATAATTATGTCCTTACATATTCGAACAATAAAATTACTACTATGGAAATATAAATGGGTTTATCATCAAGTATTCCTTTACATATTTCTACTCATATAAGAAAATATCTAAGTACTTTAAGGATTTTCATATAAACTTCTCTCTTAAGCTACTACTTATTAGTCTTCCCCTATTAAATGTCTTATTCAAATCATTTTTCTTCTATTAATTTTCAAAATCCAATCTAGATCCAATCAAATATATTACAACTAAAATCTAGATTTATGTTAACTAGATTATATTGATTTTGATTTTTTCAATTCAATATAAATTGGATTAAATTTAGACTAAATCCATATCGTATGGGATCTACCTAATTAACTAGAGATGGGATCAACCCAACTCAGTTACTTGATCGACTAAAGGTGAGATCAACCCAACTCAGTTTGACATGGTCTCACCTTGATGTAGATATAATGCATCAGTCAAACATTAACCCAACCTGACTTGGCCAAACTTGGCCCAGTCTGCCTCAATCTGAGTCTGACTTGAGCTGGACCTATCCATACTCAGCTCAATATGAACACAACATAACCTAATCTCGATTGCACTCGACACGACTTGGGTCTAACACAACTCGACTGAATGTGGGTCAAGGTTGACTAGGCTCCACCTGACATGGAATTGATCCAATTCAACTTGACATGGTCCCAACCTCATGTTGGCCCAATGTCTCAGTTGAACCAGTCCTAACTTGACTTGGCTGGATCTGGCTCAATCCATCTCGATCTCACCTAGGCTCAACTCGACCTAAATCCAGCTGAACTCGACTTGACCTGCGCTCAATCAGACTAGACTCAACTTGAGTTGGACCTAACACAAATTAATAAATGTGGACATGCCTTGACTTAGGACGACCTGTGCCTGGGTCAACTCGGTTCAACCTAACATGGGATCAACCAAATTCAGTTTGACATAGCCACCTACCAAATGTAAGCTTGATGTGCTGGTACAACATGGACCCAACTTGACTTGGCCAGAGTTAACCCGATCTATCTCAATCTCACCTTTAGACCAACCTGGTTGAATTTGATTCAACAATGGCCTAGCCCAACTCAACTGAATGTTGTTCAACCCTAACCCCAACTAAACTTGACCTAGGCTTGGGTAGACTCGACTTCACTTGGGTTCAAATCGATTCAGATTGACCTGATCCATGCTAACTTAGCATGACCTAGGCTTAGGCTAACTCAACTTGACCTAGGTTCAAGTCAACTTGGCTTCACTCTGATCCAGGCTAACTCGACCTGACCTTATACAAGTTCCACCTGATGTTACCATATTTAGGTTTGATCCAACCTAACATTTCACAACTTAAAATGAAATAGACATACCTTGATTTTGGATTTTCAACATTCAAAATATTATCCAATCTATATTCAATCCAAATCCAATTAAATAGATTGGATTTAGAATCCAAAAATATGGATTTAAAATTAAAATAGATCCTTTTAAATATGATTAAATGATATGAATTTGGATAATCATATATTAGATTTAACATATTTAACAATTTGAAGTTTTTTATCACACAACCAAACATTATTACATGGTTATTTTTCGAGTAGAGGTACAACTACTAGTGAGATATAGTACGTACGGAGAAGAAATAGTTGTACTTCTTAGGGGATAAGAAGATGGGAAATATAATATTTCTTAGGGGATAAGAAGATGGGAAATATAATATTTCTACTAAGTGGAACATGCTAGGAAATAATATTTTAAAAGTTTATGTAGCTTGGCAACAAAATATGACTAAGAGGATGACACATGACGAAGGAAGATTACAACGTATAATCGAATTATTGCACATACATAACAAAATTGGATAGATTAGGAACAAATACTATAGTGGAGAAGACTAAATGTGTGGAGGAAAATGTTTGCTTTTGTACCTATAAGATGTTTTAGCTTTTGTAATGCCAGGTTGTGTAAGAGGATCTCTTTAGGGATGACTAGAAGGTAAAGTTGTGATAAGAAATTTTGACGAGAACTAGGAATATTTTGTATTTGTGGCCTTGTATACAAATCTAAAATAACTTAACTTTCCATATTTTAGGTTTGGACATCTTAATTGTCTTTTAATATATATATATATATATATATATATATATATATATATATATATATATATATATTTATTTGTTGAAAAAAGGTTATATATTAAAGTATGACTTTTTTTTTAAAAAAAAAAATTTCAAAAAGGGAAGTTGTATATAGTATAAGACTTGTTCATACAAAATAAAATTAGACATTGTTCTTAAGAGTATGAATTCTTAAGGTGAAGTCGTATTCTCAAATATAAATAAAAAAGAATTATAATATATAAATAAAAAATACTAAAAAATCTGTGTGCAGTAAGCTAGTAAACATATATATATATATATATATATATATATATATATATATATATATATATATATATATATATATATATATATAACCCTTTTTTTATCAGCAGGCATGCAAATTAATTTGCATTAGTCCCATAGATAAAATGGCTTGGTTAATATTGAACTAAAATCGTGATTATTATAATTAAGCATACTAATTTTATGTAATTTGGTATCCAACTACGATCTATAGTGCAAGTTAAGTAAGATTAGCAATACCTTGACATTGCTTTACAACAAGACATCACATTCTTCTAAGAATAATAGTACAGTATTTTGTTTATCAGCAAACTACATATATATAGATTTATTGAATTTGATCGTACAAGTAGTATTCATAAACCAAGAATAATAAAATAGGCTGTTTGGTCTTGTGTAATTTTAGATTTATTGTTTACAAAAAGATAGAAATGATTTAAAGTAGTTTTAGTTAGATGTAAATTCTAAATTCGTATTTGACTTATTCTAACACATAATCAAAGTACTTTGGATGTAAATTACACGGGTTCATATTTGACTATATATACCTACTTAAACATACGTACAGATCAATTTCACTTTTGTAGTGTGAAAGTGGTTTGAGATTTACTAAAATTAGTTATTTATAAAAAAAATTAAATACTCAATAATCAACTTTTTTTAACATATTTAATTTATGTTAACATATGTAAATCTGCTGGAGACTTGATAGTATGAATTGGACATCAAGAAATTGAAAACTATTACAGAAAAAAAAATATGTAAATGGAGTTAGATAAATTATGGTTTCGTGTTTCGTATTATGATGTAATATGAGAGTACGTAATTTTTCCAATTTATTGAATCAGATATCGCCATGTTGTATCAAGATAATCACTTTTCCATTTGTTTTTCATTTTCTCGTTACAAACTTACCAACGACCCTATTTTTTTTCTTTAAAGAAAAAATTGTTTAATCTCTATAATTTTTTTTATCAAACATAACCAAGATCTATATATTATAATATTAACAAATATATCCTCAAACTGTAATATATCTGGACTTGGTCAGTTATTATAAGAATTCATCATATTTTAAAATTCAGAAAAAACTAAATTCACATATTTTACAAAATTTGAACCACATTGAAATATATCCTTTTACTGTGATTATTATATATATTTATTATATATATGTTTTTATTTAGTAATATTCCATGAGATATGATTATTTATATTAGGTAGGTATTTATTGTATTAGCAGATCTTGGACGAATTTGAAAAGATCTGTAGGGAAAAGTGTAGGGAAACACTGCTCTATATATTTTAATCTTTTGAGAAATAAAGAAGTAGGGTATTTTGTCATGATATTAGAGCCAAACCCATATACACCCAACATATTGAATCATGGCTGAAGAACCCAATGATAGTAACCGTCAACGAAAAACTATCTCACCTTACGACATAACCACTCTTGACAATCCTAGTCACTGATTATGCAGGTACAATTGAAGGGACATTCAACTGAGAAGATGACATGTAAGCAAGTATCATGGATAATAAACACAGAAGCCTCGAACCACATGACAAGAAATTTGAGTCATTTACATAACTTACGAGCCATATATCTATGTCCTCTTGGTTTACCATATAGGAGCAATATTGTGGCTACCAAGGAGGGATCTATTATTTTTGGCAGTGATTTTGTCCTTGAGAATGTTTTATATGTGCCTGGATTATCTTGCAATTTAATTTCTATGTCGCAGCTAATATATCATTCCAATTGTACTATTCAGCTCACTCATAACATGTGTGTAATACAGAACCGCACTTCGAGGAAGTTGATTGGTGACGGTGAACGTCAGAGTGGATTCTATTATTTCAAGGGGATACCGCTTATTATGGCTTTGAAAGTTGACAAAGGGATGTCTTTGGATCTTTGGCATCAACGATTGGGTCATCGGTCTATACAAGCTACTAAGATTATTTCAGGTGTAGACCTTGAGAAAGATACTGAAAATTTGAATAAATGTTGTGATGTTTGTCAAAGAGCAAAACAAATGAGAAATAAATTTCCCACAAGTGATTTTAGAGCATCTAATGCTTTTGAATTAATACACTATTATTTATGGGGCTCCTATAGAAATGTCTCTTCATGTGGAGCATTCTATTTTTTGACTATTATTGATGATTACTCTAGAGTTGTGTTGATTTATTTGCTGATTGATAAGAATAAGGTGTCAAGTACTTTGAAAATGTTTTTCTCCATAGTGAAGTGTTAGTTTAATAAATAAGTGAAAATTAAAAGGACCCGACAACAAAACAGAATTTACTTGCATGAAAAATTATTTTCTTAAAAATGGAATAATTTTTCAAACATCTTGTAAGGGAACACCACAATAAAATGGGCGTGTTGAACATAAGCATCAACATATATTAAATGTAGCTCGAGCTTTGAGATTTCAGGAATGTTTACCTATTGATTTTTAGGGAGAATGTGTTCTCACTGCTGGTTACTTGATAAATAGAACCCCTTCCTCAGTTTTGAATGGAAAGACTCCTTATAGAATGTTTTTTGGTTATGACCTAATGTGAACCTGGTTGGAAATAATCCCCAAAACCCACAAGAAAGAGTAGTTGAATGCCCCAAGATCCCTAAGTATTCAGATTTAGGATGATCTACTCATAACCCTTGTCTTGCAGAAAAGAAACGCAACAAAGACCCTAAAGTATGAAAAACGCCCCAAGGATGATCAGCCCTTGATAAGTTACAAGTCCAATGAAGAACTTAAGAGAGAAACCCTCACTTCTGAAATTTTCAAAATCAAATTCGTATTTCAAATTCAAAGTTGTTGTTTACATGTGTTTTCTGACTTAAATAGACTTTTGTTAGCTTCTAAAAGCTAACCTAACTCTTCATTAGCCTAGAAGCCTCCAAATGTAATGCAGCAGAAGCTTTTTGGACACTTATAGAAGACTAATTAATTAGATAAAATGAGAAAACGAAAAAACATAATTTACTAAGCATGACTACTCTATGCCCTATGGAAAATTAAACAAAATACATCAAAATAAAAAATTTAAAATTTGTCCACAAAATAATGGGTGACTCTTCAGATTTTAACCTAAGCCCAAAATAGCCCATTTACACTTAAATTAAATCTGGTGATGCATTTTCTATGGGCCCTTCTCTTCAAATGATTTGCTTTTAGCCCAAATCTCCTTCATCAGCCCATATCAGATTAAGAACGTGATTAGGCTTCAATTCAATCTTAGACTTTGTTTGCACAGTCATAATGTCTTGAATCAGCTCAATCAATGCCACTTTCAGTTTTTGGACCCTTGACCTGGTGATTGGTCCACTTGGAATTTGCAAAACATCCTTTGAATTATTTATTTGTGTAAATTATGTTATGCTCATAAACAAGGGAGGTTCGACAATAAATTTGATTCTTGAAATAGGAAATGTATTTTTGTGGGATATCCATATGGGAAAAAGGGATGGCGTTTGTATGATATAGAAACCAATGATTTTTTTGTCTCACGAGATGTCAAGTTCTTAGAAACAAATTTTCCTTTTGCTTATCTTTCTAAAGAAGACTTACCTACAATTTCTGGTTTGGGTGGGTTTGATGTTGATTTAGAGGAGGTTAATGATTTGAGAAAAAGAGATGGAGCAAGACTTGACGATCATGTTGTGCTTGATGCAATACCAGTGCAACATGAAGTTGATGTTATTCTACCAATAAATAATACTCCTGTACAAGAACCAAATGACCAAGATGATCAATAATTTCATGAGGAATTGTTGGGTCAAGGTCATGGATAGAAAAAACCATCAATTTTGTTGTATAATTATGTCACTAATATAATACAGAAAATGAGTCAATTCCCACTAACACCTAAAATGCAACATTCCTCAAGTAATTCCTATCCTATTGCACACTATGTGAATTGTAATAATTTTTCTCTACGACATAGAATGTTTCTTGCAGCAATACATGCAGACCGTGAACTTGTGACATATTCTGAGGCAGTAAAAGGTGAGCGATGGCGAGATGCAATGCAATGTGAGATACAAGCATTAGAAAAAATGATACATGGGACATAAATGACCTACCACCAAACAAGAAGGCACTAGGTTGCAAATGGGTCTACAAAATCAAGTATCACTCTGATGGCACTGTGGAAAGATTCAAAGCTAGGCTTGTAATCTTTGGGAATCACCAAGTTGCAGGGATTGACTAAACTGAGACTTTTGCTCCAGTTGCTAAGATGACTACAGTGCGAGTATTTCTTGCAGTAGCTGCTGCAAAGAATTGGGAGGTTCATCAAATGGATGTTCACAATGCCTTTCTTCATGGTGATCTTAAAGAGGAAGTTTATATAAAGTTACCACCTGGTTTCCAAGCTCAGTTCCTGGAAAGGTGTGTAAGTTGATAAAGTCACTCTATGGGCTTAAGCAGGCTCCTCGGTGTTGGTTTGCTAAACTCTCGGCTACATTGAAGATATATGGGTTTCAGCAATCATACTCAGATTATTCTTTATTCTCCATGAACAAGGATAAGATTCACCTCAGTGTGCTTGTATGTGTTGATGATCTAATTGTTGCAGGAAATGATAGTGCAACTATCCAAAGATTTAAAGCCTATTTGAGTGCTTGTTTTCATATGAAAGATTTGGGTGTCTTGAAGTATTTCCTTGGTGTTGAAATCGCACGAAGTCCAGAGAGATCTCACTTTTGTCAAAGGAAATATGCACTTGATATAATTTCTGAAGTTAGTTTGTTTGGTGCTAAACCCGCTATTGTTCATATGGAACAAAATCATCGTTTGACTTTATCCACTAGTACACTACTTGCTGACCCAGAGTCGTATCGTCGCTTGATTAGATGATTGATTTATTTGTGCTTCACACATCCCGAATTGTCCTATTGTGTTCATGTTTTATCTCAATTCATGCAACAACCAAAGGAGGATCATTGGCACACAGCACTACGAGTTGTTCGTTATCTGAAACAGAATCCAGGACAAGGTATCTTGTTGAGTAGTAAATGTGACCTACGCCTACATGGATGGTGTGATGTTGATTGGGCTTGTTGCCCATTAACCCGGAGATCACTTACGGATTGGATAATATTTCTTGGTGACTCTCCTATTTCCTGGAAGACGAAAAAGCAACATATTGTGTCCAGATCGTCTGTTGAAGTTGAGTATCGCTCAATGGCTATGACTACTTGTGAATTAAAATGGTTGAAGGGAATTTTTTCCAATCTTAACGTGATACACACTACACCCATGTTACTGCATTGTGATAGTTAAGCTGTTATGCACATATCTCAGAATCCAGTTTTTCATGATAGAACCAAACACATTGAAGTAGATTGTCATTTTGTTCATGACGCCATTATTCTTGGGGCTATTAGTCCCAGTTTTGTTCCTACCAATGAGCAACTTGTAGATATTTTTACCAAGACATTGGGAAAACAATAGTATTCTTTTTTACTTTGCAAGTTGGACATTCGAGATCCTCACGCTCCAACTTGAAGGGGGTATTGTGATTATTGTATATCTTTATTATATATATATGTTTTTATTTAGTAATATTCTATGAGATATGATTAGTTATATTAGGTAGGTATTGATTGTATTAACAGATCTTGAATGGATTTGAACGGGTCTATAGGAGAAAGTTTAGGGAAACATTGCTCTCTATATTTTAATCTCTTGAGAAATAAAGAAGTGGAGTATTTTGTCATCTTTCTTTTAGTTGTGCTGACTTTCTAATAAGTAGATTTGGTTTTTCTTTATTGAGTTGAAGTTCATAACATATACAATGTGGAATGTTTGAAAATCTGAAATTATAAATGTGGTTTATAACCTAATTCTAAACTTTCAACTAATTAGCTTTCCTAAGCTCATATTTTTTACTGTGCCAGATCTTCTTAACTGAACTTAAGAGTAATCTCTCGTATAATATATTTCTTTTTATCAATAATATAACATTTAAATTTCTTAAAATAATTTAGATTCTTTTAACAACAATATTTCAATAAACTTATGACTATAACTAGAAATATTTACGCTAATACATGATTTACACATATTTATGCATAGAAATAATAGCAAAAATTTTACTTTATCCACAGATTTTTATCACGGTTTAGTGATTCTCCACCTCTTCTCATGCCAATGAATGAAATATTAGGTATGCATGATGTGTTTTTGATCCGAAAGAAATAATTTGATATAGCCCCACAACGAGAAAATGGATAGTTAGCCTAGGTCAAAATCCTCTTAAATTCTAACAAAGTGTCGTTAAGCTGGAATTAGTGTATGTCTTATTTTGGTTAAAGAAAATTCAGTAAGTTGGATTTCGGCCAATGCAGGATGAGCTGAATTCGGCACCACTTAAGTTGAGTCAGATGGAAACGTTGTTCCAAAAATTTATTTATTGAGTACTTATTTCAGTTTTTACACTCACAAAGCTAGAGGAAAAAAAAAGATTCAGTCTTGAACGACAACTTTAGGATTTTTGGTGTAATTTCTTCTTCCATTTTTCATTCGTAAGTTTAGGGTTTTCACGTCTATGAAGAACTAAACCCATTGTTGTTGGGGTTAGATGTAACCTACCAAACACTCATGTAATCAATATTGTGTTTTCAAATATGTCTTTTCTTTTCAACATTAGTATTTCAATTTTGCGCTTAATGCCTTTTGTGTTGATTCATAACTTGACACTTTGATTCTAAAAGTATTGAGAAATATTATTAGTAAATAGGATATGAATTGAAATATCTAATGAAAGTCTGCATCTAAACATAGAGCATGATTCATTTGTTATCTTAAACCCTTGTAACCAAAGCAAGTCTTTTCTATATAATTGATCAAGAGTTTGACGATTAATAGAGAAGCTTAGGCTCATTCATCTAAGATATTAGGGTTTGTGTATATTGTGAGTTCACATTGATATTAGTTAGGAATGGAAGATAATTGTTTTCATGCGTGAAAGGGTGGTATGGTGAAGTGTAACCCTAACCATGTTTATATCATTATCCTTAACCTTATTATGCTATCTGATATTTGACACAAAATTATAAGAATATCTAATTTTTTTGTATAATTTATTTTATAGCACAACCCATCTTAACTATGGAATTATTCTTTGATATAATTTTATTATAATTGTAATTATTGTTGTGTATTGCATAAGTCTCTTGGGAGAGAATGATATATTTATTACTTGCTATATGAGGGACTAGTGAACTTGTCGTTGAACGCAAAAAGTGTTAAAAATACTTCACCTCGAACTAACGACCGATTCTTTTTGTTCAGAAATAATTTTTCTTTGAACTTTTGGATATCCCAATAATTCAAAAGTTCATCTCCATGCTTCTTCTCTTACCGAACTAGTTGTGGAGCCTTTTACCCTAGCTTTACTAAGCATGTCATCAAGACACTTTCTTACTTTTTCATAAACCTTAATCTAATACTCATCACGAGGGACCTAAGTCATTCTAGTTTGCAAAAAATGAAAAACACACAAGTGAATTTGATATATTGAAAAATGATTAAATTTTAATTCTTTCTAATAAATACCAAAATTTTCAAAATCCTTAAATAAATTTATGTATGTCTGATGAGTTAAAAAACTTATAAGCTTCAAGCTTATTTTTAAGACATCCACACACTGTTTAATGGAAATAATTTGCTTAATTCCAAGAACTAATATTAAATTTACTTGAAAAATTTTAGAACTTTTTATGTCCAACCTTTTAAAACTAACTTTTATGGTAGTCCCATGACTAGGTTTTAGCTCCACGCTAGAATCCTTATACATCCTCAACACTAGTTGAATCCAAACACTCAAAAGCATCAAAATAAAATATACAATGTGAGAACAAAGAATGAACTCACTTTTTAAAGCTATGATAGAGGTCAACTCCAAGCTATTAGCACCATCTTTTCGGCCTCCTACCCAAAACCCCCTCACCAACATCCACCATGAGTCTAAGGACCCAATTTGGAAGATTGGAATCTACTAGGATTTCTCACTTTACTCATCAATGCAAACAATAATAAGCATTGTGGAAGCTTTCCTTACTACACTCATGCCAGCAACACTATCACAAATTTCATAAAAGTGGGCACGAGCTATAGGGATTTCTTAAAGAAATAGGGAAAAATGAAATCTTAATGGTGTGGAAAATGAAATCCATTTCACATTAATACTTATACGTGCTTAAATGTTTATTTCCCACTTTAATTACACGCCTCAATTAGAGTTAGCCAAGCTGACTCTCATTTAACGATACTCATTGTGTCAACTAAACTGACACAATCTCCAATAAAATACTACTTTTTGTATCGTCTTAGTCGGCATACCTATCTATTGTATTTTATTTAAATTATAATTATTTATGTTCCACTTTTCATCAACTTAATTGTCGCTTGCTACAATTATTTCATTTTAAATAAACAATTAGTCTCCACTTTAAGTGTTAATCACTTTGACAAAGGTTGTGTTTCAATTTTTTTTATTTTAAAAAGTGTTAGTGTTGATCTGCACTTTGTTTAGTCAACTCTAACCTTTATAATCATAATTGTGCGCAGTAGAGTTCGTTTGACTGACTCTAATAGGGTCTTTGATTTGACCGACACTATTTTTTAGCAGCTAATTCATTACATTCTTGTAGTGCCCAAAGACTATGTTCGAAAGTATTATTCATTGAACCAACCCATCCCTTTTATGCTAACTCAAATCCCAAATGGGACTATATAGTACTGACTTTGGTTTTGACCATCTTAGGTATTTTGAGTTGAAAAGAAGTTACATATACCAAGATAGATTTGGCATTGCACACCAAACTTCATTCTATGAATGCAAAGACAATGGACACTAGAATTTTGACTAATAATTTAGGAAAGATGAAAACAATATACTTGTAGTACACAATCATGCAAGATCAAGAATATTTAGAGCCAATGACAAACCAAAAACATTTAAGGTTAATAAAAGTTGAACAAACCGGTCGTTGTCGACTTCTTCGAACGAGAACGCCTAGTCTTAACCAATTCAAAAATCGAGATTATCATTATCCCATTATTAGCCATGGAGTTGTCATTTGTTAGCTAATCTTGAAATCATCTCAGCAATATTACCCAATTAATGATTACAAAACTAATTAAGCAATAAAAAACACTTCCTTACACAAAACATGATCAACACAATGCTAAGATGAATATGGGTCATCCTCATGGGCTAAAAAGGTAAAAACTCATTAAGTGACAACATAAATAGGCAATTACCCCTAAGGTATGATTACGATAAATATTTTTCACTCTAACTGTACTAATCGTTGCCAATACATACTAAATTGAGTGTTGGAGTATCTTCAGAGGTATCCTACCGTTGGACTGTAAGTTGAGACCGAGAACTCCAATATTGAGAAGTGAACAAAGAAAGAAGGTTTCAGAAGAGATCAACAAACAGGGAATACATGGTCTTATACAGGTCATCTTGGCCTTGTAAGAACAATACTCAAACTAAGCTTAATTTTAATGTCTAATCTCCTTCCAAAGTGATTAAAGTTCAATGTCATAAATAGTGTGAGTGAGCTTCTCTTCCTCCGACACGTGCACTACACAACCCCCACTTGCATGTGAATAAAGGATACATGAAAACTGTAGTTTCCCTCTACTCTCAAAGGAAGAAGCACTAGAAGTGGTGGATCCAACTACGAGGTTGGGGGTTGAGGCTGCCTTGCCCCTGTTAAGATCCATCAATGCCTATAGATAAAACCTTAGGAATCCAATGATTAATTTGAGTCTTATAGAAATGAGAAAGGTATACAATATATACGAAAAAAATACTCAAAAACTCATTGCCTTAAGAATATGAGTTATAGGTGATGTCGTAATCTCTTATATGGTTTGCTCATGGTTCTTTACTACCAAATCTTATTGATTTATCTCTTGAATGACTCAAGAATGATATCATAGTTGATAGTTAAATTTGATGTTTGAAGATAAATTTAACATTCAATGATTGTATCAAAAGTCTTCGTGACAAGTCGTGTTAAATCTTCTCGATGTATCTTTCTCGAAAGACCCAACAACTTAGACATAGGAACATTAAGTACCTTGTTTTTGGAATTATATCTAATCACACATAGATTGTCAAAAAGAAATATAGACAATGATGGTTTTCTTTTCCTTTTTAAATATGGAGTCAACTTGGCGAAAAATTTCCCAAAATGATGTATCTTTCACAAAGAATTATCGAAATGGGTAGATTTTGAAAGATTTACTCGTATGGGTAAGTTGTATCAGCTTGACACGACTTCATTATGAAAGAATCATGCATGTGACTTTGGATTTGTGAAAGTGTAGTCGTGTTCAGTGTGAGAAGTGAATTTGTTTTTGGCACACACGACTTTGATTAATGTTAATCGAGATTTATTTTTTTAAATGAAGTCTTGTTAGAATGATATAACTTCAGTTGTTTTTACATTAAACTGAAATTATGCACCTTTTACACAACTTTTACTTGGAATTCCAATTATGTAGTGTATTATTTTAAAAAGAAGCGTTTATATTTTAGAAGAAATTCTTTTATATATAAATATTAATTGTGAAATTAAAAATTAATATTGTGCATTATTTTTTCGTTCAGCAAGTAACTTAAAGAAACTCTTAGATCCATTGTTGTTATTTGAAATTATGTTTACTTTGTGCAGTAAAATTATCAAGACACAGATTGAAGTGAGAGCTTTGATAAATACAACTATTGAAATATGAATTTAATAATAAGCATGAACTTTAGATATTATCCATACAATATAAATTATAAATTCATATTATTATAAATATAGAATATTTAGAAGGTGTATAAGTTATTGTGATTAAATTTGACCAATATTAATCTTTCATTTTACAATTATATTTCTATGTAAATAATTTACAATAAAATATCAAATAGTTTTTTTAAAAAAAGAATAATATATCTGTAATTATAATTTTATGGGTGAACAACTTTAATTTAATATAAAATTAATAATAATTAAAATTATACTATATTGATACAATTTCATTTAAAAAGTTTTAATCAATATTAATCAAAATTATGTGTGTGAAAATGACTTTACTTCTCTCACATTGAAATTATGTTAAGTTAGTATAACTTTATTTTCACATATCTAAAATAGTTATATTATAATAACACGACTTATTCATATAAATAATTTTTTTAAATTTACCATTTTAATAATATTTTAGGAATTTTTTTCTCAAGCTGCACTGTAAAGAGATAATTCGACCAATCTAAATACATTAACTTCTACTATCCCGAGTTTGGTAGTCAAACAAACACTCCAAATTTTCTAATTAAAATATATGACAAACACAATGCTCTGAAGTAATGCTCCTCTTCGTCAAAAGTTGTGGAAATAAGATCATTATTCATCATCACAAGAGATACAAGTTGCAACTTGTGCTTTCTTAATTTACAATAGAGTCATTAATTCATCTTTCACACACCTTTTTCATTGGCATGCTAGCTTCGAACTGATGAAGTTTGTGTTATTATTGGGATTCATTATATTTTGTTTGAAGGTACAAATAAATAATGGAAATGGCAGGAAAATTTTGCTTTTGTCCATCTGCATATGTCTGATGCGGCTGGTCTTCACCCACTCCCACTAAATCTAGGTACACTCGAATATGCTTTAACTCAGGTTTTCTGCTCCTAATGCTGTCCAACCTTTATTCGATGGAATGGAAGTACAATCCGACAAGGCATCTTTTCGTTGGATTTTTCAATTTCTGTTTTGTCTGCATCTTTGATTAGTTTCAAGAATTTAATTAATGGCAGACATTGGAACCAATGAAAGAATGGGAGACCACTGATGCAGAAATCTATTTAAGGAAACTGAAATATTTTTTCATTATTTAAATATTTAATTTCTAATAAATAATTATCGGGTTTGCTCGATAAAACGGTGAATTTTATTTCAATCAATAAAAGAGAAACTTACATCTTAAGCAGAACAACAATTAAAAAAATTAAATTTAATTCAGTCGTTGAATACCATATTCTTATAGTTAATAGTTAATTAATTTATATAAAATTTTATACAATTTCGAAATTATCTAACACATTAGTTTAATAGATAATTATGTGAAGTTTAATTGACATAACCATAAAAATATTATGGTAAACATGATTGATTAGAATTTGCATGATATAAAAATTGATTGGAGATGTAAACGGATATTAAACATATACCGATATGCATGTGTAATCTTACTAATTTATTATTTATTATTAAATTATGTTTATTTGGAATAAAAGTGAAAGAAGTAATTTGAATAAATAAGAGAGATAGATGCGACTTATATAACAAACACCAAAAATTAACAATTAAGAATGATATGAGGATTTGGTAACACGAGATCCTCTTCTCTATTCTTAAAATAAAAGAAAGTAATTTCATTTTCATTTATCATATTTAGTATATATAAATTTTTTATTTTATTGAGTAACAAGCAAACATGTATTTACGTCTTTACTCGTCTCATATTTCTTTATATTAATAAAAATTATAATACAACATCGCAAAAAAACAGAAGAAATAAACTAAAAATAATTATAATTTATAAATGTATATTTTACTTTTGAACTCATTCATATTGGATGTTGATAAAAAATATTCATGACAATATATTATTTTAATATAGTAAATGAAGTATTTTTATGTAATTGTGGTAATAAAATTACACAAGATAGAGTTTACTAAAAATTTAAAATTATCACACTTTGCAAAATCTGAAAAAAAGATACAACGAAAATTACATCAAAAATCAAAATAGTTTCAAGATGATGAGTTGCATAGAATCACAAAACAATTCAATTTTATTATATTAGAAATTGAAAGTCATACATTTTTATATAATAAAAAAACAAATAAAAATATTAAAAAAAGTTAAATAATTAATGATGAAATTAAAGATTACATTTTCTAATATGCAATATAATGTTTGAACAAAATCACAGAAAGAAAAAAATTCTTTAAAATGGAATCATTCAAAAAGAATTAATATGAAGTTAAAGGACTTGTTTTGGAAAATTAGGGTTTAGTTTAGAATTTAAGGTTTAGAGTTTGAGATTTAGGGTTCAGGAAGATTAGGATCTTGTATATGAGAAATATCTAAACATAATTTGGAATTCCATCGAGGAACAAAGTCTCACTTTCCTTTCTCTTGCTCAGCCTAAGACTTTGTTTTCTAATTGTCGTGTTTTTTGAAAACTTAAATTTCGAAGCTGTGTTCTGACAATGGTGGTCGTAATTCTGTTTCTAGGATGTGGTGTCTAGGAAGGTCTGATGTGAGTTTAAATGTTTTAAATTCTCCTATCCAGTATGTCTCTATTTCGATTTTTATGCAGGAAATTCTATAAATGTTGCAGGTATTTATGGTACTACTTCTTACATTGCTAGAAGGGTTCTTTATGCTGATTAGTGTAATATACAGGGATCTTGGTGTCTCTTTGGGATTTTAATGTTGTTTTATCTGCTAATGATGTGGTCTGTGCTGAATTTTATAATTAGATCAATGTTAATTATCTCATTGTCCTTCTTTATTGTGGATCTCTTATGTAATGATAAACTGGGAAATCAGAGGATTGAGAGAAAATTAGATCGTGCCTTTCGCAACTTTTCTTGCTTGGATCAATGGGTCAACTATAAAGTTCTTTCTAGGAACTGCTCTGATCACCATCCTTTGTAGGTTTCTTTTTCTGCTGATAAAACTTCTAGCAAGGCTTCTACTTTTAAGTTTTTTAAGGTGTGGCAGAGAGTCATTTAACATTCCTGGTCTGAGAAGGTTTTTGGTTGTCCTAGGTTGATGTTGAAAAAAAAAAAAAAAAATTCAGAGACTGAAGTATATTCTCAGGAATAAGAATGTATTTGGTAATGTTGATGTTGCTATTGCTGAAAAACAACAGGTTTTGGATTCTATTCAGCAGTACCTGGAGAAGGCTACCTTGGCTGAGATGGAATCCCTCCTTTCTAGAGAAACAAGCCATGGAAGATCTCAATACTGCTTTTGACTTTCAAGCTATGTTGTAGAAGGAAAAAGCTTAAATGAACTAGTTTAAGGATGGGGATAGAAACTCTTCATTTTTATTTTTTTTTCTTTTTTCAATTTTGTGGTCACGAAGCGCATAAATGCTAGTGGTATCCATAAGTTGGTTGATGGAAACTTGATTTTGGAAGAACCTGAACAGATTGAGGAACATATTTTATCTTTTTATAGATACCTGTATGTTGATACTGATTATAGTTCTGCTTCTCATTATTACAGAAAAAATCTTATTTCTTCCGACATCCCTAAGTTGGTTAATGAATACGAAAAAAGCTTTTCTATAAGTTGTCCTCTAGTGATGAGATAAAAAAAAAAGTAGGTTTTGATTTCAATGTTGCAGTGCTTTGAGACGACGTGAATGATCACTACCCACAACGTATTGTTCTCGGAGTGGGCCTGAGATTAGAAAAGAGATAAGAGAAATGGTTTTTCTTAGTGTGTTTTGGAGAAGTGAGAGGTGTATCCATTGATAGGTAAAAACCTCCTCAAAGTTACATAAGAATATTAAAAATAAGAGAAAAATGTAATCTTTATTAACATATATTTTAATAGGTTTTAATGGTTTTAAACGGATTTAATAGGTTTTAATATTTTTGCAATATCCTAATTACAACACTTTTTATCATGATTCTGGGACATTGTTGGATTGATGTTTATAATGTCTAGAAGTAGTTTTGTTACTTAAGAATTGGATTCTACATAGAATGAATATCAATGTGGTTTCTCTCCTTTTTAAATTTCCTCAGAATTAAAGACTTTAGGCGTATTGATGTTGCTAAAAGTTCAAAATCATATCCAAAATTCTTGTTACTAGGCTTACTTTAATTACAAGCCGAATTATCTCTCTCAATCAAAAACTAATTTTATCAAGGGAAGACATATCAAAGATTGTATTTGCATCACTTATAAAGCTATTAAATAAATGTTGTAAAAGGTGGTACTAATGTAGATTTTATAATTGACACAGAAAAAGCCTTTGATATGCTCAATCAGGATTTTTTATACAAATATGTCACAATGGGGTCACAATGTATGGTAAAACCTTGAAAAGCAGAGAGATCGTTATCATTCTTTATTAAGAAAAACTACATAAAAACCTTTAAATAGTCTACAAAATTGGATTTAGAGATTAGATTTAAGGTCTAAGAGTCAATTATGTAAAGGAAAAATATCAATACCTTATAACGCTTGTCCTAACAATATACCTTTAACTAAATGTGTAAAAATGAATATGGTTTTTAAAATATTTATTTTTTTCTAAAAATGAAAAAAATGCATATATAAAATAACAAAGAAAAATATATTTGAAATTTTTTATTTAGATACAACAAGAACTGACATTAATCCTACTTATATATTTCACAATGGAAAATTGAAATTATGTAGTTTTTTATTAAAAAAATGTTTGTCGGTTGGTATTTTTAACTGTTTTAAAAAGTATTTTGTATTGAAAATTCTAATTGTCAAATAAATCTAACATTTAATATGATAATCAATACCTTACTTTATTTTACATAAACTAGAATTTGATGAAAATGAAAATCTTAATTATTAAGTAAGTCCGAAACTCAACAAAATAATTTTGAAATTTAAAAAAAAAAAAAACTAAACTTTTAATTATCAAACGAGTCTAAAATTTAACATGATAATTTTTAAAATTGTTCAGAAATAAAAATTTAATTATCAAGTGACTCCGACACACATAATAATTAATGATTTTTGAAATACCTTTTCCTTGAAAGAACCTAGGATTAGATGTTATGATTATTGGCCTTTGGCTTCTTTAAACATTCAATTAATTGAGATATCAAAAACAAATATCATATGACAGTAATACTAGAAAAAAAAAAAAAAAAAAAAAAAAAA
>Ga0209489_101044_pt1 | contig 56315 bp, 29 predicted proteins | sample SiratrowhiteBW_FD_187527 | JGI IMG/M metagenome (GOLD analysis project Ga0209489, IMG submission 187527) | Root nodule microbial communities of legume samples collected from California, USA - Siratro white BW (SPAdes) (version 2) | ecosystem: Host-associated > Plants > Roots > Nodule | place... | reverse complement strand
ATATATATATATATATATATATATATATATGTTTGAGATTTTTTGATATTTTTACCATGTATACATATTTGAAGAATTCTTAAAGTTTTTGTTATTGAAAGAAATTAATATTTTCTACAGCAAACACTTTTCGTGTGACCTATTATTCCATCGTGTGGGATATTTGAAGAATTCTTGAAATTTTTGTTATCATGACTTAAAAAGAAATTAATATTTTCTACAGCAAACACTTTTCGTATGACCTATTATTCCATCGTGTGTAAAGGAAATATTAGAGATTGTTCCATTAATTTTAGTTTCTCATCTTATTATTGAATTGTTAGCCACATAAAAGAAAATTTTAGTATAATTAATTAAAAAAAAACATGTGATCTAACATTATTGTATTAATATAATACTATTGTATTGATTATTTAATCATTATAAAAATTGTATAACATGATATTTCTTTTTTTGTCCGTGCAATAAAAGTAATTATTCTACGTCACAAGATTAAATATTAAACTCATCCAATATGATTAAGGCATTATGTAACAGTGACATCTTCATATTTTAAAGATGAAATTTCTATTATTTGTAAATATGATATTATTAAGAGATTTCCTTTAAAAAAAATCTTAATTTTAAATATTTGGGTAAAACTGAATGAACAGGTAAAGAAAACCATCAGATTATTACAACATTTTTTTTAATTTTGTAAGAGAAATCTTCTTTTACTTCTTTTACATGATCAACATTAGTCCCATCAACAATTTTAATATTGTTTTTGACACCCAGGACAATAATCATGTACATGCTCCATGAGTGTTAATTATTTGAATCAAGAAAAAAAAATCAGAAATATAACAAGATTTTCAATTTGAATGATTATACAAAATTATGTAAAAAAAAGTTTGTATTAAATCCTCGTACATGATGAAAAATAAGAAAAAAGGCCCAAATAATACAAAAAATACTAAAAAAACAAATTAGAAATATGCACCAAAACTCTTAAAGAAGAGGTGCCATCTTAAATTTATTTCTATAAAATAACACTTTAGTATTACACTAATGTAAAAAAAAGAAAAAAAGAAAAAAATAAACAAGCAAGGACATAAATAAAGAAAAATAATAATTTAATTGAATTTTATTCTATACTAGAGATTATAAGTTTTTACTTATATACGAAACAGATAAACACCAAAAAAAAAAAGAAGAAAAACAACAACAGCGTCAGATAAAAGATTATAGGCTTGGGATGAAGTCGAAACATCAAACATGAGATTGCGTAACTATTATGAATTAAAGAATTTATTTAAAATTTGTGAATATGAAAATGTCAATTATGATATACTAAGATTTTATAATAACCTGTCCGATGCCTTGGTTGTTTCCGACTCGTAGTTGCTGCTAAGGGGCGGCTTGACCGTATAGGAATGTGTACCATCATTGGTTGTGAATGTTTATAATTTTTATTTCATTTCAACTTATAATAATTTTTCAAAATTAATTTTGTTTGGCTTAAAGTAAATTTAAAAAATTAGATCTTTTTTAAATTAATAAAACAATTAAAATTATAATATTTTTATTTAAAATTTATTTAAAGTTTATTTTTTTTTAAGTTTTAATAATCTGATTTATATATGAATTTGATTGTCTAACACAGTGAACTTGATTGCAATATTTGTCTTAAAGTTTTAAATCTTCTATTATCTTTTTATATTGTTCTTTGGTAAATCTTTAAATTTAATTTATAAATTCTAAATTTGTAATGTTATTTTCTAAATTAATATAAATTATTTTAAGATTAATTAAAAATAATAAAAAAAATTGTCATCAATTCATCAATATGATATTATTTATAATTGATATTGATATACTCAAAAGGAGCAAAAGTTAATATAAAATTCCTCAATCTACTGCTTCAAGTCTTCAAATAAAAACACATAAATACACAATATAAAAGGATAAAATAAATTTGAAATTGAAAAATAGCTTAATGATAATAAAAATTAATTAAAACAATATTATGAAATAATCAATGAAAAAGTTAGAAAAAAAGATGAGATAAATGCAAAAGTCAAATAAAAAAAAGATAAGTGAAAGACTCAAATAATAAAATAACATATAAATAAAAGAGATAAGTGAAAGATTAAAATAAATAAAAAAATTAAAACATATAAAGAAAAATAATATTGATATAATGAAATAATAATAAGAGATAGAAAAAAAATATATAAAATTTTAACATGCAAGATTTTCTGAATGTTCAATTTATATTTTAAAAAATATTATTAATTTATTATAAAAAATTCTAAAAATATGATTTATAAATAATATTTATAGTACTAATATAAATTTAAAATTATTAAAAATATTCATAGTATTAATATAAATTTATATTCAGTTAAGATATTTTAAATTTTTAATTAAAAATTACTTTTTATATAATTTTAAAATTAAATAATTTTATAATAATATATTAATATTAAATTTTTGTTTAGACTTTTTGAGATCTTAACATCTAAACCCGTTACTTTACCTATTTAGACATTGAGTAATCCATAATTCCAAAGAAACTAAAGGACGGGATTCATGTTTGAATTTTCTTTCCCAAAATCATATTCAAAATAAAAGTTAACTTCCAATTTTTTAACTCAACGTGGTGAGACTATAAACGCGTTTATATTTTTGTAAGTATCAACGTGATTGTGGATATTCAAGCAAGCAATCAAGTGACGTTGATATAAAATGTTAGAAATGGTTGTGGATATGCAATTTGCAACCTAGGAGGCACACGTAGTAAGTGAATCACAGTGTTCCATTTCTGTGCCTCTCGTTCCAACATGGCAGCTAAAGATCATGACTCCACCTTTCACACCTGTCATACACACACCCACAAATCTTCCATACACAGATATTCTCCTCCCAATAATGCATTATTGGTGGGTCTCCCTTATTCTTAATATCTTTTTACTTTTCACTAACTATAATTAATATTTTGACATAAATAAATATCACCATTTCAAATTATTAGAAGAAAGACACATATATAGTTACGTAAATAAATAGCATTCCATCTTTGAGAGCATTATATTGACTGATGTATGAGATAATTTGATAAGTAATTTAATTTTGTCGAATGTAGTTTTCATTGTTGTACTTTAAAATTAATTAATTAATTTTCAAAATATATATTAGTTTAATCATTTCATAAACTTTATGAAGTAAAATATTATCATTCATTAAAAATTAAATATATATATATATATATATATATATATATATATTAAAATTTCTTTTTTTTTAAGTTTAGAGAACTAAATTCATTAATTTTAAAAATATAAAGATCAATATAATTTTGAAAAAAAAAATACAAAGACTAAAAATAAACTCTATTTTTTCATAAAAATTACAATAATATAATATAAAAAAATATTGAGTGATAAAATACTGAAATGATCAAAATTCTTTTATAAAAATGACAATTAAGTCTTTAATTTTCATTTTATCAAAATTCTTTCATAAAAACTATATCAGTTCTTGTCGCGATGTGATTGATCTTATATTTTTTTTTAAAGTTTTCTTCATTTGTATTTATATGATATAAAAACAATTATAAATATATTATTTTAAAATTTTGGATTGAAAGTATTATTATATTTTTTTATGAGTATAACTTTTTTTTTTATTTATATAATTTTTTCTTTGTATTAAAAGTTTTTTTAATATTAAAGTGTACCAATATAAAAGAGTAATACTCGTTTAAGAGAAATTCTCATTTAAAAGAAAGATTATTAAGTATTTCAATATAAGTCTAATTTCTTATTAAATATAAATAAAAAAGTTAAATAATATATGATAAAGAAAAATCAAAAATTCAATATATTAATATTTTAGATTAAAAATGATATTATTTTTTTTTATATATAATTCTTATTTTTTTAAATCTTTTCGATCTATAATTAGAGAAATAAGAAAATACTTTCGTGGATCAAGTCCTTCTCCGTCGTGTTAGTATCATTTCCTTAAGGATCATAAGTACTTGGTAATGGGAATGGCTACATCTGATAGTATACGCAGTTATACTATATGTAAATTAAAAAATTTATTAACTTCAAGAGACAATTATTGGATGTATTGATGAAGACCAAATTAATTTAGTACATGTTGTCAATAATATTAAACGTTATTGATGACGTAAATATATATATATATATATATAAAATGCAGATTTTTAATAAAACGTGATATGAATGGTTGGTCCCGTCACAGAGAGGAAGATTGACCAATAATATTGAACAAGTAGATTAGTTGTATCACAACCACTAAAATAAAATCCATACATAGGGTCATAGTTATCCAACGCCAACCAAGCACAAAACTTCAGTTTATTGAAAACAAATTCAGTATGAAAATCTATGGGAAAAGTGATATGATCCACAAGTATAGGATTAAAAAATATTTATTAAGTTATACTATATTTACACCCAATTTTTATAACGTTGTGATACCCACATCTTTTTAAGATTTTATTTTCTTAGAAATAATATATCCCATTATTTTCCAAAATACCTTTATCGGTTTTGATTTTATTTATTAAAATTGAAATATAAAAACTTTTATCTTTTGATACATGCCACGTATAATTTCTGATTAGATAATCATTGAACAAAAGTTATCTATTTTAATATTTGATGTAAGTGCTTTTTTTGTTTAACTATATGTAATTTTATTTAGCTACGGTACATACACTTCTCACTAATTTTGATATTTACTTTCAAATAAATTTTAAATATTTATGCAATCACTTATACTCACTAAATCTACTAAACGATCTTATGGATATATGTTTTTTTATTTATTGATGGATAATGTTTTCATATCGCAAAATATGAGGACAAAAAACTCACCATGAATGCTTTACATAAGTAACTCAAAAATATACGTCAACAATTATAGTTAGGTAAGTTATATGGGAGATTTGTGTTCTCTAGTTAGTAGTTGTTTATTATTATATGACACATTGATAATGAAAAGGTAGGATGTGGTATAAAAAATATATGAAAAAATATATCAATTATTCCTTAGTTATTATAAATATGATCCTGTTTAGTTTAAGTTTCTGAGATTTTTTTTTTTTCTAACATTTTATACAATAATTTATTTAGCTTTTATCTTTAATTATAACTAGTCTAGCATTGCAATAAAAATAAACATTTTAAATTATGGTGACTAAGTTATTTTTAAGTGCATATTAAACTAATTAATGCATTCACTTTTTAATATAAATAAGATAACTACATATATACTTTTTTCATTCAATAATTTACTTTCTTCTTAACAGTAAGTTGTAATTTACTTACACATTTATATTTTTTTAATATTAATTTTGCTGTTATAATTTGAATGATTGTAATTTAATATATTTTTCACATATAATAAAAATAGTTTTTTTCTTAAAAAATATTAAATTATTAAATACTAATCATATTTTTAGAATTACCCGTTTTAACATATTGAAAATTATATAATATAATTTTTTTTATTTTTCTATATTTACTCAATTCAAAGCTAATATAAATAACTTTTCTCATAATATATTAAATATTTTTTATTATTTGCACGTATAAAATAATAAAAATATAATTATTTAAATAATATTTTATCAAAAAAAGTAATGATTATTTTTAAAAATAATCTTAAATTATTTTTCGCAATATTAAAAGATAAAAAAGTACAATTATCTTACTTATAGAATATAATAAATATATTACTTAATTGAATAATAAGCTTAAGGGTAAACTAATTGTTTTATTTAATATTTAGGTTTATAATGTCTAATTAACTATAATTAATTATAATTACTAAAAAAACTTAAAAATATACACGTGATACTTTTAAGAAAGCCAAAAAACAAAATAATAGTAATGTTTGAGTTTTTTTTTTTTTTCAAAATATTTTCAATGTAGTCCGTATAAATTAATAAGTGGTCAAGTGGAAGTAGCCATGAATTAATAATGATGTCCACATTTGAGAACAGCCATGCGATCCATGTTCGAAACCTACTAGGAAAGAGACCTCATTTCAGTTTTTTTTTCTTCACATGCCAAAACTAACTACCGCTGAAAATTAAATTTATAATAATATTATATTCTTTCTTGGTAAATTAAACCTCCTTATATTCTCGTTGTAAATCATCTGCACAGAATTAACCTTTTCAATGTTTTATTCGTTTTTTTTTTTTTTGCCTCTCTATGAATCGATCGTAAAAAAATAATTTCGACATTTAGCATAATATTTACCACCAATTTCATCAAATGGTTAAAGTACCCCAGCTAATACAATACGATCCACCTCACATAACATGCTTTATAAATAAATTAAGATTACGTTGTTTTAGCCACGTTCTATAAAAACATCCACATCAGATTATGTTGTATGTTTGTAAATTTAAGTAATTATAATTACAACATATTCATTCTCATCCAGATAAGAATAACACAACAACAAAAAAAAAAACAAATTTGTCCACTAATTCTGAAAATTCAATCATAAAACCTCCACGCATACTTTATTTCTACCCAACAAAAACTTCCACGGCAAAACCATTCTTTGTGACAGTTTTTGGTTTCTGCAAGATGATCGGAGAACACACGGAGTCACATGCTTCCGATGACTACAAGACACCTCTTCTTCCAATTCAGGACGCAGCGGAGGGAACACAAGGCCGCGTCTCCTTCAACTTGAAATCGATTCTAACACTGCAAAACTTCTATGTCATTCTGGGACCTTTGTTGTCTCTTTTCATATGCTTCTTCGTGAAGCTTGACGCTCCACCCACGAGCCAGAAAATGCTTGGTGTGATTGCTTGGGTGTTTTCTTGGTGGGTCACCCAAGCCGTGCCACTTCCGGTGACCTCCATGTGTCCCCTGTTTCTCTTCCCCATCTTCGGAATTGCTTCCGCCGACAGCGTGGCGCACTCCTACATGGATGACGTCATCACCCTCGTTTTGGGAAGCTTCATTCTCGCTCTCGCCGTCGAACGCTACAACGTTCACCGGAGATTGGCCTTGAATGTGAGTCACCACCCCTTTTTCGCCTTCACTTTCCACAGAGTTTTTTGCTCTTATTTTATCATCACGATTCAGTTTTCATTAGTGTCAGCGATCCAGAGTTTTTATTGATTTAATTTTCCTGGATTCTTGGATGATTATTCAGATTTTTTTTTCTGGAACATAAGAAGAAATTCTGTGTTTTGCAATTATTTCTGGAACGTATATTCAATAATTTGCTTTTGAAACAGTAGAAGTTTTCTGACTTTTCTCTCTCTAGCCAAGGGAAGACAATTTTGTATTGAATTAAATTATTCTATTTTTTTCCTTATAAGTATTTATAGTTATTAAATAGAATAAGTAATAAACACAAAAAAATAATCTTTCATTTATTGTTTTTTAATTAACATTGAGAAGGATTTATAAGAAGATATAGTGTTTTTCTATACGTGGCTTGTTTAAAAGGGGAGATAATATTTATTAAATAAAATATATTAGGTGGTGGGAAAAGAGAGATGTTCCTATTATTTATTTATTTATGTTTTTGGAAAAAGATCAGTGTCTTAGGAAGTGTGATATGTTTTGTGAACGTGGCGTGGGGCCCACAGGTAACGTTGCTGTTTTGCGGCGATCCGGTGAATCCAGCGCTGTTACTGTTGGGACTATGTGCGACGATATTCTTCGTGAGCATGTGGCTGCACAACGTGGCGACGGCGGTGATGATGATGCCGGTGGCGACGGGGATCGTGCAGCGGCTGCCTTCGGTGCACGAGCAGTCGGAGGCGGTGAACAAGTTCTGCCGAGCGGTGATTCTGACGGTGGTGTACGCAACGCCGATCGGTGGAATAAGCACTCTAACAGGGACGGGTGTGAACTTGATAATAATCGGAATGTGGAAGAGCCTCTTCCCCGAGGCAAAACCAATCAGCTTCAACACGTGGTTCTTCTACGGTTTCCCTGTGGCTATTCTCATTCTCCTTTGTTTTTGGTGCATAATTTGTCTCCTCTATGTGCCCAAAGGTTCGGGTCAGGCTTTGTCTTCTTATTTGAATAGAAGTCACTTGAAAAGGGACCTTGAAGCTCTAGGTAAGTTTCTGACTTCAACCTTGTACAATTTTTGTTTACTTCTTTTTAAGGACTTGCAATTTGTTAAGTTGTTTTAACATTAAAATTATGATATGTACTGTAATCCAGAGAAAGCGTTAATCTATATTTTTTTGTCATAATTCTAAAAACATTTGTTTTTTTTCCTACTTCAATATTATTTGCATAGTTGTCCTATTGAAGAGGTTCATGGCCGGCCTCATCCCTTAAAGTGGGTGAGAGAGATAATTATGGACATATTTGGAATGACGCATCCCATGGAAGTTGCTCATTGCATGTTAACAATGCACATTATCGACACGTCTCACCTGTCCTTTATAAATTGCAGCCTTAATAAAAAGGAAAAATACTTTAGACATGTCTTCCAAAAAGTTAAAGCAAATGCAATACTTTATTGATGCTTGCAGGTCCCATGGCTTTTGCTGAGAAGATGGTGTTGTCTGTGTTTGGGGTATGTAAGTCTAAATATACGTTTTAAATTACTATATTTAATCACGGAGGAGCGTAATGTGTTTTCAATTAAATTAAAGTGAAATGATTAATGCAGTTGCTGATCGTATTATGGATGACAAGAAGAATCACAGATGACATTCCTGGATGGGGATCTTTATTCCATGGCCTAGTTGGAGATGGAAGTGTCAGTGTAAGTGTGGTGTTTGTCTTTAGTTCATATATGACTCATCAAACCAAAAATTGTAGTCATCAATTAATGAAACAGAACCAAAATGTAGGTTATGGTGGCTGTTCTATTGTTCATAATCCCAAACATGAAGCAAGAGGGGGAGAAGCTAATGAGCTGGAATGAGTGCAAAAGGTTACCTTGGAACCTCATTTTGCTTCTAGGAGCTGGTTTTGCCATAGCTGATGGAGTACAATCCAGTGGCTTAGCAGATGTGCTTTCGAGAGCCCTGGATTTCTTAGCAGATGCTCCATACTTGGCCATTGTTCCTGCTGTTAGTCTAATATGTAGCATTATTACTGAGTTCATCACCTCCAATGATGCTACTGCCACCCTTCTTGTGCCACTTCTTTATCACATAGCCAGAACTATGCATGTGCATCCACTGCTTCTTATGGTACCTGGAGGAATAGCAACCGAGTTTGCTTTCTGGCTTCCAACTTCAACACCTTCAAATGTAGTTGGCTTTGCCACTGGACACATAGAAATTAAAGACATGCTCAAAGTTGGTGTGCCACTCAAGGTTGCTGGGATTGTTGTGCTATCTATTCTCATGCCTTCACTAGGTGAGTCACCTAACATATCTGTTCCAGTAGAAAAATGCTTGAAAAAAATTCAAAAAAGGATTCTGACGTCCAAGTAATTTTGTGTTGCAGGGACATTTGTTTTTGGAGCAAATAGTGGTACTCAATAAGTGACATTGCCAAAGGAAAACACTTGATGGATAGGAAATTGGTTTCTTCTCCGAATTTAATTTTGCTTTTAAATTTGGGTGGTCTATAAGCATTTGCAAAATGCTGTTTGTCTAGGAGATGAACGAAAATTTCAATGTGCAGGGCCTTAAAATTGTGGTATACCTAGGCAATGTGGATACCCTGGGAGATATCCACATGGCAAAGGAGATGGGAGAGAAACAACTCCATCTCTTTCCTTCTAGCTTTTATTTTGTATTTGTTTCTTAATTTGTTTATAATTTTTTTACAGGGTTATATCATATAAATATCAGGATACATAGGGTGAGATTTCAACTATTGTAAAATTTTATACCAGTACCAGAGGAAGGGAATCTTTTTCTTTCTGTGTAAAATGCATTTTGCTGATTTGAAGGTGCTGGAGTTCCTGTTTGGTTGCATTTTGACTCGGTAATTTTGTAACCAGTCTTGGTAGATTAGGTGCAGTTATGATACTGGAGATCTCAAATTTAATAAACATAAAATCTTTAGTATATAAATTAGTTCAAATTTTATCTTATAAATTAATTTTGTAAAATTAAATTAGATTTAAAAATAATTTTTAGTGAAAAAGATTTATCTCTAACCAACTTAACTTATGGTCTGTAACGACTTCTAGCAAAGTGCTACTTATAGAAAGGTCAAGAAAAAAAATAATAATGCAAAAAAATTAATTTATAACTATTTTTTTATTAAATATATTTTGTTTATAAGAGATATTGACCAAGAATACCAACCAAGATACAAGTTTTACTAAGCGGTAGTAAAAATAAGAACAAAAAAACTATGAAACTTGCCAAATGAAGATGAAACCTGCAAAGAGCAAGAGGCTAAGAATAGCATCTAATACTTATTTAACAATCAATTTGTAAATGGTAAAAGTACGATAATCAAAGCTAATATTTTCAAACATAAATAAACAAACATAATCTCTCACTGTTGAAGTTGTGTTTTTCATTGTTTTATAAAGGGAAAATAGTTAATTATATTCTTAATTTCTTACCAATTTTATTTTTGATATAATCATTCATTAGTAAAAAATGTTGAACTATCTTATCCCTTAACCTTGTTTTTATAACTTTCATCACTGTAAAAGTGCATTCTATTGTTGTTGACATGACGTGAATTAGCCTGTTTCAAGGAAGAAAGATTTGAGTGGTCACTGTAAATTGTTTTTTTGACTTAGTTCATTAATAGGAGACAAAAAAATCTTTGACACATAAAATTCAGACTGTTATAACTTATTCTCTAGCTAAATCTTCATGGGTAGAGAAAACTGAAAATTCTTAACATGATTACAAATGACTTACATCTTTATATCTAAAGTTGTGTTCAGATAAAAAGGTCAATAATACTTTCACAGATCTACAATTAAATTATTTCAACCAATAATTTATAATAGTATGCTCTGCAATAATATGATAAATTAATATATTATCCTTTTATGTATTTTGTATAGTATAATATACATATAATTTTATATTTTATAGTTGCTTTATGACCGCTATTTCAAAATAAAACGAGTTAAAAATGTATAATTAAAACTAATGAGTAAAATATTTAAATTAAAAAAGATTTTGTAAAATTACTTCAAATTTCAAGCTATAATCTATATTGTATAACAGCTTGCTCTTCGAAAAAGCACTTGTCCAGTTATCAACAAATTAGGCAAACTCAAACTTTGAGGTATAACGTTTTATATATATTTTTTTTATTGAATGCATGTAAATTATTATATATACATTCCAACTGAAAACACAAGAACAGTTCCTTATGCAAGAATGACATTTTCATTAATTTATATTATGAATGTTGTTGAGGCTAGTTATTTGAGCAAGAATTAATATTGTTCACCTACAAAATATATACTATTTAAAGCAATTAAATTTGTTGATATTTTTTTTTTACATTCATATAATATTTGATATCTTTCTCATTCTCTTATTATTACATATCGGATTTACTAATTTTTTTCTCTCTTTTAAACTTTTATCTTTAATCTTAAATTGTATGTACTTCTAATAATAAAGAATGTGATTTTTACTTTATAATCCCTTCATCCCCATTTATAATATCATTTTCGATATTCACACCCTTTAAGAAAATTAGAAAACTAATTTAAAGTAATAAACTTGCTATGATTTATATTATTATTCCAGAATTACCATTACATATTCAAAGCTAAAGTTGTTAAAAGAAACTTTGGTATAAGTAAGCACTTATAACCTCAAATCAGATTAAAAAGGAAAAAATCTTTAGTTTCAAAAATTGAAGTAAAAATATTTAAATAAGATATAATTAATGCTTCATTCAATTACCAAGAGTCTTATAAAAGAGGATAAATAATTTTCCAATAAAGATATACTATGCATAAAGACTTAGGAAGTATTATAAAATATAAGAGAAACCTTATGCTTAAGTTATTAAACTTGGTATGGTAGACAATCCCACACCAAACCTAAAAGGTGAATGAAAGGACATTGTGAGATAAAAAAACTAACGACGACTACTTATTTCGAATTGAGGTGAAACCTTTTTATTTTTATCAGTGTTAACAATCTCGATTAGTTATCTCGGACAAGTTAAAAAAACTATTTTAAAGAACAAAATTACATTTCTATAATCTTAGTATAAAAGATTACATTATATGTATATACACACACACGTAATAATTAGTTTATAGTTTGACACCACTATTTATTGGTTACTTTTATTTTATACCAATTTTTTTTAATAAATATTATATAATAATAAAATAATATTTTATTTTAATATTAAATGAATATATTTTACTTATGTTGTATCAAAATATTATAACTTTTGCTAAAAGGTTAATTACTTAATATATGAGTTATAGTATTTTAATATTATATACAGTAAAATATAATTATTCAACATTAAAAAATATTATTTTATTATTATATAATATTTTATTAAAAAATAGATATCAAATAGTATAATTATTTAATATTAAAAAAATATTATTTTATTCTCTTATATAATATTTTATTTAAAGGAGTAGGTATGAAATAGTAGTAATTGATAAATAGTAATGTCAAAAAAAAGTAAAAATTTCCTTTTTAACTTGTAATTGTCATAACGCACCCAAACGTGCACGTATATTCGCATTGACTAAAAAACTCTTGCATAACAATGAACAAACATTCACGTGAATCCAATAAAAATATAGCCACGCAAAAGACACCAAAACTGAAATAATTTAAAACTGAAATAATTTATTCCTAACAGGAGCTATAATCATGACACTAATTAATCTAGTAAAAAAATGATATTTGAGATCTTCATTTTGACTATTCTAATAATGAAAATAATAATAAGGGGCATGTTTGTAATTAAATATTACAAAGTTATTAAAATAATAATAAGAGTTTCAATGAAGGTCTAAAAGAAAGAAAAAGAAAAAAAAGAAAAGTAGATCCTAATCTCATTTAATCCGAACACCTTCTCCTGGAAAAACACCCACCTTCTGCCATAGTTTTTAGTTCTCTCGGAGATGGTGGGAGCACAAATTCCGTTACCTGCTTCCGATGATCACGAAGCACCACTTCTCCCTGTTCAGCAGGCGGTGGAAGGAACGCACAGCACCGTCTCCTTCACCATGAAGTCAATGCTAACACTACAAAACTTCTATGTCATTTTGGGACCTCTGTTGACCCTTTTCATATGCCTCTTCGTGAAGCTGGAAGCTCCCCAGAGCCAGAAAATGCTTGGTGTCATTGCTTGGGTCTTCACTTGGTGGGTAACCCAAGCCGTGCCGCTTCCGGTCACCTCCATGTGTCCTTTGTTTCTCTTCCCCATCTTCGGAATCGCTTCAGCTGATAGCGTGGCGCACTCCTATATGAACGACCTCGTCACGCTCGTTTTGGGAAGCTTCATTCTCGCTCTCGCCGTCGAACGATACGACGTTCACCGGAGACTGGCCTTGAATGTTAGTCACTAACTCCTTTTTCCTTCTAATTCAGATTGGTGTATATTTGTGAGCCAATGTCACGTGGACCCTACAGGTAACGCTACTGTTTTGTAGCGATCCGGTGAACCCGGCGCTGTTACTGTTGGGGCTATGCGCGACGATATTCTTGGTGAGCATGTGGTTGCTGAACGTGCCCACGGCGGTGATGATGATGTCGGTGGTGACGGGGATGTTGCAGCGGCTGCCGCCGATGCAGGAGCAGTCAGAGGAGATGAGAAAGTTCTGCAAGGCGGTGATTCTGACGGTGGTGTATGCGACGCCGATTGGAGGGATGAGCACTTTGACGGGTACGGGGGTGAACTTGATAGTAACTGGGATGTGGAAGAGTCTGTGTCCTGAGGGAAAAGCAATAAGCTTCAACACATGGTTCTTCTTCGCTTTCCCAGTGGCTCTCCTCATTCTCATTTGTTTTTGGTGCATCATCTGCCTCCTCTATCTGCGCAAAGCCACTTCTCGCGCTTTGTCTTCTTATTTTGGTAGAGTTCATCTCATAAGAGACCTCCAAGCTCTTGGTAACTTTCTTTATTTATGTTGTTTTACTATGTAAATAAGACATTGTCGAATATACATTTTGTAATATATATATGGTTGTTTGTAGGTCCCACGACTTTTGCTGAGAAAATGGTGTCGGCTATATCTGGGGTATGTATACCTAAATATGCCTTCTAAATTTTCATATCTGATGATGTTCCAATGAACAACAACCTCATTAATTAGAAAACAACGGTAAATACAGTTGCTTATCATACTATGGATGACGAGAAGAATCACAGATGACATTCCTGGATGGGGAGTTTTATTCCGTGGACTTGTTGGAGATGGTAGTGTCAGTGTAAGTATTGTGTCTGTAACAGTTTTTAGTTCATATATGACTTGTCACACAAAAAATTTGGTGTTCAACTAATGAAACAGAATAAGGTTTCTATGCAATGTAATGTAGGTTATGGTGGCTGTCCTGTTGTTCATAATCCCAAACATGAAGGGAGAGGGGGAGAAGCTATTGAGCTGGAATGACTGCAAAAAGTTACCTTGGAACCTGGTTTTGCTTTTAGGAGCTGGTTTTGCCATAGCTGATGGAGTACAATCTAGTGGCTTAGCAGATGTGTTGTCAGGGATCTTGAATTGCTTGCAAGATACTCCATACATGGCCATTGTTCCAGCCGTTTGTCTAATATGTAGCATTATTACTGAGTTCATCACCTCTAATGCTGCTACTGCCACTCTTCTTGTCCCTATTCTTTATCAAATAGCCATAACTATGCATGTACATCCACTTACCCTTATCATCCCTGGAGGAATAGCAACCGAGTTTGCTTTCTGGCTTCCAACTTCAACGCCCTCAAATGCACTTGGAATCGCCAGCGGACACATAGAAATTAAAGACATGCTCAAAGTTGGTGTGCCACTCAAGGTGGTTGGCATTGTTGTGTTGTCTCTTCTCATGCCGTCACTAGGTTGGTTTCCTACCTTCTATGTTCTGGTGGACAAATGCTTTGAGGAAGGCTTTTGGTTGAAAAGAGATTTTCACATCTAATCAAGTTTTGTTGTTGCAGGAACTATTGTTTTTGGAATACATAACGATACTCAATCGGTGACATCATGATGCAAAACTCTTGGTTAGTAGGAATTTGATTTCTTCTCCAATTTCTACTTTGTTTTATAAATTTTGGTTGAGACTATTATCATTCCCAAAACACTGTTTGCCTAGGGAGCTAACGAAATTTTCAAGTACAACGATGGCTTGTGCTTTATTTAGGAACAACAACACGGGTTATGTCAGAAGATATCAACAGCTACAGCAGAAGGCAGATTAGACATAATTTTAGTGTTGTGCTTGGTTCAGACAGTGAATTTGAAATAAAAAATGTATGTATGGAAAATTAGATTCTTTAGATTAAAAAAATTGTGAAATTTTAGTAAAAAATTTATAGAAGTTAAGATTAAAGTAATAGGTGTTGAGATTAAAGTAATAGGTACATAAATATTTTAATTTTTCTTAATTAATAAAATTGTAAGATTGTAAATTTGTTTTTTGTATTTAAATATAATTAAAAATAAAATATGATTAATTTGTTGAATGTGATTAATATATTATTATTTTTTATTAATAAAACTATAAGATCATTAATTCATTATTTTAAAATTAAAAATGAAATTAAATTATTATTGTTAATATTGTTATAATATAAATTTATTTTGATTATAATTGTAGTTTTTATTTTTATTATTTATTATTATTATAATTATTATTTTTGGTTTTTAATATTAATATTATTAAGTTATATTATATGATTAATGACATTTATTTTATAATAATATAACTGAAAACAAAAAATAAAAAATACATATGCAGAGTATTGAATGTACCTCTTACATACTAAGCAAGCAAGCTACTAACCAAATTACACATAATCATTTGTGAATAATATATTATCGTTATAAGTATCATCGATTATAGTGTTCAAAGAATCGATTATCTCACCTTTTTTGCGTTACGAATGACGTACCTCACAGCACATCTCATCACCACCAAATGTTAGCCATGAACAAGTCAGGCGAACCTCATTTATCATTAATGTCCAAGTCATCTCGTAAAACAGCCAAATGAGCCCAAAAGAAAAAAAATGGATCGACTAACTTTCACATCAAAAAAGGCTAGAATCGTCTTTGCCAACTTGTCATGTGGCTTTCAACTAATCTTGGCAATGTACCTTTTCCTTTCTTCTCGTGCCTCTACAATAGTCTGTCCATTCAAACATAACATAATTTATTTATTTTTATTAATCTTAACTTGAATATTTATTTCCCTATTAGCTGGTTACTAATACTACTTATAATAATAATAATGATAATAATAGTAGAATAATTAATTTAATTAATATTTATACTTTAAATTAATTTTGTAAGTAGGTTGTTAGTTATTGTCATTATTGTACTGTTTATATCAACATTTACCGAAGAATAGTGTCAAAGATGAAGAAACTTGTTGTGAGAAGAAGAGTAAAACGTGAAAAAAAAAAATAAAAAAAATGAAAAGTATCCCTTGAGAATAATAAGAAAAGGTAAAATAAGAGCAGTAAAAGGAAAATGAGAGGGATGTATTTAAATGGATGAAAGAGGGAAGAAAAATATTTAGGTAAACTTGTTTAAAAAAGGGGAATATATTTAGTAATAAGAGAAATATGTTTAGCAATTGCTTTCACTTTATTTGCAGGTACGACTTAAAAAATTGTGTAATTTATAATCTAAAGCCCTTTTTATATTTTTTTTATAAATGTTTCTGAGAAAATAAAAAATAAAATTAATTATTTTATAAATTAAAATAAAGTTTAAATATTTCTAGTGAATTAATTTTACCGTGAATATTTTTTTTCACGTTCATGTACTATTGTGGCGTGTATTGGTGGATTTGGGAGTCATTATGCGACAGGGAGGAAGGTGGAGTGGGATTTCTTAATTGAAGGATCAAATAATTCCTTTCCCAAATCCACACGTTTGATTAATCATTAATTATTATTTATTATTAGGAGAAATTGTCAGTATCTGTGATTTATTTCATTATTGCACATGGTTTTGCCCATCCATGCCCATCCATTATTTCATGAGCTGACTATTAAATTTTATAGTTAAGTGTGGATAATTTCAACTATATAACAAATACTTTATTAATTTAAATGTTTGATTATGGGGATAAAGAATACTTTAAAATATCTTTTAAAAATATGTCAAATACAATGATTTCATACTTTTACATTAAAACCATTTGAAAAACAAAAAATTACTATGGATCCAACCTCCTATCTCTTGAAACAAATAAATATTTTGATTAATTAAACATTATTCATGATGATTTTTACTTTTTATTATTATTAAATGAAGGTGTTAAAAATTGCTTTGGAAACATTCAATATACTGATTTCTTCAATCTTTGCTTTTCTTTATTAAGTAATAAGTGAATAAATTAAATAAAAATGTAATGATACTACGATACTGAAGTTTTTATCTTACTAATTGCGATACCTAAACCTTATTTTAGGGTTACATAATTAAGTTGACAAATACCAAGTAATTTGGTTGATAGAGAAAAACAAATATTGTGCCCTTTTCTATTTATTGTAAATTTATAAAAAAAAACAGTTGTTGGAAAGACCAATAAAAATATTCTTCAATTACTTTAAACAATAAAACAATAATTTAATTTTGATATACTTTAAATTAATTAAAAATTATTGCGGATATAACTTTTAAATTCATTATCATAAAACTCAATCATCTTAACTGTCTCCCACCACAATGGGTCCAAAAAAACTAAGAAATTTCGAGAATGGGGATTTAAAAATTAGACATGTCATGATAACATTTTGCAAATCATTAATAATTTAAAAACCATAAGAAGTGTTGGAATGGTGTGGAGAAAAATGTTTATATATAATTATTATTATAATTTATCAAATATATTTTTCTTATTTATTTTTATTATGAAAAAATTAAAACATCTTTAACGAAAATTACTTACAATAATTATTTACACATAAAAATATTATTTTAATATGAATATCTCACGTACAATATTTAAAATTGAAAAGATTTACTTAAAAAGTTATAAATAATACTTATATAAGCAATTTTCTTGTATTAGGTTAAACAAAGTATGAAACACATATTTAGGATAATAATTTACTTATAAGTTATTATTATAAACAGCTCGCTTATTTGAAAATGTTCTTATTACACTCTTGAAATACTATTTAAACTTTTAAAAATCACAGATCTCATTCTTTAAAATATAAATAAATTTTAAGTATATGTTTTTTACTTTCTTAATCGATATTTTTCTCAAATTATTAATAATTATAATAATAGTTTCACACTTAGCATCAAATTGAGGTTACTGAATATGTTTAATATGTTTAAGGAAGAAAACATATAAGTGTATCTACATTAAGTCTCCTAATCAAACGTCCATAGCACGGTGCACTTAAACTTTCTAAAATGCTAATTGCTTGTAAAAATACAAAGCATAAACACAAAAAATAAAAAAAAAAATTATGTTTTTTTCAGTTATTTCAGAGTGATGATATATACTTTGCTATTACTAATTATTTTCTTATTTAGTTGTTCTATCACTTATTAGAGATCTTTTTATATAAAAACGCCATTACTACTTTTAATTTAAAAAAATAACTCTTATTCCTTAAGACAGTAGTTAACGATCTTACAAGCAGGAAAATGAACGCGGTTTCACCCACAATATCTAGAAAGTTCACAGAAAACCACACTATAACCGTGTTCTTCCTCTGCTATAAATACAAGAGCCCCTCCTAAACAGAGACCCAAATCAGTGATTGTGATTATCATGGCGAGACATCACTGTCTTCTTCTCCTCCCTCTTATGTTGGTGTCTTACGCCGCTCGCTCCGAGGCGGTGCCGGGCGGGTGGGAGCCCATCAAGGACGTGAAAGAGAAGCACGTGGTGGAGATCGCGGAGTATGCAGTGAGTGAGTACGACAAGCGTTCTGGTGCGAAGCTGAAGCTGGTGAACGTGGTGAAGGGCGCGACGCAGGTGGTGGCCGGCACCAACTACCGCCTTGTGCTCAAGACCAAGGGCGGATCCGCCGCCACCAATTACGAGGCCGTTGTGTGGGAGAAAACCTGGCTTCATTTCAGAAACCTCACTTCCTTTAAACCCCTTCCTTCCTAGATAATTCCCCTCACTTCACTCCACTTAAGTTCTGCTCTTTTTCCCTGTTATGAACCGTGTTTGCACCTAATTAATGTCTTATTTTTGTTTTGTGAATGAAACTAGGATGTTCTAAGTTTATGTGACAGTTGATGTATTTATTTGTTGTATTTTGGATTCTTCAACGATAGGATTGGGTTGTGATCATTGAACAAGTTGGATCAACATTATAAATACATTTTGATGATGGTAGTTGTTCTGAGATTAAATGAATTGTTAGTTTCAAGGAGTAGGGTCATTTCGATTTAAACCTACCCACATCTTTTTCTTTGCCGTGTAGTGTAGGATTGGTGATATGTTAAATTATGCCGGACTTTATGATGAATAGTCACGCAAATCAGTGGACCAGTTACATAATTACTTTTAAAAATAAAATATTAATATTATTACTCGCTTCTGATGTACACTTTTTGTTAAACAATTTTACTCTTCAATCACTTATTGGATTTTCACTATTTTCTTTTATTTTCTTAATAAAAAGAGCATATTTCTAGTTAGAATAAATAGTAACTAAGTAAAAAAAAACAGAAAATATTATTTTTATGGATGAATTAAATATTTATATGTAAAAAATTACATAAAAAATTAAATTATCTGTTATTAAATAAGTAGGAGAGGTTCAAATTTTAATAGATTAAAAATTTTTTATGACATGTAATTAGTCACAACTAATAATATAAGGCACACCTAATCTAATGGACGTTTATGGGGTTGGACATTAATTGGGTAACCAAATAGCCAAACATGTGAATAGAAGATGGAAACAACCTAATCATATTTAATAGAAGATGGAAACAATCATATTTAATAAGTCACATTTAAAATAATAAATTAAAATATTTCCACAAAATTTTTTATTTATTATTTAAATTATTTATTTTATTTTAACAAAAAATACGTAGATATTAATATAATATATATATATATATATATATATATTAATTCATAACTTATACATATACTCAAATGTATATACCATATATATCTCTGTTTAACTTTTCCGTGTAAAAACAACACATAGTCGATAATATTTTAAATATGATCTCTTCGTAAATCCTTTCATTTCTTAAGAAAAATTTAACACGATAAAAGTGTTTATTTACGATAAATTGTTCATATTAAATTAATGGGCTATCAACGTGTCATAATTATAATAATTTATTCTTAATATTTATCTTTTATTACAAAAAATCTCAATTGTTTATCTTATTCCTATTTAGTAAAATAGAGTTTGCATTACTAATATCAAAGACATTTCCTTCCTTAAAAAAAAAAAAAACAATGAAGACATTTATGTTATTAACTTTGTTTTTTCAAAGTTGATAGATTAAATAAGAACGTTTATTATCTACTATCTAATATTTTAATTTATTTTTAAATAAAATATTATTACAACTTTTACTCTAATAAATATTATAAGATTAACACTTTAATTAATATTTAATTCGATTGTTGATATTTTTAAAATAAAAGAATATTTTGTATCTTTATAATCTAAAGTCTTAAATTTTATGTTAGTATATAGTTTAACAGAGAGATTTATAAGATTTAAATATGAAATTTATAAATGACATGCAATTAAGATAGATTTTGTATATATGATAGTGCTAAACTATTTAAATTGTTTTCTATAAATTTTTATTTTCAAAATTTATAACAGGCGAAATTTATAATTATCATGTGAAGCCGTCATATTTATTTATATTAATTTATTATTGTTAAGATAATAATTAATATCAAAAAATTAAACTTTTGTTTATTATAATGAATGATACATATATCAATATTGTGGTTAAAAACAAACAATACATAAAAACTAACAACCTTTTTATTTACACTGCAAAATATGTTTGATAAATAATTAGTTTAAAACAACTTTAACAACTTTTTTCAAGTAAATAAACAGGTATAAAATATCTTTTCCCGCCACAAATTTTGAAATAAAAATGGGAGTGAGTATGTTTTAGTTATATCATGTAACATTTTACAGGTTTAATAACAGAATAATTTTGTTGACAAAAAAACTTAAATAAGTCTCAAATTCTTAATGTACCACAAAATTTAATTTGAGTTCTTAATAATAGTAATAAATTAAACATAAATCTCTTATGTTATTTGTACCATTCTTACTGTGTATTTGTCACTTAAGTTTAAATATGTCACCCAATTTTAAAGTGTTAATGAATGATAGGCATTAACTAACTTTTATTACTTGCATTTGATAATGGACATTATCATGATAAAAAAAAATATACTGGTTGTTATGATAAAAAGAAAAAAACTAACTGAATGACTGAAAGAGAAATTTAAAATATTTGAAATATTAGTTAAAAGTGATCACATAATATCAAAGACAAAATATAAATAAATAAGTTTTGTAGAGATACTTTATAATTTATTAGATATTAAATCTGAAAAAAAAAATTGTACTCAAAACAAAAGTTAGTAATATATTAAAAACTTATTCTAGAAAAAAAAATACTGTTTGAACTTGAAGAATTACTTTTTAAATTAGTTTATTTTAAACATTTTATTTCAATTGAACCATTAATGTAGATATTACTAATATATAAAGTAAGGAAGATGTACAAAGTAAGGAAGTTTATATATATATATATATATATATATATATATATATATATATATATATATATATAAAAGAAATTGAGAAACCATGTGAAATGATCTCTAAATAAATTTTGATATAAGTAATTTTGATATAACTGATAATGATAAGTAAAATAGTTAAAATCAAAATTTTAATGATAAAATCATAAGATATTATTATTATTATTTACAATTCAAATCTCATATGATCCTAATATAAGAAAATTGTGCTGGTTGTAGTTTTTTTTTGTCTTATACATTCACTACAAGAAAAAAATAAAATTATTGACGAAATTTTATTCATCGATAAAATATATGGATTTATTTTAAATCCGTTAGTAATTATTAACAGATTCAGAAATTTGTTAGTAATTACTGACGGACTTAGAAATCTGTCAGTAAATTTATATATAATCAATTTATCGATGGATTTTAGGTGTTTTCGATATATTTCTCTATTGATAATTTTTATTTTTCTTGTAGTAATCAATTATTTACCTTTTTTGATGAATATATTTAGTTTAAATAAAACATTACATTAATTAAAAGTTAATGTAATTAAAATCTTACTATATATTATTAAATTGTCTAATTAAAATTAATGCAATAAAATTTCACAGTATATCTGGTAATTAACAAATGTAATTAGGTTTTAGTTAAAACAAATTTTAAATCTAAATAAGAACTAATATGAGTGTTATTAAAATTCAATTAAATTACTTTTTAACCTTATATCTTCTTATTTATATGAAATTAAAATAAAGCATTCACACATCCTATTTATCACAGCAATATTCAAAGGAATATATATATATATATATATATATATATATATATATATAATTTATTTAAAAAGTTAAATCTACAATGATTTCACCATATATGATTTGGTAAACTCTTTATGAATCTTTATTATAATTTCACAATTTATAATTTGGTAAATGCTTTATGATTTTAACCATAATATCAATTTTAATTATCTAAATGAAAGTGACATACTATATTAAAGTTCAATTCACCATAAATATAGTTAACTAACATCAATGCCCAGTATGATTTTAATAATAAATGTTTGATTTACCTCTATAATTACAAAATTTGTATATGACCATACATGCTACTAAATATATGTTTTATAAAAAATTTAAATTAATTTAAAAAAAGATGAAATAATGAGTTATGAATGAAATGTGGGCATATTAATTAACCAGAAATCATGTTATGAGAATACAAGAAAGATGATTAGAATTCACTTTCTAATTATGTGAACTAGGCACCAAAAATAGTGATGAGTGAACAATTTTTTTTCTTTTATGCTTTTCGTCAAATCAATTTATTCTAAAACCTATAGCCTTTTATTAATGTATATACAAATATAAACTTAAATTCAAATTATTATTACAACTATTCAAAGTACAATTATAATATATAAAACAAATATATAAATATATAAAGTTGAGATATCTTAAAGTAGTATTATTGTTACAATTACTTGTAAAACAGATTACATCATATCAATATAAATCTTTACAATCCACACCTATTGATACATAAGTATAACTTCAAGATACTTAAATTCTAAATTTCTATAAAAAAAAGTAAATAAATAATAAATTAACAATTAACTTGAAAGCAAAAACAAATTCATATGATGGCAGAAGGAGGAAAAGAAGGAGGCCCATGATGATAGGGAGGATCATGGGAATGGAAGAATGCTGATGCTGAGGCTAAAAAAATTGAAGGTAATAAATAGAAGAAAAGACGAGAGAAAGATGCAAGATTTTGATGAAGAAATTTGGGTTGTACTTACGTAACAGTGTTTGTACTTAAGTAATAGTGTTTTGTGGGAGAGAAAATAGTTGGCAGAGAAAATAGAACAAGTTCTTCGTGCACCCTCTTCATGCATCCTAATGTAAAATTTTAATTTCACAACTGTGGTACACGCATCCGGTTTACTGACAAAACAGTAAGAATCAGATGACACTCCCATCAGTTCACATTACGAAAAAATTGACAATTGGATAGCTAGTGAACCGGATGGGGATACCATCCGGTTCTCATTTCCAAATCAAAACAAGAACCGGATGAAACCCATTCGGTTCTCATACTTCAAATCGGAAAATTTCTTTATTCGTCGTCCACAGCGTCCCAAACCCCAAATCAACTACTCTAATTAACAATATTACTTACTAATTGCTAATAAACACCAAAAATTACTTACCTATTGATTGTTTGAAGGATTAATCGAAGACTTGGAAGAATGAAAACAAACGGAAGTTGAATCTGTGAACAGATGCTGAATCTGTAAACCAAATGTCTTTTCTTCACAGTTATGCAAATATACATATATGCATATACATATATGTGCCTGGTATGGAGTGAAGTGGATGAAGACAACAGTAGGTACAGCGACATGAAAGCTTCAAACGGTGATAAAAATAGATAAAAATAAAGATTTCGAATGTGAGAACCGAATATAAGAATAAAAAAGTAAAAACTAATTTAGTCTTTACACTTTTAAAATTGAGGACATAATTTTCATTTCATATTTTGTAAAAGGTTAGAGAAAGATAATATTAAGTTGGAAGGGGAAGAGATATAACTCTTGTTTGGAGGAGTTTCACATTACAAATTTACAGCTATACAGGTAAGTTAAGTTTGCATACCATAAAAAAATATTAAAGTGATCCATCTAATATCCACTCCTAAAAACAAACAACTGATATATATTGCATTAATTACACCAATCATCAATCTGATATCAATAATGAGTTACCAAATAGTTTGACTGGTTATTATTCTATTATATCAATAACTTTGTGAATAATATTATGTTTTTGGAAAAATTTCTACAAATAAAAATATGAAAAAATTGACTCCTGCACAAAATTAAAATTAATTCATAAAAAATAATTTCGGTTGTTTGTATAGGTATAAAAAAAGTTTTTTTTTTCATTATACATTTTTTTCTTTTAATTATATATATTCACAAAGTAGAATTTAGTATAGTATAACATCGTCAAAAAGTTAATATAAGAGGCCACAATGACCTGTGTCTCTTAATTGAGTGATTAAAAAAATACCTATGCCTTATGTCATTTGAATATATATTCAAAGTTTGACACGGATAAATAAAGTTAAAAATATAATTTGGAGAAAATATGTGTTAAGTATCACAACAACTTCAGTATTTTATCCACTTTCACAATCACAAAGAATCATTATAAGATTCCAATATTAGGTACACAATTTATAGCCAAGTGATTCTGTTTGAGTTGAATTCAATCTAATTATTTTTAAAAATGTATTCATTAAAAAAATAAATATTTCCATTGTTATTTACTAATTATAAAACAATAATATTTGTAATACATAAATAAATAATGCTAATATAATATAATATAAAATTATTAGATAAATAATATTTTTTATATAGTCATATTGAGATAAGTTTATTAAATTTATAATTATAAAACAGTTACACAACTCACCTTGATGGGATATACTAAATAATAAAATTAATCTCAAGTCAAATTTAAAGGATTACTTAAAAACACTTGCACCCTTGTATGTATATCTCCAATTAATTAAGAATAATACATCCATTCATGAATCATGAATAATTAGAATCTTATTCTTCCAATCAGTTTTTCCTAGAATAACATTTATAGGAATTCTTATTAATGTAAACTTTGGAATCACTCTACAATTTGTCAATAAAAGAAAAAAATAATATATTGCAAAGCTTCTTTTCCAGGACTAGATGGGAGATGAAAACTACTACCAGTATGCCAAATTTACACCATCTATCAAACAAAAATACATGATATAATAAGCACAAATTGAAAGCTGATATACAGAGGAGTATCATGTTAAATCTAATGATATAGAATTTGTATAATTTTTTTGTACATCTCCATTCAGGAGCCTAACACGCTTTCACACTAAAAATGAAAAAAAAAAAATAATTAACTAATCTAAGACATGGACTAATCTAAAGACCAAAAGGATTTGAAATTAAACAATTCAGTAATAGGTCTTTTATAAAAAAAAAAAGTGTTGCTTTTTATAACATTAAATGTTGTTGTTAGAATACCAAAGACTCATATTAAAATAAGAAATATGTTCAAGATACATAAGGCAACAATCAATAAATCTAAAAAAAGAAAACAAAAAGACAGATTGATTGAGAAAATTTGTCCTGCTCATTCTTTGTTGTTCAAAGTAAAAAAAACAGAGGAAATGAATTTTTTAGTTCAAAATACTTTAGCTAAAATTGACTACGTTAAATTTGGTGGGACACTTACTATGAGATAGGCTTCCATAGAAACAAGTTAATAACAAACAACCTTTGTTGCAAAACTAACTTAGCTAGAAGGATCAATGCATTGAAGAAGAGGAATAATGAATAAATAAAAGAAATCAAGAGTGAAGAAAATGCAACCAAACAGATTCACACATACTGAGTGGATGAACAAATATGCACAGTAATTCCAACTTGAATGGGAGTTAATTTAATTCATAATATTTTTTTAATTGTTATTTAAACCTGGTAATTAGGTGTCTCTTTGTTTTATTTTTAAACTATCACTCACTTATGATTAATATTATTTTATCATGAAGTCTTCTACTGTACACTATCAGTTCCTTAATTAGTTGATTCTGAAAATATTATTGTAATTCAATTTAAGTAAATGTTATTATATGGTTATATTTAGCCTGATTTTCCCTAACTCAAAAATAGATCTATATAGTCTATAAAAAGAAAAAAAAAACATTAAATTAAAATTAAAAGAACATAAACAGGACAGATTATTTGTTGTTTTTAAGATTTTTTTTTTTTAAATTTAGTATTTATTGTATCCACATATATGTTTCTCCAAACATTTTTTATTAGTTAACTTATCTATTTTTTTTATCTTAATAATAAAAGCCAATATATCTTTTAGTTTTAAAAAATATATTGTTAATTATTTTTTGTCTCGAAATAACTTTATATTATCTTTTACTCTATATAACTCACATTATCTCTCACCTAATATATTCTCTTTCAATTATAATTATTTATTCTATAAAAACAAACTTGCAAACTAATTCAAAATAAACATAATTTGTATCATTTTGAAATTTATATATATATATATATATATATATATATATATATATATTAAGATTTGATTACATTGGAAATTATTTATTAAAAAATATTAGAAGTGACAGTGATGGAAAGTGTAGTTTTGTTAATTTGGTTGCATGTGACAGCAGTAGAGTTTTTATAATAGTAAGTTAAGTTTTGCGAGATTAGAGTATTTTCTGTTTGGCTGAAACTGGAGCCAGTAAATAAAAGTGAGATGAATTACCAAAGGGTTGTTTTTTCTGGTAGCAGTGTTAGGTCCAATCCCAATCCTCTCCCTCATCCTTTTCTTCTATTCATCTTCAGTTCCTCCATAATTCTCCACTAAAATCTCAGACGTTAATAAAAATAAATAAATAAATAAATAACCATTATAGTTGAAAATAATTAAAATATCCAGATTCATCTTGTTCTTATTTTCCCCTTCCTTCTACTCTAGGCGGATCACAAACCCTAACCAGAGTGTGTGTGATTTGAGAGAAAAGTGAAGATTAAACGCAGCACTGTGAGAAGATGAAGGGTCTCTTCAAGTCTAAACCTCGCACTCCTGCAGATGTAGTGCGTCAAACCAGAGATCTTCTACTCGTCCTTGATCGGAACTCTGAAACCCGCGAAAGCAAGAGAGAAGAGAAGGTTCCCTTGTTCTCTTATTTTTAGATCGCATTTTTTATTTTTCTTTTTATGTTTTTCAATTGCTTATTTTTGCCTGAGTCTGATCTCAACTAACTCTGTAATTGTGCTTGTTAGCTGGAAAAATAGAATAAACAAGAAGTTCTGGGTTGAGTTTCCAATGCTTAAGCGGAGCCTGATTTGTGAATCACGATAATCCATGCATGTTGTTTAGGACATTCTTTAAATTGTATTCGATGTTGTTGTTTCTCACTAGAGTATTAGTTTGGAGTGATGATTAAACTGTAGTTGGTGTAAAGTTGCTTTTTAATAGTTCAATTGCTGATTGTTAATGCTTTGATTTTAATATTGCAAATTTTGTTCTTTTGTTTGGTTTGGCGGGGTGGAACTTAGGGGGGAATGCAATTGAGCTTGACATGCATCAGAGCTATAGTGAAATTTGTGAGCAAATTGGAACTGACGCAGTTATTTTGTTTGATAATTTTTTATTGGATCTTGGCTTCTTGTGTGCGGTCGTCCCTTCTTATTTGATGTGTATGTGGTCCATCTAAAAGCAAATTTGATGTTTATGTGGTCCATCTAACAGCAAATGTCCGAGCTATTTAAAAACATCAGGGAGCTTAAGCAAATCCTGTATGGAAACAGTGATTCTGAACCAGTTGCTGAAGCTTGCGCACAGTTGACTCAGGAGTTCTTTAAGGAGGACACTTTGCGACTGATTATCAAATGTCTTCCAAAATTGAATTTGGAGGTATTGATGAAATTTATGAGACCTCCTCAGGTCGAAGTTGTTAGTTACCCTTTGTAGGATGGATATGCTTATTAAAAATTAAAAATCTGGGCAGGGTATCACATGTTTATCTAGATGTTGTACTGTGATTGTTTACTAGTTGCTAACCTGGAGACTGTGGGCTTTTGCAGGCCAGAAAAGATGCCACTCAAGTTGTTGCAAATTTACAAAGGCAACAGGTTCAGTTCAAGTTGATTGCATCTGATTACCTGGAGAAAAATCTGGATCTTATGGATGTCTTGATAGTTGGGTAAGAAAACATTGGATGACATTCTTGGTTTCTTGATTCTAGTTCTAGAAAGTTTTGCAATCAGTATGGTGGACTTTTCTGCTTAATCAAATGAATGCAAATAAATCTTTTTGGGCAACATTGAAAGTTGAGTATTTAATAAATTAGACATGATAATCTCATGTCCTGATCACTGGATTTTGGTGATTTTTAAATTTAGTTTGGTGACTTGTATGTCTTATTCGCTTAACATATTCCGATGCCTATGTTATTTCTTATGTTTCTGACTGTGGTTGTCAATAAGTGATGCTTACCCTGGTATTGATTATAATTTTAGTATGCAACTGACTAACAATTGCTGCCTTTCAGCTATGAAAACACAGATATGGCTTTACACTATGGTGCAATGCTGAGGGAGTGCATAAGACATCAGATTGTTGCAAAGTAAGGGAAAAGAATGTGATAAATTCATTTTGTTGTGTGTGCTGTCAAGCTCAAAGCTATTAATGATTGGTGACTGCTAGAAACTACTGTTAGGGTTGTAATCTATGTTAGAATAGTACTGCATTTCCTAGTCATGTACTTTTCATGCAACTGCCCTTCTAGATTCATGCCAAATGAGAATGGTGCTGTGCGTGAAGCTCATGTAACTGAACACTTGAATTAGAAAAGGGAAAATGACACAGGACATATAATTTTTCCTCTCATCATAACTATAGTGGTGCTTAATTCTTCATGGTTTTATATCAGATATGTTCTCAACTCACCTCGTATGAAGAAATTCTTTGACTATATCCAACTCCCAAATTTTGACATTGCTGCGGATGCTGCGGCTACCTTTAAGGTGCATTTCGTGTTGAAGAACTTGTGATTACAAATTTCTTATTTTGTGCAATTCACATATTTTCAACAGAGTTTGCGCCACATAATCTTTTGTTGTCTCAGGAGCTCTTGACAAGACATAAATCTACTGTAGCCGAATTCCTTTCCAAGAATTATGAATGGGTAGGGCCCCCCTTCAAAGTTCAAGCTGTGTATAAAGTATCATTTCAATTTTAATTTATACACTTCTATGCTGCCTTTATCTTTTCCTAACATTCTATTGCTAAATAATATGTATAAGTGATATTTTATTTTATTGATAAAGGTTCTCATATAACAGCTTATAATTTGGTGCTAAGAACATGACATTGACTTTGTTTTTAGTTTTATAGAGTTTTGACAGGTTAATGCCTAATAAACTGAAAAACGATTCTAGAAACTCAAGTTCTGATTACTATTTTAGATTTTATCCTTTTCATTCATATGACATGTCCTAGTAGATTTATATTTTTTGTTTCTCTGCTTCTAACTTCTAAGTATTGATTTCTGAACTGATAAAAGATATGCACTTCTAGAAATTTATTCTGCATGCATTGTGGATGAACATATTTTCTATCAAACAGCCATATTTGTTTGTGGTTATTAACCATGTGTTTAATTTTTTATATTATTATTAACTACACAAGCATGTTTATTCACTATATAGAGGGATTTTTTTTAAATATTACTTTTTTAAAACTTTCTGATGCTTACATACTAGTTGTGATGTTATATTAATATGTTTTTTTTATACCTGATTTATTAAGTAGTTAATGGCCACTACTTATCAACTAATACTTTGCTATTGCTGCTTTCAGTTTTTTGCGGAATATAACACTAAGCTGCTGGAATCTTCCAATTATATTACAAGGCGCCAAGCTGTCAAGGTTCTATATATTCTTTTTGGTTTGTCCATATAAATTTAAATTTGATCTCAACTATAATTTTTGCCTGTTGAAAACTTAAATTTGGATTTGAGAAGCCTTCACCTGTTTGTGTATACATTTGTAGTTCATTTGACCTACTAATTTTGCTGAAAATTGTAAACAAAAGTATCACAGCTAGTCAGCAGATACTTTCCTAGTGAATTTCCTTCGTATAGTATATTTTCCTGTTCGTGCATCCATTTGTAGTTTCATTTGACCTATGACTTTTCCTGAAAAATAAAAGTCCCGAATGTTGTAGTTTTGGTCTTTAGTCTGCTGTCTATTTAATATGATGTATGTATTACTGAGTTTTTCTTTCTTGTACACAGTTGTTGGGAGATATATTACTTGATCGATCAAATTCAGCAGTAATGACCCGATATGTGAGCTCAAGAGACAACTTGAGGATTTTAATGAATCTTCTAAGAGTATGAGCCCTTTATACAAAACTTAAATGCATCTCCTATTGCGTGCCTTGCCTTTTTGTGTGCTTCCTGTCTGTGTCTGCCAATCCTTATCCATACTTGATATATTTTACTGTTTTTAGAGGGAAACTTAAGAACCTTGGTACGTGTTTAAAGTGGATTCTAATGGTCGGTACTGATTTCTTTCTACAGGAGTCAAGCAAGAGCATACAGATTGAAGCATTTCATGTTTTCAAGGTATTACTATAATAATATTATAGCACACATTTGGAAGCGACTTTTCAGAGTCACGTGTTTATTGATATTTGCTTGTGGTATCAGTTATTTGCTGCTAACCAACATAAACCAGCTGATATCGTCAGTATATTTGTTGCAAACAAAAGTAAGATGCTGAGACTATTGGAAGACTTCAAAATTGACAAAGGTAAGTGATGCCACCTCTTGATAGTTTAGTTGCATTTGTGGTATCAATTATTAGTTTCTCGTGATCACATATTTGTTGTGATTGTGCAGAGGATGAACAATTTGAAGCTGACAAAGCTCAAGTGATGAAGGAAATCGAAGCTCTTTAACCCAGGGAACAATGCACCTGAAGTGCAAATTGTCTTAAGTAGCATGTTGCAATGTGGCATTTCACTTTAGCGAATTGTGTATTGTAATTGTTCTTAGTTTTTATCATGATGGGACTATAATTTCATGCAGACTTTGATGTTTTCTTGCTGTAATTTTATTACTGTCCTTTAAAAATTGTAGATAAATAAATTGCTTAATGAGCTACATGCGGTTTATTATGTCTTTGTAGGGGTAAGTAATAAAGTATTTGAGGATGGGGTGTAAATTAGCTGTGCGAGGTCATGCGATAATCTTACAATTTTCGATAAACTAAATCTACTCATGGGTGATCTTTTGTTACTTTGTAGCTGCTGAACTAGGTTTGAGTACTGTTTACCCAATCTTAGTTATAATGTTTTTAGAAAACGAAAATAAGAAGTTAAAATTAATTTTCCTAAAGTATGTTCTCATTTAATTTGTTCAGGGGTTGACATGATTTTAGTTTATGGTAGAAGTTGAATTTAGCATAATAAATAAGAAAAAAGATCATTCAACAAGTTCATTAAAATTATACACATTTGCTAACACCAATAACATGTCTTGAATACACCATTGGGGATAATTTTGGTATTTTCACACTAGACTTTTATCATTTTTCTCTATCACACCACATCACGAAACCCTAAACTTTTATCTTTTTCACCCACTACATGTAAAGAGATTTGATAAATCAAAAAATTAATTTCTTACCAGGAAAAGAAGAATCAATCACGAAAAATCTAGAACGTGTAGATGAACTACTTTCAAAAATGGCAGCGGCAGAGACATAGATCTTAACGCAAAGACAGAGCCAACGCTGCCACACAACTACAAACTCGACGAACACAGATCTATAAACTCGACGAATACATATCTTAGCGCAAAGGACAAAACCTTAGCGCAAAGGACAAAGCACACGAGAGGCAAAGAGAAACCGAGAGAGACTGAGAGGCAGAGAGGCACATAAGCAGCAAGAAGACACACGGTGTGAATGTGAATGACAAATTAACACTTTCCTAACCCTAAACGCCATGTTAGGTTGTCATTTGATTGTTATGACACGTGACAGTATCAATATATCAAAATCTTTAGGTTGTCATTTGATTATTATGACACGTGACAGTGTTAACATATCAAAATCCTTAATATAATCTTTTTATCTTGAAAAGTATTTGTAGTAAAGTTTATGGAGATAATACCTTTATCAGCCAAGTAATGATGTAGTTTTACATTAATGTTGTTATTATTATTATTATGTTAAAGTTTAGTTTTGTAGCTAGATTTTAATATTATTTTTTTTAATTTATTTAAAAAGTGAGGTCTAGAAGTTCAATTTTAGTTTTTTTTTTCTTCCAAAATATGGTAAATTTGTGTTTGTAAGCCCTGTCTTAGTGTTTTTAATTTCACTATAATATTGTTTACAAACATAATTTTAGTTTAAATATAACAAGTCAAAACTGTATTTGTATCTATAATTATTGTTAAATAAAAATATTAAAATTATGTTTCGAAGCACAACTTCACCCTAAATTTGAAAGGCATACTTAAAATTGTGTTTTTAAATACATCTTTTAAATGAATTACATAAAATCTTGAAATAGTGGTAATTTCAACATGAAAATTAAAAGGAAAAATAAATTGATGAGTTACATAGTTTATTTTAAAATTATCCAGGTCAAAGTGGGTGGTCGTGGGATTTTGTGAAATAATTGAGGCAATGATATGATATAAGGAGGGAGTTGAGTGTGAGAAGCAGGGGATTGTAGTTGAAAGGTTTGGGTGTCTGTCTGCAGTTTGCACTCTCTACAGGCTTTATTCAGTTGCTTACTTGTTTTCTTAATGCTAATTGATTTCAAATAACACAATTTCAATTTCCAACCTAAGCTCCAAAAAAAGGAATACATAATTGCATTTCTTGGAGTGTAGAGGTAGCAGTCAACTTCTTCAGGTTCACATCACATCCATTAAAGTATACATTGATCTGCCTTTTTCTCTATTTTTGCAACAATTTTCATAGTGGGCCTCTTCATGTGTGGCTGGTACTTTAGAGGAGGCTTTTACAAAACAATAAAAGAAGAGCATGAGATAAGGGTACTAATCACCTCCCCCTCTTCAGGTACATGTTTGGTACCTATTTGGACATAACTAGGGAACCTGCAAAAGTGTGTGGTGCAGAACCAAATCAAAGCATCAGGATAATCTCCGGCATATTCCATATGCCTTTCGCCACTGCTTGCTTAGCAATAAATTTAGATTCTAAAATCACCTTTTCATTATACTGTATTCAAAATTATTCAGATCTGTATCAATTTATTCAGAGATATTTTTATATTTTTAGGACATACATAAATAAAAAAAATGCAGTTTTCATTAAGATTTTTTCGAGTTCACTATCGCAATTCGAATATTCAATATGCCTGAATTAATTTTAAAGAGAAATTGAAGACTGCATAGTTTATAGAAGTTCAGTTCTAAAGAAAAATGAAGATTTAAAAAAAATCATGAAAATGATTTTATTATATTTTTTTCAGTTGTTGAATTAATAATTATTTAATAATCCGCATGATTAGCGTGTTGTAGTGAAGGGTAGTTAGCGGGGTGCATGCAAGAACAAGCTCAAGAACAGAAGCACAGCCATCATTTCATTTCAAGACCTTCTTCTCTCTGAGTCTCTGTCTCTGGCACACAAGAATTGAAGAAGAGAAGAAATGGTTGACATTGACAATGGTATTTGTGCCATCCACTACAATATCTATCTTTCTCTCACACTTAATTGTTATTCATTGCTCTCTGAAATTGAACTGTAGATTCGCTCTCGGAATTCCTCGCATCGGCGGTTCACGCGGCTGAGAAAGCTGGCGAGGTCACTTCATTTTCATTCCAAAATCTCTCCATTGATTCGTTTTTCGTTTCGTTCGTTTATGTATCTTACTCTATTGTACGCGCATGCTTTCCAGATTATAAGAAAAGGGTTCTACCAGAGCAAACACGTGGAACACAAAGGACAGGTTTGCTTGCGTTCTCTCTTTTCCTTTACCTTTCTTGCTTCATTCTTTGATTTATGCATAAACTAAATTAGCTTATGAGAAATTTATTTAACTTTCCGTGTTTATGAGAATCTTATGAACAAGAATCCAAGATAATGTTCTATCATCACATTGTAATGTATAACAACACATGAAGTTTAAATCTGTTTCAGGCTCTTCAGTCTCGTTTATCTGCCTTTTTATCCTCTCTACCTGAAACCCTATAGTTTCAATCAAGGTTTAAAATTGGGATTGCAGTTACAATTGTCGCTTGCATTCTTTAACTCTTGTATTTTGCTACCGTTATTATCTCTCTATTTGGTCGTTGAGCCCTGTGTGAGCACACTGATTTCTGGCTGTGTGCTGGAAGGGTGAAAAAATGAGTCAAAACAAAGAGAAAGAGTTTGTTTTTCTGTGAAGCCACCATGAAAAGAGGTTGTTAAGATATTACACGAAGCGTGGAAGCGTCCCCCTACTTAGCCCTTACTTAGTTTGAAGTTCATTTTGACTATTATTCGTTGAATTATGATTTCTTTTGGAGTTTATATTTCACTTATTAGTTATGCAATCAGTTATCGACTTTAAAATGACAATATATAGAATTCTTTTTGTTTCTTTATATGAAACACACTTAGATCTATGCTCTTTAGTTTTTTTAATGTTTTTTCTAGCTATATAGATTTGGTTTTTCTATGTGTGTGTGTATATATATTATATTTTAGTTATTGATCATGAATCCTTGCTATTCTTTATTCAATTTGGTTCATATAATATGGTAAAAATCACTTAAGCGGTGAAATAATGAATTAATGAACAATGGTGTTTACAGTTAAAGCTCTGTTTGTATTATTGTAGCGATACAATGAAGTAAAAGGTTGCTATTCAGCAATAGCAACTACAAAGACACTAGAGAGAAGAAACAAAATGCAACAATGCCCGTAACTTTCTCCCCTCCTCTCAGATACTATATAACTAATTGCTACCTCACACATAATCCGCATGCATGGATTTGTCATCCTCATCTTTGCACTTTTTTGATTGCCCACAATCACAGGGTCGTTTGACACTTATCCATTCCCCATAACAGAATATTCTTATCTTTGTCCATTTTCTGAATTGCCCTTGTGTTATTTCCACTAGTGACAGTTCATGATTCAGAAATAAGTATTCCAATTTATGATTTGAATCCCTTTTTGACAACTGTGCCTGAGAGATTATCATTAAGATACGGAAAACAAAAATTAAGGAGTGGGAACTGATCTTCAGTCTTGATTATCAATGGGGTGCAAGTAAGGAAGTGTTTGAGTGGGGAACATGGAAATGGTGGGTTGGTTTTGCCACCTTACTTTTGTTTCATCATCAGGTCTTATTTTCATGCCCGGGGTGTGACATTTTATGATTGTATATACTAGACTTTATCGTTTAGCATTCCACTTTTGCTTTTTACATTCTACTCTCAAGCTAGGTAGAAAGAAATAGAAATTTGTTTAAATTGATCACTAGGCAAAGAGTGAATGATTTCACATACAGTGATGAATATGAAAACTTTCTTTGATGTACAGACACAACTTGAAAATAGTGTTATGTGTAGGGATCAAAACCTTAACACATCGAGTCATACACTTGTTGACATAACGTCATAATCTGTTCTAGCCATGAGGGATGAGTAGATGGTGTTATAACAGTTGTAGATGGCAGTGAGTGAACTGAAAATTCTTTCATGTATTATTCGAAAACTTTTTTTTTTTTTTTTTTTTTTTTGTATAGATCAAGCTAAAATCTAGCATCTTAAATAGGACCAAAGGTTTCACTTTTGATTAATTTTCTGAATTTTTTGTTTTAAATTGTTTAATGCTTATCAATGTCTAAGCAAGAAAGACTCACCAAGCTCAAAAAGGTGGAATATGAATGATCATAGGAGAAAATTAAGTGAGAAGTTTGGTGTACTTGTTCTATCTTCTTATAAAGAAGTTCAGATAATAATTTAATTAAGTATTATGGGCATTATCATGGCAAAAAATGATGAAAGATTATGGGTCAATTTGTTTAAACTTAAAGTGTCTTTGAAATGATCAATTAAAAATAATCACCTATTAAGAAGTGCATAAGATTTTCTTATTTTTAAAATAAGCTGATTAGACAAACACAGAAAGGTAGAAATCTGTTTAATTTATCAAAATAATCACTTATTTTAAAAATAACATGTACGAATAAACTTATTTGCTTACTGTCTTTTACTTTCTTTGCATGATGCACAGGTTGATTTGGTCACAGAAACTGATAAAGCATGTGAAGAACTCATCTTTAATCATCTCAAACAGCTCTATCCCACTCACAAGGTTGAACTGTACATATCATTAATCAAGTTTAAGATGGGTGACTGTTTTCTCTTTTTTGCCTGTATAATGTTTCTTAAAGTTCTATGAAATTGGTGTTCTTAGTTCATTGGGGAAGAAACCACAGCTACCTATGGCACTTCTGAACTTACAGATGAACCCACATGGATAGTTGATCCCCTGGATGGAACTACTAACTTTGTGCATGGGTAATAATCAATTCTGATGTTTAAGGTGACAGTGGATTTGTGATACCCTAATATTTCCATATTGGTTGACTATAATTCTACTATGTGCAGGTTTCCCTTCGTTTGTGTCTCCATTGGTCTCACAATTGGAAAAACTCCTACAGTTGGTGTTGTATACAATCCAATTATTAATGAGGTGAGAAGTCTTCCCTCTTGCAGATGGTTTACAAGTGATTGACCATAAAACAATTAAAATTTCCGTTAGAAATATTCAAAATTTTATACAATGTTAAATTATGTATTGTTTTATCTTTGCGGTTCTGGGATCCTGGCCAAATGTAGAAACAGGGTAGTATTGAATTTTATGGGCAAATCTTAATCAATTGTTCTGTTTTCTTTTTTTTTTCTCTGTCCTTAATTTTATAGGAGACTTGTTTGGGAGTAGACATTGACTTAATTCATTTAGGAACATGAGACTTTAATTTGTCTGTAAATTAGTCTTAATCGTATGACATCTTTTACTTTGTAGTATTTTTAATTAATTTTCCTCTGTTGCATAATATACAAACTAAAATTTGGGATTGTTGTATGCAGATGTTTACTGCTATCCGTGGAAAAGGTGCCTTTTTGAATGGGAATCCTATCAAAGGTGTGTCATCTGTTGTTTATCTTTTGATTGATTGTTGTTTATTTAAATGTTATGCTTATGCCTTGAAATTTCACAGTATCGTCACAAACTGAACTGATTAGCTCTCTTCTTGCAACTGAGGTAAGTCAAGCTTGTGTTTACAGTGTGAAATCCATTTTATGTTTCTTTTCATGCATTTTTTGCATCAACGAAGTGTTTCCCATTCCCTAGTGGCCTTGTGTGCAAACGTCCCAAAAGATCAATGTGATCGTTTAGCAGATTGTAACTTGTGAGTATTAAGTCAGCTTTAGGTTGTATCCCCAGTGAGTTCTTTGTGTTTTACCCACATTATTGTGCTTATTTACTGCAAATATGTTCCGTTTTGGTTTGTAATGTTATCTCATACTAACTTGGAACAATGACATTATGGATCAGATTCACATAAATGTATTGTCTTCGGAATCAAGACAAATTTGAAACTCATTTTTCTTTTGTTCTGAAAGAGCAGGCTGGAACAAAACGTGACAAAGAAACTGTAGATGAATCTACCAATAGGATTAAAAGCTTGCTTTTCAAGGTAAAGTTGGGTCTTTCCATGGAATCTACTGGACTAAGGTGATATTACTGTTTCTTCCGTAACACACCTTTTCTACATCAGGTGAGATCTCTTCGAATGAGTGGTTCCTGCGCTCTGAATCTTTGTGGAGTTGCATGTGGAAGACTGGACATATTTTTTGAACTTGGCTTTGGTGGTCCTTGGTATGAATATCTCGTACTACGTTAATCTTGGGCAATGTGGTAATGTGATTCTCAAGGTCTCTTTCTTTCTCTAGGGATGTGGCAGGTGGTGCTGTCATTGTTAGAGAAGCTGGAGGTGTCGTGTTTGATCCGTAAGTAACTTTGATTAGATATCCTTATTCTTTATGAAGGGACTAAGTATTAAGTTCTAGATAGTCTCCGCACAGTTAGGTGCATAGTCCATTTTTTTCTTCACATGCATCTTCATCTTGTGGATATTTATGCAGACATTGTTTGATGGCAAGCATTGTGACATGTTCTAGAAACAGTTGACTTACTAGCACTTTAGAAAGCTATAATACTGATAGGGACACTAATATTCCTTGAATTCGAAGATAGCTAGGAGAACCTCCAAAGAAAGAAAATAATAAACTGATTCTGAATTCTTCTCTCCTTATTCACATCAAAGTAATAATTGCGGGACTCATAATACAGGTCATTGGGATGCACTCACGTAAAGGAAACGGAATAAAAAAAATTGCAGTAACATGACATCATAACAAAAAATCAGAATTAATAAAACTAGAATTTGTTAAATTGTAATAAAAGAACCCAAGTGATTCTAGTGTCTGTAGCGGATTGGTTTGCTAACATTCCTCTTGGGCCTAGTCTCAATGTGAGAGTCCAATTCAATAGGAGCTTCAGGACTAGTAATATTTGTGCTATTAAACAGTGGCTGATATGTTGGAAAGATTTAATGCTTACGTCAGCATCCGATGTTTGCTTGCTTCAGGTCTGGTGCAGATTTTGACATAACATCTCAGCGAGTAGCAGCTTCCAACCCTTTCTTAAAGGATGCACTTGTTGATGCTCTGCGCCAAACGGCGTGAGGAAATTTACTACTGATCAGTGGCAAGAACTTGTATAAGCCGTCTTTGCTAGTTTGGTTACCTTTTGGTCGATTAATTTCTAGGATTCTACATTTTTTTTTGTAAAAGTAATCTGATAAAACTATCAGAATTTTAAAATTCTTATATGAATCCAGAGTTCTCGATAATAAATCTTCTTTTGCAATAATAAATCAATTTAAATCGTTTAAAAGAAGTGCACTCTTTTTATATTACATCGGTATTGTGTAGTGAACGGTCCCGTTAAACAAACGGTAGATTTAAATTATGTAGCAAGGTTAACAAAAAATTATCTAATGATATAATATATTAATGTTATTTTTACTCAAGTTCATAACCATTTTTTTTTCGTTTATTTTCTATATTTCTTTTAGTGAAAGTAGAACTACAATAGAATTTGATGGGGAAAATGTGATTGTTTGAGCTTAAAGAAATTAGGCAAGAATCTTGGACTTGATATTCATCTAAAGTTTAGTTGATTTGATTTAGACAAGTCTGAAGTATTTTTGGTACTCTAACTGGGAAAATCGGGAAACAAGTTTTGTTTTGTAAACACTTTGTGTATTGTACGTGTATTAGTGAAATAGCACATTTCAGAAAATATCCTTTTTCACTTGGTATCCTAGCTGCATTAAACCAATGGAAATCGCTTACTATTACCAAAACTTCCTTTCCAGTTATTTACGACCATGGAAGAAAGCTTTGTCACACCCCTCCTGAACGAAGGGTTATTGCTCAATAAGTCGTGTCGAATAATACCCCTTGTGCATCTGGAATAATCTCGGATGATGAGAATTTTTTGCTCTGATGGCAATTCACTGAGATGTACATTTGTGCTCCTCTGACTTCCGCACTTTTGTTACCTCAAAACCCTTTTTAGGAGAATTGAAGTTGGAGACATGGATGGTTGATAATAAGAGTAAAAAGTTGGATTATCGATTATATGAACCCAACCTTAATGCATGGATTTATTCATCTCAAAATAGCAACGGAAATTTGGTGCGGTTGTGAAGACATTATATGACAGAAGTATAGTTTCAACCAATGAGAAGAAAGGACACAAGTATCCATCTAGGTTAATATAAAAAAGGTTAGAGTTTTGGACAGCCGCTTGATTTGTTGGAGTTGGTATGGTTTCTCGTCGGAGGTAGTGCAGTATTGTTGGCGTTGGTAGTTGGTTTTCTGTTCCATTTACTTTTTCTCGTATTGCAAGTTGTGAAATTTGATTTATGTTTGATTTAAAGTTAATTTGAGTTAGATTTTAGTAAGAAAGTTTTGTTTTGGTTAAGGGGTTTTTGTTATTGTTAGCAGTTTAGATGCCTAGAGTGATCTACGATGGTTTGCGGGGTCACTGGGTGTAAGGTGTGGGTGCATAGCTTTTATTTTTTTCATTTTTGGAAAGGAGATTTTGGAAATTTGGTGGGCAAAAATAATTTAGTTAAGAAAAAACAATTCGTAAACATGTTTCTAGAATGGGATTTTTGGAATATGTTTTTCGAGAAGATATTTTGAAATTCAAATTGAAATAATATTCTAGAATTGATATTTACATCTTCAAAATTCATTCTGAAATATAAATTTTGAAAATCATTTTTACACTCAAGGATATAATAAAAATGAGGTGTGCAGGAAGCAATTGCCTAAGCAAAATGATAAGCCTTTACCGACTAGCTAGCTATAAAGAAGTGGTTTTATATTTTATGATAGACAAAAACTTTTTGTACCTCATATCCATGCAAAATGACTAAAATACCTTCTATGTTCATAAAAAATGGTTGCAAAAAATATTTTCAAAAAATGTTTTAGAAATTATTTTCTAGAATGTAATTTATGTTTCATAAAAAAATTTCTGAAAGGTTTTGGAATATATTAAATGTAAATTTCACATTTCAAAATAAATTTTTTAGACTTGATTTTCTAGAAGATATTTTCCAGAGCATAAAATTTCCCCTTTAAAAAATATTTTCCAAAATCTATTTCTGAAAAATATTCTCTCGAACATAAATTTATAATTCAAAAAGTATTTTATTTTTGAAATATTTCTAGAAAATACCTCTCAATAAATTTAAAATAAAACAACAAGGATATTTGTGATATTTTTTGAAATTGATGGGGTGCAGGTTAAAACTGAAGGGGTGGAGTAAGTTTTTTCCTCTATGATACTATGTCGGTACTTGGACAGAGGAAAGTGCCGACGATGTTGTTTCCCTTTACAAGCCCATGACTCGCCTGAAAACCAAACATTTTTGGTTGGACTAGATTCTGAATTAACCAAGCTTGAAGTGAGATTTTGAGGGAGGATCCTCCTCTTGATTTTTAATCATGTTATGCATATGTTGCAAGGATCACAAGCAACGACACACTATGAAGCACCTCAAGCTATCTGACAACGGATTTTTTGTCTACTCGAACATTGATGAGACGACAATCATATCAATTGCAAATGACCCACTCCAACATGAATGTAGTAAGCATGGGAAGGTGAATCACCACTCTATCAAATATCACGTAGGCAAAGATAGTTTTCCATTTGTTGTTTTATAATATCAATTAAATAACAGTTTGGAAAAGTTATTCAGAAAAAATCCCATATATCCCTTCAACCGCTTTAATTAATGCTATTCACATGGGATGTGAGAGACATCCCGCAAACTTCCGTCTAGATTAAGCTGCGATTCTTTTCACAATTACTCGTCACTCTTTTCTAATTTCCTATGATACGGATAGTGCCTAGTGGCTTGGCCTTTTCGCAAGGTCTTAGAAAAGTTTGGCCGAAATAATAGAACAAATGCAAATAGCAACTTAATGCACATAAAAAATAAGATGGCGTGCGCACCTGCTTGCGGATTCGGTTTTCAAACTCTCAGAAAAAGGGGATCATGGTGTATTAAATATTGACTGATACGGAATAGTTTAAAGCCAGCTAGGAAGAGAAAAGTCCAAATGTCCAATTGAGGAAGGAATGTGACAAAAAGAGCATAATGCATCCATCCCTTCGGCTCGATAAATTCAAATGATTCCAAAGAGGTTAGGTCAATAATGTTCACCGAATTTTGTCATGTCCAGGCTGTATTCTTTATAGCATTTATGCTCTTATTCACACCTCTCAACGGTTGAATTCCAATGTGCAGAATCAAATTCAATTCAATACAAAAAAAACTTTACCAAATTGTAAGAACAGAGAAAAATTTAATAGCTTTATCTAACCACAAAAGAGAGATAACACAAAAAAAAGATATTTGAAACTGTAAGGAATGGAAAATGAGTAAGATGGAAGTAGATAAATACAAATATGGAAACCGATACAAAGTATCCTCTGAAATAGCAGGAACTCACTAACTATCTATCCTATGAAAGAATTTCATATCAAAACCAAACTCTAAGCTAGTGGGAATGTCCTAAACACACTCCATGTGTAAACAAATATACAGACAGAAAAAGAGTTTAACAACAAAACTCGTGTAGATAGAATTCAGAAGCAAAAAATCCAGCGTCTATTGGGTCACTTTCCCTACACATGCTGTGCACTAGAGCCATACCCATTTGTTCCATTGATGCCATGTGCTGTCTTGTTCGCCGATTTCTTCCTCTTCATGACAACGACCCATGTGTAAGCCTCCAAAAGCACAGCAATACCACCCAAAGCCGCAATAATGCCAATGTAAGCATGCTTCCAGTCATTGTAGCGATCTCCTACGGAAGCCTCCAATGCATTGAACCCTTTGAAAATGTTGACGATACTGATGATTATGGTGGCGTACCCAATGGCGTAGTGGTAAAAGTTCCAGTAGATTCTGATTTTGTGATCCTTGTTTGGCCTCAAAAGCAGTGCAAAAACCTGTATTTAGCAAAAGAGGCAGTTTGTGTGAGCCCCATAACATTCAAAAGAAGAGGCTTCGGAAACAAATAAATGAAGATTATCTCATATGATAAGCCATACCTGAAGGGTTCCCAGGCAGAAGAGGACGATTCCGAGTGTTCTATGGGTGTTGTAAGTAATACCAGCTGAGTCATGGCCAAGTTTGAGACCAGTTCCCCAGCCAGCAACACCAACTATGTATGCAGAGGTTTGGCAGGTAACGTGAAGGTAAAACCAAGCAGGGTCAGCAGATTTGAACACCTTCAAATACCTAGCTATGATAGCACCAAGGGGCATCAAAATCCCCCAGCTCATTGCATTTAGAATTCCATGGACCTGAACAAATCAACATCCTTCGGTCATTTTTTCTAAAAATAGAACAAAATTCCAAACACCTCCCTGGCAAACCATGGTAGAACAAATCTTTATCTTAAGGAAACCAAGCAGAATAATAGGTACTTACATTTCTTCTTCTTCTGAGTGAACCCCCACTTGATCCTGCTTGACTGGCACCAGAAAGAAGATCCAAACTTTCCTTAGATTGAGTGTTAGCCGAAGGATGCATTGCAGGGGTAGAACCAGAGAGAGGACCGTCATTCCAAAGGTGGACCAAACTGGTGGTACCGTTTGGAAGAGTGAGGGTGGCATAGATGGTGATCTCACTATTCTGACGGGTGGCCGTCAAGCCAGAGTGAGGATAAGAGATGCTTCCATCTGCCAACTGAGTTGAGTAATCTTGGATGGAAGAAGTGTATGCTGTCGGGGCACCACCGGATTGTGAGACAGCCACCAGAGCCTGTGCTCCGACCATAGCTGAATTGAGGTTGTTGTTGGGATTGATGGCCCACGAAACCCACCTGTCTGTGGCAGAGATTCCAGTGTGTCGGAATGCCAGGTCCAACCTGCCTGAGGCCTGATCATAAGTCCAGTGAAGGTAAGAGCTTAAGTGAGAAAGATCACGGCACGTGGCAAACACCCTGTTCTCGCTGAAGGTGTGGCTCGAACATGTCTGTGACTGTGCCGAGGTTGTCAGAAGGAGAGAGCTCAACACAGATATGGCCAACACAAGCCTCACCACCGTCAACTTTTCAACCATGTTGCTCTAACTACACAACCCCTTTTGCCTCTCTTGCCTGATCTTCAAAAGGGTGCTTGAAAGTTTTAGAATCTCTCTGTTGGGTCCTGCTGACAGCTTACAAGGAGGGAGATCTGAAGTGATAGTAAGTGGGTGTTGAAAACCAGCTAAATTGATTGTTTTGTTGTTGGTTTTGGTTGTAGCAAATACAAGCCCTCTCAAGATGAATCAACTGGAAGAGGTTGTGGGAGAGAAACAGGGAAGAAGAGGGTTATTATAGGACTGGGTGGGGTTAGGTAGTTGAGTAGTTGATGTCCAACGATGACTAAAAGTCTCACACAAGAAAACCTCAAAAATAAATAAAAGTAACAACGAAAAAAAAGGTTAAATTTTAAAATAAAACACGCATAATCGAGATGCTCTAATTCGTTTAAAGTATGATATTCCATCTCTGAAATAGAAAAAAGGCCAAGTTTTTTTTTTATTGACAAAGAAACCTCTTAAATTATAAATTTAAAAGCGTTTAATTATGAAATTGTAGAAACGACGTGTTATGTCTCCCTACCGGGTCCACCTTCTCTCCGTAAGAGGAAGCTTCCATTACGTGTGTCATGTAGAAGCAATTTGATTTGTTCTAAAAAGAAGGTGGAAATTTGGAATTCCGACCTGTGAAGTGAACAAACTTTCAACCATTGTGAAACCACCACCCTTTCACATTTGTCCCTTTCTGCAAACTAAGACTTCGCAACACATTTGTTTTTCTTCCCTTTTATTTTTCGATATCTAAAGTTGGAATGGTGATTTTGATGGTTCAAGCGAAGAATGAGAAAATTGTTGGGTTGTTTAACCAAATGGTTCCATGTGTACTATGTAGCAAAGCAACCTCTTTCATCCCTTTCGTCTTTCTTGCGTAGCCATGTCGTCACTCCCAAACCCATGAGGTTGACCGTATTTCCCCATAACGTACACATACTCTAAACTACTACTGCTATACGTCATTCCTTACCAATATTTACTTTTACTTTTATACACTATACATTATGCACAATCTTCACTTCAAGTTTAATATATTTTTTTTGTTCGTGAGCATTGATTAAAAAAAATGTGCATATATAGTTCTCAGATATTACTAATTACAAGTTATATGAATTTAAGACGGACTTTATGATATGCTACATGCAAGGTTTGTAAATTTATTTCAAACTTAGTTCAAATAATTGGAAATTTAAAGTCGTTCCGAAACTAATAATCATCAAACTTGTATCTTAAGTCAGTGAATAGTTTATATGATTATTAAGCGGGCAAAGAGAAGACTTCTTATCCTGTACACCATTACCATGTGACTGGGAACAAATTAAGCTCCGATGACTGAGCAATTGAGGGATCTTAAGCTAAGCATGTTGAATTAACAAACATGGTTGTTAAGTGTCACAAAATGTCGTAGTCAACGTTAGAAGATTCTTAGTGTTTGTTCCTTGAATGGTTATGGTTTTTCTTTTGTAGTGCTTCCTTGTGTAGCAGTAGTGATATATTATTACATCCAGAAGTTTGGGTGTGAGTCAACTCTGAGAATGGGTTTTTTGAGTATGTGTGTTTAATTAATAGTTGAAGTTTTGTGGCTGCTCCATATTTGGGTGGGTCAACAAACTTGGATATAACAGTCACATGTTAATTGGAATACGCGTCACAAGTCAAGAAATGCAAGCGCAACTAAGCTAATGCAACCAAACCCAAACACCAAATAGGACTAAGAATAGGTTAATCACCATAAATACCATTAACATGAACATTCTCATCTGCTTCAGTTACTACCCAACAAATCAATACCCACTTGCACCCACGAAGAACAACTGGTTCGGATTAGGTCGTGTCCGTGTTCCAAGAACAACGGTGCATTTTTTTTTTTCATGCCTTTTAGTGAACAAACAATGAAAAATGGTTTTTTTATTCAGATGACCATTTGGTAAAGCTTGTAGAATGTCTCAGCAAAACTGCAGTGATTGTTTGAAGTGTTTATATATAATAAACCTTTTTGCAGGCTAACGCATTGGAAAATTATTTTGGATTCTGATTTAGAATAGAAGGAGATGGAGTACTGTACTACAATGGTTCAATTTCTCTGAGGCTTGGAGTACTGTACTTTTGGATTCTGATTTATAATAGAAGGAGCGTTGTTGAGTTTGCATCAATTGAAAAAATCTATATATTCATTTGAGAATCCATATAAGATCTGGACTTTGTAAAATGTATTTCAATTAAAATTAGGTTGAAGTAAAGTATTTTATATTTAAATATTAAATAAGAGTAACAACACAACTCCCTGAAAAAGTACTATTTATACTTTGGCCCGTGAATAGTTTTATTGAAGTGATTTAAAGTGATAAACACAATTATACAAAAGTATAACCAATCAAACTCAAAGCATCCGCGTAGATCTCCACTTCCACTTGTAATTTGAGATTTTTGAATTTAACGCCTTTTATATTTCTTGCATGTTTAAATGCATTTGTTTGGAAATTAAATAAGTTGGGAGTGCTTTAAATTTTCCACAACTTTTTCTTTGCGCGTCCTTTAGTTAACTTTTTTGGATTTGTTAGAAAGAAAGAAGATATGGTAAATGAAAATAGGAAATTTGAATATAAATAAATGAAAAATAAAAAAAAAATAAAGATGTTTAATTTATAAGAAAAAAGTTAAATACAAAAAATATATGAGAAATAAAATAAAAATACTCAAAGATTTATATTTTTCCTTTGTCATTTTTCTAATACTATACAAATCTCCTTGAATGACAACTATATAATTATGATGTCTTTGCTGATAAAAGAAAAATGATTATGATGTGTGAAAGTTCTTCAGAATAGAAGAGTATATAATGGACATACAATATCAAAATTATTGAGGAAATAAAGATAGGTAATGAATGAAAGAGAGGGAAATGAGAAATTCATATCTTTTTGTTGATTCAAATCTTATCTTCTCTTGAATGGTTCTTAAAATAATCAAAGTATATAAATTGAATAAATATTGAATATTTAACAAGATAAGTTGACACAATTGTGAGAAAGACTTCACGCTTATATACATATAGATGATCCATGTAAGAAAAGTTTATGATTTTTTGTCGTGTAAGAAAATTTGTAAAGCAAATGCACAAACAAAGTTATTGGTGAAATTACTTGACACAATAAATTAGAAAAGAATAGTGGAAAAATAAAAAAAAATTAAATACTCATCAATTTAGTCTCTCCTTTAATACATTTTATTAGTATTAAAGGAATGATTTAAAAGTTTTTTTTTAATCTATAGAAAATTATTCAGCATAATTTATAATATTTGAATACAAAATTGTAAAATTTGTTTAATTTATGGACTATTTAGAAGAAAAATGTATTTTAAAGATTAAATATAGGTTCATTTGACAAAAATGATTTGGAATTAAGTTTTAAAATCCTTAAATATATATTCAAGTTTGAGTCGTGAAAATGTTAAAAAAAATGAAATTCATAAAAAAAAATCAGTCAATTGATGCCAAAAATTAGTGGCTCATAAAGTTAATAAAGAAAGGTAGTTATAAGATTATAAAAAAAAAAAAAAAAAAAAAAAAAAAAAAGAAAAATAAAAAAAAAAAAAAAGAGAAAAAAAAAAAAAAAAAAAAAAATAGTTAAAAAATAAAAAAAAAAAAAAAAAAAAAAAAAAGTATTGTTTGCGTGTGGAAAGTTTAAAACGGCATACATAGCGCGTCAACGCGTCAAAGAGTTTCACATTTTCCGTAAAAGTACAAGAGGGTGCGTTCCCATTTTAGCTTAATTAACTTTTGACGTCTTCAAAATCATAATTGACTTTTTAATCTTTAAAACAATCTTAATGGAACATAAGTTTTTAAGGCTTTTTGGCTAATAAATTAGTTATCCAGTTAGTAATTTTATTAAAGTTACGTTCATATTTTATGTGTGAAGTGTCATTGTTGAATTTTTTTATTATTTTTTATTAGCACGTTTTATATCATCTAAATTAAAAACATTGGCCAATAAAATAACTAAAATTAGCATGTTCGTTGTGAAAAGTTTAAACATTGGTATTATATCCTTAAAAGAAATTTTCAAACAAGAAAGTTTATATAATTTATTGGTGTTCCATGTTGGTTTAGTTATTCTTAATTAATAATTTTGTTAGTTATTATCCAACATTGGAGGATTCACATAAAAATAATGTTGATAATAGACTAAGTGAAATTTTTGGAATAAGATTGTAACACTTTGAAATCAGATGATATTTTTTGCAGGTTTAGAACTTTGTTTTGACAAAGATACGAATTATGCTATTTACCAACAAGACATTAGAACTTTGTTCATAGATGTTTTTACTAGTATCAACCTAAATTTAGATGCCCAAGAAGTAGAATTTGGAGTGTTCTAAAGAGTTGGAGAGAAAATATATTGTGGTGAAATGTTAAGGATGTAACAAAGTTGAAGAAAAAGAAAATAGAGTTAGAAAGACAATTGGGCATGGCTTGGTTGAAGTTCTTGGATATCTTCGATAACCACGGACTCGAAGTGTGAAAAGTCCAATGAAATCGTCAAACCTTATAATTATTTAATCTCGAGTTACAGAGACAATTATCTCATCCCATTCAAATGCCAACACTAATTAGAAATCAAAATTAAAGATAATTAATGGACACATGCTGTCAAAAAAGGTTTTTTTTTTTTTCTAATGGAAAACACATTCATGTCCCTGAGCATTTTGACTCCACTTAATTATAGTAGACTCCAAACAAATTTTTGTGACTGAAAAGTTTAAAGCCTAATATTTAGTAATAGGAGAGTCTCATTTCTCATTTAGTTTTTTTGCTTTGATTTGTTCAACCATATCATCCATGATTATACACGTAAATGTGGACCCTATATGATATGTGTAATAATATAATCGGGGTGTGGAAACTAAATTTGTACAGTTGCTAATATTTTCTCCAGTTTACCATTTTATAAATTTTGCCGATACGTAACCTTAAGCAAACGTAATTGTAAGAATCAATTTGTGACAGAAATGGATGCTGATATGTTGAAGAAAAAACGGTGCATTTCAATTTGTGACACTCATAATAAGTTTTATAAACCAAGTTGGCAATTAACCTAATATTTAGGAACGTAATAGTATGAATTTTAAATTTTCGAAACCATCCATTTTGATCGAACATCTAAAGAAAAGTAATGGAAAAGAGACGACTAACTGAAACATGTTTGGAGTCATTTGTGGGAAATCGTTTGTATTTGAAGTCAAGCAAACACGGTGGTAATTGGTAAAGTGGACCGTAATTGCTTAAATAATTTTCTTTACATTAATTAATAATGAGAGAATGTACTAAAATACTTTTAATTTTAACGTTTTTTTTCTATGATATATCACTAAAACATCTATACAAGTTCGTTATGTTCAACTATTTATACTCCTTTAATTATGACGTAGGAAGATTTGAAATCCAACAAAAATAAAGGAGTAGAAATGTTTAAGACTTCTATCCTATAAACTAGAAAGTTACATGCATCTTATTCTATTGCATGATTCCATGGAAGAATCCTCAAGCTATGTTATATGAAGTATTATTAACATGTGAACATGTTTAACCGTATTTGTCACGCTCTAACCTTGTTGAATTTTTTTAAGAAATAAATTAAACGAGACGTTTATTTTATTTGGTTTTTGTGGAAAGTTATTAATAAAATAGTCGAAAGAAGAACCATAGCGAGACCTACGTAAGCTAAGCATGTTCGATGCGGAAAAGTACCAAAATAGCTGCATTTGAATATTAAGCCATGAATTCATCACCTCTTGGTTGATATATTAGGAAGACTTTTATTTTAGATCACCAACTTTTTCTTCGTCCCAGCACACCCTTATTTTATTTTTTTCAAAATTTAGTGGCATGTTGCTTGGAAAATTGACTTATAATCATGACCTGTTGAAAATTTAGCTTAAGATCTTTCGATAAAAAAAAACAAACGATTTTAATGGTTAAAACTTGATTAGAAGTTACGAGTAGTGAATTTGAAGTGGTTGTTGGAGATATCTTAGTAAAGTCACAAGTGTTCAAGGTAATTGTCCACTAATGTTTCTTTATATTTTATTGCATTAAAGTATTAGTTAATAAGGCCATTACGTGTGTGTAATGGTAGGTGAGCTGAAAAAAGCTTCACAATCTAACCTTGACCCCTTCAAGTTCTAACCACGATCTTTCGTTGATGGACATGTTCTTGGTTCGTGAAACATCTCCATCAATTCACTTTTAACTCAATGTTTGGAGTTTATGATCCTGACCAACAAGTGCTTCTAATTCCAAGCATCTAGAAATGTCTTTCATTGTTTTTGGCTCAATACTATATTGATGTTTTGTTTACTATGCTCTCACCCTTGTTACAAAACTATATTGATGTTACTATTCTCCCTTTCGATCATGACAATTTTTCCTATTGATTAGTTAATACGTCTGGGTATAAAAACATTTCATGACTTTAACACCAGACATTGTGCAATTATTTTAATCTTTTACTAATATTTCATCTTTCTTATAAACACACATTTAAAAAATATATCCTACAAATATTAAAAAGTAATTTTCGGATTAAAAGGTGCTTTTATGTTGAGGAAATCTGAAAGCTATTTCATTTATATTAAGTAACGTGGATTGTTTTTTAACCATTTTTCTCACACATTTTTTCTATTCACTTTATAATTATAAACACAATCAACTTTATTGACTCAATTTATAAGTGAAACTACTAGTCATAAATAACCGTTAGAATGATAAAAAAATTACAAATACTACTATTTTATAATTATGAAAATTGATAAAAATATGTCATTATATATATAACCTCTCTACTTAAAAGTATAATATATATTTTCTTTACTTAAAAATAAATATTCTTTTAAATTATTCTTGTAAAATTATATATTTTCTTAAAATTTTATTTTTTTTAATGTGATAAAAATATAAATAAACATGCATAAGAACACTAGTATATTTCATTCCAACTCAATTGAATACTATATAATAATAGTTACCTTTAAAAGACAAATAGTGCAGCCCTTTTAACTTTTTGTGTGTAGTAACATATATTATTAAATATTTTTATCTATATTTCCCTAATTTTCTTATGAAGAACATTTGTTAGTATTGTTTAAAAAAAAAAGTAAGAGCGTATAAATCATTTGTTAATTATCCAAGTTCATTTTATTATATGCTTAATTAAATTTATTTATTTAACTAAAAGCAAATATAATTAAACTTAAAGTTGAGTTCAAATATTTTAAATAAGTTCATTTTACCTTGGTGATCTATTTATCTATTCAACGCATTTAATCATCGTGTATTAATTTCTCTTCTGAATTTTGCAATGGTTTTTCCAAGGGATCCTCCTTTTTATTAAAATAAAATTATAATTGGACTTTTGCACTGACAAATTATTTTTGTTTGTTAACAAAAAAATTCTCGTTTATGCCTGTATTAAAATCACATTTAAACATAGTGATAATATATACAATATATCTATGAATACATCTAGATATGCTTATAAAGGCAGCCATTATATTGAATCATACCAAAAAAAAAATTAAAAACTTCGACTTCGTCATGGGTTGTAGATTATGTGCTGCACGAGGGATGTATCTTCGTTAATTTGGGTCTTTTTGCTATTCTTCTGCCAGAACGAAAGGAACAAAATCTCTTTACTCCCTGCGAAAGAAATGTATAACAATTTGAGTCAGGATACAGAACATTATTATTCTTTATATGATTCGAAAACTCTCATCTCTTAAAAGTCGAAACTAAATTATTTATATACACGTTGAGATGCTTTCTAGGATAAAGGATAACCAAGTGAACAATACATGTGATAAAATATACAGATGTATACACATGTGATGCTAAAAAAACATTTTTTTTCCAAAAGTTCGTGTCAGAATCAATGAAATTTTGACTTTAAATTCTCTGTTCAAGCCTGCGAAACTCGTATCTTTATAGCATTGCTGAAAACTTGCTGAGTAGTCCAACCAAAGAGCAAAACTTTACGTATTTGGTTTTAATTTTGGGCATGTATACAAAGGAATCAATAAATAGTTAGATTTAAGGCATGCAATCCCTCAACACACATGCACATGCACACAAAAAATCATGAATGGGAGAGAATTTATATAAATTTTGTTCATGCACATAAAGGAAACCAATTAAGAAGAAGTATCCATATATACAAGATTGCTAAAGCCACCTTGAATATACACATTAATTTATTCTTCTTGTTCTAAGTGAATATATACTTCCCACTTGTTCCTGGCTTCCTTGAACTAGAGAAGATGGAAGCTTTCCTTGGCTTGGAGGTTAGAAGTAGCAAGTTGATGGTGTGCAGGGGTAGAAGCAGATAGAGGACCATCTTGCCAAAGGTGAACAAAATTGGTGATCTCACTATTCTGACGGGTAGCTCTCAAAGTAGAGATAGCATAAGTGATGTTTCCTCTGCCAACTGGGTTGAGTAACCTTGGATGGAAGAAGTGTATGCTCTCAGGGCACCACCGGATTGTCAGATAGCCACCAGAGCCTTTTCTCCAACCATAACTGAATTGAGGTTGTTGCTGGGATTGATGGCCCATGCAACCCACCTGTCCGAAGCGTTGATTCCAGCGTGTCTGAATGCCATTTCCAACTTGAATATTAAGCATAGAATTCGTCACCGCATCAACTTTTCCTACGTCCCCGACCACAGCTGCCTTTTTTCCCTTTGAGTGGCATATTGCTTGGGAGATTAACGTCATCATCTGTTACCAAATATTCAACATCAGATCTTTTTGTTCGAAAAAAGGACCAAGGGATGATTTGAATGGTTCAAGCTTTGTTAGAAGCTACCATTTGAACGTGGAAAATTATTCAAAAGCAAATTTATTGCTGGAAAACAATGCTTAATAACCCTTTCTTGCTTCTCATTCTCAATCTACTGCTATTCTTCTAGTCATACAATTTCTCTTTCAATCACTAACATCATACGTAATACTGCATACAATTCTGTTTTTGTAACTTTGTTATTCTTTTCGTATGAATGCATATCAAAAGAGCGACTCAAAATTAAACAAACAAATTCTTTTTCTTGTCTCATATTTCCATTGAAAAGATTAAAAACACCTTCGAGATCGGAAAGTCGAAAAATACTTCATCGGTAATAAAAAATTAGAGAAGCTCAATGTGATTATAGAAGATTATTATTATTCATAGCATTAGGTTTCCAAAGGAGAAAAAGGGGTAAAAAAATTACTAACAAAGAAAGAAGGTGATGGAAAGCTTCGGTCCAGATAAACCTTAGCAGATAAGAAAAAATTGTTGATGTACATAAATGCACTATGAAAAGAGGAAAAGAAGACAAGGTAAAATTGAAATTTTTATTTTTCTAATCTGAAAAATTCAATCTTTACAAATAGTAGAACATGTTTATAGGTTTTATGTATAACCAGTTCTTTCAACATCCTCTCCTCAAGTTGGATGATGTATGTTCATCATTCCAAACTTGAATACAATCGGTTGAAAAAAAATTTTATTTATGGCTTCGGTAAATATATTTGCTGGTTAATTATTTGACGATCGTATAGGTAGTAATTTGAAGAGATTCGCTTGTTATTTTTTTCACGCATCACATGACAGTCTACGTGGATGTGTTTTGTATGTTCATGGAAATTGGAATTGTGAGCTATGTGACAGGTTGACTGATTATCACAGTAAACAGCGGTAGGAGTAGTAATTTGGATATGAAGGTCCTGGATAACATAGTTGATCCACTGTAACTCACAAGCAGTAGTAGCGAGGGTTCTATACTCTGCCTCAGAGGAAGACCTGGAAACAGTAGATTGTTTCTTTGATTTCCATGAAATCAAAGAAGAGCCTAGGAAAATACAATACTCTGTTGTAGATCGTCTTGTGTTAGGACAAGATGTCTAGTGAGAGTCACTGAATGTCTTTATTTGAACTTCAGAGTCAGCTGTAAAGAACAATCCTTGTGCTGGATTGGCTTTAATGTAGCGCAATATATGTTGAATAGCTTGGTGATGCTGAACTGTGGGTTCTTGTAGGAATTGACTGAGAAGGTGAACAACATAAATTATATCTGAACGTGTATTGGTGAGATATAAAAGTTTCCCAATGAGTTTTCTCTAAGAATGAGGATTAGGTAGCTTATCTACAGCTTCAAAAAGCATTTTATTAGTAGACATGAGAGGTGTAGAACAAGGTTTACTTTCAAGCATTCCAGTTTTTGTCAAAATGTCAAGGATATATTTTTTTTGACATAAATGTATTCCCTTTCTTGATCTAGTCACCTCTAGGCCTAAGAAATATTTGAGCTTTCCCAAGTCTTTGATTTTGAAGGAGTCATTCAAAAGACCTTTAATTCTTTCTATTTCAGATAAAGAACTTCCTGCAAGTATTATGTCATCTACATAAACAAGTAAGATTGTGAAAGTAGTTAAAGTTTTTCTAGTAAAGAGAAAATAACCAAATTTTGATTGAGAAAAACCAGTAGAAATAAGAAAAGAATAAAGTTTGGCAAACCACTGTCTATTTGCTTGTTTAAGCCCATATAGAGACTTTGTTAGTCTACAAACTTGAATATGTCTCTCCATAGTGAATCCTGGAGGTGGCGTCATATACACTTTTTCATTTAGATCCTCAATTAAGAAGGCATTATCAACATCCAATTGATGTAAATGTAATTTTGAACAGCTGCAGCAGCTAAGAGAATTCTAGCAGTGGTTCATTTTGCAAGTGGAGAGAAGGTATCAAGATAGTCAATTCCTTCTAGTTGAGTGTAACCCTTTGCTACAAGTCTAGCTTTGTGTCTTTCAATAGTACCATTAGCATGTCGTTTTATTTTATAAACTCATTTACCTCCAATGGGTGTCTTCCCAACTGGCAAATCTGTGAGATACCAAGTTTGATTGTCTTGAAGAGCTTTAATATCTTTTTTCATAGCAGTAATCCACCCTTGCTTTTGAGAAGCTTGATCATAACTTTGAGATTCAATATTAGAAGATATAGCCAGTGTATAATTTAGGTGTTTTTTAAAAAGAAAATCATATGATAAAATAGATATTATGAGATAAAGATTCTTAAAAGGATACTTGAAAATAAAATTGTTGATCGGGTGATGATAATCTCTCAAGAAAATAAGAATCCTTTTAACTCTCTGGTATCGTCTATGTGAACAGATTTGTCAACTGAGAAGTATAAATCATAAATGCACCTCCTCTTTTATATCACTCTCTTGTCCTCTCTCGCTCAGCTACTCAAGTAGTACATTTTTTCATAGACCTTTCCTTAAGCTTTCCATTTTTACTGAAAAATTATCTTTGAGCTTCTCAGGTGAGAATTTTCTCATGTTAAAAAATTGTTTATAGTGTGCATTTATGGAGAACCAAAATAATTCCTTATGAAGGAGGTTCCCTACACCACTTTATATTGACATCCTATTATCATATTACTGTTGATTTTGGCCTAACTTCAAGTCCCACATCAGTGGGTTTATTCTTAGGGGGGGAGGTTGTGAGTTATAAAAGAACTCCTCCTCCTCCCATTTCAATGTACCAAAACATTCTCTTCTCCCTTTTAATAGAAGTAGTGCCATTGTGTGGTGCCCGGAGATTAAGCTATTTGCTGAACTCCGTTCAAAATTTTTTTTTGTCTAGTTTCTCTATTTTTAATATTCAATATTATTAGGGGGAAATCTCAACATTTACCAACAAGTGGTATCAGAGCTAAGGTTCTGTCCGAGTATGCTCTGTGGTTGCAGTTTTATCTGATCTTCCACATCAGAAAGGAATTACTTTAATTTGGTTAAGTCTTCGTCTATTTGAAGTTGTAATATTGAATATTTTTTTTTTAAGTCTGTAATGGCAAGTAAAGATTCAGAGTCGATGGAGGGAGCCTCAAATATTCCAATTGGGGTGTCGGGTTCTTCGTCATCATGGTCGAGGTTCCCGATTACCAGTCAGAAATTAGCGGTGGAAATATTTGATGGAACTGGCCACTTTGGGATGTGGCAAGGAGAGG
>Ga0209489_101043_pt1 | contig 56332 bp, 24 predicted proteins | sample SiratrowhiteBW_FD_187527 | JGI IMG/M metagenome (GOLD analysis project Ga0209489, IMG submission 187527) | Root nodule microbial communities of legume samples collected from California, USA - Siratro white BW (SPAdes) (version 2) | ecosystem: Host-associated > Plants > Roots > Nodule | place... | reverse complement strand
AAAAAAATATATATATATATATATATATATATATATATATATATATATATATATATATATAACTTATTCTAATAAGCAAGCCTTTTATGAACATGTTAGTCCCTTAATTATATACCTGAAATTAAAAATTCACTACTTGTAAATTTGATACACTTGCTAAAATACTTAATAATGTTAAAAAAAAAAGCATAAATGTTATGCTAGATTTGATGCTAGGGGTGAGATGAGATTAAGGACGAGAATGGTAAAGCGTTATATGATTATAAAAGCTTACTTAAGTAATACTTACAACTTTCCTAAGTGAAGCTTATTACTATTTAAATAAACAAAAAGGACGGAACACTATGTTAAATAAAAATATATAGTTTAAGTGGTGTTTTATTTTAACTTAAGTAAAACGTACAAATTGAGATCAAACAATTATATATTATATAATAGACAAAACAAAGTATGTCTCAACCTAAGTATAGTGTGAAAAAATATATTAAAACTTTCAAAGTGAAACTTAAAAACATTTACTAAAAAACTTTATCACAGATTCACCTTTTCAAAAGATTTTGCTTCCCTAAAATAGTTATGAGTCACTAATCACCAATTATAAGGTTGGATGTCGTTAAATCCAAACTCATGCAATTTTTTAGTTTTAATCTAAGTTTTTGTTTAGTTATATTATTATTTTGTATTTTTTATGTTTGTATGAAGTTGACCACCATTTAATTATTTTTTGAAATTTCTAGAATATAATGCTTTCACTTAACTTTAATTATTAGGGAATGATTAGACATCTTTAAATCTCTAATTTCAAAGTTTATTTGGAATTTGCGAAAAAAAAATAGTATTATGATAAAATAAGTTATGTTCATTTACTTAAAAAATTAATATTATATATTACGTTCATTTTATTTTTTTTAGGATTTGATACTTCAATTTATATCTATTTAATACTTGTTAATATGACACACTTTGTTAAAATCCTTAATAGATAGTGGCTTTTCACGGTTGATGTTGGAAATGATGAAGGGAATCAAACGACGAAAGAAACAGATACAGAGATATGTTGGTTTGTTTTCCAGAGAAGGACTTTAATGCCAGTTCAATTTTATTTAAAATAAAAAACTATTTATGTTTATTCAAAAAGAAATCAGTAATAGTTATTATCAGATAAAAAAGATTATCGATAGCATTAGGGCAAAATCCATATAGGAAAATCCATTTAATTTTATACTTATTATTTTAAGAAAATATCCATGTTCAAATTTATATTCTCGTATTTTTTACACGTTAAATATTTAATAAAGTTCCCTTTAATTAATTCAAATACAATCTCTCATTTACTTAAACAGATTGAAAAACACATGAATATTAAATTAAATGTCAAAATTTAATAACTTTTTTAATTAGAAGCAAAATACATAATTTAAATGAAGAACATCTTCAAAATAATAGTAATTTTTATTTATAAAAAAGTTACTGATAAAACTGTGAACTTATTTAAAAACGTAATTAAAAAAATTTAAGTTCTAATGATAAAAGAATAATAAATACATTATGCGAGTGTAAATTTAAATAATATAACATCCATACCAGTATCAGCAACTTTTCATTGATAATTATTCATATTGAAGACAAAGTTTGATAAATAAATAGTATATTCATTACCAAAAGCAGAATTTATAAGCATAGCTAACAAAGCCACTAATGTTCCCAGCTGCATTGTTTGGATGGTATGTTAAGATGAGGTGATCCTATCTTTTCCCATCTAAATCTTAAATTAATTGGTGAATTAAAGTACTCCACCCATTCTTCTCTCTCCATTTTGCATGGGAGGGACCGCATCCTTTATCTTTATTATTCTTCATCCAAACATGCCCTTCCACGCGCATCAACTTTCGCAAGCAGTAGCCATAAATGTCAATTAATGCTACCTAAGTACAATTATCAATCAATCATGATCATGATTATTCACATTTAAAAACCCCGTTTTTCTTAATTGCATCAAAAGTTTAGTGAACATTATCACTACTACTACTAATTCCCTTCATCCAATTCAAGGCAATTCGAACAAATAATTATGTAAAGCACAATTAAAATTGTGTCTTACCAGCTATAAGGGAGTGTTTGTCCATTCAATACTTTCATGTTGGCAAGAGATCGTTGTTGGCCAGCTCTGGTTTTGCGTTTCGTCGTTTTCAATCAAAAGCACGTCCAAACACAACCTTGTTTTGCATCAAATCAATGTTATAAATTTTTGTGGCAAAGAAAAAATTCTTGGTTGATTTCCAAATATTCTTAGTTGATTTCCATTTCAACAACGTTAATGAAGGCAACCAGATATAATCACGCTGTATGTTATGTATGGTATTAATGTTCCTGTAAATCCATTCATATTCCTAAAGTTGCATTCAAAAATTTTGAAAATAGACAAAAAAGTTATTTGTTGTTTTGACTTTCAATGTGAAATTGAAATTAATTGTAGACAAATTATTGTAATCCGAGAACGCCCTTAGCAGTATATATTTGTATATAAATTTACAAAAATAAATTTAATTTAATCTTGTTTAGAGAAATAAAGAAAGAGTTTGAGTAAAATAATTTACGCTTAACAATTTTCAACATTGAATTTTATTTCAGAAAGTTTAGTGAAAATCATTCTTATATATTTGAAAGTACTAACTTTATTTGTGTAAACATTACTGAAGTAAAATATAATATTTTTCTTGACTCGAAGAAAAATATTTTTCCTCTCTGAAAAAACAAAATATTAGCTTTTATGTTTCAAAAGAAATTAAATTTAAAGTTAAACATAGTTTTTCATGAATTAAAGAAATTTCAATGGAAGAAATATATAATTTGGAGCGTCGTGATAAAATCTATCCAACACTATTATTTTAGGTTTGATGCGAAAAAAAAATTGTTTTTGTATGTGCTTTAATAAATAAGGGTATGCATTAATTTAAAAGTGATACTTAAAGTTTGTTTACGCTCAATCTTTAATTGAATTAATTGTATGTTTAATGTATGTAAGGTATGTAGGTTAGTTTTAATTTTGTTAGTGAGTTAGATGTGTTTTTTTCAGTTGGAGGGTGAAAACAATATTAGATGTGTGAGCTTAGAAAGAAAGAGTAATTTGGGAACATTATTTTTTGGCTTCTTCAAAAGTAGAACATTCAATCTTTCTTCACCTTCAACCTCACTTTCTCAATTTTCTCACTCACTTCTTCTCTTTTCCTCTATAGAATTCAACTTTTGAGATAGTACAAATGGAGTATTGGTTATCAATTGTGAGCTTTTTTTGTATAAGATATTTCCTCCAAATTCTCTTAACTTTTCATATCTTCTCTTTTGAGGCATGCATGATGGATTTCTTGGGGGAAAAAAGGACTTTTTGGATTTTAGGTTTAATTATAGAAGTTTTGATAATTAGGTTAGCCTTTTGAAAGTGAGTTGGAAGTTTCTTGGGTGCTCTTAATTCATCTCCCTTTTCAAAAACTTATATACCTTAAAGCATAACAAACCTAAAATAAGAGAAGTTAACTTTATTCAAATTTTTAATTTAAGCTATAGTTGATAAATTAGTGATAGTTAGTGCAAGATTCTTACATACGATGATTTAAATCAAATTGGAGCTTTATTATTGGCGACACTTTGCAAAAACATTATTTTATAATTTACGAGCTTACGGTTCTGAGACCATTCACTTTATATTAAATTTGATTTGGATAATTATAATTCTTCAGTAAGTACATATATATATATATAGTATTTTTGTTTTAAATAAAAATAGCAATTTTATGATGGTTATTTTTACTTTTTCTAATAGTCTTTTTTGTTTTTTTGAGTTTGAGAAGTATAGAATTAAAGTGCACTCAAATATAGATAAAGATAGGTTTTAAAGTCTGACACATTTATGGAAAAAATGAGTAGTTATAAATAAGATTTTACTTTTCTTAAAAAATAGTAATTAGCTAATTTTGGAATTATAAATAAGATTTTACTTTTCTTTAATATTTTGCCTCCTCTAACTAATTTAATTTTTCTCTTGAAACAGATTTAGCCTCTTAGAAGATTAGTTTCCTAAAAATGTTATTTATTTTCATGAATTTGGTTTGGTCTCTTATATGTTTGCATTTTTCTTATCCTTTATGATATTTATTTCGTGACACATTGATAAACTTGAGATGTTAGTCTAACTAGAACATCAATGTTCCATAGCGATATTTTCTATAAAAGATAACGAATTATCAGTTGTTTTTGGACTTTTTTTAATATCTAGCATTAGTAGTACAGATTTTAATTAAATATTAACAGTATTTATATGTTTGTCCATACTTCCTTTCTTAATAAGATAATAAGACAAGGTGAGAATAAGTAAAGGAATTGTAACATTACTGAAAAAGAAGGGTGATAATTGGAAATCATATAACACGTAAAAAAATAAACAGAAACATTATTAAAATAAAAAATGTTATTATTTTTTTGGAGAGAATTGTAAGTTGAGAATGAAAAGAAAAGAGAGTGTGATAAAAAAAGGTGGTTGGTTGGTGTTTGTGGTCCTTTTTTTCTGTTTTGTGTGTTGAAGGTTGGGTTGGGGCAGCTTTCTCCGCCGCTTGCCAAATTTCTCTTCTTCCAACCCAACCATGACATCACACACTTTCTCTCTCACTTCTCTGCGCATGCTTTCATCCCCTCCAACCACATCAAATATTAATTCATTCATTTTTTTAATCATACACCAACAACTACTAATTAAGGACTTAATAATTATTTTTATCAAAAATTATAAGTAAGAATATTTACTCTTCAATTTCTTTATTATTATTCTAAACCTAAAGATAACAAAATCAAGACAAAATACTTCGGGAATATTTAATCGGAACATTCATCATGTATTTATTATACTACTTACTTATTTATAGATACGAGATCATATTTATTTGTTAACATATCTTATCATGGGTCCTCCGCAATGTTAATATTATTTATTTTTTAAAGTTTCAATTATATATTTGTGGTCATATACTTATGATCAAGAATATACTCTGTTTGTTAATGTTAACAAAGTGGTAGAGGGAACTGCATAATTGTTGTGCACACAAGTGTGTGGAATCACCACATCTCTCTTAAACCATAACCATAACAAATAAACTCATATTTTAACATCAATTTCACTTAAATCCTCATGATAGTTTCTCTCACTTACATAATCTTAACTATAATTTTTCTTCTGATCTCTTTCAAAATAAGATATTACAGTTTATGAAATTTAAATCTTGAATTAAATTGTTTATATAATGTATGTTTGATCATTTTTATTCATTTTAAATATTTATATTTATTTTTTATTTGTTATTATGTGAGAATGTACGACTATCGATTATTAGGTAACTTTAATTATTTTCTTTGATTCTTAAATCATTCTATTTGAAAAATTATACAATTTTACATTATCTCTTAATAATTTAACTAATTTAATATCCGTCAAGTCCATTCAAATCTTTAAAGTATTTTTTCTTTTAATAATTACAAAAATTAAAAAATTATAGTTATCATAAATTTTAAATTATGTGTACTTATTTAATTTTTTTCATAATTATATAATATTACGCAATTTAACACTCTATTTTTATTTATATAATTATAATTTTTCCTTAAAGCTTCACAGTGAAAAAAAAAAGTGTGTGTATTTTTTATATTGAATCTTTAATAATATTATATTTTATGTTATGATTTTTATTTTTTAAGAAAATTATATAATTATAAGAGTTGAAATTATGTGAGGACAATTATTAATATGGATACGGATATAATCGTTGGTGGGTGAGGATGAGAATGAAACACAAATTTCATATCTAACCATAATAAAAATAAAAATAAATATGAATTTTAGTATAGTTAAATTCAACTTAATCTTATTATCTTCCTATCTTACGAAACACCAATTATGTTCAAATAAAGTATCTTAAAAGTGTGGGTAAAAAGTACAAATTGTTGATATATTAACCCTCAAGCGATTTTACAACTATAACTTTATAATTGAAAAAGAAAAATACCATATCTTTTTATAAACACAGACCATTTGTCATATAATTTTTTATTTTACCGAAAAATTAATTGGTTGTTAATTAATATACCAGATATAGTTTTCCATAGTTCTATAACCATCCTTGCTAGATCGGTGTTATAGGAATCATAAGGCTTTTAATGACGCTCGGATTGGAACAAATCCAATCCCCAATTTGTAGATACTAAAACTATCTTAAAACTTAGGAAGGTACAGATACAAATATATTTAACTAATGTTTAAAAATAATGTTAAAACTAGACTAAACAACCCATAATATAGGACTAAATGATAATACATTTTGGTTTCTCCTAGAAAAGATAAAATCAAAGGAAATAAAATAGGTGCAAGTCCATCCTTGCTCACCAACTTGAAAATATTTAACTATTTATTATGAGCACCTTTCAATTTAAAATAAATATTTTTATTTACATGCTTTTATTTATCTTTATATTTTAAATAGCATATAACTTAACTTTTTAACTCTTGTTTTGTCTATCCGTCTTCGAATAACTACTATACTTTCAAGAGATTTATATGTGATTAATGGATTTGTCTTCCGTTCAAGAGACACAAAAGGGAAGAAATATTTACCCTCTTTTAATGAAAAAAAAAGTGTAAGGAAAAAAATAATATTTCTACTTTTTCCTCTCAGGAGTATCTCAATCTATTGGACAGAAAATATTCTCATACATGAGATTCTGTTAGCTAGTACAATCTTTTGAGTATTGGTAAAATGAATCAATAAATAAATAATTCTCATTGAGGATTGTATTTAAATCATATATTAAGAGTGAATCAATAACAATTTTGCTTAATTTTTAAATGAGTATTCGAATATAATACATAACAATAACTATTTGATGATTCTGGACTACCATTGATTTTACAAATCTGATCAATTTTAAATCATGCGTATTTAAAATTTTAAAACTAAAATTAAAAAACTAATAATATTTGATCATGTGCTATAAAAATCTATTGCTACCATAAATAAATGGTACTTTGAGGACTACCTAATACACTTTCACCCACACACACATGTATATATATAACACTACCAGAAGTATGTAAAAAATATATTTTCAATTTTTGAAAGAAGTGTTCCAATATTTGCTTAAAAAAATGTATAAGTTAAAAGAAGAGACACAACTCAATTACTTATAATTGAATCACATGTTTAATCTGATAAGAGATTTTTATAAAAAAGTAAATAAACTTGTTATATATGATAGTAGGAGAGTGTTTACTCCATAGAGTGGCTACTATATGGGGAAGGTTAGCTGAGGCAGCTAGCACTGTACATGCACAACAGAACAGTGTAATTAAGGGATCAAGAAGATGTGTGTGGCTATGGGAGAAGGAAGGGTCAATTGGGCAGTCCACAAATGGCGGGGGATTGTGTGAGTGAAAGTGTGATGAACTCAGAGTCATCATTTCTGCAACATTTTCTAACAGGGTTTGAAACTTGTAACTAGATGCCTTACAACCAGGCTATAACCATTCTAGGGTGGTCCATCTTCATATTCCTTTATGCACATAAAAAATACTAACCTCTTTTGAGTCGTACATACAGGTATATTTGTGGTTCCTACTTAGGACCATCCTAATCCTACACCCCCAGCTAGGGTTACTGCTTTTGCTCTTCTAGGGCACCTAGGCATGCAAGCCCTAAACAGAAAAATCATGCAGCTTTTATTAATTACACCATATCAACTGTGTCTCGGATTGAGACATGGTAGACTAAAAAAAAAACCAACATCCCCAAACTATGCTCCTACCTTCCATCATTAACCTACACAATAAGATTAATTACATTCTTCTGTCCCCATAATTAAATCATCAAGAACCTCCAAGTTTTGCCACTGTAACCCATGTTTAAGAACGTGAATTTACTGCACTCCAATCAGATTCATTCATTAGTCCAACCAAGGTTTGACTCATTTATTACCACTCGCTAATATGTCATTTTATGTGCATATAAATATTACTAAGAGGGGAGAATTGAGAGAACCATGGTGAGAGAAAAGAAAAGTATTGTGATAAAAAAAATCCATTCAATTACTAATACAGTTAGGGTATAACATAAGTATTTACCAAAGAGAGCTGATAGCTAGAAGAGGATACTAGATCGTAATAGAATGATTAATCCTAACTACTTCAGTTACACTACCTAACAGCTGACTAATTGGACTCAGATTATTTTTATGAACTTTTTGAAAGACATATCTAGATAAATCTTTTTATAAAATAAAAAAAAAAGCTTTTCCAAACATTACTATATAAGTAAATTAAAAATATTTTGAATTTTTTTTTATTTTCTTCTATTGTGAGTACTTTAAAATAAATTTATTCAATAAAATTTAAATATTTTTACACATTAAGAAAACTTTATTTTTATTATTTATATGTTTACCTAAAAAAAAATAAATGATTTTGTTTTTATAATTGACAATAACAAATTTATATAAATGAGTCAATAAGAGTGTCACAACTCGTATATAAAGAATAAAAGTAAAGAAAATAAAATAGTTATAATATGTCACTAAATCAACATCTCTCCCTTATAACATAAATCAAACTATTACATAATTTAAAAACTAATTTACTATCTTTTAAATCAACTTACTTAGTATAGGAGTCTACATCTCGAGTCTTGAGATGCTTGTGTTTGGTATCGACATAGATTCTTCACCTACCTAATTAAAAGAGAGTGATTTCTTTCTCTCATGTCCTTGGTGAGTGTAATGTACCTTACAAAACAAATGTTCAACTAATTCTACCTTCTACGTTATAAGTATTTCTCACTTTCCACTCACCAAGTCAAACCTCTTGCATCTTAAACCAAAAAAAAAAAGTTAATTTATAACATAGTAGGACTAGATTATATTGCTTCTTTATGTTGACTAAACTTATAATTTCCAAATCCTTACTGACTTGTCTACTACATTATCCTCAATTGCACCATTCAATAAGCCTCCATATTATACAATTTTAAAAACTACTTAGCTTATGTAATTGGTAAAATAATAGTTCCTTATGCAAGTGATAAGACTAGATAGTAAGACTACAAGATCTTCACTACTGCTTTTTTATATTGAGACACTTTATATGAGGTAATTATGAAGCTATTTGGAGCCCTCTGACTACAACGTAACACAATTCTCACCCGACTACCCAGCCTTATAATATTCTTCTACATTATCTTAGTGCTTTCAAACTTATATGTTCAAGAAGATCTATACCCCTAATGATTTTATACACAATACTAGACACAAAACACCAATCAGAGTATGAGAATATCGCTTTAGATATTTATTTGTGATCCAATCCAAGCCTTCACTCGAATTAAATTAAACACTTCCTTAGTATTTCTCACTTTACTCCTAAAAATAATACTATTTACAGTAGCAACCTACATACATCTCCAAATTATATTGCTCTTATTAGTTTAAACTGAACCAATGAAGGTGTTTATTTTGGTATATTCTGATATGTTGTAACAATACCAACCCATTTATCTGATTACTTCTAAATATTCCTTGCAAATATACACCAGTGTTAAATTGAATTCTCACCCTTCTCACACATGACATATATCACCACTTATTACAGATATATATCACCACTTATTACATACATCTGTGTGCGTCTTAGTATCACCATTCTTTCAAATCCATTCATCTTCCTTCCCATTATCTAGCATACACTTTCTCATTTCATGCATTAAGATATACATCCGAGATTTCTCAGATTCAAACATTTTCTTCGTCGTTCTAAATTTCATTTCCAAGACCCCTCATTCATTTACCCATCTCCCCTAGTCTAACCTGGTGAGTCTCATTAAGTCATATCTTTCTTAGATCGAATTTGATTTCTTTTATTCTAAAATGTATTTTTCTCAAATCAATTTTTGTTTTGTTTAATTTCACATACTTTCTTTAGATCTCTCACTACTAAGATTTAAAATTATTTTCATTTTTATTATCTAAACTCCTCCTATAATTATATTTTGAATCAAAAACATCTTTTCACAACCCATATGTTCTTTTTCCAATCTCCATTTTATTTCTATAATAAAGCGAGTTTAAATGTTTCTAATTTTGTAATGCCTAAATTTCCTCATCATTAGATTTGCATATATTCTCTCGATTTATCTATGTAATTTTTACGCAATTATATTTTCAATTTCATATAAATTTTTTTCAAAATATTTTGATTTCATTCAAACTTTAGATGGGATCTTAAATAGGGATAAATAAAATAAAAGAAGAGCTGTAATAGTAGTTTTTATCATTCCAACAAATTATAAATACTTTCTTTCTACTTAGCTAGTTTCTTTTAATATTGTATATCATACCACTCGAAAAACTCATTCTTCCTATAATTGCCCCCTACTCACAAGCATATATATATATATATGGCATCGATTTTACTGCAATTCAGAATACCTAGATAATCTTTCCATAGTGTATTGATCTATACTCCAATACATTTTGTTGAAGTGATTTTGTGATATGCATTTTGTGTTATTGATATTTTTGTGCAGGAAAAAATAATATTACTCATATTTTGTTATGTGTCTTTTTCTTCCTATACATGTCATTTCCTCTGTCTTATTACAACTGTCGGTTCAAGAATTAATAAACAATTGTAGCAGTTTCATAAAATTAATTTTATTTGTCATAAATTTATTTATTTCGTCTATTGTCCGTCATTAATTAATATACAACTTAATTAGTGACGGAACGAAAATTTTAAGAGTTAAAATCTTGAAATAAAATTTTAAAGAGTAAAAGTATAATTTAATATATATATATATATATATAATATAAAAAAATAGGAAATTCACAACCTTTAAACGATTCGCATGACAATGATTATGACTTCTAGGCTTCACCAATATTATTCTTTCTTGTTTGAAAAAACAATATGCCTTCTATTTTAAGAGCATACTTTTGTAAACTAAAAAAGTAATGTTTATAAATTAATCCAGAAGTAACGTGAAACTTTCAATATATCATAAGATAATTATTTAATTAGTTTATATAATTCTTAATTCATAGCAGATATATTTTCGTTGGATCTTTGTCAGAGACCATCCATAAACTTAGAGATTTGACACATCCATGAACTAATTCGTATAAAATATTATAATCCAATGGGTTTCGTCACACTTTTAGAAGCTTCATTCATGTGTATTTAGAAATACTTCGTTTAACTTGCAGATGAGTTTCCAAGTTGAACCCACTTCCTTTGGCCTTATCCCTGGAATATTGTGTTAAAATGTTTTTGCAGAAGACAAGTTTAATGAAAGCTACCCTTTATTTTTATTCCAATCAACTCGTTTTCTTCTTATTTTTCTGCATTAAATTGCAACATGAAAGCTATTTTTTCTTGTTGGACGGTTGCTTCAGACAACATCATATTTTTCATATTATATTAGTTTGTTGGGTAATAAAATAAATAAGTTCGAGAAGAGATGGAAATGAAAGTAATAATAAGAAGTAAAACAAATCAACCGTCAGTCTTCGATTTTTATTGTGTTCTCGCGCGTTAATTAACCAAATACAGTCAATTTTCTGTATTTTAAGTGTGTCACTTAATTAACTTGTTTTAAATAAGAAATAATTTAATGAAAATTGTTGTAATGAAATATTTGACAATAAAATAATCAGTAAAGTCCAAAAAAGAAAGTATCTAGCTGGTGTCAAATGATAATAATGACAGAGAAGCAAGATAGGAAGGGGTAATTCTTCCTTAGACTCATTCAATTCGCATGTAGTTGCACATGTAATCAATGCTATTTATCATCAAAAACAAATATTTCAACAATGAAAAAAAAAATTAGCATCTAAATTGAAATTCTTGCAAATTAAAAGAATACTTCAATAATCAACCTACAGAAACAACACTACATGGATGATGTATTTTCTTTTTAAAATTCTTCACTCTAAAATTGTGATATATAAGTTTTTTTTTTAATTTTATGTATAAATTAGAAATATGTTATTTTATTAAATGTAGGACAATAAAAGATGTGCATTTCTATTATTTTTATTTAAATTCTATTATCTTTTTAATCTTTCACATATTAGTATTAAAACCTATCCATAAGCCCTTCCCAAAATTGTAAAAGAAATGTCTTAATGGGCCTTTCTTTTTTATCTTGAATAACCTATTTGTCAAAAAATGGCTCGGTATTTTGTATTATGATTCATTCATGTGTGTGCTATTTTAACCTGTTTCTAACTTATTTATCAATATAAATTTGTTTTGGAGTTGAACCAACAGTTGTTCTAAAGAGCAACTAGCTTTCTTAAATTGCAACTGATTTTTAATTTTTTTCGTTGGGCCTAACTTTAAATTTTGGACTTTAAATGTCACAGGTCTTGCTTTCATATATTCTATAATTGAAGGAAAAATAGAAAGCACCGAACCCAAATCACTTCTCTTGTTTGGTTTATTTAATAAGTAAAGTAGACCTGTAAGCTTCATTTTGAAAAGGATTCGTGAGGAACCGTGTTAAAACTTATAACATATATAAGCAGAATACTAAAAATATCTAACACTACAAAATATGGTAGATCAGATTTTTTTAGATGGATATGATAAAGGTTAATAGATATACATGGCCATTTTTAAATAAATGATAGACAAAAGTAGGCTTACGAAGCATTATGTTGACTAACTAAAAAAAGACTGTTTCTATGTGTGATTTATCAATTAATAAAACTGTTAAGAGATTGTTGTTGGTAATAAACTATTATAAAACACAATAAATTTACTTCACAGTTTGTAATTAAATAGTGATTTGAATATATATTTTTATGTTATTATCATATGTAGACTTTTTATTCAATACGAAATTTGAAAGTAAAGACAAATGACAATTTATAGTCATCATGAATTAAATATGCCAAGAACAGACAAAACACCAGCACTTGGTAACGATGTGTTTTTTTACCAGGATTTAATTGGTGAGACATGATTATGTAAACACTTATCAGTCATACTTTTATTATCAATAAGGTTTTTTTTTTTCATTTACTTAAAGTGAAATATTACATTGTCGTTATTCTGGTGTTTTTTCTCAGCTTGCTTAGAGCAGTTTGAAGAATTAAAAAAATGGAGGCAACATTGTCATGTTTCAGATCAAGCTCTTTTCTTACTTGACGTACAGTTTTAATATTGTCCCTTTTCCCTTTTCTTTCATTGTTGACAGAACCAATCAGACAGAGGCTTCTTCCACTTCTTAGCAAATAACAACTAGTTGGAGGGTCAACCTATTTGTTCAATTATCATGTCTCCATCGAGCATACATGTTTTTTGGTCGTTTGACCATTATTATGGAAACTCCAACTTTGCAAAAGCTTTCTTTCCACTTCTCCATGATTGATTGAAAAGGGTGATTCTTTCCTTTTTGGCGAAAAGCATGGATGATTATATTGCCTGTACCATGGCTAATTTCCATAGCCATTTGACCAGGGTTTCATAAATAAGCTAACACACTAAATATCCCACATACCAAATGTCCCACAAGCCAAGTTCCTTATCCAAGCAAGATACAAAAACCCAAGAACGGTGAAGGCTTCGAATCTCTCAAAACTTTTTTGAAAAGCAAGAAATAGAAAAAGAATTCACAACGCTCAGTAAAGAAACAAATTATATTCCAAAAGTTTAACCTCCATCGAAGTTATTCCCATATATAACACAACCGATTGAATATATTCAAGACTCAATACCATTCAATAATCAACATAACCTAATTTGCAAGAAAGATATTTAAGTATATATCTCCATCCTCGTCATCAACATCTTTCTTGCATTCAAAGCTATTTGATGCTCTCTACCACAAAAGAAATTATCCTCGTGTTGAACCTTCCATGAACTGCCACGAGTTGCTGAACTCGATAAATTTGGCTCATCTTAGGATCTTGGAAAATTGAAGGCCAACCATTCTTTCACAGCATTCAACTACCTTGAACTCTTGCCAGGGAGCTTGCATTGAACGATCAGAAACTTATACTCGTCAATGAAACTACAGAAAGAAAAATAACACCAAGATTGAATTATTTTCCAGGAAAATATATTTTATTCATGTTCGGGAGCAATTACGAGATATTTCCTGAAGAAAACATGCTTTTTTCTAAGGAATCAATTTATGCGGCATGCCAACAGAAGTTGAATAATTTAGGAATATGCCAATCCAAAGCACAAATATGACCGTAGATATAAAGACCAACGAATCAGACAACTAACTGACTAAGATGAAGTTACCAGAATAAGAGAAAAATGCAGCATATAACAAATAAGATATCTTCATAGCCAAAAGGGATGATGATAGTATTGACTAGCACGTTCATAAACTTCACACCAAGAAATAAAACAAAAGAATCCCGCGCTTATAAGAATTTTTAAGCAGATTGACTTCAAATACCAAAAGTCAAGCATCTAAATTATTACTGTGCGGCCACCACAAGATAGATGGTGTTCAAAAATATTCACTGACAAGTTAACAACACTTAAACAGCATCCAGGCATCAGAAAATAGAAATGACCATACAGATGCAATAACCCCTTGCCGCCACCAGTTATTTTTAGAAGAAAATCTAATGTTTAGTCAACCATATGAACTTATTTTATACTTCACTCGGACAAATCAATTTTTTTTATCAGAAATACTATTTTGGAACCTAAGAAATTAAATATTCAAACGAAGCTAGGCATGTCTTGCCACTACACTACATGCATACGAGGAAGTTGGAGCTCTGTCATTGATAAAATAGCAGACTAATTTTGTCTTAGGTACACTTTTGTCAGTTCCTTCTTTGGGCATGTCATCCATTCTATAGACAAGAGCAAAATTACTGATGACCTAAGTGTAAACCATACAGCAGATATGAAGTGAGAAAAGGAAAGAGGTTCCAACTACCCACTCAAATTACACGCCCATTTCTCTTTGGTTATTTCCAACAAAATAGGAGGCGAAGATAAACAGTGCTAACTTCTAGCCAGAGCATTGAGGCATCAAGTCTAACTACATATTTCACACCATTGAATTTGCAGGTCGTAGATGAATCAAATAGACATGATCACAAGAAGCACAAAAGGTGACGTACCCAATAATTTACTGCCAATTCTTCCATAGTGGAACAATCTGTCTTCAAGGGTTCTCAACTGATGTAGTTGTAATTCGTAATTGCCGTGTACGTTCTTGCTCTCCATTCCTCTTCCAGAAAGCCCTTCTCCACCAAACTTCAAACCCTCTTTGAATATTTGGGCAATCTTCACCGGAATTCAAGAAACGATCAAACCAAGCAAGCAAAATATCCTGTTGCCAGGAGAGTGGCAGAGTAAGAATCGTGTTACTAAGACCATCCTCAATTAGGTGCCTATCAAGCCCCTTGGATGCCCTCCTCATCCAACCAAAGTCATCATAAAAGGGCACCAGCCATGTTTTTAGAAGCAAACACCGAACATCTTTAGAAGCCAACAACTGTCCTTTCCCAATCCCAACAAACAACCTTGCTGTAACTCTGCTAACCTCAAACCTGTGAACTGCTGGCACTTTAGAATGAGCTTCAGCTAAATCTGCTTGAGAGGCCCATGTCTTCAGGAAATCCTCAGCAATTTGTCTGTCAACTAAAATATCCAAAATCCAATGCAAATTGTCTGCTTGTCTTGCAATTTGACTCACATCCTGCAAGTCCGAACCCGCAGCCTGCAAAAAATGGTGACGAAGTAACTGCAGACAATCATCACATGCTAAGTACAACGACTCCTTCCGAAGATCATTCTGAGAAGAATTTTCATGCAGCATCTTCGACACTAACCCTTTCATCTCACGCCTGGCCTTCTCATCCTTGCCTTCAAGAACCACACGAATAAGCTTAAGAAGAACCTCCTCATTATCAGTCCCCTCTTCATTTCCATTGGCAGCAACATCAGTTGAAACCCTCTTCAAAACCTCCCCTGCGCCAACCGCTTCAAGACGAAGCTCAGAAAGGAGCGATGCCACCTTCTCTTCCTCATCCTCGGCCCAAGGTGCCGCTTCCAAGTACTCCAAACAAGACAAAACCCCAGCATCAAACCCAATGGCAGCTGAAACCTAAGAAAAAAACCACAAAAAAACCAACAACTGGTTCAGTCCCACAAAACCCTAAACAAGCAAATTCTAAACACGCACAAAGTATCAAGGGACGAGAAAAGGAATGCACTGGCGTAATAAATAGCCAAACCCATAGCCTAAACAACAAAAGTTCCATCCTCTAACTGTTCACATCCGAAATTCAAACTTTTCCTAATACCTAAACCTAACCCCACACCTTCATTTAATTATCATCCCCTATCCAATAAACCAGAACAACCACCAAACTATTCCATTCCAAAAAATCAATCCATATTGTTTACAAATTGAGATTAAAAGTAGTTCTGATAGAACACTTGCCCTAACGCACTAACCACCAAGACACACTTTTAAGAACAAATTTCAGATGGCGTGATCCTAACAATGCAGCAAAATATATGTCTGAAGAAAATAACAAAACCCCCAAAAACGGCGTTACCTTTAAGATACCGAGAACTCTGGAGACATCCTCCCTCATGAGCTTCTTCCTAAGATCCTTACAATACATCAACCTCAAGGTCTCGATGTAAACCTCCACATCGTCGCAATCGGCGATTTCAACTTCATAGGGAACCGGCGAGCGCTGCTGCTGCTGCTTGGTCCAGCGATCGGAGAGCTTCACCGAGAAGAATCTACTATGCGCGACGAGGATTTGGCGATGCACGTTCATGGAGACACTGATTCCGTCTTTCGAGCTGAGCGTGAGCTTGATGTCGCTGGAAACGGCATCGTTGAACTGGTTCCCGGGGCTGCGGGACCCTAACAGGTCCGAAATCCGCTGCATCATGAGGGCGTGGCGATCGAGAATTTGGGGTTTGTGGAGCGAGGACGCAGCTGCGGCGGCGCTGACTGCGGTGGGAGTGATGTGGGTGGTGGGCCTGTGGTGGACATCGGGCTCGCTGGCCATCATTTCGAAGAGCGTGGGGCTGGATCGGGTCTTGTCGGGCGGCGGGGACATTGGGTTCAAAAGGCCCGCGGTGAGCGCGGAGTTAAACTTGGAGAAACTGGAAGGGAAGTCTTGGGCCTGGGCCTGGGCCTGGGACGGGTGGTGGCCGTTGGCGGTGGGGGAGGAGTGGGTGAAGTCCATTATCGGGGAGTAGCGCCCCGGGGAGAAGTGGATCCTGTGGGTGGAGGGAGATTCGGGCAATGCAGGAGGTTCGGGTTGTGGCTCGGGTTGAGGTTGGGAGCATATAGCGGATTGAGGAGTGCGACGCTGAGGGGGTGTTTGGGTGTTGTTTGGAGAAGCCGCAGCGGAGATTGTTGTTTCTCGATACTTGCGTCGTTTGGGCTTGGTGGGCTGGTTTTGAAGTTTGAGGAAAGTTGTTGTAGTTGTCGCTGCCATCCAATGTTGTTTGTGTTCTTATTGTATTGTTGTTGAGCTAATCACTAATCACACTGCCACTGCTAACTCCTAATGCTATTGTGTGTTGCGCCTGTTTTTGATCTTGTCCTTTAGCGCATCGCAGGAAGAGAGAGAAGCGCAGGGTTTAATAAATGGCGGTGCAAACGAGACGTGTGAGGTCGGAGTGGGATAAAAAAAGACACGCTAACAGCCACAGAGCCATTAATACCTGAAAGAGATATCACCATTTTCTTTTTTTCTTTTTTCTTTTCCTTTTCCTTCCATTCGCTATTTGGTTGGTCCATTCACATGCTCAACACACCTTCAAAAAATCAAACCAACTAACAACATGTATTACTGCTACATATATGTTTCAAACACTCTAATTTCATTAATCTCATAAAAAATAACATTTATTTTTTCTTATTATCATGGCTGATTCACAGTACTTCGCTTCTGTCAACATTTTAATACCAAATTAACACTTGAGGCATCTTATTTTATGGCTACTCTTCTTCAACTAAGCTTGCACTTCTTACATTCTTGTCAGAGTTCATTTATAATTTCTGCCTATAATTTAAACTCCCTCTTATTTTCTTTATTGTTATTTCTATTTAAGATATGTAGTGATTATTAGTTTTATGGAAAACAAGAAGAGTTTTCTTAATTTTGAGAGAATTTTTGAACATGAAAACAATTTTAATATTATTAGAAAATTTGAGAATTTATCCTTTCTAAATAAAATGAATTTTATATCATTGCAAATAAAAAAAATTGAAAAACTTAAACAATTGAAAATTATTTGCAACTTAAAATTAAAGAATAAAGAAACATACTTATCACGGTTATGTATAAATGGTTTTTTAATAAGTTAAAGTCACGGTTATGTATAAATTAATTTCAATTTCCTTTTTATTTTTAAAATAAGTTATCTCAAGCGAATCTTATACTAAAAATTGGAAATGCTTTCAAAATTTGCACCTCTGCTTGTGTTGAGTCTGATGTTCCATAGAGTTGAACTCATCATGGTGTCGATAGTTGGCAGAGAGAGCTAATAACTCTGTTTTTTTATAGTCAGCTTTTCTTTTCGTGAAAGGAAAACAAAACACAAAAGTTGTTGTTTTTCATCATCACAAATTATCATTTTAATTCCACAAACAATTAGTACCATTTTTTTTTTCTAGTTTTTAAGGCACGTCTGAATCATAATAGTAAGAGGCTCGTCTCCCACCTCGTCACAATATTATAGATGTCTCCTTCAAGTTACAACACACTTAAAAAGATGCTTACGCTCGTCTCCCACCTCGTCACAATATTATAGATGTCTCCTTCAAGTTACAACACACTTAAAAAGATGCTTACGTGTATAATTCCCTTTATTTGGGTGACTAAACAAGTGCGATAAAAAAGTTTTAACTCTTATATCTTCCATATAAAATTAATGAATTTAAGAACTTAAGTGAGCTTAAGAAACTATACAAGAAGATATTAACTTTTAAATATCTTTTTAAATTTATGAGTCTTAAATATATTTAAAATTGTAAATTGATTAATAAATCCTTTTTATTAATTATAAATTAATTTTTAATTAAATTTTATTTATTGTAAATCCAACTTTATTAGACAAGGTAGATTGACTTAATTTAGATTAAGTTTAATCCAACATAATTAATATAGAATTAATGTAGGTTGACTTTGATTCATGGTGTCTTAACTTGATCTAACATAGTGTGAATTGAATTTGACTCTCTACTTTATACAAAGTATATTCCACTAAACTCGGTCTAATGTGGATCAGAATTAAATCAATCCAGAGTGTGTTTAACTCGAATCAATGTGAGGTGGGTCTAATTCAATTCGGCTAGATGTGATGTGAGTCTGATTCGACTTATATTTTACTTAATTAAATCTGACATGGGCTGACTCTTCTCATACTTATATAAACCCAACTCTATACAGTCTCATGTGAGTGTAACTCTACTTGGCATGATGTGGGCTCCACCTTACAAAACTTTGTTCAATATAAATCTAACTTAACTTAATCTGATATAAGTTTAATTGGACTCAACCTGACTTAAACCTAACCTAACTCATATTGATTTAAGTTTAAGTCCAGTTGATTAAAATTCAACTTAATTATATCCAAAATAAGTCTAGTTTCACTCAATTCAAGATAAACTAAACTTAACTTAAGGTTTAAAAGAGACATTTTATCTTCCAAAATCACTTATAAAATAAATTATTTACATTCAACTCAATTTTTGTTGTGTTTTCCGGTCACGATATGAAAATGTATATAAATTTAACTTTTTATGTCTAATATGTTTCCTTTTTATATCTAATTATCTTTCATTATTTAATATGTTCTTACATGTAATATAAATTGCAGGACTTTGTATATCTATTTAACCTTTTAATCAAACCAATTTTTTTTCTAACCAAATTTTCGCTCAATTTTGTAATCATTTTCCGTTTTCTAATTGTATTTATTTCTTGTTTGCTGAACATCCTATTATATATGTCTTTCGATATGTATTCATCAACCCATTTATTAAAAATTTATTTGTTTCTTATCACAAACTTTTCTCTTTATATGATTTCTTCACCAATTTTTCTATCTTCGTAAACCGCATGTCTTACCTAAATTTTCCCACCTTAGTCATTGTCCCGCTCTTACTTTCGCTGCTACTTCTGCTCTTCTGCACAGATACTTTAAGTTCTTAACTTTGTTAGGATCTTGTTAATGTCAAAACCCCACAAATTAAATTATCCAAACACCACTTTTTAGAAAAATTTATTCTTGTAACGGAGTTCTCATGTGTACTTTGTGTGATATCTTTATATAAATTAAAATGAAATATTCCAACAAAGTGTTTTTAACATATTTCTATACATATACTTAATTTTACATTTTATCAATTTAACTATTAGGTTTTATTATGGACATTTTTTATCGAATATTTTAAAATCATATATTTTAATTTTCATACATTTTATCGATATATCAAATGATGGTTCTGTATAAAATGAAATCATTTAATTATAAATTTCTTTTAAAATAACATCTATTTCTCCAAGCAAGTTGTCTTCCTTTTGTGAACCACTGTTTTGGATTTCTCTCTGGATGGTACTTTTACCCTTTTTACGGAGTCTCAAATTTCAAAATACTCAATAATGGGCTCTGGCCCACATCCGTAACAATATGGCCCAATAATTCAATTGTTATGGCTCTTTCTTTTTTTTCTCATTCATGTTTTAAAAGTAGATAAAACCACTCAGACATATCACTGGCCCAATAATTCAATTTTCCATCCCTCTCTTTTATTTTTCTTTTTTCATTTTTAACTTTATACTACGAGGAACAGCCATTTTTTTTAATATGCTTTTCTGTCTACAAATTTGCCATATATTTTTATTTTAGTTAATTTTTACTTTTAATCCTTCAAATTTAAAAATGTTTTGGATTTGAGAGCTTATAAAGGGACTATTATTTTTTTTCAAACGTGAAGATTAAAAAAAAAAAGTATAAATAAAATATAAGTGTTATATTTTCAAAAATATATCCTTACAAATCGGTTTGATAAAATAATAATTACACTCACTTATAAACTATTAAAAAGTCTCATATCTAATTAACATGAGATCCTTAACTATATAAGTTATTTTTGTAAAGCTTATGCAACTTATATCATCTTTGTTATTCTCTCAAATCAAATAATATAAATTTATCTAACAAGGCAATTTATTAAGAAAAATATATACATTATTGTTTGACTTGACATATTGATTTACATTGTTTGACTTGAAGTATTGATTTACAATTTAGGAAAAATATATACATTATTGTTTGACTTGACATATTGATTTACATTGTAATTTTATTTTAAGAGAAATGTAGAGGAAGAGATAGAAGCTGGTCATTTTGTAAATAAAAGCTCCCCACCATATAAAATCTATCGAGGCATACCATGATGCATAAGAAAATAAAAGGGCAGGCAACAATACCACTAAAGCTCCATCTTATTTTTCACAGGATTTTTAAAAATAAAATAATAGTATGTTTAGGTGAAAATTTTAATCAGTTTCACATAATAAATCTATAAAAGTGAAAAATATATAAGTCACAATTAAATATATAATATTTTCTTTTTATTTTTCTATACTTTTAGATTCAAGGTGAAGGAGGTATACATAATCTAGTTTACTAAAATTTTAGTATTTATCATTTTATTTATATTTTTATTTCATTAAGTAAACGTTAAGTCTAACTTAATATTATAAAATTAATTTATAAAATAATGATTATTTATTATTTTTTTATATCAAGATATAAACATTTCATGTGTGAAATTAAATATTTGTAAATTGTCTGATAACTTGTATAATAAATCCAACAAATCCTGTTATGATAGACTTTAATATTAGATGAAGAATTGCAAGTTAATTCAAACTTATAAAACCACTTTATAAAATAACAACTACTCTTTATATATTAAAAATTAATCTTATTTCTAATTGATATAAAATCTTTTGTCATTTTAAATATAAATATAAGGATAAAGAATTGTTTAGTTTTTAAATGTTGTAATAATAATATTTTTAGTCTCTATATTTTTATAATTAATATTGAAGGATTGTGTATTATTTAAGACTTTTATTGACAAATTCAAAACAAGAAAATCTAGTTTAGTTGTTGCTCTTGTATCCAAAATTATGGTTAAATTTCCAGTCGCGATCTCATAATTTCAATATCAATTCATTAATGCTCATTTAATTAAAAAACACATATAAAAAATATAATAGTATGAAGACAGGAAATCAAACCAAGAATAAAAAATTGTATATTCTAAATAAGAAAAAAGAAACAAAACAAAAACTTGTACGCCAAACCTAGTCCATAATAACATTAGTAAAACTCCTGGCCCATACAACGCCCTTTTGTTGAGAAGGAGCAAGCACGCAAGCATGCAAGATAGCTCTGTATACTTGCCACTATTATGATGTTAGGTGTTACCCCAAACTGTTCTTAAATTCGTTATCATCCACATTTCTTTATTTGTGCTATTATTCACACATATATGATTAATTGAATTTCTTTTAGGCAATTCAAAATGTTTATGCATAACATAATGCTCATATTCCCATCGCATTTATTTACCTAGGGACCTAAATTTTTTTTTATATTTACATAGTAGTTATTTTCTCACATTTCTTCATGAAAATGTTTTACAGAAAACTTAAATTCTTGGAAAACTATTTTTTTCATCCACCTGACGTTTCGCGATAAAATTATTTCATAAAAACTATGTTTCTACCCAAAGTTTCATTACTGATTCATTTTCACTTATATATTATTCAATAAACTTAAATTTAAACAGTGTGATATTCTAATTCACTTACGAACTCCGTCAATTTTTTTAATTAGGAATTTTTGCCATATCATTTCTCTTTCTTTACAATAATACGATACTAATACGTTGACATCCAAAATTAATAATTTTTTTTAATTGAAAAATAATTACAATACTTTCTCTCCACTCACAGTCTATAGTCATGCATTTTTATTACTATTTAAAAATTGTCTCTCTCTGAGAGTCAAGTAGTTTCCCACTCGCAACTCGACATCACTTAACAATTAGTAAGAAACAATTTTTTAATAGTAAATGTACATAATAATGGGTTATGAAGAAAAAAAAAGTATCCTAATAATTTATTTTCGATTAAAAAATTATAATTATAAAGTGATTTTGAATGTGGATATATCACTACCCCAATAATATATATGAATAATAATAGAGTAATTGGAGAGAAAAGCAAGGCAGTATTCTACAACTACAACGCGTACGGTAGAAGGTACAAGCAGTTTCTGAAAGAATCTAAGACACGAAGAAAGTGAAGAAACAGGGTATCTGAATTTGTACGTACCTAGGCTGTCCAGATGCTGAACATAATATTAGTAAAACTAAAACACATGGATTATTCTTGTTTTTATTTTAATCCTGCCATGGTACAATACAGATCATCGATTCACATAACCCAATTCAATACTCGTGCAAGCTGTAAAAAACACACAACATAGCTTGCTTAGCTCTTCTTTCTAGCCATGCCATGCCATGCCAATCTCAGTACTTCAGGTTTTTCTTATTTATTTCCTTGTGTTCTGTGCGTGTCGCTAATGTGACAGAGATCAACAAAAGAAACCGTATCAGTACCATATGCACATAGTTTTTTCAGTACCATATATAGCTATAGCTTTTTGAGGTTATTAGGTTTAGGTGGTTATTTTCCACTCCATCAACCATTATATTATTGGAGTTAGTTAATGAATTGATTGCTTCTTTGCCAGAAGGATGCAACAAGTATATGACGGCTCCAGTTTGCAACCAAATAAAAGGGCTATGAGATGATGGATCATGGAACAATGATTAGTCTTACAATATCCAAATATAAACAAAAGAAGAGCACACGAGAAAGAATAAAAACATAGACAAATATGAATGTTTGTTTAAAAGTTAAGACTAAGAAGTGAATGCCATTTTATTTAAAACATAGAGTAATTGAATGTCAATTTTAAAATAAAAAAAAATATATATATTAAGTGTAATTTCTCCAACAAAGAAATAGGAGAATAATAAAGGGCATACAGATGACAATTTTTTTTCTGCCTTCCATATTCCCTGGGCTGTCTTTATTTTTAAAATTGTTCTTAATGAAGTTGTAGACATTTTCTGTCAACATCTCCAATGATCAACGTGCTCTCACGTGTAAAATTGAAGAGTTGATAATAGGGGTGCATAGAACCATTTTGCACATGCAAATATGTGTACTTGTTGCGCATTATCTTTGTCAACTCTTATTTTGAACCTTTGTCCATTGTCATCAGGCAAAGACAGTATCTGACAAGCATATTGTAAGGCACCGGTGTGCTCCAGTTTTAGGTTTTACTTTTAACCTAATGGCAGGCAACTTCTGATACTCAGATTAAAAATTTTGGAGTCATTAGGGACCAGCCCATTTAAATTAACAATCACCACATTGACTTAGCATTCACCAGAGGTGAGAACCAATTTAAAAATAGATAGTGGGATTAAGAAGATTAACTAAACATTGCAATTACTCCTAATTCCAATTCATCATTGTTGGATTTAGTTGCCCTAATGATCTGTTAATCTTATCTCCAAATGTTGAGTATTATACATGGGTGGTTTTGGTGAGTGGAGTTACATTGGTATTTGTGAAAAAATTGGAATAGTTTAGTGAAGTTTGGAAGTGGACCAGTGGTTGTCTTGGGTGCATTAGATAGGAAGTGAGAGAAAAATTAGGTAAGAGTGAATGGCAGTGGTGGTGCATGGTGGTTGGTGGCCTAACACAATGCAGGTTATGGAACCGTCCTCTGGTACAGTGTGGCCCCATATTCAAAATATTCCCACTCATCAAACTGTTATTTCTCCATCTTATAGCCTTTGATTCTCCCTAGCACTGAAATCAATCACAAATTAGTTGTTGGAGTAAAAAAAATAGCATACATTTGTATACCTGGGACCACTGCATTTGAAGTCATGTCCACTTCAAAATTTGGTAACAAAAAATTAACACCTACCATTGCTCATGTAAGACTTCTAAGTAAACCAAAATAGTCGATAATATACTTCAAAATATATTGTCAAATATTGTAGATTTTTCATTTGATTTAAAGAGCGCTAGGAATGATTTGAGTGAAATTAAATTTCTTAAACCACCATAATTATGATTTTACTTTTTGGGGTGAAATTATGAGATGTTTTTGTATGTTTTAACTGTTTAAATCGGAGATAGTTCTACGTTCAAAGGCTGGTCTCATTCTTTTTTTTTTCAAGAATTTAATCGATAATATCCTGGTGACATTATCTTTTAACAATTGAACGTGAATGATACGTATTTTTAATTAATTTAAATAATATTTTGAAAATAAAAATGTGATTTTTTTTAATAAAAGCATGGTTATTATTTTTTTTCACTTTAAACTAAACTAGAGCTTGGTGGTATAATTTATGCTTCGAGTCATAATTCCATTTTTGTTATAAGTTTTATTTGAATTAACATAAGATATCCTCTTAAGTAACATTTTGAATAAATGTTTTGTAGATACAACAAGTTACAACCTAATAAAAAAAAGTTTACAACTTTAAATTATAAAACACTTTTTCGTCTTAAAATGTCCTTCTGAAGAAACACTCCTATTTCAGGTTCTTATTTATTTAATTATTTTTTAATTTAAGTTTACTATTAATAAAAAAGGTTAAAAGTGACCACTCATCGCAGTAGTAATAAGATTATTAAATAAATAAATAAATAAATATTTGACAGTTTTAATTGACAGAAAAAATACATTGTTGCATTTAAAAAATAAAGGAGAGATTTAAAAGAACCATAATATTGTTTTTCTTCTTTAAGTTAAGACACTTGAATGTAGAGGAACTAAAATGAATAATAGAAAAAAAAGTTTATTTAAAATTTTTAAATTTTATTCCCCTTCTTGGTGATTGCAAATTGCGATGATGAGAGAGAAAGAGAAGTTGTCAGCATAAATTGATAGAGAAAAAAAAAAAAAAACCAATGAAAACTAAGCAATTTCTTTTATGCAAGAATTGAGGGAAATGAGTGCAATTTCTTTTATGCAAGAATTGAGGGAAATGAGTGCAATTTCTTCTTAATCATTATATATTTTTATAGAAATAATTTCCCTTTTTTTATTTCATTAACAAATAGTATCTTATGTGAAGCATGAGAACTAAATTCTTTTGAACTTTTGATGGGTATTTAATAGATAATGTTTCCTCTAAGGTTAAATATTATGCATTTTTAAGAATCAGATTTCAAATTCCTACAATTTTTGCCACTTACGCCAATCAAAGTTATTTCATATAAATAAATTGATTTGAAAAAGGATGATTCGTAAGATTTTCATATCTTAAGGGAAATGCACTTGAGAATCTACCTTAAATCTGGACATTATGTATTAGATTTTCAAACTAAGAAAATTTAATATTATTTTTAATTTATATAAAATGTCAAATAAATAATACCATTTTTTTGCGACATCAAATAAACAATAATTTACCACAAAAAAGTTGCGCACAAAAAAATCAATTTTCGAAACAAAAATTGAGTACATGTTTGCAGATCAGTTCCACCAGTTCTTTTTGGGAAAAAAAAAAAAAACTTCCACAATGAAAATTTCTTCCTTCTTTAGTTTGTTCTTTGAAATTTAAACTTTAAAAAAATGCATTAACACGTATTAATCCCAATCAACATCTGAAGACAAGTTTGCTTAAGCATGTGACCCAGCAAACGACCAACGATATTACCACTTTCACGGGTTTTACCTTTTTAACTCATAATTGGTCTTCCCACCATCAAATGTTTTGCTTTCGCTACTTTCGATTTTCAAACATGCTTTAACTCTTATGCAAACCAAAACCAGATTCAACTTCTGGGGGACCCTACTTCCTTAGCTACCTTCAATTATTCATTCCATTACTAGTATAATAGTAAGAACAGTTCAATAATTTAAGTCAATTTTATTAGAAATAACAAATTAAAAATATAACAAAATATATTTTTATGCATGGCAATAACTTTAAATTTCTTTATCAGTATCTTAAGACACTGATTAACATTTGTTTCAGTAAACTATCACTATCATTTTTCAGTTTTTTAACGATATATTGTTTTACTTATAAATGAGTTCGAAAATCACATTTCATATCCAAAAATCAAAGTAGACACTAAATTCAAGAATGTGCTAACTAACATAGTAGGAGGCGCACCTCGGTGCTCAATATGTTAGATCCTGCACCTCATTATCCAACACATTTTATAAAGTAGCAAAGTAAAGCATCATACAATTGTATACTGTGAACCAGGTAAAAAACACGACTAAGAAAATAATACAAAGAAATTCGTAAAAACCCTAAATCTCCAACAACATTTTAGCATATATGTATTTTATAATTTATTTTTGGCATAGCTAGAATATTAAAAATAATTTTACAAGTGTTAAATAAAGCATGTAAATAATTTTAAATTGATGTTTTCACAACAATAGTTTAAAATGTATTTGTGTTGTGTCTCTGGTGAGGTGAAAGGCACATTGTGAAAAGAGAAAGAAAAGAACAAAAATGTTGAAACATGATAGGTGATAAGAATGAAGGGTAGCTAAAAAATATGTTGGTGATGCACGCCAATCGATATGGGACAGGAACTCCGTGAATGATGATGTGTTAATAAAAGGCACTACCTTTGATTTGTTGCTGTTTCATGGCTGCCTTTAATTTATCATCTTCATTTCAACACCATCACCACCAACCCTTCTCTTTCTCAGATTTTTTCATCATCATTATTATCTTAAAAATCCTCACAATTTTATTATGTAAAAAAAATTCCCACCTCACCCAGCAAATTTGGCTACCAAATTAAAGTTAGAGACAATAACTTTATTATTATTAAAAACATAATTAGGCCAAACTCACTGATCCATCTCCTACTGAATTCAAACTGGAAACTCTTAAAGCCTAATTCGTACTATAGGCAGTTAAGCAAGTTGACCTTTTTACTCAATTCATTTTAATAGTTAGTACAACCACCTCTACTTTAGCAAAAAATGAAGGGTATAAACAATATATTTAGTATGTTGAATACATCAACAATGTTGCTCAACAAATCTACTTCATACCTTTCTTATTTTTCTTATCTAATTTTTCTTCTTCGTTTCCTTCTTCAAACCAAACAAAATATTAAAATTATTTATGTTGATAAAATATTTATTATGACACCCCATCCTTAAAAATTCAGAAAATTGGGTCCTTCTTTACTTAAGAAGACTAATTGAGATTAGAAAGCAAACAGGTGCAATTGAAGAAGCCATTGACATGTTCCATTCAATATGAAATGGTGATAGTACAAAATGTAACACCTTGCCTAATTGAAGGGACGATTGAGGAGTATTATTAATCACATAATTTATGTGATTTTATTTCAGTGAGGTAAGCTCCATTTGTTACACTTTTCACGCATGCAAAAGATTCAAACAAGCAAAGAGAATGAAGGAGTCAAGTGCCTGCATTTCCGAGGAAAATCTCTCCATCATCATCATCATTATCATCATCTTTGAATGAGTTTATGTTATGTGAGTTTCTTAACATCGTTGAAAGCAGTGTCTTTCTTGTCACTGTCACTTGAACTCAGCTACAACTGTGATCAGAAAATCACTGTGTGCATGTTTTTAAGAATATGTTTATAATTACTTTTACCAGAAAAAAAGGAAAAATAAAAATAATTATAAAATAATTTTAAAGCGTATTTATTACTATATATTGATGATTTTTTATTACATTAAACACTCCCGTTACAGACAAAAGGTCACTTATGGTTTCTTGCTCTTAGTATATTATTTGTGTTTCTCGTTTTCTATTACATAATTTCTTTCTTGTCACTAATTTTTCTATCCATACATTCAATAATATTTCTTTTAGAGAAATCTAAACAAAAAAAATCCATAGACTCAATAAGCAAACATTTACCCAAATAAACTTTTTTTTTTACTATTTATAAATTCGTCCTCCACATCCGAATTCACATCACCCTTATCTTCTTATTACAATTATTTATATTAATTTTGCTTATGAGAAGTCAATTCAATTAAGAACTGATGTAAAATGTTATTGACTTTTTATATTATTCACATTGATCACATTGACGTTAATTACGGAATTGAGGAAAAATATAAATAAAAAATGATATAAAATTTCATTTTTCTTTCTACTAGTGTACTTAGAGTGGTCAATGATATTGAAAACACATGATAACCAAACTAATATAATCATTAGATTTTGTGTTAAAAATATAAATCTTTAAATTTTTTCATTAGTAATGGCCAAATATAATAAATTTAATTTTTCACTAAAGAATTTACAAATAACTATGTATGGTTTAATATATATATATATATATATATATATATATCAATTCGATCTATATGTAAAACTAAAACTAAATAAAATAAGATTAAATATGAATATTAAAAATAAAATTATAAAAAAAATATTTTTATTATCACATACCTAATTACACTAAAAGCAAATGTCCAAATAATCACTGAACCTCAATTTATAATTATTATATAAATTATGTAATAATATGGATAATTTTAATCATTTAATATAATTTTTTTAATTTTTATTCTATATCATTAACATTCATTATATTATTGTTCACCTCTAAATGATACTAGAGAACGAGTTCCTTTCAATAAACTAATTTATTATAGCTTATATAAAAAGTATTTTATAACTTTCTATTAAAAATATATTTAATTAATTACAAATAATTAACTTTAAATTACGAATTATATCTTCTAATTTTTAAATATTTTTTCTAATTATTTTTCATTAGATACATTTAGTATTATTTTTTATTAACAATAATAATTTAAATTAAATAATAATTATTGTTAATGACGAAAACCACTTTTAAATAACCTTAATTATTATTAAAATTATTTTCGTTAATTATTAAATTTAAATTTGATTTTTATTAATTATTTTAAAAGATTAATTATTAAATATATTTAATTAATTTTAATTATATATTTTAAATATAAAATTTTAAAAAATATCGTAAATATTTAAAAATGTGGAAAAAATCTCTATAGAAATTGGACCTCTAGGCGGTGAATTTCTATCAGGTAAAATCAAAATATTCGGGATGTCGGAAGAAGTGCTTTTAGTATAAACAGTAAGAAAAGTTTGTTTGATTAATTATTTCTTAAGTCCTTGGGGATTTTTTTTTTCAGGTTTATTGTGAACAAAATATCAATAATATAGTGATATTCTACTATTCACAATAAAATTGAATCGAAATATTTTAAATAAAATTTTGACTTTGTTTATAATGAAAAAAAGTCGGGAAAAATCCCACTTTAAATTGTTAAATAAAGTTTTTCAGTAAAAATAGTCATGAATTCACAATTCATTATTAATATATATATATATATTATAACTTAGATTTAAGTACAATGAAAAATTAAATATTTTTTAAATCTGACACTTATAAGATCTAATTAATGTTGCTGTGATTTTAAAGGGCGTAATCATAAATGTTATATTACTAACATGTATTACTAACATGTGCCCCTCTGTTGTGTTTTAGGAATGGAAAAACATTACTAACATGCATTGTAAATAGAAAGAACATTTGCAAAACAAGGAATTATTAAATAAAATAAATATACATGTCAATAAATAATAAAATAAATTATTCTTTACTTGTTAAAGTTAACTCCATACAATGCATAAATAATAAATAATAATAATAATAATAATAAATTAAATTGTCATATTGTTGTAATTAGTTGACACAAGAGGTAATTTTGTTTTGTAATATATAAAGGTTAAAATGTCTTTAATTTCGGTATTTTTTTTTTCAAACTGAATTTTAGTCTCTTTATTTCAAAAGTTGATTAACTAGTTCTCAAAACTTTAAAAATACGTAAATTGAGTTCTTCTAATGCCATATATGATTTGATTTAATCGATGTATTGTTATGACATTAAAAATTGTTAATAAATATTAAATTTAGATACAAAAATTACAATTATATATTTTAAAAAATTAAAAGATTGAATTTATTAATTAAAATATAAGGACAAAATATAAATTAAAAAAGTATAGAAACCATTTATTTCTATAAATAAGTAAATAAAAAATATTACATTGACTAATTCTATGCAACAAAAATATAATAGAAGTGCAGAGAAACATGTGTGATAACACCTTTGCCACCAACAAAAATTAAAATCTTAAATATTATAATTAAAAATGATAATGTAATAGAGAAAAAAGAGTCATGTCCGTGCTTTTGTTAGTGATGATCATAATATACAAATATAAATATTATTAAAATCATAATATAAAAATACATCCAATATTACAGTTAATATTTTCCCGAGAAAGGTAAACGAATTAGTGATATGGAGAGGTGGAACCCAGCCTAGAAATAAGACAGCTAATAGCAGTTCATTAAATATGAAAATAATACCCAATCTACTCCAGTTTCCCTTTTTTTTTCTTCAAAAAAAGTGGTTATTTTGGTTTTTTTTTTTTGTTTTTTGCATGCATTTATCTTTAAAAATGTTATCGTTGAGAAAGAAATCATATTTGTGTTTTAAATAAGTAATTTTAAAAAATTACAAACATTTTTTTTAAAATTTTAAACATACAGATTAATCTACTTCTTTGACATTTATTTATCAATTTTCTACTATTCTTTCTAAATGACTCTATTACTAAAATCATAAAACAAAAAGTATGATAATGGCCAACAAAAAAAAAAGTAAGACCTTGGGGAGTATTTTTGGGAAAATATTATTAAACAAGATAAAAAAAACTCAAGACTAATTTGAGAAAAAAAGGTGTAGTGTTATATCTGTTTGAGAGAGAAAAAAAATGTGTAGTTTTGATTATATCTGTTTAAGAGTGAGAAAGAAAAGTATCCTTTATAAGCTTCCATTGTTGCCATTCTAACCTCAAACTCTTCTTCATCTATCTATTTAACATAACACACCTTCTGAGTTCTTCACTTCACTCTCTCTCTCTCTCTCTTTCTCTCTCAATCGCCATTTTTTCTCTTCTGAAACAATACCAAGAAGCTCTAATCTCATGGGTTTTCCAGTGGGCTACACGGAGCTTCTCTTCCCGAAGCTTCTCCTCCAAGTCCTCTCCCTCTTGGGCTTCCTCCGGAGGCTCATTTGCACCCTCCTCCGCTTCATGGGCCTCCACGATTTCCTCGAGCCCGACATTGCTTGGCCCGAAGCCCACACCCGAATGCCGGAATTCGAATCCGTCTCCGCCACGCTTATCCGGGAAATCCTCCCGGTAGTGAAGTTCGGCGACCTCCTCGACCCACCCGAAACCTGCGCCGTCTGTCTCACGGAGTTCGAGAAAAACGATGAGATCAGACGGCTAGCGAATTGTCGACACATATTCCACCGAGGATGTTTGGACCGTTGGATGGGGTACGATCAGAGAACGTGCCCTCTTTGCAGAACACCCTTTATACCTGACGATATGCAAGGTACCTTCATTGAAAGACTCTGGGCTGCGTCTGGGATCTCTGAACAGCCTCTTGTTCCTTCTTCCTAGCTTCGTTAATGGTATTTCAAATAATGTTGGTTTATTTACTTTTGGGGGAAGAAGAATCAGAAGAGGATGTTCTGTTTTTCATTCTTTCTTCTTCTTTTGTCAATTTCTGTGTATGTGTATATATACAAACAAAGGTCAGAGAAAGATTGAGACTTTAAATGTATATCACTTTCTCATTGACATGAATTTTGTAGATTTGGGATCTGATTGATGGATCTTCTACTATTTTGACCTGTGGAATATAATTATATTTGGATTATTAAATTTAGGTATTAATTTTCCTTTAAAATGTGGAGAATGAAAACTAAATGGTAAAAAATAAAAAATGAAAAAATGGGCAGTTTTTTGACCTTTAATTTGGTTGTTTAGAAATACCAATTTTGGGTGTAGAACTATGGAGGTTCGTGATGAACGACAGAAAGCACGCGACCAGCAAAACATTATTCGATTTGAAAGGTTACAGTAACATGGTTTAGGGTTTTGGTAACTTTTTTCTTTTAAAGAAAATAATAAAATTTATTTGATTAAAACCCTTTTAGAAAATGAATTAAAATATATTAAGATTTGCAACTTGGAAGCAACGGTTATAGTTTTAGAGTCTTGGGGATTGGGAAGTGAAGGAATTGAGTGGCAGTGAGTGGAGGGCATCGATCAGAGTTTGGACAAATTTTGGTCATAAAAAGACAGGGAAGCTTTTTGTTTGTTTCGAACGTTTGCAACTTAGGAGCATCGTAATGGTAGGGTGGCTGGTTTTACCAGCATAGGAAAATCAGAAAAGAAAAAATAAAAGAAAGTTGTGTTGGGGAGCTTTTTCGTGGTTTAATGGTGATGATGATTATGTCTTGCTTACATTTGGAAAGCTTTCTTTCTATCTAGAAGAGGTTTTAAATGTTATCACTATAGGTTTTATTATGAATTACAATTTTGTTAAACTAGTTCTCTCATTATTTTAACCAATAATGGTATAATGTGTTAATAGATTATAATGTTAATACTTATTAATCAAATTGAATTATATAACTAAGGCTTTTTTTTATTTACTATATATTGTCAATTTTTATTTATATTTGTTTATATTGTCAATAAAGTAGATTACACATGATCATATTTATAAAGCATATATTAGGAATTCAAATAATAGAAAAAAAAAATATTTAGAAGAAGCTAGTTTTTTTATATGGACACTGCACTCATGTTTCTATTTCAATTGGATGAAAGAAACAGAGGAAGAGGGACCAGAGAAAAAAAGAGATGAAAAAACAAAGTAAAATTGCTAAGACTTTATATATATATATATATATATATATATATATATATATATATATATATATATATATATATAACTCATGTCCATTTATATTCAGCATATCTTTCAGAGAAGGTATTACAATTTAATATTCCATTATAAATATGAAACTTTTTTTGTATACTTTCTCTCCCATCTTATAAGAATCTATTTAATGATATATTATTTATATTTTAGTATAAAATTATTTCTTTTTCTATTTTTAAAATTATAATTTTTCTCCCATTTTTAAAAAATATATTTAATGATATATTATTTATATTTTAATAGAAAAGTATATTTTATTTTTAATATTAGTTAAAGTGAATAGTTTTTTTGTTTATTATTATTAAATATGTTTAACTTAATAGTTTTTTATTTTTGTAATTTAGAGTCTTATTTAAAATTTTGAATTTTAAATTTATTATCATCTCAACGTACTCTAATAAAAAGGTTTTATAATTCTAAGGTAATATATAAAAAGAATAATATTTTTTTTATGAAATTGTGTATTCCATAAAAATAAGTTTTAATAATCACATTTGAGTATTGAATGAAAATTTAACACTAAAATATTTATTAATGTTAACAAGAACGGTGATATTTTTTTCCTAAATGCATATATTTATGGGTATTGGATAATGAAATTCTTTTAGAGAAGATGTTTTTTTTTTTTCCATTCGATCAATGGTTGAATATTATTTATTTTGAAAAAGATCAAGAGTGAGCTAATATGATAAAACATAAGTCCCTCAATATAATGGAGCAATTATTATTGTGTTGTGGATTTATTTTATGAATATATTGGATGTTCAAATCCTAACAAACCGTGTCATGCTAGGAGAAGAACTTTCTAATGAAAAATTAAATATAAAACAAAATCAAATCTAAAACAACAGATATTACATTTCTTCTATGTGTGCTTTAGGAAATAGTTTTGTGCGAAATTAAGTTTTTCAACTATCGTAATATTAACTCAAGTGAACATACGTACCCAATATTGCCAACAACTTGTTTTTAGCATAATCAATACAGGCCGGGTTGAAGGGTAAGAGCAATTAAACAAGGCCTCACAAAAAATAATTTACTTATAATAACGTTTTTTAAAATAATAATAATTGATAAACGATATAAGTATATAGAAAGTAACCAAATACTATTTTAAGAAGAAGAAAAAAAAACTTTAAATATATCAATTAATCATAATTATAATTAAATCAAGAGCTTGACTTAGTGTCGAGTATGTTTTAAAAAGATAATTTATATTGTGGAACGTATATCTTTTTCTTTTTTAACCAAAAGAAAATAAGTTAATCTACCAAATTTCATCTTTTGATTTTGATATTAGTAGAAGTTTCTTTAAGAATCCATATTTAATTTGTATAATACGTAAAGTTTTATGGAGAAAATACTGTAAGGCACTCCAATTTAACCTAGCAGGCTACAAAATAACATAAGAAAATCAACTTTTTCTTGCACCTCCGCGTTTTATCCTACACCCTTTATTTTAATATTTTCTGAATTATGTAATTTAAAATTCAGAATATAAACTTTATATTTTAAACTGTACAATCTAAAGTAAAAAAGTTGTATTATAGATTACATCATCAAAAATACAAAAATTATACTATAGTCTAGAATATAATATTTCATAACTTTGTACACTTTCTCACGTTTTTTTTATAACTATAAAATCTCTGCACTTCATGTTTATCTCACCTACTTCACCACTATTTTTTTTCTCCCTCTAAACCTTTTAAAACATATGTCAACCACGTTGTTATCTCTATTTATGTATATAATACATTCAGAGTAAGTCATCACACAACTAATAAACATACAAGTAAGTTATAGAAAAATAAATTATCATAACTTCACAACTCTGATTCAATTCATCTTAACTATAAAAATTATATTTCAACTTAATTCATCACTTCATCATATTCATGAACACACACATATAAGCATTACATTTATTGACTCTATGAGCACATGATAAATTTAATCTGAGATTTAAAACTCAAATTTTGTGATACTGAAATTTTTTTTTAAAAAGTATGACACTTGAATTGAGAAAGGGTCCTAGATTCCCTTGTGATGAGTTGGGATCATATTCACACATGTGTATATTTAAGGTATATTTAAAGTATAGGGAAGATTTCACAATAACAATATAAGAGTAAAACCCACATAAAATATTAATATCACTTTTAATCCAAAAACTAAAAAAATGTAAGACTTAAACTTATATTTCAATTCATAATAAATTTGAATAACCTTACTTTTAAAAAATTAGTAAATAAACTTATTTCAACTTGCTTTCATCGTTTTTTATTCTTAAGATGCATAACATCTAATTTGTATTAAATTCAAATTAAACTAAATCATTTTAGAAAATAAAATAGGTCAAGTTTTTAGTAAAACTTATTAAAATTAAAATGGAATCATAAATAAAAAAATTGTTATGATTGCCTTATTATTATCATTTCATTAGATATTTTATACTCTACTAAATCTTATATTTATTTATAGTTTTAAAATTAAATATATTGATGAAGCCAATCAACATTAAACATAAAGTCTTATTGCCAAGTGAATTATTATTTAAAGGTCTTATTCTAAAATATGTTTTCATATAAATTACAATAAACATCAAATTAAATCCTAAAAATGTTAATATTATATTATACCAAGTTATAATATTTTTCTTATAATTCCTAACATTTATTTTCAACTTATATTATTAATTATAAAAGAGTAAACCCTTCAACACAACTTTTCTAAGAAAAATACTACAATACAACTCAATACCGAACTTATTTATTAAAAAGATATGATGTTGACTTCTTGAGAAGTGTTTATAATTAAAAATGGAGCTTTAAATAAAGTTTATTAAATTTCCCAAACTCACACGTCTATAATAATATTATATGTTTGATAGATAGTATACATTATATATATATATATATATATATATATATAATTATTAATAATAATAATACATTTTATAATTATAAAAAATAAAGTAATTAATATTTTAAAAATGTTAACTATGAAATTATAGTGACCAATAACCATTGACCCACTTCCATCCTTATTTATAAGAGAAAAAACACATTCGTTCATTCAACATAAATATCATAATTGTATAGAACAAGAAAAAGAAGAGTACAATTATTAAAATAAAGTGAGACAAAGAAACAAATATAAGTTAAATGCTTAGTTTTACAATCTTAACAAAATTATTATACAAATAATAAATTTATTATATATGATAAGTTATATATAATATAAAAATATTTTTGTTATCAGTACATATTTTATTTTTCAATCAAGCTTTTAAAATATATTTTTAATTTTTAAATTAAAATTGGTATTATTTCTAAAATAAATTCAAATTTTATTTTATTTGAATTTAGCTTTTACATTTAGTTAAACGAATAAGATGTTTCTTAAGATTGAATTATTATTTCTGAGAGAGAAAGTAATTATATGCAGTAACTAATACCATTTTGTTTCAAAATCTGACCGAAGCTTTTCAATTTTTTCTTTATAGTTTGCTAATTTGTTTTAGAATTCTCATTTCTTTTATCGTGACAAGGTGAGAGTCAATATACATTTTGTATTCATTTTTAATATAATAAATAATTTGTTTACTGAAATTTTCTTATCTCTTAATATCAGTAATTAGAAAATAAAATGTAATCTATGTAATAAACAACACCCATTAACCCTTTTACTTCTAGGTATAGTTAAGAAGTCTTGTGTATAAATATATCTATAAAACATTAGACATAATTTCAAGTCAGAACGGACTTTAAAACTGGTTAAACTAAAGAATTTAAAAAGAACTATAATAAATAAATAGGTACTGAAAATCATATTACCAACAAGGTACTGAAAACTAAAATGCACATACAGTCTATCCTCACGGGGAGATCATGTATGACTCTGTGAATAGCCCAGCGTCCATCATATTTAATCATGAGTTGTTTTTAAAAATATTTGGAACAGTGCATAATACCGGGATATTGCACATAACAAGCGAAAGTGAACTATTTATGAACACCAATGAGAACAATGTACAAACAGAAGTCGAAGTATGAGAATGGACATCACGACAGGAAATATAATGTGTCAAGTCACAACAAAACTTGTCAGGGGAAATGCAAAATAATTAACATATGGAACTATTGCATTTCACCACAAATATGTGCGATTGTTTTATGAACCAATCAGTTGGCGCTGTAGAGAAAACAATTCATGCTAAAGTAATCACTTAGGGTAGCCAGATGGGGGGTAACCTGGTGGAGGATAGGCAGCAGGGGGATAACCAGCCTGGGGGTATCCAGGAGCTGGATATCCTTGAGAAGGTGGTGGGGCAGGTGGATAACCATAGGGCTGCCCATAAGCCGGTTGTGGTGCATATGCAGGTTGTGGTGCATACCCAACAGAAGGAGGAACTTGTTGATCAATGCGTGACATCTGCTGAGCAGGGGGCACTGCCATTGCTGGTTGGGGTCCAAATTTCCCATCACGCTTGTCCATTTCAATCTTGTGCTGAGTCTGCAAATAACATTTGTTCAAGTGACAATTTTCATGTGTACAACATCGTGATTAACCATTTCAGAAATAATCAACACACTTACCTGCATGCATGCACAGACCCTACAAATAAAAAGAAAAATAAATTTAGTAGAAACTCCTTCCGATATAATATGCACAATTAATTGAAACCTGAGAGAGAACAGGAAGCCTTACGTGCAGTACACAAAGTCAGCCAAACAAGACAGCAACTGAGAAGCCTCTTGAATTTCCTCGCTTCCAACAATCATGGCAACAATGGAGAATATACATGCAATTTGTTGAAGGCAAAACATGAAACCCTAAATAGAAGATATACATGAAATTAACTGAATATCATTGAAAAAACATTTGCATGTATCTGGCTGTGAATGCAAGAGAAAAGTAGAGAGAGAGAGAGAGAGGGAATACAATGATGCAATTATCACATTGCGTAGTTTGAATGTTAAATTCATCTTGCAATAGAAAGCGAGTTGAGGCAACTGAGTTTCCAAAGCAGAGGAAAACCTGAAACAACGTATATCAATAAATATAGCTTGCTATCTGTAACAATCACAAAATTCAAGACCCAAAATCAAGCTCCAAAGCAACCCTGCGCGACATTTATTCAATCGCAAATAACAATTTATAATTGTTCAAAATGCTATTTTCTAACATCCATTATTTAAATAAAGCAGTTATCTTTTGCTCTAAATCTAGTTTCAGTACATTTCATTTTTTCAACTACACAATAACTCAACAATTTGCAATGAAAGGAACAGTTACAAATACATTAATTGTTTAACTTTTACACCAACCCGTTAGTAAGTTCTTTTTGACAATAACAAAGGCTTCAGTTCACCATTAACAAAGACAAACTGGTGAAGACACACCACTGGGTCCACATTTTCCATTTTGAAGAAGGACATTGCTATCTAAACCATGTTAAGAAATTGAGCTGATTTTTTATTTGATCATAAACGTTTTCAAAATCAGCTTTAAAACCTCCAGCTTCCTTATTTTACAATCTTGGTTAAATTTTCAGAACAAGATAGTCTCTAGAGTTTCAAAATTTTCTAATTGAATAATTACGAGTAGACACTATTAAGTAAGCTCCAATTATAAATTTTAAAAATTTCAATGGATCCTCAAATTTATAAAGTTTAATTTAAAAATCTTGATTAGTATAGGGACATTTAGACTAATTCAACCTTAATATTCAACTACCTTTATACTAAAGCTGCACCTAAACTCTAAATAGTGCCTAGCTTCACCACATACCAAGGAGAGATCAACGGATTTTCCTTTGATGTCAAATGTCACATTCATGATTCCAAACACAACAAGATAACAGTAGTAACAAGATTACTCTCAAAAGTTGGAAGCAATTTATTAGCCTAACCATAAAATCATGCAATGCGTTCTTTTTTATGTTAATACATACCTAAATCATATTTCAAGTCTTCAACAATTATTATATGTGATATCCCATCTGTTATAAACTTGGACTAATATCATACAATGGTTAGGGCATCACAGCCAAACTGACTGACAGGGAGAGATGAGATGCTGCCATCATACCAGGTACATATAAAAGTAAGAGAAACAGGTTCAAATTTTTATACCTCAGTGCAAAGGCAAAATTCAGGACATTTACTTTCTCCACACCGACCACTGCAGGGCATGTAACCAGCGCAGCATGTGTATCTGGAAAAAATAATACAACAGATATATCACACAAACAGACCATGTAAAATTAGTTTGGAATGTTGGAAAAACAGAAATAGCATCAATCAATTACCTTGACATGTCATCATAAAGAGCTCGTTTGCGAAGAAGGTAAGACACACACGGTGCACTATGGTGGGACAAAAGAAAATTAGATTAATTACTGCAGAAAATAAATTCACTTCATGCTTAAAATGCGGGCCAGTTAAAATTGTGATTCAACTAAGAGTGCATTGTTGTGGATTTTAAACAAATTCATGTATTGGTTCATTAAATAACAAGCACACAAATGAGAAATCAAGTTCAGGGGCAGGTTATACAAGTTAATCATAGATAAATTTTAAGTACGAACTCATACTAGCCAATGGAAACCAATTACATGACCTGCTCTCTGATAAAAAATGAATATGAATCTAACATGAGCAACGCGTTTAATTTATAAAACCTTAATTACTGTACTCATGCGGAAGTTTTAGGCAAAAAATCTACAGAAATTATTATGATCCAATCCAACTAAAAAAACTCACAAAAGAGACGACTGACTTCATTGAGCACAGTACAATGCAAAAACCAGTAAGATCTTTATCAGCTGGCTAGTGGCTATAGAGACACGACAGATCGTAAAGGGTAACAAAGTTTCCTCAAGGATACAAACTAGTGTGCAATAATACACAACCAAAATAAAGATCTCAATATTTATCAATCGAGGCAGTATGAAATATCTCCCGTAACACTTTATTCAATACCATCACACTCTGTTATAACCTGTTAGATTGGTTGAATTCTCATAGAACATAGAACCCTTCCTCTGTTGGGGAGGTTTGGCAAATAAGAACGTTAATGTCAAGAACCCCTTCACTCAGTATAAGATACTGAAAGAAACCAGACTCCTACCACCATCCAGGATATTATTGTACCCAAAGGCAGAGCCTGAGCACCCGCTCCCCTATAGTCATTTTGCATGCACCACTCGGAATAAGCACAGTCTGTCTATGTCCCACAACAAGAATACGAATGCATTTCATGTTTCTTCATCAGATCCACATATATTTAAGAGTACATAGATAAACAAATAATAACACCGATCAATTTGAACACAGAGCGGAAACTATTTTAAGCAGAATCTAAATTACTTCGTCAGTCAATGCAAGTCAACGTCAATCCAAGATCTACAAGTCGAAAACGATAAACAGCGAAATTGAAAATGAAAGATTCGTTTCCGCATCCACTCGAGGACAAAAACAGAGCAAAAAGAACAATCATTAGATCTAGAGAACCAGATTTGACAAAAAAACATCGATTAGGTAAAAGAAAGTTCCAGATCACATACCACCACAAGGCGAAGCAACAATCTGCGCAAAATCAAGAATCAGAGACGACATCAGTCTAAAGACAAAAAGCGAATTAGAAAAGTGTGTGTGAGAGAGAGGAGAGAGTCCTTACAAGGAGTATCGGCCTGAATGGTCCTCATGAGGTCGGTGTGCCATAGATTCCGGAAATTCTGCCGTGCCTGCATCTTTTCGATTTGCTGCTGCGACGCCATGGCGAGTGGTTTCTTCTTCACGAGCACAGTCACAACAACCCTAGATCAAATGCTTGGGGAAATGCGTACGTGAAATATATGACAGCGAGGACGAAATCTGGTTGCGTTTGAGGGCAAAAAGAGGGAAATGAAAGTTATATTACGTAAGAGGGAGAAGAGAAGATAATAGGCTTGGTTTTGGAAGCGTTGAACTTTGAAGCAACCAAAACTTCTATTGGTCTATGGGCGCAGTGATTGCTGCATTAGTCCATCATAGCTGTAGCTGCCTGGTAACCCAACTAAGCTTGTAAGTTGTAATTCCAAAAACGCGAAAGGCCACTAATTAATTCTATTTTGAATGCTTATGCTTATATTTTTATTTAATTATTATTTTTTTTATGAACCGAAACGTTCTCTTAACTAGTTTAATAGTTTTTTCATGCTTTATTTGTACGGGATGAAAGTGTGTGTATGTAGAACGTGTTTCCACGGTCTATGTTTCACTCAAACTAAAATCAAAGTGAAACTAATTTCTTTTTGAGAAATTCTTTTTTTAAAGTGGTTGTAATTTTCGCTGAAAGAAGACATACATACATATTTGACTTTATTTTATGTAAAAATAAGGGGTTTACGTTTATAAAATTCATAAAATTGTTTTGTATTACCTTTATACTGCAGTGTAGTAGGAATATATTTTTTATGATGTTATGAACATAAAAAAATGTATGTTTGGAATCTACCTGATATGTAATTGTATGGTGTAAATTATATGTAAATATCTAACATTTTATTATGGCTCTTTATATATATATATATATATATCAAACCGGCAGGAAACTATCTATTTCAGAAAAAAATTGTATGTATTAAAAATGGTTAGTTAAATTTTAATCCCTGGATTTGAATTTTATTATTATTTTCGGGTTATTTTTTAATACTTCTTTTACGTTTTTATATTTGTTATTGTTTTAATGTTAATGACATAAAAATGTCACATCATTATATAATTTCAATAAAACTAAAATAAGAAAGTGCTATTTTACAGAAAATAAAAAACTACAATATTTAAGATATTAAAGTTAAAAATAACATCGAGATTAAGAATTAAATACATGTGTAAAGCTTCACTGCACTATGTGTAGCCTCTGTACTTTTGTCTATGATTTATTATTTAGGATTTTCTTATTTTTTAATTATTTTTAATAATGAAAAAGACTCTGAGAGTTAGTTTCATCGTCCACAGTATTCAAACTTGCACATTTTTATATAGAATCTTAAATTTTAAAAATTAAAATAATATTTTTGTAATTATAAAATTTAAAAAACCAAGAAATTTAGATTCCAACATATTTACGATGTGATTTTAGTATATATTTTTTATTAATTTAAGATGAAAGGGTATCTATATCCTTTATAAAATATGAAGGGTGCCGAAACAGTGGAGATAGAGAGAGAAAATATCCCAAAATAAATTTCTTAGAAGCCCGTACAGAATTTGAATAGCACATAGAAGAAGAAAATGATACTGTGTTTGAAATATGCAATGAGGCCTGGGCCTACAGTTGGATTTGGGCCCAAACACTGAATCCAGTTACTATGGATACTCAAATTGGGGCTTTATGGTTTACTATGATTGTTTGGGTGTACTGATGACATTGCAAGTTGTCTTATTTTTGAAAAAAATGAAAATCACTATAAAATGATGGTTGTTGGAATAAACTATATACTGTACTCGTTCATTAGTATATATACTGAAGAATCTCGTGGATTTTTTAATAATATATTTTTCCCATCATAGTTATTCGTTTTAAGAAACTTGAATATATTATTTTATTTATTACATATTAGGGAAATCACATGCATTGTATTTACATTTTATTACATTAAATATATTTTTTTAGTTCATTCAATTAAAATTAAGTTAGCTAATGATTTTATGTGTTTCAAAATTCATAAATTCGATTAAACTCGACTATATTCTAAATGTAAAATAAAGAAATGTTATTTTATTTAATAATTTTATTTTTTTAATGAGTTCATATCTTTTAAAATTGATAAATTTGATTAAACTTGACTATGTTTTAAATACAAAGTAAAAAATGTTATTTTGTCTAATAATTATATTTTTTATTATATAAGTATTATAAGTTTACTCCAATAATTCCTCCACAGGACTGAGTTGAAAAAATTGTGCCTTAAATTAATGCAAGCCAAATTCAGTTCTATTAATTTAGTTTGCACTCTAAATAAGACTAGATTGAACTGATAAGTTTTTTCCATTGAATTATAATTTAAAAATAAATAAAATAGTGTTATTTCATTAAAATATATACATGTGTCAAATTTATATATCAAATTATTATATTTAAAAATTAAAATTAGTCTACTTAAACTTCGAAAAATACTTATATTTAAAAAATGAGATTAGAATTATTTTTAAAAAATTAATTCTAGAAAAGTGACTTATTTTCATAATACAAAATTGCGTCAGTCCAATTTTTCTTGTCCCATTTAGAACATGGACTGGACCAGGACTTTTTTTTTTTTTTTCACTTTATTTACTGGAGTGTATCCATTTTTTTCCCTAACCCTATTGTTATTTTATAATTATTAAAAAACATTAAAAAGTATTTTATTTTTTAGATATTTGCTAATACATAAATATTTTTTTAAAAATTATTCAGTTAAATAATACCATCTAATTTAATTATATTTGAGTTTGAATGAATTAAATTCTAAATGAAAATATTAATTCCCTAGAAAAACTTATCTTGCATATTTTTTTACTTAAGAAAACATTTCATCCACGTAAAGTTAGTGTTTTCCGCGTGCTAATTATTTGGTGGTGAACAAATGAATTTAAAAAGGTCCAACCAAAACCAATAGACCTTGGAGAATATAAAAATAAAGAGAACTAAAGGTTTTCCATAAAAATGTTGTATATTAGTTAGTGAAGGAAGGGTAAATACTAAGCCTCAAGCCAAAAGAAAAGTACTAAACATCTGCCATAAACAGAAATACTAAAAATTACCAAGAAACAGAAGAAGGAGAATATTAGAAATTAGCAAGGTTGATTTGCTTTGAAAAAACCTTGATAAAACTAAGCCTCAAGCAATCTCTATCACAATTCTTGAAGAGGATGATTCTTGTTAAAAATGGAGTTTCTTAAGCTTCAACCATTGGAGGCAAACTCATTTTTAGAATCACATGCTCATTCGTTTACACACCCGTGTTTAAAGGGACAAAACTAGGATGTAAGGTTTAGAGACAAAAACTTATCTCACATGTCATTATATTTCATAATAAAATTTGGTATACTTATTAATTATTTTTTTTTTAAATTTCAAAAATTAATTAAACTCGAATATATTATATTACACATTAGGTTAACATATATTAACAATGAAATAAACTTGTTTAATCTTAAAAATCTGATAGGATAACCGTGCAAATTAATTTTTTACAATGACCAAATATTGCGTATTCTCGAGAGTGTGACAACAAAAGTGAATCTAAATCTGTATATAAAAAAAAAGAAAGTTTAACAAGTGATGATCATAAAAGTAAAGTAAAAAAAAAAATGTACCTCTCCCTACTATAAATATATGGATGCACTGCTATGAAACTCTCAACCTGTGGTGGTGGACAACTTCGTCAAAGAGAGAGAAACTCTGTCGTGTTGTTCAAAGCTACAAGTGCAATATCAGAAAAAAATACATAGACAAAACAGCAACAACAGAAGAAGAAGAAGAAAATACTCATTCGATATCTTATCATTCTTTAAGTTGTTTCACTAAACAATTTCCCTTGTGTTTTTGGAGTTGATTCATAGGTTGAATTCTCCCACGAATTTCGCTCCTATGTCTTCTGATCTCTACTCTTACGACACCACTTTCCACACACATTCAAACTCAGACTTTCTCTCCTCTGATGGAGTTGGGGACCTTCCCTTTCTCTCCGACTCTTTTCCTTTCTTCCCCAATTCTCCCTCTAACGTAGCTCAGGACAATTCCAACTTCAATTCTCTCCCTTCTCTCGACCCTTTTTCCCCATCTTTTTTCTCTTTCTCCCCTCCAAGTTCCCACTTGGAAAGCCTCAGCCTTTACCATGCCAATCGCGTGCAGCCTCTGTCAAATGGAAAAAACTTGGCCAACGAGTTTGGAAGTTTCTCAGCCTTTGATGGGTCTGAAGTGAAGACCGAGGAACGCCAATTGGGTGTTGATTGTGTCTACGCTCAACAACTCCTTCCTCACAGTTACAGTGGTGCTGAAAATTTTTCCAAGTACATGCACAGAAGCTTCAGCAGCAACTCCTTCGAAGGAAAACCTGGTTTTCTGTCACAACCATACAGTGATACCATTGTGGACTCTCCAAATTTTCAAAGGCATGACTTGAGTTCCCCTGAAGACACTCTCTTCAGTGGACAAATGAGAAGGGTTTGCAGCACAGGAGATTTGCAGGTAGAAACAGCAGCACTAAGATTTTGTTATTTTCTTCTTACTTAATTTTTTCGTGTTTTTTCTTCTAAAATTGATCTGATTGATGTTTGTTTTATTTGCAGAACATGAAGGAAAATCGCATGTCTCCAACGGAGGCACCGTTGTTGGAGGAATCGAACTTCAAAGTAGGACGTTACAGTGCGGAAGAGAGAAAAGAAAGAATCTCTAAATACAGAGCCAAGAGAACCCAGAGGAATTTCAACAAGACCATCAAGGTCGGGAAAGAGTAACAAACACTATTCCTTTTTGTTGTTTGTTAGTTTACACAATAATGTCAACTTGCTTATACACACCATTGTTTTTTAATAAAAAGTTTGTGAAATGAAATTGCAGAGAATAAGGCATATTGTTGACACCACTGTAGTTTATAAAATGTTTAATATAATACAGAAACAAAATTTGATTTCTGCACACGGACAAAAATAAGTTTGTAATTGTGATTCAGTATGTTCATCGCGCTTGAAATGACTGCGTAATACTTTTTTCTTGTCATTAAATATGTTTGACGAAGATAGTAACAGAAGGAGAAAAAGAAAGGTCTGAATTAATGCATGAGTGTTTGTTCTTATTATGTGGTAACAGTATGCGTGCCGAAAGACACTAGCAGATAATCGACCACGCATACGTGGCAGATTCGCCCGCAACGATGAAGCAGTGGACACTCCCAAGGCTTCATGTTCGACACGAGAGGAAGAAGACGTTGATTTCTGGGTAAATATTTGTAGTATTTTTGTCGTTTTCTCCTCTTTAACTTGAAATGGCAATATATGTTAAATTTAATTTATATGAGAAAATGAACTCATTTTACTTTTCTTTTGTAGAAACTGGATCTAATTAATTAGGATATTAGTATTACAATGACATTACCAATCACATTATTAAAGGGATGCTGATGATTCGTGTGTTTTTGTCTTGTAGATTGAAGAATTACGGTTGCATGAAGAACAAGACGATGTAACAGTGGGAGCAGAACAATGTTTGAGAAGCTATGGAGCAACTCAGTTTCAGTATGGTGGCTTTTGAGATTTAGAACACTGAAGAGGCATAGGAAAGTTCAGGCTTGTTGTAATATTAAGTGCAGATGATTTTTTGTTTTGGTCCTTTTTATATTTAATTAATAAAATTTATCAATAAGTGAGTGTTCACGGAATCTAAGATGTTCCATAGGACAAAGGTGAAATTGGGTTGTTGGACTAGGGTGCCTGGATAGTTTAGTTGTAGTTGTACACTTGCACCACCATTTATATATTTTTTATTCCAAGTTATGATTTACCAATTGATTAGTGTAAGTGTGTATATATAAAACATATCTTATTCCATAATCATGACATGATTTTAAACAAAGCAGTAATTATGCTTTTATAGATTCAGTCTCCTTTCAACTTTGAATTGAGGAAAGGAATTATAGGATTTGACTAATCTTTTACTCTTAATTTAGTATTTAGAAATCAAAAGTTATTAATTACTCTATACATCACTAACTTCTCCCCAAATATTCTAAAATTAATTTATCGCCAATTTAATTTTGATAAACTCTCTTATGTAATTAATTTCTCTAAATCTTTGCTTTAAATTTATCTTTACATTAATTTTAATATCTTCAAACTATTTAAAGATAAATTTGTCCAATATATCCGCTCCACCAATTACACAATTAAACCCCAATACCTCCTGTGTGAGAAGTGACTTTCTACTAAAGATACCAAAATGATGATTTTTTTGGCAAACTTATTATGGTTTTCAATTTTCTCTCCAGAAGAAAGCACCATTATCTTGGAAAATATCATGAATATAAAACCATACAAAATCTTAGTAAAAACTGTACAACTTTATTCATTAATTGGAACGCTCTTTTTATATTATTTTTTTACACAATCTTGTTATGTCACAAATTTATTTATTTATATATATATATATATATATATATATATATAAAAGTAAAGTACTAAAAGTTATATATAATCATTTTATATATTACCCTAATATATTATTTTGTTATAAGACTATTACCCTAATATATTATTTTGTTATAAGACTAAGAGTCAAATATTGTGAGACTAGATTTCGATTTAATAGAGATAAAAGTTTTAAAAATATAATAAAAAGTTAAAATTTTCAGTTATATTGATTATATAAATTAAAATTTTTATTATTCTATTTTTAAATCTTATTATCTCTCTAAACTTTTTTTCTAACTTTCTTGAGGTGATTTTCATTATTTTGTTGATGAGAGAATATCAGTAAAATGATGACAAGTTAAGGATAAATTATCATTAATCAAAATTTTAATCATAGTAAAAATTCCTCTTTTTTTCTATCTCAATTCCCTTTTTCTTGTTTCAGTTGTATGTATGAGATTTTGTTGTTAAGTGTAAGATTATAGTTAAATAAATGAATTTTACTAATTACATTTATAATAATATGTTTGATCTGTGATTAAAGCAAGTTATGATTTTTTTAACTTATCTAACATATATATATATATATATATATATTTATAAAAAAAAAATAAAAGACATTCTTTTTTATTGTATTAGTAATCCACTACACTAAAGCAGGTTGAAAATCTTGGTCTGTGTTATCAAAAGATGGGCTGAAAGACTAGTAGACTAACCCACCAACTTTTTTTTTAAATTTTTTATTTTTAAAATTTGTTATATATATTAAAAACAAATTTAATAATATAAATATTTTATATTTTTTTAATTTATTAATTAATATATCTAATAAGATAAATTAAAATAATTGTTACCTATACATATTAATTACTCTATTATAATTAATAATTGAAACTTAATTTTTAAGTTTTAATAACTTATTACACTACTATATTATTACAATACTATGGTAATATTTTGATCCTTCAAACAATGTCATACAAAAAGTTAATCTTTTAAATTATTCTTTATTTTAATTTTAGTTTAAAAAAAAATATGTCCATCCCTTCACTTTTGGTTAAACAGATTGGCGGGATAAACAGGACAAATCAAAATGAATTTTTTTTAATTTTTATTTTTTATCAGTAAAAAGATGAATAGAATAAAAAAGTACGAAAGAATGCTTTAACCCTTTTATAAAAATTAATTCAAATACAAATTATAATAAAAAATAAAGTCAAATTTTAATACATCTCATAATACCTAAACTAATATAATATAAAAATACTTTCTCTAAAAAGTTTTTTCATAAAAAATCACTTTACCATCCTTAATTGTAAAACTATCATGTGTGAAAATTGTTTAAATAAAATTAGTTTGACAAATGATTTATGTATTAAAACACATCTTAATATTATTTTTGTATTTATATAAAATCCTACAATAACTCTTATTTTCAATAATTTGTCCTTTATTTTATTTATAATATATGTGATGTAGTTTATATATATATATATTAATTGAAGTACTATTAATTTTTTAAACTATATATCTTTCATATTTTAGGTGTTGATATTATAGTCATTTAGGATTATAAATATTCTTAAAAATAATTAATCTATGAGATATTACATTATGATTTGTGGGACAAATTTATAATTAGGAATTAAATTTTTAATCTAATATTTTAAAAGATAATGTGACATTTATTAATTACTTAACATTCCTTTGAATATATGTATATATTTTTATTAACAAAAAATAAAATTGAGTATTTAGGGGATTATCCTTATAAAAAAATTGTTTGAGGTTCTTTAGCCTGCTTTCCCTACAAGTTGCACATTTAGGGTGTTTATACCATGTCACCAATTTCTATATGTACCCGCCAAAAAAAAATATTTTACTCCCTCTTTTGGTTCTGCAGGGTAGTGGGTTATAAATTGATATTCCAATGATAAATGCTTACCATTATGCTTACATGCATAAAATCTGCAATTTTGTTGGGCATTTAAAATCCTAGATCCTTTCAGTAACTTTATTATATCATAAATTTTTAGATTTTGTATCATATTATTATGAAAATATAATTATTATTACAATAATTATAATTTTTTATTATTAATATTACAAATATTATTATATTATTATTGTTATTATTATTATTATTCTTATAATTATTATTATCATTATACTGTTATTATAATTATTATTTTTATTAATATTAATATTATATCATTATTAATAATATTTTTAGTATTAAAATTATTATTAAAAATATTATTTTTATTTTTATTGTTGTTGTTAATATTATTATTATTATTTTTTGACGGATTAAATTTGCCAAGTAGTTTGATGGTCGGTTTAGGATGGATTAAATTTGTTATATTTATTAAGGAAAGACAATGGATAATTTTGTGATAATTTTTTTTATCAGTAATTACTTACGTATTAAATTTTTTGATAAATTTGTTAATACATTAATCATAAAAGTTTTTGTCACTAAGATTTATTGATAATGATACTTTATAATAGATAAAAATTTATTGATAATTTTCTGTCAGTATTTATAATTTTTGTTACAGTATTTATACAATAACATAAGATAAAAAGGACTATGCCTTAAACCTTTAGTAGATTTTAATTCTCTAGATGGACTTGTATTGACAAATATGGATATTGTTGATAAATATGTGTATATATATGGTTAAAATATAAACTATAAATTTCGGTCATACATAGGTGGTTTCAAATTATAAATTATATAATTAATTGTCATTTCATCATTTAATTATTATTATTATATATCATTGTTTCATTAATTCAATTTACCAATTTTGTAAAGTGGAATTCAACCTTCCAATTAAACATTAGCAAACAAATTCCAAATATAAAAGGTTGTTAATTAATATATATATTTTATGTTTTTGCACTTTAGTGCTGTCAAATCTTGCTCTAAATGATCACAACAAACTCAAGTGTGGAGTGGAAGACAAATGTCCTTTAGGTTCTGCTTAAGTTCATAAGCAATCTCTCTTAAACAAAGCGCGATTCTGATATTAAAATTTTCTCCGTAGGAGGTCAGAATAAAACTAACCCTAGCTAGAAGGAGTGGTCTGCTTCTGATTAATTTCAATTTTCAAACACCACTTTTCCTATTGTTGATCTACGCTGTCACTTAATAATATAATAATACAGTTGAAAGCGTTTCTACTTTGAAATGTGAAATGTTTGTTAACATAAATTTAAGGAAACAAAAACCTAATTCACCAGTTTTGATAAGTTGCTAAATATTTACAAAGTTTATCGATAACTAATTTATTTTTAAAAAATAGGTAAACATTTTTAGTGAGATTTTTCTTTACAATTACGATTTTTTATCCACAAAACTCGTATTAAAAAACTTACGTAGGGAATAATTAATAAAATATTATTTTTAATGCTTAATTAAGTAGTGAAATTGTTTTTAAAAATGCAAACTATGAGGATGGAGATAAGTTTTATCAATTAAGTCCATCAACGAATAACAGGGATTTTTTTAGTTTACTTAAAAGTTTTCGATTTGAATGATATCCCACCATGTAAAATATTTATAAAAAAAGGTTTCTCATAATATATACTTAAGTATAATTGTGTATATAATATATATATATATATATATATATATATATATTATCTTTAATAAAAGCTAGATTCAGTTTTAGTTTTTGTACAACCAGATATTTAGTTAATTATTGAATTGAAAGATATAATAAAGGTATCCCTTTGTCCCTTTTCTCGTGTTTTGAATTTAAAAGAAGCATAAAGAGTTGCATACTTTTGTTCCTGAGGGCATAAAGGCACAAATTGATTGCCAACTAAAAAAATTCCTGAATTATTGTGTCGTGATTAATGCAATATAAAATCAAAGGCTGGTATAAAGTAGGTAACATGTGTTAAGCTGCCATTTTGGCAGCAATACTCACAAACATGGACAAAATTAATTATGTGAAGAATAGAAGATAACTCTTACATGTACCAGATGCCGACACAGTATCACTTTGTATTGAAAATTAGAAAAAAAAAAAAAAAAAAAAAAAAAAAAAAGAACATCATGAACACGGAACAACACAGTGAGCAGATGCATGCTTTGGTTTCATATATATTCTCTTCCTAAAGAATGGCATTTCATTGTAACAGTGCCAGTGCAAAAGAGATGCTTCTCATTGTAAAGGGTGTGATATTACAATGACTATCCATTGTCACATAAATATATAAAATTTTCAAACTTTCTTGTACCCTTTTCATGAACTGTGATCATTTTGTAAAGGGTGTATGATTGATCCCAGATAGAAAACAAAAACCCTAATTTGCATGATTCAAAATTAAAAGGTTAAAAACAGGAACCATAGGAAACAAAAAGCATCTAATGTAAGACATGAGTTAAAAAAACAAAAACAAAGACCGAAAGACCGCATCTCCTCAATCCACAACCTAGTGGTCTCACAATCCCTCACAGTGAAAATGATAAACTATGTAGCTTCCTATTATGATAAGAAAGTGATAGGAGATAGAGGGAGACAATGCCCTTAATGGGCAGAGCAGCAAGAGAATTATGCTAATAAAATTTATGATGTTATGCACCCAAATGATTCTAAACACCCACTTTTGACCAGCACCACTTCAACACCCTATCATTGCAATGCTATAGATTATAAGAGGATGATTAGCCTCTTGTTCCCTTAGCCTAACCCTATTGGAAGAGACCCTAAAAGAATTTTATTCCTAGGGATGCTTGGTTAAGTTGTCCACTGGCTCTTTGTTTAGTCCAAGAAAAATGTTGTGATTGGTACATGGAAGGTTCCACTGATCGATCCATGTCCTTTGGAATATATTTTGATTAGCAATGGAAAACAAAACACACATAATGGGAGTGCAATTGCACATGAATGACACCATAGTGGACGTGAAAAGTTTTATAGTAATATATATATGATCTGGCAGACAAGAAAAAAGGCACTGTTATTGACGATGGAACTTTTGTCTGGGGTAAGACTGGAAAACTCAAAAGTTTATCAGAGAACCCTCTGAATTGGCTTCAGTGGAGAATCCAGCACTGGTCAATTTGGTCATCATAAAAGTCGGCGTTAATACTATCCTATTCCAAAAGGACATTGCTCAGTTCATCTATTCTACCAGCAAAACTTAAATTATTTTTTTACCTTTTTTATTCTCACTTTATTACAATTTAAGTTTTATATTTGAGAAATTTTCTTGACAGTGAGATGACAGAGAATTATAAATTACGGATACTTATTTGACCAGAAATAACTCTTTTGATAGGATACAAATATTATTCAATTTTTTTAAGCAGATACCGAAATCTGCGTATAATTATTCGCCTCATTAATTACAATCTTCTTACAATTTTTACATCCTATATATATATATATATATATATATATTTAAAAATATTAATATTAATATTTTTTTTATTTTTCAAAAAAAAAATAAATAGTTTAACAATTAAATCATTTAAATCATAGTGATAGAAAATAACAAACATAAAAATATAATTCTTAATTTTATTATTTTTATATGTTGTTTGAATTAAAATATAATTAATAATTTAATATTTCTTCTGTTAAAATTGTATAAGTAAGTTAAAATTGTAAAAAATGTGTGATAGATTGTGAGTTTCTTTTAACCCTATAATACCTGCTAGAAATGAAAATAGTATTCAAATTTTAGTTCAGTCTCTTTAAAACCCGAACATGCCCCAAATTTTTGTGGAATCAAAAGAGTCAAATTCATTGCTGATTTTAATTTGACATTTAATAAAAAAAATTATGATGAAAATTTAACTGTAAGAAATGTCAAAAGTATTTAAAAAAATCGTATCGAAATATTAATATATATGTTGTTTATTTAAATGAACATTGTTTGAAGTTTGTCTGTATGCTAAACTGGGGAAAGTGATAGTTTAAAGTTGGGAAGTTGCATGTTGGTGAAAGCTCTCCATGGAAAAAAGCCAATTGTTGTACGTATGTTACAAAACATTCAAACATATATTCTCCCTCTTACTTATGATTTGAGAATTGGTTTGTACCTCAAACATCTTACAATACCAATATCTTTTTTTTTTTTTTTGTCTTTTAGTAGAGAGGTAAATATGTCTGAAAAGACATTCAGTTTAATTGAGATAACTATATAATTTGGGTACGGGTAAAATGAAAGAATTGGATGTATTTTGTATCTATCATAAATTTTTAATGAACTTTTAATTAAATGAGTATAATTAAGTGTTGAAAATATCTTAATAAGTTATTAATACTCAAGGATGTAATCATTTTCTCCACATTATTAGACTATACTAATAGGACCAAAATGTTAATATTTCAAGTTTCCAAATCACAACACTACAATTGGGATTTATGATAAGATGAATTTAGAAATGGATTCACATTAATTATGAGTAATCCCTTAGTTTCAGTCTTCAAATTTGAAGGCATCCCAATACAACAACAAAACCCAATTATTGATTGCCCTGCCTGAGTCCAATAATAACAATGTTTGATCATATGTTATAAAATTCGTTTAATTAAAAATAAATCTTCTTTATTGGTTTTTTTATATATATTTTTCATATTTATATTTCATACATATCCTTTTAAAGACAAAATTTGACAGATTGTGCTGTTATCGAACTGACATTTGACCCTAAAATATTAAAATTTTACATAGTTTAGGAAGTTAAAAATAACTTATAATACACTTGAAATAATCTTTAAAGATAAAAGTGTTATGTCACTAAACAATAAAACAAATCATATACTGAATGGGATAATCCTAACTATTAGATCACCTTTCTGTTCATCCATTTTCTAACTATTCTCTTTGTAATTAAGAGTATAAATATAGGAAGTCCAATGAAACATTTCATTTCTAAAATTTGCATGTAAAAAGTTAGATGATTTAATTTTAATTTATTTAAATAAATTTATATATAAATCTTAGTTTGATTTGTTAAAAATAAAAAATAAACTTGTTTAAATTATTTATATCACTATTATTTTAGTTTTTTTTTTACTACATATGTTTTTGACTATGTATTTTTTTTTTTTTTTTTTTATCTCTGTTTGTCTTTTGATAGAAACTGGAACAGGTTTGTGGTAACAAATTTTAACTTTGCTTCTCCTACCCTCTTCAATTGGGAAAAAAATGTTTTAACAAATGGTAATGAAAGTTTGCATCACTAATTTCTTTCTTGAACATAATTGGGTTGTAACGAGTGTTTTTTTTATTATTATTATTATGGAATGAGATTCAACAACTAATTTGCATAAGCCAAAGGTAAAAAAGCAGAGAGAATGTCCCAAAAAAGTAGTCAAATGCTAAATCTCCCTAACACTAGGTCTTCACAAACCAACACAAGATTCCTTCACAACTACTTTCCTTTCAAAAGCTACTTTCAAAATCTCACTAAATATTTTTTTACTCTTAATTTCACTTTTAGTCCTTGTAAATTTCTGTACGTGCAATATTTTATTTCTACCAAATTTTAACTTGGTTTTTTAATTTACTAAAATTAAATTATTAACAAAACTATTAGCATATCGGTAAGAATAACATCTTCTTTTTTTTTTTTTAAGTTTGTTGTGAATCTCTTAACCTTAACCATTAACATCTTATGTGAATGAATAGTTGACACTGTTATCACTTTCATACCCTCACCATTTTTTTGTTATCAGTTGAATGAATATTATTATTGGATTGAAACACTTTAATTTTGTAAACATTGGAAAATTAAATGGGCAATATGATCAAAATTACACATTCACAAAACTAAGGATGTTAGATGGTATCAATTTGATTCTTAAAGAGAGTGAAAACTCTTAATGGGCCAAAAAATGTAAATTATTCCTTGAATATTGTAATCTGATGACACAATATTTCTTGAATTAACATTAAATTGGTCATTAAAATTACACTTAATAACAAAATAGCTCCAAAATGTAAAAATAATACATATATAATTGATAATACAATGACTTAATTGCTTTTACTTATATTTCTTTAACAAAAATTATTTCTCAAGGTATCGAAATTAAATTAATTTTTATTATATATATATATATATATATATATATATATATATAAATTTTACTTTT
>Ga0209489_101042_pt1 | contig 56338 bp, 19 predicted proteins | sample SiratrowhiteBW_FD_187527 | JGI IMG/M metagenome (GOLD analysis project Ga0209489, IMG submission 187527) | Root nodule microbial communities of legume samples collected from California, USA - Siratro white BW (SPAdes) (version 2) | ecosystem: Host-associated > Plants > Roots > Nodule | place... | reverse complement strand
AACATAGAGGAACAAACTAAGAGAGGATATGTAAAAAAAATAAAAGATAAATAAATGTGTTATATGGATGGATAAAAATAAGAAAAAAAAGGTTAAAATATCGTTCTCAACTTACTTTTTTTTTTTTAACATGGTATTGGTGTTGACTGTTGACTATTGATCATGGAAAACAATTACTTACTTGCTACGAACTTATCTTATCAGAATGAGTTATGTAAATAAATATTTTATTTAGAAAGTTATGCCTATTGAAAAAAATTATATTCTCAACTGTTAATTGTTTTCTTAACTCGGTCATTTATTAGTTTTTATATAATAAAAAATTGATTTTAAAATGATACAATAAAAATCAGATCTAGCAAACGTTTTCTCCCACTTTTAAGATGAAATATTTTATAATATGTTTCGATGGAGAAAAATTTAAAGCGTAATTTAATTTTATTATAAACAATTTGAAATGCATAAAATAAGCAGGCTGGGTAGAAAATTTTAAAAGAAATTGAAATTTTATAAATTTAAAAATAATTTAATTACTTAAGATTATAGAATTTTAAATTTACTTAAAAAGTCACAACTAAAAATTCTTTAAAGACTATATTTTTTTTCCTCTTTAAATGCTTTTTCTCAATTCAGCTTTGATTTTATTGAGATATTATCAACTCAATCTTGAGATTGAAACTTTGTCAATAGGATACGTTCAAGACCTCATTGAATCAAATATCATTTTTTTATTGATTCTCAGATTTTCTTTTAAAACTAAAGTTTATTATATTTATTTTTCAATTAATATGCCATAATTTTTTTATGAAGGCTAACGTTATCTTTAGTTGACATCAAACAAAGTTTTTTTTTTTTGTCAACTTCAATTGTATAAGGTTATTTTTAATTGATGTTAGTCCAAATTTTTTAATTGATGACTGTAGGATTATTATTTTTATGTAAGTCGAGATTTGTTAATCTCATAAAGGTATTTTTCAATCGATATTGTTAGAGTTATTTTTTCTCATTGTAGTCAATGTTATTTCTTAAACAACATTAATAAAAGTTTTCTCAGTCAATGTTGATAGAATTATTTTTGGACAAATGTTAGCTACTTTTTTCAAATGACAACTTTCATAATTATTTTTTTGTCGATTCATGTAGAAATTGTTTCCAATCAACATCATCATTGTTATTTTTGGTTCAAAATTGATTAAGATTTTCCTTCTAGTGTTAAATAAGAAAATTTTCTGTTGACCTTAACTAAGTTTGTAAAATAATTTATCAAAATTAATTACAACGTTACAAATATAGCTTAATAATTGTCAACTGATGTGACTAACATAAAATGAAAATAATCCTAACTAAAGCTAATTGAGAAAATCTTTTGTCAAGACACCTAAAAAAATCTCGTAAACTTCTAAAAAAAAATTACTTCAATCAATATCAATTACAAACATCACTAATTTATATTTTAAATTATTAAATAGTTTTAATATTTTTTTTTATATTTAATGATAAATAAAAATATTTTTTTAAAATTTAAAATTCATATATAGTATTTTTAAATTTCTTTAAAATTATAAAATTTTCTAAAATTCATTGCATATGGAATTTCCATTTAACATCAAATTACATAATTATTCTCTCTCGTAAATATGATAAAAATTATTGTATTTTCAACTTCAGTCCCAAATTAAAAAATAAAACTCCTTATCTTATTTAATGAAATGTCAACTACCTTTGCCAACAAATTTTATTTTTAGTCAACTTTTATAACTTTTATGTATTCTTAAAAAGTACTTTATCAATTAGATAGAAATAGTACAATATAAGTTAACTATATATAATTAGCTATTTGAAACCAATAAATTATTATATACTGTGATTAGATTTTTTTTTCATCCTGTGATTTTAGATGAAAATGCGAAAGAACTTTTAAATTGTGAATACATATATTATTCACTCGTCTTTTTATGAGATACTTGAATAGGGTATTTTTTTTTTTTTTTAACTATTACATAAAATTTAATATTTTAATCATGTTTTATTTTTCTCTATTTCCACGGAAATAGAGGTTGGAGAGTAGGTACTTTTTTTTGACAGAGCTAGAATAGGACACCTCAAAATAATTTGATTAAGAATAACTTTTATTTATACTTTAACTTTTTAAACTTAAAAAAAATTATAATTTAATGTTTTAAATTTCATACCACATTAATATATTTTAACAAAAATATTTTATATTTATGCTTACTATATGTCTAAGGTTATGATGAAATATTAGTAAAAAGTTATTCATTCGGTTTTTCTTTTTTATAGGAATGGTGAAATTTTGCACCAAATTTTTGGGACAAATTAAAAAAAATGTATGGAAATGAGTAACTCACTCATTTTCTTTAATTTTTTACTAAATAGACGAAAATATGAGAAAGATTTTATAACAATAAAATATGAGTTAGCCTAACATAAGAAATTGATGTAAGCTTCAACTAAAAAAAATCTTTAATTCAAAAGATTTTAGAGACAATAAATTTGTAGATTTCTATTCTCTTGTCTCATATGTTGCTCAATCTTTTCTTTTCTACTTAATGTGAGACTTAAATTCATATTTAAATACTTATAGTTATAAACTAAAAAATAATAAAGAAGTAAAAGGCCAAAAACAACTATGATTATAAGAAATCAATTAAAAAAATGATAATTCATTAGCACAACTTTAATTTAGTGTTAATTTTTTTTTTTAAAAAAGGGAAATATGTAAAGTCGTTAATGAGTATGACAATTGTAGTGTAAAAATAATACACAAAAATTGTGCATGAGTGTAACGACTTTTGCCTATTATTTTTGCACTAAAGCTTGATATTCTTTTACTACTGTAGTTGAATTTTTACGTAAAATGAAAGTTTGTGATTTAAAAAATTGTGTAAAAAATGATGAAAAAAATTTCTAGTATTTATTGAATAAATAGTAATTTGTGTAATAATTTTTTTGATTAATTTAAATAATTATTTAATAATTTAATTATTATAAGGTATTAACTGTGAGAAACATGATGGGAATTAAAAAAAAATAGTGAGTTTTTTAAAAATAATTTTTAAAATTTGTTAGTATTGTGTTTTATTTATTTAACAAATAATTTAATAATGTGTTTGAATAATTTAATTTATTTATAATAAAATAATAATTAATATGAGTTAATAATTGAAAAGTAAATTTTTGTAGATGGTTTATAAATATGAATTAAAATTATGCAGTCAATTGTTGAATAATAAGTTTGGATGTTTTATAAAAATCATAGATAATATGTTCGAATTTAAAAAAAAAACATAATAAAATAATAATTATTCCTATAATTTTGTTATTTAAGAATGTCACTTAAATTGGGAAACATATTATATGTTTGATTAAGTTGGTAATATTTATAGTTATAAATAATTATTAATGGAAAAGTAAAAAAAATTGGATAATGTTATTAAATAAACATTACAAAAACATACTATTGTATTGTTTAAATAGACAATTTTTTTTATTGTAATATTTTCGTGTGATAAAAATAACATTTTTTTTAATTGATTGATTCATCTCATCATGTTAATGAGTAATAATTGGTCTTCTTATTTCTTTGCAGCATGTGGGATTAGGTATGAAATTTTGTCTATTTTAATAAACTAATAACTCTCATTTTGAAGAGAATAAAATTGGAGTTCATGATTGTATTTAGTGTTGTAGAGGTTGTATACAGGATCTCAACAAATGTCATTAGTTATAAATGACAAGAGGAACAAACACTTATTGAAGAACAAATAATTTGAAAAATATTAAACTTTTGGTTTATCAAGTATCTTTGTCACTTTTATGATGACCTGTTACATACAATCTAATATCATTCATACATTGTTATCGACTCACATACGTCTCGAAATCCAAATGAGTACAACAAAGCCCAATACATGACGATGATAATCTACTTGCTTGACCTCCTAACATTTTTACTTAACACAACCCACAAGAAAATATAAAAGCAACCAAAAAGATCACTTTATGATACAAGTTCTGAGATGATTTCTTCTAGTATCTCCAAATTATCTACATTACCATTTTTTAATTAATCAATCAATCCTTTATATTTTATTTACAAATTGTTTTAGCCACAATTAATATAAAATAATAAATACTTTTTCAAAAAATTTCTAAATAATCCAAATCATTATTATCATATTTAATAAAATAACCACAATATATATTTACAGATTTAATTATATTATATTACCTCATATTTCTAAACAAACCAATGTATTATGATAAATATTTTATTGTTATTAACTCATTTTATTTACTATTTTATTCAAAACAATTTAGATAAATAAAAACATTAACCATTAAATTATTACATAAACTAACCAAATTATTAAATAAATATTTATACCATTTTATTTGATATTTTTAAACAACTCAATGTATCACTTTTTAAATAATTATTTACATTAATCAAAAAATTTATTACAAAAATTATAAATAATTAAACATAATTATTACACAATTTATCACAAATTATTTTTTTTATGTTCTTATGAAATTAATTTATTTTTTCGATATTACTACCCACTAGTTTCTCACTACTTATACATTATAAGAGACAAATTTTTAAATTAGTCAAACAATTTTGTAAAATTATTTGTCAATTATTCATATATTTTATACAATTTTTTTAAACCACAAATTTTTATCTTACGCAAATTAAATAAATATAAAAAATTAACTGAAATTATCATAAGGTATGACAACTTTATTTTTCTTAAAAAAATTAACAACCCTAATTAAAGCAAATCAAAATCATGATAATTTAAAAAGAAAGTTAGATTAAATCAAACTAAAATCGCGTCCACGGAGCACCATTTCTTTAATATATTTCTCATAACGACAACTTTTTTGTTATTTTTCACTTTCCTATAAAATCATATTTTACAATCATGCTACTCAAAACATAGTTTACTCATTTATATAATTTTTTTTAAATCTATTCATTCTGCTAAATTTAGTGAAAAGAAAATTACAGTGTTCCTGTAAAGAAAACCCATTATTATGAAAGTGTCGTGCAGGTTGCATGGAGTCCGAAAGTGTCACCACTGGGACTACAATGATGTTAAATCATAAAGTTTATGTTTGCTCTATCCACCAAAAATTTTCAGTTGCTTCTCTTATGGACACAGTCATCTTGTTCCATTATGCAGAATATTAAAAAGATAATATTTATTCTTATTGTTAAGATATTTTGTATATATTTTTATTATAAGAGAAGTCCAACTTAATAAAAGTCACGATAAGAAAATTTGGCTAGTCGTGTTCTATTTTTATTTCTCTCAATTATAAAACTATCATTTTGTTTAAAATTTTCTTTTAGTTTTTAAAATTCACATAAAATATTAAAAATTAATATTTATTATTTACTTAGATAATGTCAGAACCAATATTTAGACATGTCAGATAAATTTATAGATGTGATGTTTTAATTTCGAAGAATAAGACTATATCAGTTTGATTCTTGTCTTTAATAACTATAGGTCAATTTGGTGTGCGATTTAGTAGTTTCCCTTAGTCGTCAATTTAGACCTTAATTTCATTGTATTTTAGTCATTTGGTAAAGGAAACAAATCAACTTATACATATGTCAAATGAGACTATTCTGAAAATAATTACTAAAATAAATTAAATAGTAATTTTTTAATTTTCTAATATTGATTATTGATAACTAATTAATTGATAATATTAACTTTTAAAAATTAAATTAAGCGTCAAATTATCTAGAAAGGTTCGCAATCACTTAACATCTGTTTGCTAGTGGAGAAAAGAATATTAACCAGTAGTTTGACAAAGAAAAACGGGTAAAAAAAGTTTGAGAAATTAGAAACCATAAAGCTGTTCGTACAAAATAGAATAAAAGGATATTGAAAATTTGTTCACGATGGTTTTTTTCATAATTTTTTTATAATAATAAATACTTTTTATTTTTAATATAAAAAATCTTTATTTCAATTTTTGTATTTATTTCGTTCTAATCAATCAACGTCTACTTTGTTTGTTACTTCTTTTTCCTTTTAATTCTTTGGATTCCTGCGCAATCAAACATAGAAACAAAATTATGAAATAGTGGAAATTATTGGAATTAATCTAATGGAGATTTCAAAAGTGGAAAGACATCGTGATGAAGACGTCCCAGGTGGGTTTGCTTCATTGGAACGATATCAAATTGTTTCACATAGGTTGCCTATCTTGACTTTTTTTTCCCTGTTTTTTTATGACTTGGCTAGCTCCATTCATTATGGCAGTAGGGCCATTTAACTCAATCCATACATTAATTTCATTGTTCGTATACATTCCAACCTCAAAAATCAAAAGGTCAAACCAAGTCGCAACTGAATATTCAGCAGTGTGCAATTATGGCTAACATACACTGTTGATTTCTCTTTTTTTTTTTATTTGATAAAGCTTAAATTAGTTTCTTTCCCCAGTTTTTTATATTTTAATTGCATGACATACACATGTTATGTTATCCGACAGTGTATTTCAGAGTAGAAGAATTATATGACCTGAAAAGTGGATTTTCATTTGAGCATGAATCAAGACAGACATACTTATTGTAGCAAGAGAACACGTAGAATCACTTTTGGACATAAGCTATACCGTTTTGTACTACCAGAACTGGAACAAATACCACTATTTTTGTTCTTGATTCTTGCAATAAAATACAGGGTCAAAATGAGCAGATCACGGAACAAACCAGTTATTCCAGCTCTTCATCTCAACCAACTTATGACACGGTAATTCAGCAAATGAAGCGATAATTTCTCAACAGAAAAAGTGATTTTCCGCAACTCAAAACCAAACCTCGTTCTGTATGCCAATTAGTATAGTGTCTGCACTCTGCACGTCTTCTGGGAGAGGGTCCACAAAAAAAGCTTTGGACTGTTGCGACAACAAAGCACATATCTCAGTAAAGTGATCAAAACTAGTATCACTTTGAATACATTAAAGAGATCAAAGTAAGTATCACTTTATATCAGTAAAATGGTCAAAAAAGGTGATAGGAAGAGAGACAGAAAAATGATACATGCTAATCAGGTGTTTGGGGTGATTTGGTGTTCACAAATTGGACTACTGCAATATCCAAATATTTAATTGAACTAATATACATTGCTGTTACAGCTCAAACAGTATTAAATAAACGAGCTTTTTTCATGGAGTAATCCAGAAATAAACATCATGTGCAAATGGATAAGGTATTGAAGACGTGAATGGAAAGTTCAGTAAACACCATCAAGTTAAGAAGGCAGTTATGTGTGTACATAGGATGAGATGGACACGACTAACTAAACTACAAACACAGATGAGAAGAGAAATGGAAGCATTATATACTTATAAACTCAGTTATTGCGGTGCTGGTTTTGTCCTCCAATTCTTGGCCAAGATGAGTGAGAAGAACACAGAGACTTGTCAATGCATGGATCAAAGTCAATGGCCACAATACTACGATCCTCTAAGTTGTAGGCACGAACGTCAAAGATATCTGTGAAATAGATGCAATTCTCTTGGTACCCCGTTATCTCTCTAGCAGTAACAGAGAAGCTACAACTATTACCCAAAACAAACGCTCTATCCCCCAAGTTTTTCACATCCACCCACGTTCCCCACTCTTCGTCCAACTTATAAACCTTGAAATGCTCCACCGCAGCATCACGATCCCCACGTCCAACGTAGTTCCTTCTTCTGGGAGGTTCACTTTCATAGAACCTATCAACAACATAGAGACTCCCACATGACTCCACCAAATGCTTCTTGTTCCCAAACCCACACAAGGGAGGAGAAAACTGCACCAACTTCAAGGAGGAGGTATCGACCCATGAAATGGTACCCCACTTGTCAGTCACATAAAACTGACTCTTGAACACGATAACATCATCGTAGAAGAAGTTTTTGTCATCCACGAGAGTCCATTTCTTGTCCCCATGTTTCATGAACCCCAACTTCCCCTCCAAAAAGATGCAACAAGCCACGGAATCCTCAACACCAATCCAAGGGGAATTGGGAAAGAACACAACTTTGCTCACAGTGGCAGATAAGCGACTGTGGATGGTGTATGATTTGCATAACTCGATGACCCGATAGTCCAACAAGTTCCACAACATGGGAGAACTAGTGCCATGAGGGTACAAGATTTTGCGATCGGATATTGGACTAAGCAAAGTCAAGGAATGATTCTTTGATTCCTCAACCTTGATCAACCACCCTTTTGAAGAAGGTGCCAAGGGCTCCAAATTGGAGGCTCCAAGGGTTGGTTCAATAACAAAGACTGTGGCTTGGGTGAGCACGGCGTCTATGAACTGGTTCATGGGCTGAGGAATCTGCATAGGAAAAGAAGGAGAATTGGGAAGCGAGACAGGGACAGAAGATCGACATGAGTGACACACACTGCGAAACCTCACAACATCCCCGTGGTTTTCCAGAGATTTTCCGATCTTGGGCCATAGCTCTATGGGAAGTTCAGACCAATCAACTACATCATCCATGGCTTCAAATTCAAACACTAGATCGTTGAGTTTGCAGAAGGAGAATTGAGTTTGGTCTGTGCCTTGATCTCTGTGGAGGGATTTATCGAAAGGTTTTGTGTCCTAAGAACGAAAGTACCATGAAATGATGCCGAAATCACAGAGAAGACTTGTGGGGGATTTCTACTTCCGTCTTCATCAAGTTCTTCATCTTAGAGAAGGAAATTAGGAAAGTTACAAGGGGGAATGATTGACTCCAAAGTCATTTCTTTCAATTAAACAATGAATAAGTGGAAATGGCACGTGTTGGGATGTGGTTGGTAGAAATAGGTTACGATTTCTATCAATTATGTTTCAGAGCTAATTTATATGTAGTTATTATTATTATTATTATTATGTATAATTTGTAATACAATTCTTAGAGGAAAGAAAAGTTCAATTCATGGGTTAAATATAAAAGGTAATAATAACTTTAACAATCTGTTTCAAAGATAATATAGTTATTAATAAAATAAAATTTTGTATTTATAAAAAATAAAAAATAAAATAATTGTAAAACTTTGTTGAATATTAAAATATCACATTTCTTATAACAACTTATAACAATATTGTTTGTTCCAAAACGACACTGTAAAATCACAAAAAGTTAATGACGTTGTAAAACCAAAGGAAACTGGTAACAAACAAAGGTTTGTTTGATAAGAAAGAGTAATAGAAATAATATATTGCCTTAATTGCATTTTTTTTATCTTTTTAGTTCAATATCTGATTTTTTTTATCTTTATAGTTTTAATTATAAGATGAGTAACTTTTATCTTCATAATTTGATTTGTTTAAGTTTTACCCACGCATTTAAAAAATTAATAATTTTCCTGTTATTGTCTAATTTTTAATATTTTTTATAAGCGTCTAATGTTTAATATACGTAGTGTGTGATTTCCTAATAAATCTTATACTAAACAAAATGCATCCAAATATTTCAATGGCTTTGTATATTGTAATACCCATTGTGTCTTCAGGAATTTTCCACTTGTTAACTATAAAAGAGGTTTTTCTCTTAAAGTAAGTTGATGTTTCTTTTTCATTGAAGATTCGCTTCGTTTTGTTTTGAGAAAGAATCTTGAGATGATAATCATTTTCATAAAAAAAATTAAAATGGTTTAAAATAAAATACGTTTCGATAGAAAATTTTAAAATAAATTGAAATTTATGAATTTTAATTTAATTCTAAAATTAGATAATTTTAAATTTTATTTATAAAATAATTATTTAAAAGCTTTTATATTCTAATGAAAGTTTTTTCTATATATTTTTACTTAATTTTAATCATCAAGTAAGATTTAGTCCGGATGTGAAACGTAATCAAATCAACATAATTTTTTTCACTGATATTGATAAGGTATTTTTTTTATTAAAGTTAATTGTAATTACTTTTTTAGCTTTTACTAATGTGTTTTTATGATGTAAGTTATTGTTATTTATCAAGTGATGCTAGTTAGAGGTATTTTTAATATCAACACTTTCATTTAGATTACGTCAAACGTATTGTTTTTCAATTCCAACAAATATTATTTTTAGTTAATGTAATTTAGATTTGTTTCTCATCAAAGTTGATCAAAATATAAATTAGAGTTGTTTATCAACAAACATTAGTTAGGATTTTTTTTCTATTGGGTAAAACAACTTTTCAGGTTATGTTAAATAGGATATTTTATTGATGTCAATGAAATTATTTTTCACCTAATGTAAGTTAGAGTTTTCTTAGTCGATATTGATATGGATTATTTTTCATGTATATATATATATTTACATTTTTTTCTTAAAATATTTTCAATAATTTCCTCTTTTCATAAAGAATTAAAATACATATATACATAAATATGTCTAAAAAAATAAATTAAGTATTACTTTTTTTATTAAACTCTTCAACCTATATGGTTGAAATTGTCCTCGTGGAACATTATATATTTTTGTGTAGCACGCTATTATCAAGGTTGATAAACAAAACAAATTACAAAAAAAATAAGGTAAGTTAGAGTTTTTAAAACAAAAACTTATACATGTATAATTTAATCACATATACACTTTTAAATCATATCCCATCCAAATATTCTAATAAATATAATTTCAATTCATTTATTTAATTAGCATGAGAATCAATTGTCTAATTATCGGTCCACTGACTACATTTAATGTCAAAATACTATTGATATCCATTACCACATACATCTGACTTTATTTTCAAAGGACAATCGTATTGAATTAGACTTAGAGATTTGTATTTGTTGTACTACCTTCACTAAGTTATTACCACAACAAAGTTACATAATAGAAACATCTTTTCACTCATGAAATAGGGTAAATCATTATGACCTACTAGACACAATTCTTTTTCACACCACAAACTAGATCATATGAACTTTGTTTGACTCTCACCACTCGATATTTTCCTCTATGTGATTCCAATATCAATAGAGTCAGGATATCTCATTCACAAATCCTTAATTCAATACATAATTCTGAACATATTAATATAGTAGTGTTGCCATGAACATAATTATGTTCACAACACACCACATGTTATATCACAACCAAACCATCATAAATGTTCAACTATACATACACATTTAACTCAATTCAAATGCTTATAAATTGAAATTCATCATCCATTACATCATAATAATGCTTGAACACAATATAAGTCAAATATAAAAATATAGTGAAATATAAGCAAATTTTAGCATTTAAAAATACTTAAAAACATGTTTCTTCAAAGTTTAGAAAAGATTTTCTCCCTCAGTCAACACTGGGCTCTTCTAGTGAATTAAACATATGTTGCAATTCTACCAAATACTATTTTGCTCGCCTAGCCAAAGACATCATCACACCTGACAATTTTAGTCACCTAGTGAGCATATTATTTGTCCAATGACTACCGCTAGGAATTTTTCATTTAAACATCTTGCTCAGCAACTAAATTGTTGAGAGTTTTTATTTAAAAAACTTGTCTAATGACTAAAACTCTCGAGTTTTTAATTAAAGGAATTTTACCTAGCGAGAGCTTCTCTTGCCCAGTGACCAATCCACTAAGAACTTTTATTAAACAACTCGCCTAGTGAGACTTCACTTGCTTAGCGAGGCTTGACTCACTTAGCGATTAAAGCTCTCAAGTTTTTAATTGAATGAATTATGTCCAACAAGAGTTTAACTACCCTAGTAACCAATCCACATTGGTGCTTTTATTAAATAACTCGCATAACAAAAACTGAATTGCCTAAGAAAACTATTTGCCTATGAACAAAAACTGTCATATTTTTAATTAGATGAAATTCACCCAATGAGAGTTTGACTCACCTAACGACTCTACATAAAATAAAAAATAATTTCAAAGTAAATTATACGCCCTATTTGGTTAAGCTTAAGTTTTAATTGCCTTTTCTACCAAATATTGAATATTATACTTCAAAGCAATCCTAACTTGAACCAAATTTTCCATATGTACAATTCTAACACAAAAATTGATAAATACACAACAATTTAAAATCATTCAAGTTTAAACAAAAATTCATTTTAAGTTCATAAATTATGATTAGGTCAACTTCACATCCAGATCATCTATCTTAAGGTACTATAAAAAAAATAATTAGCTTTTCTTATCTATTTTTAACTTACTTAAAACAACTTTAAGCTTTGAACTTTGCAAAACTATTTGAATGACAAACATATACACATAAAATTTTGATTAATGATATGAATATTTCTATAATATTGGACAGACAAATATTCATTTTTGCTTTAAAAGCACCACATGCATCCAAGTTTCCTCAAATATGTAAAACTTCTCAAAACTAACTAAACAAATATATGACAAAGAGAAATTTATCCTAAAACAGATTATGATTAGATAGACTTACTCTATTATTAATCAAGATTCTTAGAGCAAGTTATGATTTTTTTTAAGATGAACAATTTTTATTTTTAATTAGAAAAAAAAGTAAAAAAAGATAAAAAAAATAAGTTTTAAAGAGATAAAAATTAACATTTTCTACTTATAAACTTTATACTTCAATAACAAAATATTTATATTTTATTTCAGGTACTTCTACTCTTAAACAAATTTATAAATCTTATACTACATGTTCGAAATAATAGTAATAAATTTTGTATTTGAATTTAAAGGATAATTTTTTTATTTAGGGGTAGGTAATTAAAACCCTAAATCCTAAAAAAATAGAATTTAATAAATTTAAATTGTCTGATCTCAATAACATATTTTTAAATAAATAAAAATAATGGAAAATGCAAAATTAAATTTAATATATTGAATTTTCCTAAAAATAATAAAATTTTCAATCCAAACCTAAGGATAAATATATGTTATTATATTTCCTTCTCTTATTCATATGTGCTTAAAAGGTTGAATTTATGTTCAGTGGTTGTTGTATAACAAACAACTTACTTTTATGTAAGAATGTATTTAACTATATCATTATCATACAAGTAGTGAAAACGAGAATTAATCTTTTATTAACTACGATGCAATCATATAATTTTCTTCTCACCAAAAGTTACACATTCCTTGCTTTTTAGTTGTTATAAGCTTTGTCCTCAGAATAGTCACGTTTTAGTTTACACATAAAAGGAAATTAGAAGTAGCATCCATAAAAGATAATTTTTAAACGAATGTCAAGTGTGATATTAAGGATAAATCATTCTTAATATTCAGTGAAAACCTTTGGACGAATCCTTCAAGCTAAGTTCATATAATCTGTCTTAGCAAAATGCATAAGTTAATTTTGAGAAACCCAATTACCAAACTTCTCTAAATTCTTATCTTTTTCTTGTATATAAATTAATTTTGTCTGATAAATCATTAATTTATTTTTTTCTTATTTTTATCTCATATTCATTAAAAGTTTTATCAACATAAATCCTTGTTAAAGTCGATATGAAAAACACAAAAAAGAATTAAATTGTATTCCAAGAAAATGTTTTTTATATGACTTTAATCGCCATAAGTGAATGTTGAAAACTTAAATCCTTAGTGATTAACAGAGTGAAATTTCTTGTAGTGGGGACTCATTTCTCCAAATAACAGGGCAATTTGAGATCCGATTCAGATTTCCTTGCAACAGCAGCGATGAAGTGAGTTCAGATCCGAGTTTCAGTTGAGATTCCGATTTGATTTGCGGAGAAAAATGGAGTTGGTATCATCGGAAGTGGAGGCGGCGCTTCCGCTTCCTCTGGCGTCGGAGTCACAGCAACCCTACGTCTCCGAACTCCTATCCTTCACTCTTGATCGCCTTCACAAGGAGCCCGAACTCCTCCGCGTCGATGCCGATCGCATTCGCCGCCAAATGCAAGAGGTCGCCGTTGCCAATTACCGATCTTTCATTGCCGCCGCCGACGCCTTAATCGCCATTCGCCATGAAGTCTCCTCCATTGACAACCACCTCGAATCTCTCGTACCTCTCTCTACTCTCTCTTTTCATTTCGTCTTTTTCTTATATTTCAATTTTCTAGCTTTGGTTATATTAAATTCAAGCTTTAACGAAGCGGATTTGGTTATTGTTGCAAATGTGATCGTGCTTCGTACACATTCTTTGGGGCATTTCGTTGGGTTGGGATAAAATTAGGTGATTGGGTTCAACTTAGTGTAATGCGTGTCATTAATAGAATTGGATTGGAAAACTAAAGAACAGGTATAAAAGAATAAGATTTGTATTGAATAGCTCTCCTCTTCCTCTATCTGAATCACCATGATTGCAGAACCAAGAAGAAAACTTAGAAGCAAGCGAAGCTGAGGGCAATTCTGACTGTCCTGAATTTTCCAACTAGCCTCTATTTCGAACTCAATCCCTATTAGTTTGTACTGTGTGTTACTTTCTCTCTCACTTTTCCTTCTAATTTATATATGACACAACTTGTCAACTTACTGTTAATGTTATTACAGTTGAACGGGCCCTGGCTTGTTTATAACAGAAACCAACCCAAGTTCTAATTCTCTGTGCTCACCCTTAGCATAAGTAATAAGGAATAACACTCTGCACCTAAAAACTTCATCTTGTCCTCTGGGTACAATTCTTGTAATTGGCGACCAATTACATAGAATTCTTAAAAACCTGTAGATCGCGGTGGTGAATAAGAAATTCAGTGACTTAACAGGGTGATCTCAGATAGCTATGGCACCAGCTTGCTGCACCTTCAACTTTGAATAATTAGACAAAATAGGAGTCAGGGGTTTAGGTTTTCACTGTCTCACCTAGGCCGACATCTCGGCTGATTGAAACATTGTTAATCTTGTTCAATATCTGCAATGAGCCATAAGATCCCAAGGTTCAGCTTCTCATTGATCTTCTTAGCCAATGATCTACATGTATAGGGCTGTATTTTAAGAAAATCCCACTCTCCTAGCTGCTATTCAACATTTCTGCCATGCTTGGTAGTTGGTACCACCCATAGAAATAACCCAGTCCAAACATAACTAAGGATAATCTCTTCCTGGCCAGAGACAATGGTGGCTTGAAAGCCTTGTAAACAGACTACTTCTTGAAGGAAAACCTATGCTACATCCCAGGCAGCAAATTGGTTTAGCTGAGGCGTATAAAAAGTAAGCATATTTTTTCAGTCAATCCACTACCACGATGTCCATGCCTTGAGCTTTGTAATCCCTCAATAAAATCCATGGAAATTAGTAATGATCGCAACCGTTCCGTAGGAGATAATGTATGACTTTTCTTTTACTGTTCTGATAAAGCCTTACCGAGGAAAGCTACTGGATGACCTTTGTACAACAAAACAGTTCTGAAACCATCTACATGTAGAACAAAATGTTGAGAAATCTGGTCTGTCAAAACTAGATGTTAGTTATTTCTGCTCAGGGACAAATCCAGAATTATTTAGTGAGGTGCTGAAAGAAAATAAGTCTTAAATAGACTTAAACAAAAGTTAAATACATCATGGACTTTTAGTTATACACTACTGGAACAAAATTAAAAATTAATTAAAAGAACTTAATGAAAATTATTTATTATCATACAACAGCTAAAATATTGTTAAAGAAATTTAAATATGTATGCTGTTGTACAATGACTTTGTAAGCTGCTGGACATTGATTACTATAGTTTAGCAACCAATCTCTTGCTCTCTCATTTAAAATACAATTTTGGCCTGAGTTGTAGACCAAAAAGACAGTGGAAGCTTTAGTGGCAGGAAATAACCTCTGTGATTCTGTGCAATCTTCAATAGGGACACTAATCTTATGTAGTTCACAAACTTGTTTGAGCAGGATATAAAGTGACAGAAGAAAATTCTTTTAGAAGCTGTGGCTGAATCCAATATTTTATTACTTAAATAAGTTTGGCAAGTAAGCTATTGGGCTTTGTAAACTGAAGCATGCTACCTACTTGTTTAACCCAATTCATAAGAAGAGGAGGCCGACATGAACTGGGGGTTGGGGGAGGGGGTTTCCGATACCAAAACAAAGAAATACATGTAGCAGTTGTAAAAATAGTTAAGGAGGGGGACGGCCCCCACCTGCCCCCGCTGCTTCTGTCTCGGGTTCTCTCCATAGTGCGTATGACTAAATCATTCTTACTGTTACAATTGAGCCTGACCCTGGTTGTTTTTGGCAGAAACCAACTCTAGTCCCGTGTCACCTTATCCTTCTTAACGTTCACCTTTTTATTAGGTCTGCTATTGGTTTCCTTCACAGACATGTAGAAAGATTAGACAGCTTTCCTGCAGCTTCAATGTTTTATCTTGTTCTTTGTCGTTTAATTTGCCCAGCTTTTGTGATAATAATTTTCCATCTCATTGTCATTATGAATTTCTATTTTTTCTTGTGTGTTTGGTCATAAACATTTTGCATTGAGTATTGATCTCCTCTGTTACAGATAAATGAGATCCCAAAGCTGACATCTGGATGCACTGAATTCATAGAATCTGCTGAGCAGATTTTGGAGAAGAGGAAGATGAACCAAACAATGCTAGCTAATCACAGTACTTTGCTTGACTTGCTAGAAATTCCTCAACTCATGGACACGTATGTTAAAAAAGATAGACTATTTTATTACACTCCTGGGATTTTGACGTACTAATGTTCTTACATTGACGAACACTTCCTTTCTCTGTAGAGCCCTTGTAAATTACTTTATTTTTTGCAGATGTGTACGAAATGGGAATTATGATGAAGCCCTAGATTTAGAAGCATTTGTGGGCAAACTTTCAACCATGCATCCAAAGTAATTTTATATGCTTCTTCAATACTGTCTATAAGTAATTTAACTTTAAATAAGATTCTTTTTCTTCCTGTTATGTATATATGTATTGTCCATATATATTTCTGTTCTTGTTACTAAGTATTTTTCCTGGGTGCACAGGTTACCCGTGATTCAAGCATTGGCTGCAGATGTTAGGCTGACTACCCAATCACTTCTTTCTCAGCTTCTACAGAAACTTCGCTCAAACATTCAGGTTTATGCAGTGATTATGATTTAATACACAAAGAAATCCCGCTTGATTTATCTATAAAAGTGTTTGCTTTTGTAGTTTCTTATTATTACTGTATCTTACTTTGCTAGTTACCTGAATGCCTTCGCATTATCGGATATTTACGGCGAATAGGAGTATTTAGTGAGTACGGAATGCGTTTGCTGGTAAGATGTAATGATTTTTCCAGTTCAGTCTTTCTTTACCACTTCTTGCTTGTCTCTTACCTTGAAATTTTCAGTTTGTTTGCATCTCCTTTTTGGCTTTCATTTGACTTGGCATTTATTTATTTTTAGTTCTTAAGATGCCGAGAGGCATGGCTTACTGGTATACTTGAGGATCTGGACCAGGCAAATCCGTACGAGTACTTAAAAGGGATGATCAACTGTCACAGAATGCATCTTTTTGATGTTGTTAACCAATATCGAGCAATATTTGCAGACGACACATCAGGAAGTGAGGAAAATTATGATGGTGGGCTTCTTTTTAGCTGGGCAATGCACCAAATTACCTCACACCTACAAACTTTGAAAGTTATGCTTCCAAAGATAACTGAAGGTGGATCTCTGTCAAATATTTTGGATCAGTGCATGGTGCGCTTCTTCTATCGTACTCTGTTGGTTTTGAAATTCGAAAAATTATGATATTGTATAGACTACATAAATTTGAGGCATATTAGATTTCTAGCAGGCCCCCTTCCTGTGGAAAATTAGGTCTAAGGAGAAGAACACTTACGTTTGTCCTGCCTGCTAGTACTGCTTGACTCATACAACAAGAAGAAATTACATCTAACATTCTTTTATTTTCTGTATTTTTAACAGTACTGTGCCATGGGACTTGGTTGGGTTGGACTAGATTTTCGAGGCTTGCTCCCATCTCTTTTTGAAGAGTAAAACATACTCCTTTAATGATCTGTTATTATATTTAGCCATATATTTAAAACATTTTTTGATATATATGATGGTTTCTTTACAGAGCTGTTCTGAACTTATTCTCCAAAAATATGAGTACTGCAGTAGAGAATTTTCAGGTAATGGTGTGAAGTTTAAATATTTTACATGGCAGTTACTGAAATTGCTTTTAGCATTGATCATTGGTTTATACAAACAAGTCAACATCTAGGGACCTCGTTTTCATTTTTTTCCACAACTAGTTGTCTATCTTTTATGTAGTGATTATGAGATGGATTTGTTTGCAGTTGGTCTTGGATTCACATCGATGGGTTCCCTTGCCAGCGGTTGGCTTTTCCGGAAGTTCTGTTGGTGATGAAAATCACGAGGATGTCACTCCGCCCTCTAATTTGATGGAGCATCCACCTCTTGCTGTTTTTATTAATGGTGAGTCTAGTAAATGTTTTCTTCTAGATATCTTCAGGAAATTACTTGTCCATTATCCTTTGCCTATTTTACATTCGTCCAACCACTCACGCACACAAAGCTAACATACACTCACTGTTGGAAATATAGAATAAGTACAAAATGTAAACTTCCATGGTTGATGGGTCATGTTTTAAGAAGCTTCTTTGATGAAACTTCAATAGGTGCTGTTAATCATGTGATTCCATAATGCTTTATTATGTAAGCTTCATATTCTTCCTGCTTTTATAAACCCTTTGTTAAAAGGAGAAAACAAGAGACATGACTGAATTTGTGTGTCAAAAGTCAATATAAACAACTGAGTATGTTATTATATAATGTGTATAATAATTACTGACAAAATAATTTTATGATTATCATAATTATTTAAATTTCCTAATTATCATAATTAAGGATATCCAGCAATATCCAACCATTTGCTAATGAATATAACTAAAGACATCTAAATATCTGATGCCCTTTCTCCATTTTAATGTCTACTATTTGGTGGCTGCAGGTGTATCTGCAGCAATGAATGAGCTACGTCCATGTGCCCCAATAAGTCTAAAACATGTCCTTGCCCAAGAATTGATTAAGGGATTACGGGCAGTTTCTGATTCATTGTTGCTGTACAATACAACGCGAGTGCTACGGGCTAACGAGTCAGGGCTTTTCCTCTCACTCTGCCGGTCATTTATTGAGGTATTTTATTAGTCTTACACAATGCAGCTTGATTATTGATTCTATTTCGAGATTATCTACACTAGTCAATAAAATTACTATACATATTGGTTACTTAATTTCCATGCAAGGATGGTTATCAAGATTAGGACCTATAACTTAATGCAAATTCCTGAACCACTTCATGTGTAGTTCAATCCAAGATGCTTTCTATAATCTATATTACCTTCAAATTCAATTTATAGGTTGCTTATCCTCATTGCGCAACATGTTTTGGGCGTTGCTATCCTGGTGGAGCAACTCTTGTCATGGATGCCAAGAATGTTTACAATGGAATCAGCCGCCTTTTAGAGGCCTCCTCTGCACGAGAACTACCAAAACCAGTGAACAGTGCAGAATCCAAGAGTGTAGCTGAGAATGGCGAACTGCCAAAAATGGAAAATGGAGAAACACCCGATGTCAAAGAATCTGAAACCGTCAATGGCGAAGAGGTGCATGCAGAAGGCCCTGAAGAAGGCTCTAAAGAAGGCCCTGCTTCGCAGAAAGATCAAGAAGACGCTAATCTTGAAAAGCCGCTTGAGTAATGACATTTTTTTGTTTTTGATATTCCTCCCTGTTTCAGTGTTTATATCTTGTCACCCTTCGTTTTATTCTTCGTGTACTCTAAGACGGGTGTTGTCAGCTGTAATTATATTATGGATCGCATCATACGAATAGGCCTTAGAATTTGTGTTAGAAGAACAAAGAGATTACATGTAGAGATCAGTTTTGTTTTTGGGGGATAATATTTTCATCTGCTTTGTACCTTCCAAGCGCCCATTTCTGCTTTCGTTTTATGAACACTGCATGGTTGAGAGAAAAAAATATAGAAGGTAAGTGAGGAAAAAAAGTTAACATATAAGAAATAGAATTGAAATAGTGTTAAGAAAAGATAAATAAACCAGAAATAGAGCTAAAGTAGAAATTGTTTAATAGAAAAATAGGAGAGTCAAAATAGTTTTGAAATTTTTTAATTTTAAAAATTATATAGTTATTTGTTGTTATTGTAATTATAAGGAGGAGCTGAAGTTGCTTATTAGCTAATTCTGTACAAATAGTATGTCTCCTCCTTCGCCACTGAAGCTACATTTCATTTTATTTGAAAAAATATATATTTTGACACCTTTTAAATAAAACATGCACTTAACAATTTTATTTTAATAATATATATACATATATATATATATATACATATATATATATATTAATAATTTAAATTAAAAAATAGAAAAAATAAAATTAAAATATTATTGTAGTAGACTGTCAAGTGAGGGTGCGAGAAATCATTTTGCAGAATCTGAAAATGGTACCTATCAATTTGGCTTTAGGAGAAATTGGGGATAGGAAGAGCCGAGGGGTATTACCAGCAGTGTGAGAAGGAAGTGCCCCCAAGTGATGATTATCATCACTATCTTTGCCTTCTGGAGCTGCCTCCGTCCATGCGGAAGGCTGCATTTGCAGTCCCTGCCTTCAATGTCGAAACTGCTAGAGCTATGGATATTGCTTCAGATCCCAGCATTCGCCTTATGCGTCTTGTCTGGTGGCAGGAAGCCGTAGACAAAATGTTCGCCAATAAATTGATTGAACACCCAACAGCACAAACTTAGTAAGACATGGTTGAAAAGATGACATGACATCGGTGATTTAAGGATTCTCGAGAGGGATGGCATCAGTAGCCAATGCACACTTAGAAAAGGCTCGGAAGTTAGCTCCAAGTGTGCCTGCTGAAGCTCTTCCGCTGCTCCTTCCAGCACGCCTTCTCAGCTTCTCTTGGATTCCTTAAGAAAGCTCCAATTTTATGTGTTTCATCCAAGACTAACAGGAGGCTCCAGTTTGATGTGCTACCATCTCAAACTCAACTGGACTTCATGGAGAAGGAAATACTAAAAAGTTACCTAGGCGGATTTTTTCCCCCTGTTTCTTGGTTGAGTTTTTGTTTATGCCTTTTCATTCTACACAGAATAAAAATCTGTATGCGCGTCCTTTCCTTACGGAAAGGTTAATACGTAGTAGGCTGTCAAAGTGGTTGTGTAAAAGAGGCCAACCCGATTTAATATGGACTCTTAAAATAAAGCTTTATGTGAAGTAAAAGTTCAGTTCTGTAGATTTTCATGTTCACAAAATTCATATTGGGTCTGATATATGTTCTCTCTTGGAACTTTAGAGTAATTTTGTATTCAGCAAACTTATAACCTACTAAGACAATACAATCACTTGATGCCGATTATAAATTGCAACTCTTATTATGCGCTCACAAACGATGAGCAAATCATTGGATTATGCATGATACTTTTTTCTAAACCAAAAGCTTAGAGTGGCTGTGAAACATGCCAGCTTCGTTATTTCACTTAAAATTGTAGTACATGGATTTTTATGACTCAGACAGACATCATTAATAGGAAGAAGCTAACTGGCTAAAATTGATTGGAGTAACAAAGTCTTTGCCTCCTCCAAATACCGTATTAGCTGCCAATTCAGAAACTTTCTCAGTAGGATGAAACCAATCCCAAAACAAGAACTCGTCACGATTTGCACATAGACTAGCATTTTGGGCTTTTACGCATCCACCTTGCCCATTCAGATATCCAATTCCGCAACATGCTGACCTCGTTTCGTTCAACCCTACACAAAGATACCAACAACACTTCATTCTATTCTCTTAACAGCAAAATCTATCCTTCTTAAATAATCATCATGTAATAAACTTTACTACAAGTAATGGATACAAATGTTTACATTAATTGTTAGCATGTGGTGGTGCTTACCAAAGAAGGATGGAGTCTTTAACAAGGCGTTGGTCATCACAAAAGAGTCGGCAAGTGAGTAGCGGAAGCCATCCAATTCTGAGCTCAACTTTTGGAGAAGAGATTGAGTTGCAGAATAGAAAGCAACTGCAAAATCATTCAGTGCTTTCACACACTTCCCTCCATTGCCAGAAGTTATAGCGGGACAGCAACCTATGGGTGCAACGCTTATGATGCCAAACTTTCTAGCTCCCAAATCATACAGGTTCTGCAATTTTAATGCTTAAACTAATCAACCATGTCTTCTAGCAATTGGGTGGTGCAAAAGTTGTTAAAAATGAGGTACCTTTAAATGATAGTAGTATGTGGCTTGTACAAGAGCTAAATATTGTGGTGCGCCCAAACGAATGGAGCCACTGCGGTTACTTGCAAAATCGAAGAAATCGTTGCTTCCAACGCTGATCAGAAACAAAGACTTTGAAAGAAAGTTATCAACTTTGGCTGCTCCCACTATCCCTTTGATACTTTCACGAACCATTGCAAACTGTTCCACCTGCCTTTCAAAGAAAACCACCTCTCCCTACAAACATCAATTTCACTCCCATCTTACTCCCTTTTAATCAACCTTATAATACAAAATTGGAGAATATGAAAATTCGAGATGTTATCATGGATACATGCATTATGGAATTTGCAATTTTCACTTGTTAATCTTCAAATTATTTCTGTATGGTCAGAATAGCGTCCCAATGTCAAAGATTTTAACTAATGGAAATGAAAACAGAGGTATTAGAAAGTTATATTTGTATTCTGCAATAAATAGACTTACCATGAGTTACTACAACTTCTCAACTGTTATTTCAATAATTTACTTTTGAACACTATATATTTTCCTTTCCTTTTTTTTTTTTTTTTTTTTTTTTTTTTTCACTTTATTTGTGTCAACCATCTTATTTTCAAGAGTTTATTTAATGGATTTTGTCTATTTCCCTAATTAGTGTTTTATTTTTACTTTTGTACACATTTTAAATAGCTTTGAATAACTTTTATTTCAGATAATATATTCACTTTTAAAGATATTTATAGCATTCAATCCATAAAATGTCCCCACAAATGTTACCTTACTCAAATATTTATGAAATTATGTTTATCAAAGAAAATTGTTCCTCAAGTGTTTATGAAATTATGTTTATTAATGAAAATTTACTGAACGTATGAGTATGAGTTAGGAATATTCTGTTAATAAGGAATGGTTGAAATATTTTGGTTGGAGTGATAAATTGAAACATGCAAAATATATCTCATAAAAATGAGGTAAGAAGTATGAGTAAAACAATGACTTGTCACACACAGAAATTTGTAATGATACTATGTGGTGTTAATTATAAAATCTCCTACTCAAAGCTATCTTCAGATATGTTACTAATAATTACCCATGTCAAGTTCCCTGTTTCTTTAAGAATTCCTGATCCCCCTGACGCAAAATTTACACCCTGCAGAATGTTATTCTTCAAATTTTTCTCCATAGTCAAAAAAGGTGGTGGACTCTTCTGATAACCGAATAGCCTCGCTAGTTTCCACAGAACAACAAAAATGCAGGAAAACCATTCAATAAAAAAAATCCTATAATTCCATAAAACTTATGTGAAAACAAATTCTTCAAGCAATTAATTTACCAATTTGGTCAGCAGTGTTGAAGCCATTACTAAACCTTCCTGTGGGAATTGAATGATAAAAATCAATGCCGTTGTAGAGGAAGTTGGCCCTTGCTTGAGTGTTCAGAAAATTGTTGGTTCCAACATCGAAAGTTGAGTCTCCAAATATGAACAATGGTGGGGCATTTTTAGTCCCATGAGCTACGTGCATGGCCAGAGAAAAGAGAAATAGAAACACCAAAGCATAGTCCTTGCTGACAAAGGCTGCCATTTCTGAGCTTTAAACCCTCAGAGAAGAATATCACACAAAATATCACACAAGAGTAGTTAATTAGTGCCTAATCTCTGATACCAACCATGTGAAAAACGTAGCCTTTATATATACTTGGTACACGTACAAATAATAACTACAAGGAAAGGTTAAAACCGTTCGTCATTGTCTCAAACAAATATTATAGGATTATGTAGAAACAAAGACATCGACATGGCCGACCATTGTCCACCATTGTTATAATCAGCAGGAACCGTTCAAAGAATCATCCTCACTGTATATTTATGAAGAAAAAATCGTACTGCTATTTATAATTGTTTGTTTGATTATTAGTGTTACGAATTTGTGAAAAGTGGTAAAAAATATTTCACCTTTTTACTTATTTAATGAACAAACTTAAATGCTATTCTATATGTATTTGTGGTGGCTTATTAATCACAATATTAAGTTTTTTTTAACAACACAACAAAGATTTACATTAAAGATTAATGTAGATTATGAAGATGAAACTCATATTAACTGTATAAAAATGCTTAAATGAGTTGTTGGAAGTTTGTCTTTTACTATTTGGTGCGGATGATTAACCGGTTAAAAGAATTTGTGACGTATACCTCACTCACTGCTATGTGGCTGGTTTTATTAGAGGTGAAGAATATATGATGGCGTGTATTAGGTTTTGCTATGAAACATGGTTGTTTTCTTTTCTTTGTTTTGCCTTAACAACATTGGTATCATCGTGTTTAATTTTCCAATGGCCCTTGCTGGCCCCCGCCAAGGTTTTTTGGACTTGGTTCATCATTTTCAGACAACATTTTCATTTTAGTACTGCACACACTTTGGTATCAGTTTTTTTCTTTTTTTTAAAAAAAAAATATGTTGGTTACTTATTCTAAAAATTTTGAAAAAACAATATAGAAGGAATCAATTTTAAATTTCTCTCGAATAAATTATCTACAAACTTAAATTCTTTCCCATGCCTTTTCTGGTGTCATACTCTTATTTCATAAATCAAATATTATGGTATTCTTATTTTAATTTTTGGTATACTAACTTTATTATATGTATTTAATATTTATATATTATTTATTAAAATCAATGAAACCGTGTTTGGACTATTAATCTTAAATCAGTGTCAACTGAGACATAAAAGGGTTGTTACGGAAAGTGTATAAATAAAAATATTCTGCTAATAGAAATGACAAGACTATTAAAATATAATAAAGATGAAAAGTAAGGAGGTGGAAGGTGATTAGAAAAAACGATGATGCAACAAAGAGAATTAACACACCCATATAGTAAATAATGGCAGGTAATAATGGTTTACATTGTTTCGGCCTCCAAAGTCACCACACAAAGAAGGACATGATAGAAAAGTGTTACAAAACATAAAAGAAAGACGAGAAATATGGTAAGAGAAAGTTTAGGTTGAGTATATAATTGATAATGTTTTTACTCGGATTTGATAATGGATTATGAAGTGTATTTTTTTACTTTTGAATATTTTTAAATCTAATAAATAAATAAAATAATAATATATAAATAATAATAGAATCAAATAAAATAATAATATTCTAAAAGTTATATTTATTTTTCGCTTTTTCTAATTCAAACTATTTTATTTTATTTATTTCTTACTTCTTCCTTCTATGTTTTATTTATTTTTTCTCTCTCTCTCCATCTAACGATCCAAACAAATTATTAAGGAATCGTATAAAATTTATAAGTTTAAAGACTTACTTTTTTGAAATATGTGATGTGTCATAATAAGATATTAAATTTAAATTTCGAATTTTTAAATAAGACTATAAATCATAGAGATATAAAAAGTGTCAGCCTTAATTATATAATCACATTAGATAAAAAAAATGTTAAAAACCACTACATATAATAGATCTTAATTAAAATAAGATTTTATTCTAGTTTTTCTTTATAGAAGTGGTGTAACTTTTGTAGTAAATTACAGAAATAGATAAAATTTTAAAAAAATATATATAATTGAATAAGTTATGCTTATAACAATATTTTAAAATAAAAAAAAATCATGCTTGTAAGTATGATTTTGGTTTGATGATAATTTATTTTTTTCATACGAAGTCATATATGGATGACTTGTAACTTTTTTTTTATTCTTTGTTAAAGTTGTGTTTATTAGCCCATTATTTATTTATTTGTTTACTTTTGTGTGAAGTTCTGTTTCGTAACTTTTAATTTTTTAATTTCTTTATTCTTTATTTTTTATGTCTTAAATGTCTATATATTTAAATTATTTACTTATTTATATGCTAATTGAATATATTTTAGATGATTTAAAATATTAATAAAGAAAAAATACTTAATTTAATTTTTTTTAAACATAGTTAAATGTTTAGTTAATTTAATTAATTAATTAAGTACTTATATTAAATGAATGTAATTTCAAAAAATTTAAAATAATATTACTAAAATATATGTCATCATTAAAATAAGTAATAGCAAAAGGCTCTAACAAAAAAATAAAAAGAATAAAAAGAATATTTATAATACACAACTTTATATGAAACAAAAATTTTATAAACATAGTTTCTTTATTCTAAAATTATTATTATAAACATTGGTGAATGATAATCATACGAAGGAATTTAAACTTAAGAGGGAATTGAGACAAGTAGACCCGTTAGCACCATTCTTGTTTCTTATAGTTGCTGAGGGTCTTATTGGGTTAGTAAGAGAAGCTAAAAGAGCATGCCAGTTTATCGGTGTGGGAGTGGGCATACAGAGAGTACAGGTAGACTTGCTTCAGTTTGCAGATGACACACTTTTCTTCTGCAAACCTTCTTATCACAATGTTTTGGTGGTTAAAGCAATACTTAGGTCGTTTGAGTTGGTGTTAGGTCTCAGGGTTAACTTTAACAAGAGAGAGGTCGGGTCTGTGGGAGTTACTCAATTAGACAATTTGGTGTTCTCTAAGTGTCTAAATTGTTGGTAGATAAGCCTACCATTTAAGTATTTGGACATGACTATCGGAGGTAATTCTAGGAGATTTGAGTTCTGGAATCCTATTGTCCTTAAAATTAGGTCTAGACTTTCAAGATGGAAGGGTAGAATGTTATCTATGACGGGTCAGATTTGTCTTATTAAGTCAGTTATCAGTACCTTGCCCCTTTTCTACTTTTCATTCTTTAAAGCTCCAGCAACTGTGTGCAATCAGATTAGAAGAATCCAAACAAAATTTCTTTGGGGATGGGGAAGTGAAGGTAGAAAGATTGCTTGGGTAAAGTGGAAGTTGGTGTGCAGTCCAGTTGCAGTTGGAGGTTTGGACATTAAAGACATTGGGTGCTTTAATGATGCTTTGTTAGCTAAGTGGAGTTGGAGGTATACGACATTGGAAGTGGGCCTGTGGAGGGACATTTTGGAAGCTAGATATGGAACATGGAGAAATATGAATGTCACTAGGAAACAATCATTGTGGTGGAAGGATTTGTGTAAGATAAGTGGTAGAGGAACACAAGGTAATTGGTTTGATTGTAGAACCTAGTAGTTGTTAGTAGATGGGAGAGGTGTCAAATTCTGTGAAGATAGGTGGGTGGATGATCAAGTTTTGAAAGAAAAATTTCCTAGGTTGTTTACAATTTCTCAGCGTAAAGATAGTGCAGTGGGTGAACTTGTTGATCCAGGGCAAATTAGGAGTGGAGGGTGTCATAGCTGGAATTTAGGCTGGCGTAGAGAGAGGTTCGAATGGGAAAATCATCTAGAAGAACAGTTACTGGAAATCATCTCTAGTGTTAAATGGTATATGGAGGGCAATGATAGGTTGATGTGGGTAGATAACAATCAACAAGAGTACTTTGTTAAGGCTGGTTATAGAGTGTTGAATAAGGAGGAACTAATGCAGATTTCTGGGGAATTCCAATTGTTATGGAGCTTAAAAATAACACCTTCAGCGGCAGTTTGTGCGTGGAGGTTATTACTGGATATATTACCAACTAGGGATAATTTAGTTAGAAACGGTATACGTATAACGAATGTGAGATGTCCAATTGTGTCAAGAAGGTGTAGAAACTTCCCAACATCTATTTACTACTTGTAAGGTGGCACAAAAAGTGTGGGGTCTTTGTGAGAGATGGGTTGGGAACGTAGCAGTGAAGCATAATGCTATCACCATTCATTTTCAATTGAGTCAAAGTCAGAGGATTAATAGGGTATGGAAAGGGATGTGAGTGGCTATTGTGTCGGAATATGGAATCATAGAAATAAAGTAGTCTTTAAAGAAGGAGTAGTGGATCATGAAGAAATATTTAGTTTAGCACAACTTAAGGATTGATTATGGCTTATGTATAAGTCGTACTTCCTTTTCATATTAGGATTGAGACTTCTCGCTAGTGTATTGTCTTCTGTCATTGGTTTAGTCGTATTTAAAAGGTGGCTTTGGTGGAAGTAATTGAGGTGTGAGCTTTCGGATCTAACTTTTAGTATAGTAGAAGTTTGTTTGTTTTGCAGGTATATTTATATGAGATAAAAAGGGAAATGCGGAAGATGTAGTAAAGTGGGAGAGTCATATGAGTAGGCCATATACTTTGATACATTGTGTATGTGCATTACTGTAGTAGGCTATTGCACAACGCCTCACTTTGGTTCTTATTAAGATGGTTCATCATGTGGCTCACCTAGAGAGGTCCAGTGCTCAACATCTTATATCTACACTTCTTTGAGTTGTAGTAATGGTAGTAGTTGTTGTAATTATTATGGCTAGTGTGGTTTTGTATCTTATATGATGAAGGTTTTTAGGTAGTTGTAAGATTTATACCACTAGTTACTTGATGTATAATGGTTTGAACACTTGTGCTTATTTTGTTATTAAATTTATTTTTGGCTTTTCAAAAATTATAAACATAAGTTGTATAATATTTTTAAGATATATCCATTTTTATATTTTCTCACAAAAATTACACGACTTCTAAGATCTTAGATTTTGGAGAAAGGCGTCGTAACTGTATGATTGTCTTTTAACTGCCAGTTGTCGGAAGGTATATTCTTTCCTAAAAATGATGTTTTGTAGTTTTAGAAAATTTGGAGAATTTAGCATTGTTTTCTAGTGCAGAATCAAAACCAGGCGCTGCAAGCAAAATCCTGAACAAAATCCAAGGAATAACCAATAAAATCTTTCTTTGTTATGAAAAAGTCACTTTCGTTTGAGATTCCTCCTCAATGATTTCATACATTAATTGCTTCGCGTGTTATGAGGAGGAGTTCACATTAGTATAATCTCTCATTCAATCAAACGAAATTGGTTATTTATTTACTTATTGTTTTGTTAATGATCTTAGCCGTATGATTATTTATTTACTTTTACTCAAATAGGATAAATTGTTTTAATTTAACATAAATAATATTTGAAATTTTATCATATTATTGGATAAATCATATTTTGAAACACAATTTCAAGAAAAGAAAATCATACATTCATGTACGATTTTAGACACTTAAATTTTAAAATAACAAAAGTCACAAATTAAAATACAATTTGTATATTTTTTTAATAAAAGACTCAAGTTAAGTATTATTATGGATTTGGACATCTTAATAATTAGGTTGACATTCTAAAACTCACCAATAATTTGTTATCACATTAAATAGTACTATTAAAAAAAAACAAAATGAACAAATAACAAAAAAAAAAAAAAAAAAAAAAAAAAAAAAAAAAAAAAAAAAAATAGGGCTCACACTAAATTCATGCAAGAAAGAATAATTTTTTTACAAACAAATAATCTAAGTTGAATAGAATATTAGACAAACTCAACCTTATTTTGCACAGTTAAATTAGTCAATTTATCAACACAATTATTGTTCTACCTAAAGACACAAGTCACTCTAAAATCTATAGTAGTTCAAATCTTAATATACTTGTGTATCTATCTTTAATAGTCTAAGAAATAATGAGTTGAACCAAAAGTTTGACAAAGTAAAGAAGAATCATACTCTAACCAAAGCTTTTTAAAACCCTTCAACTGAGTATATTATTATTATCCTATCTAAAGACACAAATCACTCTAAAATCTATAGTAGTATAAATCTTAATATACTTGTGCATCTATCTTTAATAGTCTAAGAAATAATGAGTTGAACCAAAAGTTTGATCTACCTACGAATTACTACATATGAATTTTCGCCCATAACTAAATTTAGCATTACCTATGAATTTTACCTATGATCTATTATGCATTTTAGCTACAAATTTTATCTACGAGAAAATTCGTAAGTAAATTTGGCATTACCTATGGAAAAATCCGTAAATAATTCAAATTCATATGTAATTACTTACGAATTTTTCTATCAATACAATTAATAATTAATTTAATTAAAATTATTATTATTAACATTAGTATTATTTATTATTATTATTATTAATTATATTAACATTATTATTATTAAAAATATTAATATTATTATTAATAATAAAAATTAGTAATATTATTAAAATTAGTAAAATGATATTATTATTATTGTTATTATAGTAATAATAATAATAATAATAATAATAATTATTATTATTATTATTATTATCACTAATAATAATATTGTTATTGTAATCATTATTAATAATATTATTATTTTAATATTAATATTAATGTTGTTAATAAGAGTAATATTAATATTATTTTTGGTATATTTATTATTATTATTATTTAATATTATTATTATTATTATTATTATTGATATAACTAATAATATTATTAACATGATTAATATTATTATTATTTTAATATTATTAATATTATACTTATTATTATTATTATTATTTATTAATAATAATAATAATAGTCATAATAAAAATAATAATAATAATAAATATATGATTAGACCATGATGACTTAACATCAGAAAACACGATATTAAAATGTCTCAAAAACATTAAAAACCTTGTAAATTAACCAAAGGAAACAAATTTATTGTAATTTCTTTTATAAAAGTAGTGTGACTTTTGTAACAAATTACATAAATGAATAGATTTAAATATATATAGATTGATAGATAGATAAATCATGCTTGTAACAACGTTTTAAAATAAAGAAATTTGTAACATGTCTTGTAAACATGACTTTAGATGATAATTTTCTTAAGAAGTTGTATACGGATGATTTGTAATCTTTTTTTTTTTAATGTCAAAGTTGTGTTTACTAGCCCAATTTTCACTTTTTTATTTTTGTAACACAACTTTTATTTTTCTTTTAATTTTCTTGTTTTTTTTTTATTTTCTTATTCTTTAAAATTTTAATATTTAGATAATTTATTTATTTATATACTAATTGAATGTATTTTGAATAATTTAAAATATTAATATAAACAAACATATTTAAATGAATTTTTCTTAAAAATAGTTAAATATTTAGTTAATTTAACTAATTAATTAATTAAATATTTATATTAATTGAATGCAATTTCAAAAAAATTTAAAACAATATTATTAAAATCTATGTTATCATTGAAACAAGCGATAACAACAACTACTCTAACAAAAAATCATAAATTATATATGCATACACAACTTCATATAAAACAAAAAATTTATAAACATAATTTCGTTATTTTAAAGTTATTAGTAGAATAACTTGTATAATTTTTTTAAGATCTATCCATTTCTATAATTTCTAACAAAAATTACACCACTTCAATAACAGGATTCTAATAAGATCCAATAAGATCTTAGATTTTGGAGAAAGGTGTCGTAACTGTATGATTGTCTTTTAATTGCCAGTTGTCGGAAGGTATATTCGTTCCTGGAAAAAAAATGTTGTTTTGTAGTTTTAGAAGATTTGGAGCATTTGTATTTGATTTCTAGTGTAGAAGCAAAACCAGGCGCTGCAAGCAAATTCCTGAACAAAATCCAAGGAACAAAAACCAACAAAATATTTCCTTGTTCCACAGAATGTCACTTTCGTTTCAGATTCCTCCTCATCAATGATTGCACACGAGTTTAATCTCTCATTTAATCACACGAAACTGCTTTATGAAATGAAATTTAAATCTTTTTAGTATATTATAATTTAATTATATATTTCAACAAATTTCACAAAGCAGTATTAGTCACTCTTAAAGTTGCTTCCTGCACCATATATATTATTTCCGGCAAGATATATATTTCTGCACTTAACAAATTTTCATTATGTTAATAATCTTCTTATTATTCTTATTTTAAAATTTATTTATTAAATAATTTTTCTCTCTCTTATTCTCGGTCATATATACAAATAAGTGTAATTTTTTTTAAAAACTGTTAACTTTTTTCATAAATATTAACAAACTTTTTTGATAAATAATAAAAAAAATTTAATAAATATTAATAAATATCTATATTTTTTTAAAAAACATTAAATTAGTTATCTTAAAATTAAATATTTAAAAATAATATGTTAAACTTAATTATTATAAATATTTTAACAACATCTAAAATTATTTTTATTATTATTAAAAAAAATATAAAAGAGATATTTATGTAAATATGAAAAAAAATTATTTAATATATAAAATAACAACGACATTATTGATATTTCAAAAAAAATTTAATGACAAAAAAACATTTTTTATCGTACAGTAAACAACTACCTAATATTACTTTTTCCTTTTTCTTATATTGGATGTTTTTTTCTATTCCCTTATTGGCCTAATCCACCCATTGCGAAAGACTACTTTTTTTTCCTCTTCTTCCTTCATAGTGAGTGCTCCTTTTGGTAATTTTTCTTCAATACATGCAATTTATCAATTTTTGGTTTTGTTAATGGCCTTAGCCATACGATTATTTACGTTTTCTTTACTAAAGTAAGGTAAATTTTTTCAAAATTATGTAAATAAACATTTTTTTTTTAAATTTTACAATATCGAACAAATCATGCTTTAGAACACGATTTAAAAAACATTATGCATTCAAACACAATTTTAGGTTGTCAATTTTTAAAATTCGAAATAGTAAACTGAAATACGATTTTTACATTCACCAGATCCCTTTTTTATATACATTTTATTTATTGTCAGGGAAATTGTACTTCAATGTACGATTTGTTTGTGTAATTTTTTATTTTGTTAATTTTTGAGATTAGTTTTTTGGTAAATTTTTTTGACAAAAATTGAATATTAATTTTCAGTTTTTATTTTTTTGAATTAACTTATTTAGTTTTTATTTATTTAAAAATATTTATTATGAAAAAATAGGAATTTGGTTATGTTTTGTAATTTCAAATAAATTTTTGTTTTTATTTTAAATTTACATTTTTTTAATAGTGTGGTTTACTAAAATGATGATTGTAATTAAATGTTATTTGGGAAATATAAACTAAGAAGTAAACAAATAATTTAAATAAACAACATCATGTAAGTTATAAATAAACAAATAATTTTTATTCTTTATATGGACAATATTTTATTATGATATTTGTTTCGACAATAAAAACATTTTTTTTACTTATTTGTACTTTGTTAATCTATTTTATGGATACAGGTAGTAGTTAGAAGTCTTGATTGATTACGGCTCATATGAGAATTATGAATAAAATTTAAAGATAATAAATAATCTTTTATTTTAAGTCGGATGAAATTGAACTTCTTAAGTATTGTAAATGTTCTATATATTGTAAATTGGGTCAACATATGTCAATAGTTGTAAATAGCAAAAAGAACAAAAGATAATAAATAATTCTCATTTTAAGTCGGATGAAATTGAACTTTGTAAGTATTGTAAATGTTCTATATATTGTAAATTGGGTCAACATACGTCAATAGTTGTAAATGGCAAGAAGAACAAACTACAATGACATGAAGATAAGGTAGTCATAAAGCTTGAAACTCTCCACGATCATATTACCAGTCATTTAATCTAATTGTGTATGACATTGGTCATCGACCAAGTTAGGAATTACTATATCTTGAATATCGAACTCAGAATTTTCTTAATTATAGTTTTGGACATGACACGTGGTTGACTTGAAAGACTATTATATGAATCCTCCTATACACACGTCTCGAGGTGTGGCCACACCAAATACAATAAAGTTATTTTGGTTTAACAACACTTTTCAAGAACTTCATAATCTTGTAATTGATATCATTATAGCTTCACATGCATGAGAACACATTTTAACATTGATTCGAAGTTTGTTAATGTCAAGAGTTATAAAGTTCGTCTGATGTATCTATTGTTACTTACAAACCGTAATGACATGACAAACTATAATTAGGATTTAGCTATTTTAACATGTCTTTGTAGAGCTCTAGATCACATAATTGATTTCAATCAAGAAAATACCTGACAATACATATTACTTGTCATGGCTTACTATTACATGCATTTTTCCAAAAATGGAGCCATTAACTTAAAAATAATAACAATGTCATAAACTTAGCTGTAATAATGAAGACCTATGTGACAAACTAGAATTTCAACTTAATGGGATGAATTCTCACACAAATAAATATTTATTTAAGTTTACTTACATGTTATTCTTCTAAATTAATTTCTACATTATTTACATATTTTTATATAATTCTTTAAAATTACTATTTATTTTCAACCATAGTCTTATTGTTTTATATTTCCCTAATAATGAACCACATTATAAAAAATATGTAAGTTATAATAATAAAAAAATTATTTTTAATTATAAAGTATAAGAAATTCATAAATTTTTATAATAAATATTTGTAAATAAACAAAAATTCAATAAGTTAATTCACCAAAGCCAAAACCAAAATTTAAAAAAAAAAATACGAAAGCCATTTCAAAAATTTACTAATTTAAAGAAAAATCAAACACAAAAAAATAGTACATATGATTTCCTTTAAAAAATTTTAAAAATATAAAATCGTATTGGATTGTACAATTTCAATTGGATAAGAAAATCGTGCTGTAAAATATTATTTTAACTAAAATAACAAAAAAAAAATAAAAATTAAAGGGTTTGACTGAAAATCGTAGATACACGATTTTTTTTTTAAATCGTGCTCCAGAAACGTAATTTATCCACTATTATATATTTTTTTCAAATATGTCCATTTAAAAATATTAAAATAAGCTCCGATTATATAAAAAACTATATCAAAATGATAAGAAAAAATATTGATTTAAGAATTTAAGATAATATTTAATTTTGCAAAATAATCATTGACTCAAGTTAAACTAATCTATTATGTGAGTTAATTAGGTTAGAATTTTATAAGACAAAAATTACATAAATTTAACTTAATTTATGTCTTATAAAATTTATGTAATTTTTGTATTCGAGAAATTTAACCTCTATCCATTATTGTCAACATTTGACAATTGTTCTCTATATTCAGTTATAAAAAAAATTTCTCAATCTCCATTTAGAAGTTATAATGAGTTGTTTTTTTCTTTTAAATTCCCTTTCAACTTAATTCAACTTCCTAACTGAAATCCAAAATTCAGAAATCATCTCACTCCTTCGTTTTCATATTATACTAATGATTGCATAGAAAATTGGAGACTTAGATTTATGCCATCACTGCATTTTTTTAAGGCTGATATGGGCAAAAGATCTATAAATTTTTAATTTTGCGGATTCCTTACGTGCAAAACATATACTCTAGTTTTTGTTGTAAGTTTCTCCGACATTCCCATTTACCCAATTTGGATGGAAACAAAAAAAGAATGTCTAGTTGTGCACCTTTCTTGTTACACGGGTCATCATCAACTGGAAACGCGTCGCTGCAAAATACTAATATATACACAAAAAAAAAAAAAAAAAAAAAGAAAAAAAAAAAAAAAAACTAGTGAAATACAAAGAATCAATAGAAATTAATTTAAAATTTATGTGCTACGAACCACTTTTTTTTCTTTTTCATACGGTATGCCCCGACGATTTCCTAATACAAGAAGGGGCCATATTAAAAACGAGTGTCTATGTTTACATTTTAGTGGATAATTTCTTTGTAAACTATGGAGTACCTATCAAGTTTCAAGGACGCGTTCTTTCTGTAACTCCATACTTTTTCCTTGCACCTCCTTAAATCAATATATCTTTAATAAAAAATTAAATAAATCCCAAACCTCTCATCTCTTAATTTGAAATACAATGATATTCTAAATTATATAATTTAGAATATAAACAAAAAGTTGTATTTTAGATCAGAATATAAAAAGTTTATATTTGGATTACAAATCCGAAATACAAAAATTATATTTCTAATTGTATTTTAAATTGTTCAATCTAAAATATAAAAAGTTGTACTTTAAATTGTATAATTCAAATTTCAAAAATAAATTTCAAACTACATAATTCAGAAAAAATATTTTTGAATGGAGGTGTATATAGGAAGAATGCGTTAGTTTTAGAAAGTTTTCTTTCACTAGTATGCTCCATTTTGATAGTGGTGCTTATGTATACATGATGAATAGATTATGAATTGTTAAATATACAATACCGTATTATGTTAACTCTTCAAAGTAATCAAGTCAAGACATATTGATTGTAAACATTTTATAAGCAAATTAAAACAATTTCAGTGTCAGACTATCTAACACCAAAAAGATAATGATATAGATAGGGGAAGTTAATCCCAAGTCATCTCCAAACAAATTCAATAGTAAATTTAGTCAATCAACATTTAAACCAAACTTATCTACAATAAGGAAAAATTAGTAATAACAGTAAAAGAAATTAAAGAGAGAGTTGAGGATTGTTGTATAGGAAATTAAAATAGATAATGTAAAAATAATAAAAAAAATATGATAGGTTAGTAAAAGAAATTAAAGAGAGAGTTGAGGATTGTTGTATAGGAAATTAAAATAGATAATGTAAAAATAATAAAAAAAATATGATAGGTTATTATTCTTTGGTTTTGTTAAGATTATTATACTTTAATTCTCTTAACAGAGTTGAACTCAATCAACCAAACATCAATCAAATCTAACAAAATCTTATAACCAAAAACAAAACAAGCGTTACTAATACACTATATCTCACATAGTCTCCAAAGTGTCTACTTAATGAGATGTATGTTTTTTTTATCTCTTGACTAAGTATATAAGAAATTAATTAAGACTAAGCAAATTAAATTAATCAAGAACTCTAATTAAGGTAAAACAATTGAATTTTCAACAAACATTAAAAGTCAAATACTTTTCCAAAAACATAGATTTCAAAAAGACCAACAATATCACACAATGAGGATGTAAAGAACAAAACTTTATTAAACAGAAATCTTAGAATTCATTATGAAATCGCAAGAGAATTCTAATAGAGTCTATCAATTAATGTTTGATTGCAACTTCTTTTATTGATAATGATAGAAGTTATTTATTTTATTTAAATTATAATTATTTTATTGCTGTTATAAATTATTATTAATATTGAGATTTCTTGGTTAGACTTTTTGTGGTTTTTTTTTTTATATTTGTAGGAATTATCTTTTAATAACTCCAAGGCTTTGTTTGGTTGGAGGAGTAGATTTGAGAAGATGGATTTGAAGGAATTTGAATGGATTGTGTGTGGATGATAAGGTTGTTTGGATTAATAGATAGATGATAAGATTTGAAGGGATTTGAAAGGAATGTTTGTGAAAGTTTGGAAATGATTTGATAGATGTTATAGATTTTTTTTATTTTTTAATTGATATATTTATGAAATTACTAATTGACCCTTGTGAGGGTGTTTCGTAATTTCCAACTCACTTATTAGGAGTGTTTCGTAATTTCCAATTCCATCCTTTCAAATATATTCACATGAGTGAGGATCTCATCCTGCAAATCCTCTCCAATTCATTCTCTCAAATTAATGCAATCAAACAGACTTCATCCACAACAATCCATCCTCTTAGAAGAGTACATCCACACAAATTAGTTCAACCAAACAGAGAGACTAATGGATATTACTATAAACAATTGTAACTAACATCAACGGAAAATAATTAAAAAGAAAAGTTTTAACAATATAAATTTAAAAAGTTTTATTTCTTCACTTCTATTCCTTTGTGGTCTTAACCCAACTATTGCCACCTCCAAACTGTGGCATTGTGACATCTGCCTACTACAACCAATATGACGTTAAAGTTAGAGTATGTTAGGAGCATGGGAAAGAAGACTTATGTGGTATAGTCTATCAATTATGGCCTCGTTACTAGATGACTTGACTTGCTCATTTTGCTAATAAATGGTTTATAATTCGCAGTTTACTATTTATAAAACCTTTCAACTAATTTATATCCTTTAAAAAATTATTCATTTAAGCTTTGTCTGGTATGTTTTAGTTTTTAAGTTTTAAATTTTTAAAAACAAAATTAGGTTTTAGTTTCAAGTTTGCAATTTCAATTTTGATTCAGAGAGAGAGAGACAGAGGAAGAGGGATAGGTTTGGTGAGAAGGCACAATGTATTACAAAGTGAGTTACAAACTTATATCATCAATTGGAAAAACCTCTGTCCAAAAATGAGGTAACATTGTTTTCAAAGTGTAAAAGAATAATTTTAATCTAATTTTAATGGAACAATGATTACTTTCAAAATTGCATGTTAAAACCAAAAATAGAAAACTACCAATTATCTGGCACACCCAGTTAATTAGTTAATGTTTGGAGAGAGAGAATGATTATGGATACCAATATCCTCCAAGTAACAAGAGAGATAAATAATTTATCTAGTTAATTTTCAAAGTTTATTACTTTTTCACTAATTTTAGAGAAAACAATCAATGTACCAAACAATTATAAAAGAATTCAAAATAGGATTTGAACCATATATACCCCATAAACAAATACAATATAACTTTTAGAATTTGAAACATACATAACAAAGTATAGCATACAGTACATTCTTAGTATCGCTATAACAAAATATAATATTCTTATGTGTTGTATATAAGTATAAATTAATTAAATAGATTGGTTGCCAAAGGTTGGGTTTAGGATTGTGACTTTCTGAATTTGAGGGCATCAAAGCGTGCAGTAAGTTCATCATAATCGGGCAATTTGGGATGAACACGATGAATGCTGCTATCCTGTTTAGCCATAGATGAGGGTACCGGTGGTGGAAGCCGATTAGGGGGTAAAGTAGGAGGAGGTTCTTCTGCTTCAATTTCTTCATCACAATCTGATTCATCAAACTTAATATCTGAATGACCAGAAGTTGGATGGTAGCTGTGCCTCCTATAATCATTTCCACCATATTGGGTAGGCAATGAATCCTCACTTTTCACTTGATCAGATCTTGGTAAACTCTGTGACCTGTACATTTTTTCCTCAGTTGAAGAAGGATTGTTTGGTTGGAAGGTCACAGAGGAAACATATGGTTGAGGAGCTTCATTATATTCCTTCTTAGCCATGTAAGCAGCAACTTCAGCAGCAGCAATTGCCTTCTTAGCTGCTTCAGCTGCTGCTTCAGCAGCAGACCTAGAATCTTCATAATGCACGGTATCCGTTTTTCCACCACCTGATAATCTGAAGAAAACACCAAAAAATCCTATTAGAGTAAGTGTAAATGATAATATAATGAACATATCTAATAGGGTATCACCTTCTAGCTGGTTTATTTGATTCCATTGACACGTTTGTAGAAGGTTTCACTGGTACGCTACTTGCACTAACAAAAGTACGTGGCCCTTCCTGATGACAGCGAAAAAGCCTAATCATTAATCAAAATTGTTACAAAGCATGATAAAGTAAGGAAGATCAAGACACAATACGTACAATCGGCTCTTCTGGAGGCTTGAGAAGTTCTTTCTCAGATTCTGTAGTATCCCAATCAATTTGATGTTCCTTAGCTATTTCCTTCAACACTTTCAATTTTACTTCACCAGGAGGTGTTCGTACTGAGAGTTTTTCGATCAACTAAAATCCATTGCAATTCATAACACTTCTATGAATACTTTTGAGGATTAATAGAAAATAGGTAGTTTAATACAAACAAGCATAGAAATTCAAAATTGCAGTCAGCAAACGGCTAACCTGGCGATTTACACCGCAGCTAGGTCTAAGATCAACAGCTGCAGACACAAAATCTTTCCCATATTTCTTCTCAAAGATATTCTTAAGTGACACAAGTTCTGGAATTTCAGAGCATCTAGGGGCTGCAAATATCAAGCTAGCGATTCCTTCTTTCAAATCTGCTGGACATTCCCTGAAATAAGTAGGATTAGCAAATCTCAAGTCTATATTTGGGAATAACAAAATTTCCAAATACTGCACCTTTGCTTTGCAATGATTGATAGTCTGGCCACGATTAGTTCGCAGAAGAGTTCAATAAACTCATTTGCAGCCAAAACATTTTGCTCTCTCATGACATGCTCAACCTGCAATGAGAATAAGTTTTGGTAAATAACGAAAAATACATGTGGCTTCATCTTGATAATATTATATAGATCCATTAGATTTATGTAGCAAGTTCCATTGTTTAGCTTTATGTAATTAGAGAAGGATACCATGATGAAAAGCTTATTATTGGAAACTAGAAATTCTGACTTAACAAGTGGCTTGGCCTATTTTAGTATAAAGATGTTCACGATGGTGATAAAAAATGGGAAAGAATCTTCGTGATAAAAGATATTATTAACCGCCCCATACTACAATACTCAGACTTGTTCTGAAATAAAAACTTATCTCATTGCAACCCATCCTAACCCTTTCTTAGTAGCCTTAAGCAATTAAAGAGATCAACATCTATGACCTTAAATTTGAAACAATCGATTACAAGTCAGAAAATTTCACGTGTACAGACATAAAATGGATTGGGCTTTTGGTCATTGGGAGGCTTTGACTCTCCAAGTACTGCATAAAGAGGTGTTGACCCTCAAACTACTGCAATGTTCTTTATTTGTAATTAAGATTTACCCAAAATAGTTTCTATCAACTAATGTCAAAGCTCCAGCCTTGAATGATTCAAGTGCTGCTCAGGGTTCAGCAATAATGAAGGAGAAGCATGTTATTGGGAAAGATGACGGAGAAGATAGGAAGTTTCAGGAGAGAACTAAGACAAAACAGAACAATAAAATACTACGGTTTGCAAGCAAAGACAGTTTAGATGCAAAGAGACCAACTAAAATATGAAGATCCAAGAAAACAAACAAAAAGAATGGGGACAGAAATTTTGGAAATGAAGACAACCGGCATTGGAGAAACCTAAAGCGGTTACCAATCAAATACACAAAGATACTCAATCAAAAATCGTCACTCAACCAAACCTTAAAAACTCTGTCCTCAATTCCAACTAACACAAACATCTAACATCATGGTTACCTTGAGTGCCCTCCAAAACTCTCCCCAATCATCAGAAACAAAAATTGTAGATGATACAAGATAGATTAAACCCATAATTTACTTCACACTTCCAACAAATTCTGAATTAGGTATAACGTTACCCAAGCCCAACCAAGGACATTCTTAATTTGGCACAAGTAGCACATTTTTAACTTGATCCTGAATATGAATTTGGTCCCACATTAGTAATGTAAAGATCAAGTTAAGAATGCATAAAAGAATCCAAATAGATAATGTTTCACTGAGATAAAAAGAATTCTCATTTTTGTATTGTTAATATAAAACATAATAAAAAAAATTGTATGGCTTTGTGTTACCCTGATACGAGCCGTGGCATCTTGACCAGACTGAAGAAGAAGAGCAATGTCTCGTCGCATCTGCCTCACCACCACCTCTCTTTTGTTCCGCAGCAGCTTGATCCTGGCCACCGCCATCTTCGCTGCCGTTTTGCTGCACAGTAGAAAGCACAACCACTCATTGGGTTATATAAGCGTCGTTCGTAACGAGAAGAAGAGAGAAAAGAATAAGGAAAATGCAGTACCATTTGGAGGAATTGAAGCCGAGGCGAAAGAGGGTAAGTGTAAGTTTGAAGATCCTCTTGGTGCGTGCGGAGGCTTCGCTTGCGACCGTCATGGCGAAGTGGAGGAGTGAGAGGATAGTGAGGGTGGGGTTTAAGGGGAGAAGACAAGAAAAGTAACGGTCTTCTATAAAGCGAACAAAATAATAAAAATAATAATAATTGAAAATAAGAGTTAGAAAAGGATTGAGTTTGTCGTTTTATTTGGAGTAATGGGAGCGTAGGAATGAAGGAGTACGAGATTGTGGAAGAAATATAGCCGTTATGGGAGGGAAGACGTTGAGAGTGGAAGATAGCTTCGACTGGAATCCTATGCAACCAGGTCTTACCTATGACAACGCCAACACAATAACCTAGGGATTAGTTTAATTAGATAAAAAAATGTTTCTCATGTAATATAAAGGAAAATAATAATATAATAATAAAAATGTGTCTCATATTTTTATAATAATTATAATTTATTTAGATTTTACTTGCGGATTTAGTTATGTGTTAATGTTTTTGTGTTTATTTTTAGTATAATTAGGAAAAATTTACTTGTCCCGGTACAACATGCCTCTGTTATGCTTCACTGAATATTGTCTGATTATTAAATATAAAAATATTATTATATTTAATTTTTTTTAGTATTATTTTATTATATAATTCAATTTTTTTATACAAATATATCCTCTCTTGAGTCACAAAGTTAATATCTATCATAAAATAAACGAGAAACCAGATAGAGTTATATCTATCATAATAAAATTAATGAATTTTCTACAATCATTAAAAGGAAAATAGACCATATAAAAATATTAAAAAATTAACATGTAAGTAATATTTTTCTCAGTATCATTATCCATAATTTGATTGATTATGTGTATATATAACAAATCAACAAATTTATTGTATTGATTGATTTGTATATATAACAAATTAACAAATTTATTCTATAACAAATTAACTCAAATTTATAATATTGATTGATTACATGTATATACTGATGATATCTGATTCTTTAATTTGACTATGAAAATAAGGATAGGTGTGTAGTTATTTGTTCCTTTTTTTATATTCATTTATGTTTTAAATTACTATAACATTTATTATTAAGTAATTTAAAAGAATTATCTGGATTGTTCTATTTAGTCATTAGTTTAAATTTTATTTGAAAAATTATTTATTTTTTATTACATAATTTTTTATTTTTTTCAATAATGGTTTAACTCTTTTAATAGTTTTCTTAGATCTCCAAAATATTTCTTTTCATTACAATTTTGCTTAATTATTTTTGTGTGATTTTGTTTAAAAATATATTATATTTTAGAAAATAAAATTTTCAATTTTATTGATACAAATCAAATCGTTTATATAACTGCACTTATATTTTACTTCTTTTAATATTTTTATTTGTTTATTTTGTTATTAGTGTAAGAACGTAACTTTAATTATTTTTTCTAACACTACGTGTGTCATTTACTATAATATAATAATTTATCATCATGAATTTTTTTTTTGTCATCATTCAATATAGATTTAAATTCAAAAGGATAGAAAATGAATTTCGACATTATAATTATTATTAGTTATTTTTTTCCTTCTATGCGATTTCGTTCAAATTAGAATTAAAAGAAAGGAGTAAAGAAACATTGCAGATATTATTAAACTTGATTATTTATTTTCCTTTTATAACTTTTTTAAAAAAAATTAATTTTATCAATTTTGTTTCATTGACTTTTTTTTTTCTTTTTTATGTGTTACTTATGTTAATTTGCAAAGAAAATGAATACATGAGATTAAGATTATAAGTACCGACTCTATTATCTTCAAAACAACCAACTCATTTTCAAGGTTTCAACAAGTCAAGTTCCATCATTCGATTAGTATGTGCAAATACATTTAGAAGTAATTGATGAAATATATCCAATAACACAAACAATATCTAAAAAACGAAGGCTGAAAAGTGTTGAGTGGCAACACTTTGAAAAGATGAAAGTTGATGGAAAATACAAAGTTAAATGTAAGCACCGCAAGAAATTGCTTAAATGAGAAAAAAAATAGGAATGTGAATATATATATATTCAAAAGATTACTTTAATAGGGGAAAAGGGAGAAAAATGCTTTCTTCTAAGATTAATGCGGCAAAAAGGAGTTGGTTTGTGGAAGTTATAATGAAGAAAAAAAGTCAAAAGGGACCTTGTTCTAATGATTATAATACATGGATATCCATTGTTTTTAACTCATTTCAAACTTCATTCATATAATACAGTAGAGTAAAAAAGAGATACTTGGTATATATGAAAATAGATGAAAAACAAGTTGGCATGAAGTTGATAGATGGATACAAAGAAAGGAAGAGTGCCAATTATGTTAGATATATGGATTGCAAGCAATAAAAAAAAATATTTCTATCACAACTTATTACATTAATGACAATTGAAACTTGCAAAATATCATTTTGAAGTAGAAATTTTTTATTTATAATATTTTTTAATAAAATAACTTTATTTGTACACCTCTTTAGAAAGCGTATGTGTCTTACCTAATTTATAAATTTATAAGTTCATCATTTTATGCTTTAGCACCTCATGTAGCCGATAGACTTTGCAATATATTAGATGATTGTTTGATGGATTGAAATATTGATACAAAAGTTCGTATTATCACTTTAGACAATTGTAGCACAAATGTTAGAATAACTAAAAAAAAATTAAAAATAAATTACAATTAGGAAAAGTAAAAAAAAATATTTGCTTCAGATACGTTCTTCTACACATACCCTTAATTTTATTGTGAAAGAAGGGTTAGCAATTGAAAGAGAAGGGATGGAAAAAAAAATTCAAGAAAGTGTAACATGCAAGACAACAACACCTACAAGGGTGCAACATGAGAAAACAACCAAATAATGATCAATTTCTTTCACCAAAGTTGAGTTTAGATTACCCAACTAGATGGGATTTTACTTATAAGGTGCTTGATATTGTCATATCTTATAAAGATGTGTTTGTTCCATAAAAAATATGAAGCTCAATATATTTGTTTGTTAACTGATTCATCTTGGAAATTTGAAAAAAAAAATGTTTGTTGGAGACTAACATTAATGACATCAAAACAATAATTTCTAACTCCAAATACCTAATTGCCAATGTCAAGGTCAAACTTGTAATAGATGATTGTGTTAAATCTTCTAATACAACCATTTGAAATTTAAATATGACAGAACAATGTTAAACAAATTTGGAAGTTATTAGACTGTCATTAATGATATATTAACAATTGCTTCAATTTTAGATCTGAGGTGAAATATGGACATCCTAAAATATTATTTTTATAAATGATATTATATTAAATGTGATTTAATATCAAACATGTGCTATATGTTTGATCTTTGAATATCAATAAAAAAAATGAAAATTATTCCTGTTGATCCACTTTATTGGAGGTGGTGGAAAATTATTAATGATGATATTAGTGAATTTTGAGAGTTTATGGCAAAAAAGAAAATATTTAAAACTTCATCTATAAAGATAGAGTTGGACAATTACTTTTAAAAGGAAAATTTGTCAATTAAACTAGATTTTGATATCTTATCATGGTGAAAAACAAATGTTTTAAAGTATCAAATCCTTCCATCAATTCTAAGAGATGTCTTAGCTTTCCAATCACAACTGAAGATTCTGAAAATGATTTTAATATTAGTGGTAAGATATTAAGTTCTCAAATTAGTTCACTTCATCATATTCCTCTAGAAGCTTTGATGTATATTAAGAGTTGACTGTCAAAGTCAAACTCATATTATCTAGATAAGTTACTCAAATTTATTAATATTTATTGTTTCTTTGTTGTGCTTGTCATCCTTATTTATGTGGTGTCATTGATATATTTAAGAAAAAATGTTTTGGGTCACATAATATGATAATATTTTCTCATAAGAAAAGATTTTGGATTATTCAATCTAAAAATTAAAAAATACTTTTAAACTTTATAATGTGAAATTTTCATCCAAGAAACAACTTTTAAATGGTACAATTTGGGAGTTAAAAAAACCTTTAAGATTTTACAATTTATAAGTAGAAATGACTTATGGATTTTGCATTCTAGAATTTTTTTTCATGCAAAACATACTTTTAAACTATACAATCTGAAGAAAAAATTATCAGGATTGCATAATTTGAAAGTTAAAAAAGTTTTTCAATTGAACAATTCAAAAATTAAAAATGATTTTCAGATTGTGTAATCCACAAACTTTTTATACTAAAAATTAAGTTTTAGATTGCACAATTCTAAGAGTTAGAATTTTTATTTTTTTTTTTGAATTATACAATTCAGAAATAAACCGTAAAAAATGAATTTCAGATTATGTAATTAAAAAGAAAAGAATGACTTTTAGATTGTATTATCTAAAAGTTTTTTATTTTTTTTGTAAAAAAATAACTTTCAAATTGCACAAACTGAAAGTTATCTTTTTTAAGATAAAGTGGAAGTTTTTATATTTATGGGAGTGCAGAAAGAAAATATGTGGATGCATAATGAAATCCCGGAACTGAAATTATGTAGGAAGCCACTTCTGGACTTTTGCGGATTAGGCCACATTAAAGAGATAAAAATTTAAATTCTTTTTAATAAGGCTATGACTATTTACACTCCTCCTTTATACTACTACACTCTTCTTCGCATTTGTTTCAAAACTACATGCTAATCACACCCGTCCCACGATCACTTCTCTTTCTCTCTTGGATTTAATTCTCTACCAATGACAAAACACACTCTCATGTGTATTCTCTCGATGCTAGGTATCTTCAAAAAAATGCTTCCAATTTTAATTTTCATATAGTTAGGTTTCTGACCTTAAGGATAAAGAGGGTGTGTTTAGTTCGGTAGCTTTTGGAAAAAGGAAGAGTGTATTAATATAAAGGAAAAGTGTAATTAATACTAAAGATTATTATACTATGAAAGCCATTTGAAGAAAACGGGCTTTAAATCACTGTTAATATTGATCTGAAAGTAACAGAAAAAAAAATATAAAACGGGAAAAAATAGATTTCCACTTAAACATAATATAAACTTTGAGAATACTCTAATAGTAATAATTGAGTGAATTATTAACACTATTTATAATAACATTCCAATTATTAATAAGACATAAACTTTAATAAGACATAAACCTAACCGCCTAAAATAAAAATTAAGAGAAATTAAAGGTGAGACCAAATTCTATAAAATTTATAAGTGATTAAGATTTGATACTATTTAGTTAAAATTAATTAGAAGTGTTTAGGCTTAATTTATTAAGAACAATATTTATTTATTTATTTATTTCATTTCCTTTAAATACTGGTTAAGATAATTTTAAAACTGCTGAAGATAATAGGACGCTTGTCATAAAGTCTAAACATGAAATTTATCATAAATTTTTAATATAATTATTATTTTTAATTTTTAAGGGGGGAGTGACACTATGTCAATGAAACTTAATTATCATAAAATTTTAATATAATATTATTTATAATTTTTAAGGGGTGAGTGACACTGTGGAGGGACAGATGATACACGTGAACTTTATTTGTAGTTTAATTTTTTTTTTATTTTGTTGTAGTCAATCTAAAAGAGCATCTTGATACTATCATGTGCATAGTAATGAGTTTTCGTATTAAATTGGTATAAGATTATATTAACTTTTGGTTAAGAGAATTGGTGGAGATTAATGTTAAAGAATTGATAATGTTAAAAAAGTTAAGATACTCTTGTTGAATAATGAATTGATATGACCTCTAATGAAGTTAATTATAATCATATCATTAGTAAGACCGATTTCACAACCATATATGATGAATTACTACAATCTATATATGATCAATGTCATGTCCTCAGCATTTACTGTTGATGCATGCTTTTGAGTTTGCCACACTATTGTAAGAAAATTATCCATGAAACTGAATTGTTATCTTAAGTATAATATGAATTGTTATATTCTTTTATAATTAGCTACTGGTTTAGGATTCTAATTTAGCTTTGTTACCTTAATAGGTCTAAGCAAAAAGCTTGTTTCTTTAAAAAGTCTTGCTCATTGATTAGTCTCCATTTTTTTTTTTGGAAGTCAAAACTAAAACTAGACAATTTGCTCAGACAAAGTTTGTTCCACGGATTCTCAAAAACTATTTTGACCAAAATATCCAGAGCATATTTTGTGTTTGACAAGTTAAATTCTTTCTATCTCAAATTTGCTTACGACATCTTAAATTTCTTCTCGTAACCTAAAAATTGCTTGAAAAATTCTTTCTTGATGGCTCTTAATTTTCATTTTAAGTTTCTTTAAAATTGTTCCTACAACACAGTTGTAACTAAATATAATTTAAATATGTAACACATTAAATTATTTATTTACAAACTTAATTAGGTATAAATTTATATAAACGAGCACAAAATTTTATTTAATTATGCTTGAGTACAATGGGTAAAAGTTGATATAAATCAAACCAAAAATCACATAAACTCATCTTAAACTATATTTCAGCTTAATGATCCGTTGATCATCTCAAGCCATTTAGCTCGTCTAATTTAGGCTTGCATTGTTTGTCTTTGGAGGGTTATTTTTATTTTTTATTTTTTTCTCAACTAGGAATGTAGTTTTAATGAATTAGTACGCTTGAAGACGAGAAAGGTATTTGTAGTTTAACATATTGCTTGTTAATGAATTACAATGATTTAAATTTGATAAAATTAATTATGTATTTTCTTACCATAAATTATATTTGGGAACAAAATAAATACTATCTATTAGATGCCGTATTTTAGTATTTCAAATTTAAAATTTAAAAATATTAATAATATACTTTTCTATGAATGTTCTACTAAATATTAATACTATTTTTTTATTAAGTGAAATTTATGGATGTTCGACTAAATATTTGAATCACATTCATTTGACGAGTCTCTTAATTTCAATGAAATAAATATGATGTGTACCTTTTTAAAAACTAATCAAATATAAGCACAAAAATTTAATTCTTAATTATATTATTTTGATCCTATCATGAGTTTCTCGCTAATATCAATCTTATTAAATATATGCTCTAATATTCAAAGAAAATATATATAATTGATGATTTAGAACTTAAAATAAGTTTATACATTTAAAGTAAGGTTAAATGAGGATCCTCTTTCTCAAGTCTCAGAGCATTGGAATATCTCCCTTGAGTCATAGGTTCTAAGAATATGCTAAATTTCTGTTTAAAACAACATTAAGTAAAATTGCTCAATAGATATAGAAGTCGCATTTCAAGATTTGAGTTGTAAACAAAGATTCCAGAACTAATATTTTAAGTTATACAATTATGAATATAAAATCTCTAAAGAAGGTTGGAAGAGTATTAAATTTTGATTAATTCACATCAGTAACACACATAAGATCACATGCAAGTCACGGGGCGGTCAGATGGATGCCAAAAGGACTGTGAAGAGTTCTTTTGAAATAATTAAAATACTATCTCACATGGTTCTACAAGAATATATTTGACAAAAAAATAAAAGATAAAAGATAAAAAATGATATATAATATTTTTTATCTTGTTAGAAAAAGAAAAGTAGTAAAGAAAAAGAGAATTTGGTGAGCATGATTGAATGGTGATGGACGGCAGCAGTTCCACATGGAAGTGACGATTTAGATGAGTTGAGAGTGTGGGCACCACGAATGGAAGCCAACCACAACTCTGTATTCCTGCCTCCCTTTCTTTACGTAACACAGCACCTCAACATGGAAGGAAAATTATCGCTTCATTCTTATTTCAGACTAATTATTTTATAAGCGTCCTCACAGAAATAACAATAAAATGAAACAAATATAAATGTTAATGTGTGTGTCTATTAGTTTTTAAAAGAGTATTAATGATATATTAATTTTGATGCAATTAAATTAGTTTACTCGTTGCAGCTTGACAAGAAATCTGCACATATCTAGGCGACAGGTCCGCTAAAATAATCCAAAATCTTGCAACTTTTTAAAAAAAAAAAAATTAAAATAAAAGTAGTTATTCTTTCACAACCACAGATGTCACACACCCACTTTATAATCTTATTTACAACCTTATGTGGTGCACTTTAGAACCTTATGTGGTGCTGACGTGGTCAATGTGTAAAAAACATTCCAACGTGTCATTGAGAGTTATTTTTGGGGTTTACATGTTTGGAGTTTTATCTAAAACGTTGTCCAACATATTCCATCAAGGGTTCAGAAGGAGTGAGTCTGAATATCAAATCTCTTGAATCTCGCCACTGCAGTCGTATCCGCTGCTGTCACCGAAACTGCTGTTGCCGCCGTCGATTCTCGACCACCGTTGATTCTCTTACCACCGTCGCTCACCACCGTCGATGGTCTCCCACCGTCACTCGCCACTATAACCACTCTCACACGAAATCTCCCTTATGCAAATGGGTGCACTGGACTCTTATCACGTCTCAAATCTTAAATTTAGATATTTAAAATATAATTATGTCCTTTCATAACAAAATATCTTAAATGTCCTTTAAAAAGAAAAGTCCCGTTTTATCTTTATGCACGTGTATAATTAAACTACATCAGTAGCAGTTGGCATCTGATTGTATGCCAGCTGTGATTGTCAAAGCAAAGTTTTCCTTAAAATAAATTGTCCAGAAGGTAGATTTAGTTTTAGTATGAGTCTCCTTAGTTTTTATTTTAACTAATTTTATTATTTATTATTGTTTATACGAGACGTTGAGCTATTAACAATACTTTTAAAATATTAAAATATTAACTCTAATAATTATTTTGTCACTCTTCGGGATTTGTGCTGTCTGAAATAAGTTGGGAGATACCTGCAGAAGGTATTTTGATGTTTAAATCAGTAGTAAATTATTATCAGGAATATAACTTGAATATGAAAGAACATATCTTTCCTACTTGTTATTATTTTTACTTGTTATTATTTTTACTTGTTATTATTCTTTTCCATTTGTTATTATTCACTATATATAGCAGTAAATGTAATGATTATTTTCTTCGATTATTTTTTTATTTTATGTTAGAGGAAAGATATAAAATTTCCTTTGTTAGAAGTATAATTAACCTCAGTATAAGTAATGTGAAGAGGCTAATGCGAGAAAATGATCGACAACGTATGATAACCTTTACGACTTCTTCTACATAGTATTGATATGCGGAGATGACCGATAACATATTGAACATATTGAATTATTAGTAACTAGTAGAATTTATGTTAGTATATCGGGTAAATTTGTTAACATTAATTGAATTAGAAATACTTCAAATAAACTTATTCAAATTATCTATCACATAGAAGAAAAAATGATAAAAAAATAATTAAAAGGTTAATAAGAAATGACAAAGTAAAAATATAATCAAAATTATTGTGGCTTAATTAAAGTATTAATAAATTAATTTTCATTCACTTAATATTTTTTCTCCTATATATGGAAATCACAATTCTCATCATTAATATAATGTCCTATTTATACAACTGTCATAATTAATTTACATGAACCATTCCTACACTAATTAGAAAACACTTGAAATATCATTTAAGTGAATTTGGTGATAAAAAGAAGAAAATCTCTAAAAACATGAACTCATCAAGATAAACAATCATAAACCATCATACATTATTCAATTATCAAATGATATTGAAGTATCATATGGTTTATAAATAAATTAATTTAAAAATTTTGACAAGATTTTTCTGAATCAATCTTTACATTAACACCATTGCTTAATAAAATAAATATAATAATAAAATATAAAATTATGCATTTCAATAAATTAAAGATTAAAATGTTTTCTGAAAAAAATTATTTTTTAAGGATCTAAAATTTTACTAATAACAAATATATTTGAATTTAGTATACATTAAATCTTGAATAATATTTAAAAATTATTATAAACATACACTTATCTATTCTTTTTCTCTTCCTCCTTCGTTCCAATCCGTCCAAAATGAAGAGAAACTTTTGATTTTTACCAATGCACAGTTTCATTAGAGAACTATACATTTTAATTAGAATACAAAACTCTATTTATAATTAAAGAATTACACATACAAAACCTGTATAATTGAACATAATTTTTGCCTTTTTTCTTCCCATACTAATAATATTTATCTTCAGACATTTCTAAAGCTTAAGGACACCATTTAAGTTTTAACTATGATTGATCTTTTAAGTCCTTGAAGTATTTAGAGCTTTGAATCACCTGCTGATCACAATTCCAAACACCATGGATGAACGCATAGTCCCTCCATTAAATACGTGGTCCAATTTTGGTGAAACAAGATTGAACAAATGGTCCATTTGGTACAATCAACATGGCAACTCTATATTCATGTATAGTTCTTTTTAACCTCTTTCTCAACCTCTATTTCCTTTTAAGTCACATATCGCACTTGAGAATTAAAATAATAGTGTTACACTTTATTATTATGAGAAATACATAAAACAAACTCTAAAATTAATAGTAATCTTAATTATTATTTTTTAGTTAATAATTATTGTTACACTTTATTGCTTATTATCTTTACTTTAGAGAAGTCAAGACCCCAGAAACAAGGAGTATATCTATTTTTTTAAGAACATGGTGTCCCTTTCCATATGAATTAAATAATGCATGGCCAGCTGAAAAGTGAGTATTGACTCTTGAGAGGCATATGGGAATCAGAATAAATTCTGTTAGAGCGTTAATTCAGTGTCTTCTTGTTCTTATTTACTTGAACTGATAATGATTGATGAGCTAAAGCTCTATATTTTCTGTCTTCCACATATGCATAATTTTCTGAGTTTCAGTTGAATGACAATGATGCATCCTTGAATAATGTCTTATTATTTTTTCTTATATACAGCCATGAATAGTGTCTAAACTAATATAATATTAAGGCACATCATTTTTCTGTATTTAACTCTCAGGATCATCCACATGCTTTAAATTGAAATCACATGGCATCATTCCCAAGGGTCAATCCTTTCAATATTTTTCTCTACAAATTCCCAAGAGTCATAACTAAGTCATGCTTAATCAGCACCAACTTCATTCAACCTTTCTAAGCTCTATCAAATAAGATCATTACAAACTTTTATAAATTTTGTCACATTGATGAAAATGAAAATTTTGATGAATTATTACCAACATTGTTAGCAATTATGGGCCTAGGATACAAGAGATCCAAAGAGCACATGTAATGGCAGTGCAATAAATGGAAGAATGCTTGCTTGCAAGGCTCTCCGGATGCATTGCAGGGCCAACATGCTAAGCCAGAGTTGTCTCAATTGGTTATGAGCAGGCAGCATCTGATGCTTAATTTGGAGCACATGGAAAATGACAATGGTGTTTCCTTTGTAAATTCAGCAATGCCATGCCTTCTGTAAAACAGCACCTTATCACAATTCACAACAGTCCATTGCAAGTTGAAGACAAAAAGATAAAAAGATTTTGATTTGCTTTTATAACCTCAGTGGGTACAGCTAGTGAAGTTTAGGGCATGACACATCTTGTCATAACTACCAAAATAATGAAACCCGCCACCTTTGTTTGGGCACATTGACTAAGGAGAAGTTTGCATATATATGGAATATCATAGAAAGCATCCTGAACTGACCAAAGAAAATTATTATTTCAGTCCTTGAAAACGTACGTGTTTTTAGGGTTTAAATTTTCAATTATAATTTTAGCAATCAATTATTTTAAACAACGTATCTTATTCTTCACTTATTTCAGTAAGTTTACTTAGAAACTTGAATCTCATTAAAAATATAGTATTGGAAGTGTGAGGGTTGGAAGACTTTGGACTCTCCAACTATGACAACTAGTTTTAGTGATATGATTCTTCTAATAAGGTTATTCTCACGAGACTTGTTTATGCATGCTATGCAGAAGACACATAAAATATGTATATAATTAAGGATTATTTTAAAGAGAAAACAAACGTACAAGACAGTTTTGTATTGTTATTTAATCATAAATTATTACTTATGATAAGTTTATGTCTTTTTATAATAACTATCTTAAAAGGTATGGCAATGGTAATTGGCTGATATCAAACTAAAATTAAATCCTTAAAACTAAATTTTAGATAACTAAGCTAAGAAATACATAACTTGGGATTATCAAGCAACAGTTTTCTGGTTAAAATAATTGGTGAGACAATACAATTAATGGATGCAGACAAATCTTTTATTTGAACATCCAATGTGCGACGTGTAAATGTATTTATCACGAGTTTCTAGCCTCTGTACTGCTGTCTGTGGGAAAATATGTTTGCTAGGTACATTGTTCTTGAAACGAAATGTTGTTTAAGGTGCAGATGCATGCAGAAAAAAAAAACACAGGAGACAAGAAGAATCACCTTCCCAGCCATAAAATTAACATCTGATTCCAATACTGCCCCCCTTACCCCTTAATCAACTCCTTAAGTACCCCTTTTCCTTCTCTACTCCTAACACAAGCCACCAACCCCACACAAGTACCAGAACTTACATGCTGTAATGTTTTCATTATGCTAACAAATCAATTTCCAAGGTAGAAGAAACATCACTGTTAGTGCCCCCTTTGTCTCCTAATATCACTAAATCCACTGCCACCACAACACCTCATGGTTTCCATTATTCAGTCACTTAATCATAAACTATAGCAATTTGAAAGAACCTTGCCCATATGTCCCCCAATACCAACATCTTAATGCTAGCCTAGATTCCAGGCTTATGAAGGAAGCTTTTGCCTATAACTCACAGCATTGTTTGCGCTAGCTAGGATTATTTAAATCCACCCCTTACTTATACTTCGAAGAGAGACATAAAGTGCAAAACTAATTCAAATAGAAAGCAGCTTCAATTATACACATGACCATTTAGGGATAAGTTATACTATTGAATTGTGGTTGAGAAAATGGGATTATTGAATTGATTCATCACAAATAGGAAGCAGGGAAACATATACCAGCAATGTCTAGTGTCCTTTGTTTGTGTACTATCACCAATTTCTCGAACCTCAATGCACTTCATACCTCCATGGAATAAATTAAATGACATTAGTTATTGAATTGTTGGCCTAAGCTATTACAAGGCAATCGGAAAGGTAGGGAGACCCACATTGTTGTCACATGCATGCACATATTCTACACAAATAGTTGGCTTGCTTCATATTCCAAGTTTAGGTTCACTTCAACCATGTTCCTATAAATAGATTGAAGTCACCAATTCCCAATCAAGCATCCTTGTGTTTGGTGCACCGCAACAAAGAAAAGATGGAAGCTATTTCTGCGTTTCCAAGTGCTCATCAACCAGTGAGGTCCATTAGTTTGCCCACAAGAGTGAACCCTTCTTCTCAAAGAGTTGAAGAACTTTTGAACCATCTTAAGCCTCACCATCTTCCCCAGTCCGTCTCAAGAACCACATGTTTGGAAGCAGAGACAATTCAAAGCGATTTGGTTGTGCTTGCCGAGTTGTACAACTGCATGGAGGAACTCTTCCATTCTCCACAGACCCAACAAGCACTTTTGCACTACAAAAATGGGAAGCTAGTTGAAGAGGCATTGTGTGGCTCAGTCACACTCCTTGATGCTTGTGGCAGTGCAAGGGATTTGTTGTTGTCTCTAAAAGAACAAGTGCAAACTCTTCAGTCAGCCATGCGCAGAAGAAGAGGAGATTCAAGCATTGAGAAAAGCATTTGTGAATATAATAGCTTCAGGAAGAAGGCTAAGAAGGATATTGCCAAGCAACTAGTGGCAATGAAGAGAATGGAGAATAAAGTTAGTTGTTGTTATCTAATGGGTCAAACTCAAGATCAGCATTTGATATTCCTAGCCAAAGTTCTAAGAGAAGCAAGCATCATCACTATCTCTATATTTCGTTCTCTTTTGCTGTTCCTGTCAATGCCAGGACTCAGAACAAAAGGGACCTCCGTTATCTCAAAGCTAAAGCCAACTAGATTGTTTTCTTCAGAGAAAGAACAGAAGAACACAAATGTTGTGAACCTTAGTGCAGTGTGCTCCCTCCTTGGAAGAGGAAAACACAGTGATGCCAAGGTTGAACTTCAAAGTACTCTAAGAGTGTTAGAGACATTGAATGTTTACATTGATGGTCTTGAAGGCGAATTAGATTGCCTTTTCAGACGAATAGTTCAAAATAGAGTGTCATTTCTTAATATGCTTGCTCATTAACACAATGATGGGTGAAGTTTATACCAATAGTACCTTGTAAATGTGAATGAGAGTGATCATGTAGTCCGATTTTTAAAGGATTTGCTCTCCAAAAATCAATACATGTTTGAATATCAAAATGATGTTCAGAATTACACTTGTAGTTCTTCTTTCTGTTCCTTTTTCTTTCATCCTCGGTTCCTTCTTTACACAGTCAAAGGCCCTTCCCTCAATTTACCAATGAACTTCGGCACATAGTTACTTAACTTTTCTAACTTTAATTCAGTATTCAAATATTTCTATTTGTTAAAAGGATAAACTAATACTTTAATTCATTGCTAATAATTTCACTGTTAATTGATATAAGTACATCTGTTATTAATTAATAGCATATTTTCAATATATTAAATAAACTATTTGGTCTTGCTTAAGTTACAAATTATGTTAGGTACCGCTTATCCGTACATAGCACGTTGAAATCCACAATCATTTTATACAATAAATATCTTAAACAAAATACTATGACATTTTTACTATTTTTTTCATATAATTTTCTTATCACGTAACTTGTCATATATTTTTTAATCTTCATTCATCTCTTCTTGTTTTTTTTTTTTTTTTTTTTTTTTTTTT